>Ga0316576_10000786_pt1 | contig 15940 bp, 10 predicted proteins | sample S0NA_FD_203075 | JGI IMG/M metagenome (GOLD analysis project Ga0316576, IMG submission 203075) | Rhizosphere microbial communities from salt marsh grasses in Alabama, United States - S0-2_050615r3r5 | ecosystem: Host-associated > Plants > Roots > Rhizosphere | place: USA: Alabama | collected... | reverse complement strand
GGTCTCGGCCCTGCTCGCCAGTGCCGCGATCCCGCTGGTCTTCCCCCCGGTCCACCACGGGGACCGGGTCCTCGTGGACGGCGGGATCGTGGCCAACGTCCCGATCTCGATCGCGGCCGATCAGGGGGCCACCACGATCGTCGTCCTGGACTGCGGCTTCACCGTCATGGCGCCCCAGCAGGAGGACACCGCCACCGGGCGGCTTCTCCGCACGGCCGCGATCATGGCCGCCCAACAGGTCCGGCGGGACCTGCAGAAGGTTACCGACAGGGTCGTGCTCTACCTGCCGGGGCCGTGGCCGATGCGGGGACGTCCCGACGACTTCCGCCGCAGCAAAGAGAACGCCTCGACCACCTACGGGCTCACCATGACGTGGCTGCACGGTCTGCGGGTTGCGGGGCCCGGGCGATACGGCGCGGCACCCTCGGACATGCTCATCAAGCCGAAGATGGCTCACTGACCGGACGGCGGGCGACCGCAAGAGCCGCACGGGGTTAGAGGTCGTGCAAGTCGCTAGAGTTCACACGCGTGGTTTCTCTCGCATCGTGCACAACCTCTAACGTGGCTGGTTGGCCGGGGGCGGCGCGGCGGTGCCTGCCTCCAGCGTGGAGGGCGACCCCGGTCAGGCGCCAGCCTCGGCCCGGGCGGCCAAAGCCAGTTCCCGAACCCGCGCAAGGTCCTCGTCGGTGTACACCCCGTTCACACCGCTGATGGTCGCGAGTTTCATACCGTGCTTGAGCCCGAGCTTGTAGATCTCCTTGACCTTCTCCCACTCGATGTTGCGGCCGATGGTGAAGGTCTCGTAGCGGCCCTCCAGGGCCAGCACGATCGTCTCGGCGAGGCACGCATACGCGACCCCAGGCGGCAAGCCGATGTTGCCCATGTGCACGTCGCCGGGCAACTGGATCTCCCCGGATTCGACGACCAGCACGTCGGGGCGCTTGGCGACATCCTCCGCAGACAGATCCAGTGGTCGGGCGACGTCGGTGATCACGCACCCCGGTTTGACCTGCATGATGTCCAGGACCCGCTTGCCGGCGCCGGAAGTGGCAGTCACGATCGCGTCCATATCGGGCAGCGCATCATCCGGGGTCGCCGCCACGAACACCTTCGCGCGGGGGTTGTCCCGCTCGATGTCGGCCTTCAGCGCGAGCAGTTTCGCGGGCTCAGGCGACACCAGCCACAGTTCGTCGGTCGCCATCGCGAGCAGGCGCGCACACACCGACCCGATGGCTCCGGTCGCGCCCACCACCATGCCCTTGCCCAGGAGCCGTCCTTCATCGTCGACCTGGGCGATCCCCAGTCGGCGGATCGCGTCGTGCAGAGCCCACAGGGCACCCGAAGCGCTGTAACTGTTCCCGGTCGTGATGGGCAGCGGAGCCCGTTTGGCCACCGTCACCCCAGCGTCCCCGACCACCTTCGTGAAGGCACCGAGACCCATGATCTGCGCGCCCAACTTCTTCGCGATGTCGGCGGCGTGCAGCAGCCGTGAATACGTGAACTCGGGGTCGTGGGCCATCAGTTGCTTGGGCGTTCCACTGACGGTGATCAGCCAGCCCTCCGCCTCGTCACCCGTCGGCGATTTGATGCCCGTGACGTGGCTGTATGTGAAGGGCGGCGCGTACGCGATCGCCTTCTCGATCCCGTCCATGACCACTTGCGGCGAGACCTTCGCAATCGTGTTCAGGGGCTCGACCTTGCGGAAGTACTGCTGCGACAGCGGATGGATCACAAACGCGAAGCGGCTCTTGCGCTTGTATCCACCGGGGTACAGCGAGCGCGGCTCCAACCCGGCGGACGTGATCATGTCCAGCAGGTCGTCGTCGGTGAGCCGGGACTCCTCAGCGCCGGTTGCGGCCAGCATCAAGGCCTCCAGCACCGCAGCGTTGACCGTCACCCCTTCGAACGGCTGCGGGGTGTCGTCGAGGACGAGATCCACGCCGCGGCGGTGGAGTTCGTCGAGCCGTTCCTCGGAGATGGCCGAGGTAATCAGTGTCTTGCCCGCGAGTTCCTCGAGGTCGAACATCATCAACTCGTCGTAGGTGGCGACCAGCACGTCGGCCTCGGCCACGGCCTTGCGGAGCATCGACTGGTTGAACCGCCGGCCGGGTGCGGACACCGGGCCGGCGATCGGGTCCGGGACCCGGTTCAGGAACCACTTGCTGACGCCGGAGAAACGATCCAGCGCGTTGAAGGAGTCGAGCATCGAGGGAAGACCCCACTGCAGGACGGCATCGGCGAACTTGATGTTGTCGGTGAACTCGGCCAGCAGGCGGGCGGTGCGGCGGTGGTGGGAGCCACCGAGCACGACCGTCCGTGCGTTGTTGAACAGACCCGGCTTGTCGGCTGCGACCTTGCGGATCGTCCACTCCTGCAAGACATCACGCAGCCGGGATCCGTTGGTGACCGGAACCTCACCGGTGACGGACTCGAGGCGGCGCAGTGCCCCCTTCTCGTCGCCGGCAAGGATACCCGTGGTCCTGGCGTCCCGAGCCCCGGTGATCGCGAAGACCCTGGCCGCGGGCATCCACTCCTTGACCATCTCCTCGCCGCGGTCGACATCGCCATCCGCGCCGACCCGCACGATCCGGAAGTCGTGCTCCAGGAAGTTCACGGTGGTGTCGTAGTTGCGCTCGGATTCAGCCAGACTCACATCGACAACGACGGGAACAGCAACCTTCTTCTTGCGCGCCATGGTCCCTCCGGGGTAGCGATCAGTACAACGGGTCCGCGAACGTGCCCGCCGCCCGGCGAAGACCACCGGTGTAGGCCTGCACGTCGAGTACAGCGGGGCCGACCACCTCGACGACCGAGCGATTCAGGTCGGGCGCCGCGATGAGTTCGGCGGCAGCTGCGACCAGACCTTCGTAGGCCTCCACACCCTCTCGCAAACGGGCTGCCACTTCAACACTTGCGTGATGGGCCGCCGTGGCCGCCTGGGTGCCAGGCATCTGCTGGGACGTCCGGTAGAGCGTGCCCAGACGCTCGACCAACGCGCGCAGGGCCGGATCCACCTCCGTGAGCGCCCTGCGCAACTGCTGTCCGGCGTCGGGGCTCATCTGGTCGACCAGCGGCAGCAGGTCGTCCCACCGGTGGGCCGCTCGCGACCAGCGAGCGACCTCGTCGGCGCCCGGGGTCCCGGCGGGCAGCGGCTCGATCGGCAGCGGAGGAAGTTCGGGCATCGCGGGCGGGGCCAGATGCTCGCGCTTCTCCTTGGTCAGGAACGCGAACATCCCGGAGAAGCCGGCCGCGGTGAACCAGAGCAAAGAGGGTTGTGGCGTGACCGCGCCGACAACGCCCATGATCGAGGCGCCGGCCGCACCTGCCGTCCACACGATCTGCCTGGTGCGCATCCGCTGCAGCCTGCGCTCGTGCCCGACCAGACGGTTCTGGTGGTTGGCGATGAGGGCCTGCCGCTGTTGCATCACGATCTCGCGGTCGGTGGGCCGTCTGGGCCGCGTGGCGCGGTACTGCTGGTACCGCTCCAGACCCGCGGAGACACCGGCCTCGACGACCTTCAGCCAATGCTCGTTCTGCTTGTTCCGCTTGGCCATGCCTCTACGGTACGTGACGAACCGATCGTGGGCGAAGTCGTCGGGTGATTGCTCTGGTGAATGGCAGTCGGGACTGGTGTCCGGATCTGCATGATGATCATGAAGAAGGGGGTACCCCGCCGAGGGAGCAGACACCAACGGCCATGATCATCATGCTAATCCGGACGGGACGTCGCGGTGATCAGCGAGGAGCGGCACCCGGCACGTCGAACCAGGCGATCGAGGTGGTGTTGAGGCTGCCCATCGCGACCCGGCCACCGGCGACGCGCACGCCCGTCACCATGAAGAAGCGCTCGTGCCTGCCGAAGAACTCCTGGGCCACGCGTCCCTCGGTGTCGTAAGCACGGGTCCAGATGAGGGTGTCGGGCTTGGGGTGCAGCGCCTCGGGCAGTGCCCAGATCACCTTCCGAAGCGCCGGCACCTTGGACGGCAGACCGTCCAGGGCCGTCTTCCTGGCACTGGCCATCGCCACCCACACGAGCCCGTCGTCACCGGTCGAGATGTTGTCCGGGAACGCAGGCAGGTTCGTGATCCAGGGATCCATCCGCCCCGTGTCCAGACGCACCCGATCCAAGGAGTACTGCCCGGTCTGCGCGACCACCACATGCTCCGCGGTCAGCGCCACACCGTTGGCGAACTGCAATCCCGCCGCCATGACGTCCACACTGCCGTCGGGTGTCCGACGCAGCAGGCGTCCGGTGCCGGAGTGCTCCAGCAAGTCCGCGGTCCAGTGCTCGAGCTCGAACCGCTGGCTGCTGTCGCTGAAGAAGATCGTGCCGTCGTCGGCTACCGCCGCGTTGTTGCACACTCGCAGGTTCTCCTGCCCCACAGGTACGAGCGTCTCGATCTGTCCAGTTCCCGGATCGACGGCGAGCAGACCCTTGATCGCGTCACACACCACGACCCGGCCGTCGGGATGCGACTCGATCCCCAGGGGACGGCCCTGGGTGTCCGCGATCACCTCGATCCGCCACCCGTCCAGGCTGACCTTGATGATCCGGCCATCGTCGAGGCCGGTGACGAGCGCGTCGTCGAGGAACACCACGTCCTCCGGTCCGGTACCCGGCACCGGCAGCACGTTCAGCAACGGCAGGTTGGAGGGGGGCTCGGCTTCGGTCGCCTTGGGGGGCTCCCACTTGACGGGACTGATCGACGGTTTGCTCATGCGACCATTGTGTCCGTCACCGAGTCAACGGTGGGCGGTTTCGCCTTAGACGGCGGAACGCTCAGGCGAGCCGTGGTGCCCGCAACTTCACCACCATGGCCTCCATCGCCAGTTGCGGTGCGACATTCATACTCAACGCCTGCCGGGCGTCCCGGATGGCGGTGATCCGCAGCAGCGTGTCGGCCGCCTCACTCTCGTCGGCCATCCGTTCGAGGTCCGGGCGCATCTCCTCGTTGACGAGTTCGACGGGCGCCTCGTGCTGCAGCACCAGGACGTCCCGGAACCAGGCGAGCAGGTCCACCAGTACCCGGTCGAGTTCGTCCCGCACAGAGCGTGAGCGCCTCGCAACCTGCCGGTCCTCGAGTTCTTTGAGCGCGGACTTGGTCACCCGCTTGACGCCCTTGCCCTCCGCCCCGGCACCGAAAGCCAGCAGCATGTCGGCGCGTTCGGTCTCCTCCCGCTCGGCGAGCAGGGCCTCGGCATCGGCCTTCGCCGCGGCCACGATGTTCCCGGCGGCCGCCATACAACTGGCCAGGTCCGACAGGTCCCGCATCATCACCAGAACGTCGTGCCGGCGATTCCGGACGGATTCGATCGTCGCCAGGGCCCGGGCCCGCCCGATATGCCCCATCGAGGCTCGTGCGGCGAAGGCGGCGGTACCGGCGTCCACTCCCTGTGACTGCAGGAATCCGGCGACCGCGTCCGTGGCCGGGGTCCTCAGACCGACGACCTGGCATCGCGACCGCACGGTGGGCAGGAGGTCCTCCACGCTGGGAGCGCACAACAGCCAGACCGTGCGACTGGCAGGTTCCTCGATGCTCTTGAGCAGGACGTTGTTGGCCGACTCGGTCAGCCGGTCGGCGTCCTCCATCACGATCACGTGCCAACGACCCCGCGTGGGTGCCATGTCCGCACGGGCCACCAGCGCGCGGGCCTCCTCGGTCTTGTAAGACAGGCCCTCCGGGCGCACCACCTCGACGTCTGGGTGGCTGCCGCTCAGCACGGCCACGCAGTCCTGACAGACGCCACAGCCGCCATTCGAGCACACAAGGGCCGCTCCGAAGGCCGTCGCCGCGTTGGATCGGCCTGAGCCTGGGGGCCCGATGAACAACCAGGCGTGGTTCATGGTCGGTCCCGCGGGCACCTGCGCCGCATCGGCCACCGCGTCGTGCAGCACCTCGACCGCGTGGTCCTGGCCGACCAGCGATGTGAAGACGCTCACCGCCACGGCTCCGGCACGGCGGACCACACCGCTTCGGCGACGTCGTCGACCGAGGGGGAGGCGTCGATCACGGCATACCGATGGGCGGCCCGGGCAGCCAGGTCCAGCAGGCCGCGGCGGACGCGGGCCTGGAACAACTCGCCCTCGTTCTCCATGCGGTCTACCTCGCCCTCGCGCTGCGAGGACGCACCGACCGGCAGATCGAGCATGATCGTGAGGTCGGGGACCAGGCCGTCCGTGCCCCAGAGGTTGATGTGTTCCACCTCGTCCACGCCGAGGCCCCGTGCCACCCCCTGATAGGCCAGCGATGAGTCGACGAAGCGGTCGGAGATGATCACGGCTCCGCGCTCGAGTGCGGGCCGGATGGTGCGCTCCACATGATCCGCGCGAGCCGCCGCGAACAGCAGCGCCTCACAGCGAGCGGACATCTGCACGTCGTCGGCGAGCAGGAGCACGCGGATCGCCTCGGCCACCGGCGTCCCGCCGGGTTCGCGCGTGACGACGACCTCGTGCTTCTCGGCAAGCCGTTCGGCCAGCAACTGCAGTTGGGTGGTCTTCCCCGAGCGGTCAACACCCTCGAATGCCACGAACAGGCCCCTCACAGGGAACACCCTCTCACGTGGGCCACCGCAGGCGGTCAGCCAGGCAACGGCGTCCGGTCCGCACTCGGCCCGCGCTCGGCCCGCGCCGTTGACCCGCCGGCCCGCGCTCGGCCGGCGCGCCGTAAGAGAACGTGAACGATGCGAGAGAACACACGCGCGGCTTCTCTAACCCCATCCACGTTCTCTAACCACGTGGCTGTGGGTGTGGCTGCCCGGCGGCATCTACTTGCCGGAGGTGGCCCTCTTCCTGGTTGTCTTCTTCTTCGGCGCCGGACCCTTGGCGCGGCGTTCGCTGATCAGATCGCTGGCCCGTTCGAGGGTGATCGTCAGCGGGTCGTCGGCCACCCGCAGCGAAGCGTTGATCTCACCGTCGGTGACGTACGGGCCGAACCGGCCGTCCTTCAGTTCGATCTTCTTGCCGGAGATCGGGTCGGTGCCGATCTCCTTACCGGGCTGGGCTTCCTGCCGGCCGCGGCCGCGCTTGGGCTGGGCGAAGAGCGTCAGCGCCTCATCGACGGTGCAAGTGAAGATGCTCGCCTCGTCCGGCAGTGACCGGGAGTCCTTCCCATGGGTGAGATACGGACCGTACCGGCCGTTCTGCGCCATGATCGGCTCGCCGTCCTCCGGATGCTTGCCCACCTCGCGCGGCAACGACAGCAGTCGCAAGGCGTCCTTGAGCGTCACGGTGGTCGGGTCCATGTCCTTGAACAGGCTGGCTGTGCGGGGCTTGACGGTCTTCCGCGGTTTCTTCGCACCTTCCGGCAGTTCTGGGAGGATCTCCATGACATACGGTCCGAAACGACCCGACTTCGTCACGATCTCGTGGCCGGTCTCGGGGTCCGCGCCCAGCACCCGCTCCTCCTTGGGCGCGTTGAGCAACTCCACTGCCACGGCCGCGGTGAGTTCGTCCGGTGGCAGGTCGGCCGGCACGTTCGCCCGCTTGTCGCCCTGTTCCAGGTAGGGCCCGTACTTGCCGACCCGCAGGGCGATCTCGTCGCCGATGGGGAACGTCGAGTTCTCCCTCGGGTCGATCTCCGGGAGCCGTTCGATCATCGGGTGCAGACCACTGAAACTCCCGCCCGAGGGATCTTCCCCGCCGAAGTAGAAGGTCCCCAGCACCACCGACCGGGACTCGTCGCCCTTGGCCACCACGTCAAGGATCTCCTCGAGTCGAGCGGTGAAACCGTAGTCGACGAGGGCCGCGAAATGATCCTCGAGAAGGCGCACCACCGCGAACGCCAGCCACGCCGGAACCAGCGCCGAGCCTCGCTTGAAGACGTATCCGCGGTCCAGCAGCGTGCCGATGATCGCCGACCACGTGGATGGCCTCCCGATACCGCGCTCCTCGAGTGCCTTGAGCAGCGAGGCCTCGGTGTACCGCGCGGGCGGCTTGGTGCTGTGGTCCTCCGCGGTCAGGGCCCGGATGGTCACCGCGTCGCCTTGCGCCAGGTGCGGCAACCTGCGCTGGTCGTCGGAGGCGTCGTCGTCGCGGCTCTCCTCGTAGGCTGCCAGGAAGCCGGGGAACGTCACCACGGTGCCGCTCGCGGTGAACACGGTGTCCGTGCCGTCGGAAGTGGTGGCCGCCAGCCGCAGGGTGGTCGTCGCGATCTTGGCGTCGGCCATCTGGGAGGCGACGGTGCGCTTCCACACCAGGTCGTACAGCGCCATCTCGTCCGGGTTCAGCTCCTGGGCCACCTGGCCCGGCGTGCGGAAGGAGTCACCTGCCGGGCGGATCGCCTCGTGTGCCTCCTGAGCATTCTTGACCTTCCGCTCGTACAGCCGTGGCTGCGGCGATACGTGGTCCTCGCCGTAGAGCGAACGCGCCTGGGTACGTGCCGCGTTCAGCGCGGTGTTCGACAGCGTTGTCGAGTCGGTGCGCATGTAGGTGATGTAGCCGCGCTCGTAGAGACCCTGCGCCACACGCATGGTCCGCTGACCACCCCACCGGAGTTTGCGGGATGCCTCCTGCTGCAGCGTCGAGGTCATGAACGGCGGCGACGGCCGGCGCGTGCCGGGCTTCTCCTCCACCGCATCGACGGTCATGGCGGACTCCGACAGGCCCGCGACGATCGCGTCGGCAGCCGCCAGATCCAGATGCCGCACATCGGCCTTCTTCAACCGGCCGCGGTCGTCGAAGGAGTCGCCGCGCGCGATCCGCTGGCCTGCCACGTGGGTCAGCGTGGCGGTGAAACTGCCCGGGTCCAGCAGCGCTTCGATGTCGGCGTACCCGGCCCGCACGAACGCCATCCGCTCGCGTTCCCGATCCACCACGAGCCGCAGGGCCACGGACTGCACACGCCCCGCCGAAAGCCGCGGCATCACCTTCTTCCACAGCACGGGGGAGACCTCATAGCCGTACAGCCGGTCCAGGATCCGGCGGGTCTCCTGGGCGTCTACGAGGTCCTTGTCGAGGTCGCGGGTCTCTGCGAGTGCCCGCTGGATGGCCTCCCGGGTGATCTCGTGGAACACCATCCGCTTCACGGGGACCTTGGGCTTGAGCACCTCGAGCAGGTGCCAGGCGATCGCTTCCCCCTCCCGGTCCTCATCAGTGGCCAGCAGCAACTCGTCGGCATCGGCGAGTTTGTCCTTGAGTTCCTTGACGCGGGCACGCTTGTCGGCATTCACCACGTAGATCGGGGTGAAGTTGTTCTCGATGTCCACCCCTAGCCGCGACCAGGGCTGGGACTTGTACTTCGCCGGGATGTCGGCTGCTTTGTCCGGCAGATCCCGGATGTGTCCGACACTGGCCGTCACCTCGAAACCGTCGCCGAGGTAGCTCTGGATCGTCTTCGCCTTGGCAGGCGACTCGACGATCACGAGGCGTCGTGGAGTGTTGGGCATGGTGTCCTTCCGGGTTTCGTCCCCATGATGCGGGTACGAATGGGCACAGTACGACGCCGGGGGTGACTTGCGCCAGTCCTGGGCACACCAAGCGGCGACCGGAAGCCCTGCCCGAAGACGTTCTGGCCCAGTGCTGCCGGGCAGAACGCAGGCAGTGGGCCACAACAGTCTTTCGCCGTGGCGAACGCGCGCCCTATCGGTTCGGCGTGAACACCTCGCTGAACACCGCTTTCAGCAGGACCTCGACCAATGGCGCCGGTGAGGCCTCCAACAGCGCGTTGACGCCGGCCATCTCCTCGGGCAGTTCGACCGGGCCGTCCTGACCCTTGAAGCCGGCGATCGTCATCAGACCATCGATCGTCGCGGGGTCGAGCCCGTCGACGTCGATGCTCGCAGCGGCAGCAGTCAGCTGCGGGTCGGGATCGGCGCGGCCTTTGCCGGTGGCCGCAGCAGCCGCCTCGGCGAGTACTGCCAGCAGTTCGTCTGCGCGGTCGGCGATCCCGGCGGCCACGGTCAGGTGGATGTTGGTGGGCCCTCCTTGCCGGGCCGGCTGGACCTGCAGGGACCAGCCCAGCCGGTGCGCCTCGTCCGACACGATCCGCACGTCGGGTCCCTCAGGAGCCCCGGTGTCCCCCACCGCGACCAACGCGACCTCCGGAGGCACAACGACCCGCAGCCCGGGGATCTGCGACACCCCTTCGGCGATCCGCAGCGCACCGGCCCGCGACTTCAACGCCAGTTCCCGCAGGCCATCCCGGCCCAACAGGTGCAGGACCGCCCAGGCGGCCGCGGCCGGCGCCACCGAGCGGCTCGACAGCAGCGTGTTGTTGATCAGCGGGTAGCCGGGCCAGGCCGCATCCGCGAAGTAGTGGTACGCCCGCAGGTCCGAATTCGCGGACAGCAGGATCGAAACGCCCTTCGGGGCGTACCCGTACTTGTGCAGGTCCATGGACGCCGACGTCACACCGGGGATGCTCATGTCCACCGGCTCGCGGCCCTCGTCCTCGAGGATGAACGGCAGTGCCCAGCCACCGATGCAGAGGTCCAGGTGGCAGAGGATGTCGCGTTCTGCCGCAGCCGCAGCCACCTCCCGGGCCGGGTCGATGACGCCGTGTGCGTAGCTCGGCGCGGACACGACGGCCAGCGCGGTCCGGTCCGACATCGCCGCGATCATGGCGCTCGCGTCGGCCTTGAACTCCTCGTCGATCGGGATGTCGACGACCTCGACGTCGAACAGCCAGGCACCCTTGCGGAATGCCGAGTGGGCCGTCACCGGCAGCAGCATCTGCGGCCGGCCCTCACCGCCCCGTTTGCGGTAGCGTTCGCGCGCGCCGAGCACAGCCAGCATGCAGGACTCGGTGCCGCCACTGGTCACTGTTCCGACGGCGTCCGGGCCACCACCGTGCAGGTTCAGCGCCGCCCCCACGAGGTCGTTCTCGATCGCCGAGATGGACGGGAACGCCGTCGGATCCAGGCCGTTGCGCCCCCAAGCGGTGGCGGCGGCGGCCGTAGCGACGTCGTGCAACTGCTCGTTTCCGGACTCGAAGTGGTAGCTCGTCGCCTTCGTGTAGTCGAGGTCCATGGCACGGAGCTCGCCGAGCGCCGTCATGATCTCGTCGGCAGGCAGCCCCTGGTCAGGTAGCGGGGGAAGTGTCATGCGAACCTCGCAATTCGTCGAGTCGGGTTTCGGTCAGGTCGTACCGCAGAAGGGTGGGCAGGCTCAGCAGCAGCATGGCGGCGGGGAACAGCGAGAACGACAGTACGATCCCGGTCAACGCGCTTCCCGGCTGGGTGACGGTCTCGTCCCCGGAGCTGGAGATGAAGCCGGTCACCGCCAGGATGAGGCCCACCACGGCGGGTCCCAGCGCCAGCGACACAGTCTCAGCCGCCGCCCAGACTCCGGTGAAAACTCCCGCGCGCTGCTGACCATGGACCGCGGCGTCGGCCGCGACGGTATCGGGAAGCATGGCCAGCGGGAACATCTGCATACCGGCGTACGCGACACCCACCATGGCGACCAGCAGGTAGATCGCAACGTCCGGCAGGCTGCGGGAGAAGAACAGACCGACGGCGGCGGTGACGAAGATCGCGCTGGCCAGCAGGAAGCCCCGGTGTTTGCCGAAACTCTTGGACAGCCTCGACCACAACGGCATCACGACCACCGCCGGTGCGACCAGACAGACGAACAGCAGCGTCTGCTGCAACTCGCCGCCGCCGAGGATGTAGGTCGCCAGGTAGGGGACCGCCGCGAGCATAGCCCCGACCCCCAGCGCCTGAGCGACGAACGTGAGCATCAGCAGGAGGAACCACCGATTCTGGCGTACCGCGGCGAAGCGTTCGGCCAGGGTCGGCTCGGTCTCCGCCTGTGTGTAGGACCCGGTCCGGCGGATCATGGCCCAGCAGATCACCGTCGACACGACCAGCAGCAGTCCCACGGCGACGCCCATGCCGGCGTAGCCGGACCGACCGGAGCCGAACGCGTTGACCAGGATCGGGGCGCCTGCGCCGAACAGCAGGATCGACAGGGTCAGGAACACGATCCGGATACTCATGATCCGGGTTCGTTCTTTGTAGTCGTCGGTGAACTCCGCGGGCATCGCCAGGTACGTCACCTGGAAGGTCGCGAATCCGGTCACCGCGAACAGGAAGAACACACCGACCCACAGGGCGGCGGCGTTGCCTTCCAGGAATGCCGGCGCACCGAACGTCAGGGCGAACATCGGGCCGATGATGATCCCGCCGACCAACAGCCATTTGGCGCGCGAGCCGTGTCGCAGCATCGTCTTGTCCGAAAGGCTGCCCATGACCGGCGCGATGATGACGTCCCATGCCTTGGGCAGGAACACCACGACGCTGGCGATCGCGGCGGCGACACCGAGGACGTCAGTGAGATAGAAGAGCAGGACCAGCCCGGGCACGGTCGCGAAACCACCGGTGCCGAACGACCCGAAGGCGTACCCGAAGCGCTGGCTGCCTGTGAGTCGCTGGGACATACGCCCCAGTATTGTCCGATCGCCCGGACGATGCCCGGTGTTCCCAGGCATTGCCGGGCAGGGCTCCACCCACCCGCCGGGGCCGTTCCCCGCCTCAATCCAACCCAACCCGACGAGGTTAGATGTCGTTCACCCGGATAGTGAACACACTCGTGCGTTCTCTATCCAGGTGCACAATCTCTAACGTCGCTGAAGACCGGCCCGGGTCACGCCCATCCCGGCAGGCACGCACCGCCGGCGAAGAACGCCGGACGGTTCAACGTGCAGGCTCACGCTGCCCGAAGTCGGATTCCAACGCAGCCGAGACGATCGTGTCGATGTAGTCCATGACGGCCGGGCAGCGGACTCCGGCCGGGTCCAGGAAGTGGTCCGCGCCGTTGGTGTCGAACTGCAGGCGCAACTCCAGATACGGCCGGTAGACCAGGCCCGCCTGCAGGGTCCTTCTGAGTCGCTGGTTGGGAATGAGCATCAGTGCCGGGCGGACGATCTGCCGGAACATCACCGGCGGGACCCGGATCGGCGCGCGGCGCGAGAGGAGTGCGAAGATCCTCGGAAACATCTCGCCGATCGTGGTGTCGCGGCCAGGACCGGCGGCCAGGTGGAACGTCCGTCCGACCGTGGCCGGATCCGCACCGAGGGACATGATGGCGTCGGCGACGAAATCCACCGGGACGACATCGAGCCTGCAGTCCGGGTCGTAGGGGATCACCGGGAGCCAACCGCGCGCGATCACCTTGAGCGGCCAGTAGAGCACCTTCCAGGCACCGGTCTGCCCGGTCCTGGAGTCGCCCACCACGATGGATGGCCGGTGCACGGCGATCGGCAGATCGGGCATGGCCGCGCGAAGGAGCAACTCAGCCTCGTACTTTGTCTGCTCGTACGTGTTGTGGAAGCCTGCGTCGTGCTCCAGGTCATTCTCGAGGATCAGCCCGGTGCGCCTCCCAGCCACGTAGCAAGTCGAGACCGCGTCGATTCGCTGCAGCCGGGGCATCTCGCGGCAGGCAGCCAGCAGATTCTCAGTCCCTCCGACGTTGATCCTGCGGGCCTGCTCCAGCGGGAGATCAAACGAGACGGTCGCCGCACAATGCACGACGTGCGTCACGCCGAGCAGGTCCACGGTGTCCAGCCCGAGCCCCGGCTGGGTGACGTCTCCGGGGACCGCGCGGACCCCGGTCCACCCGATCCCGAGTCCGTCGACGAGCGCGGCCAGTCGTTGCCCCGCGTCCACCCCGCCCGACGGGCGCACCAGACACAGGATCTCGTCGAAGCCGCCGTCCCGCTCAGCCCGGCGCAGAACCTCCCGGCCCACCATCCCGGTGGCGCCGGTCAGCAGCAGAGTCCGGCTCACAACCGCGAGCCGATACCAGCGACCAGGCGTTCGAGCGCGTCCGGGCTCTGTTTGAGGAACAGCGAAGGCTCCACCAGTTCGAGTTCGGCGACAAGCGGCCGGTCGTCGTCATCACGGATGAGGTCGATACGGGCGTACAGCAGTTCGTGGGGGATGTCGTCGACCACCGTCAGCGCGAGTTCTCGCTCGGCGTCGGCGATCGGCAACGCCTCGGAGACCTGCTCCGGAGCATCACCCAGCCGGGGGCTCTTCCGAACGGCATGCGTCAGTTCGCCGTCGATCCAGATCAGCGAGCGCTCGCCGTAGTCCGCCACCGATCTCATGTATGGCTGCACCATCACCTCCCGGTCCTGGCAAAGCTGCTGCCAGAAGGTGGCCGCTTCGGGGGACTGCGGGTCCGTGATCCGGTCCGTGAGGAAGGACCCGGCCCCCACCACCGGCTTGGCCACGACGTCGTGCCAGCCGCGGTCGGCCAGCAGATCGGCCAGGTCGAGTACCTCACCGACCCCGAGCCACGCCGTGGGGACGACAGGCACGCCCTGCTTGGCCAGTTGACGCAAGTAGCCCTTGTGCGTGTTCCATTGCACGACCTCCACCGGGTTCAGCAGTGTCGTGGCGCTCCCGGCACGGACGGCCCAGGCCAGGAAGTCGTCGAGATGGTCGATGTAGTTCCAGGCCGACCGGAGCACCGCGAGGGTGAACTCTGACCAGTCCACAGTTGCGTCGTCCCAGGCGACCAGGCGCGCAGCAAGCCCCCCAGCGGCGAGCGCTTCAAGCAGCAGTTCCTCATCAGGGTCCTCTTCAGGCTTCTTCAGGCATGTCACGATCGCAACTTCCACGAGGCCACTGTCGCGCACCAGTTGTGGCCGTAGCAATCAGACCGGCCTCCCGGGGACTGTCAACTGATGACCACACGGCCAAGAGCCCCGTCGGGCGCTGAACCCGAGAACGCCGCGACCCCCGCCCGGACGAACCGGTGCGGGGGCCGCTGTCGGAGTTGTGGGACTACTTCGCCTCGGCGACGGCGATCTCCTCCGGGCTGACCGCGATCGGCCGGCGCTTGGTGATGACGACCGCGCCGACGACAACGGCCAGCGCACCGGCTGCGATGGCCCACCGCAGCGAGTTGCCGTCCAGGAACATGGACACCACCGCCGGAGCGATCAGCAGCGAGACCAGGTTCATGACCTTGATCAGCGGGTTGATCGCAGGACCGGCGGTGTCCTTGAACGGGTCGCCGACGGTGTCGCCGATCACGGTGGCCTCGTGCGCCTCAGAGCCCTTGCCACCGTGGTTGCCGTCCTCGACGAACTTCTTGGCGTTGTCCCAGGCGCCACCGGAGTTGGCCAGGAAAACCGCCATCAGGGCGCCGGTGGCGATGGTGCCGGCCAGGAAGGACCCGAGTGCCCCGACGCCGAGACCGAAACCGACGGCGATCGGGGTGAGGATCGCAAGAAGACCCGGAGTGCTCAATTCGCGCAGCGAGTCGCGGGTGCAGATGTCGACGACCTTGCCGTACTCCGGCTTCTCGGTACCCTCCATGATCCCCGGGTGGTCCCGGAACTGCCGGCGTACCTCGAAGATGATCGCACCCGCGGCGCGGGTGACCGCATTGATCGCCAGACCGGAGAACAGGAACACCACCGACGCCCCGATCAGCAGCCCGACCAGGTTGCGTGGGTTGGACACATCGAGCACGCCGAGATACTGGGTCGCGTCCTGCACGCCCAGACCCTGCAGCGCATCGCCGGCCTCGGCGGTCGCCTGTGTGACGGCGTCCCGGAAGGAGCCGAACAGGGCCGTGGCGGCCAGCACCGCGGTCGCGATCGCGATGCCCTTGGTGATCGCCTTGGTGGTGTTGCCCACAGCGTCCAGGCTGGTGAGCACCTGTGCTCCCTCGCCCTCTACGTCGCCCGACATCTCCGCGATGCCCTGGGCGTTGTCGGACACCGGGCCGAAGGTGTCCATCGCAACGATGACGCCGACGGTGGTCAGCAGCCCGGTACCGGCGAGTGCGACCGCGAAAAGGCTCAGAGTGATCGAACCGGAACCCAGCAGGAAGGCTCCGTAGACGGCCGCACCGATCAGCAATGCTGAGTACACCGCAGACTCCAGACCCAGCGAGATGCCGGACAGGATGACGGTCGCGGGACCGGTCAGCGAGGTGCGGGACACGTCGTCCACCGGCTTGCGGTTCGTCTCGGTGAAGTAGCCG
>Ga0316576_10000785_pt1 | contig 15940 bp, 9 predicted proteins | sample S0NA_FD_203075 | JGI IMG/M metagenome (GOLD analysis project Ga0316576, IMG submission 203075) | Rhizosphere microbial communities from salt marsh grasses in Alabama, United States - S0-2_050615r3r5 | ecosystem: Host-associated > Plants > Roots > Rhizosphere | place: USA: Alabama | collected... | reverse complement strand
TGCAACGAAACCCTGGACCTGTTCGTGCGCCTGTACGGTCGCGAGGCCGGCAACGCGGCGCTCAAGTACATGGCCCTCGGAGGCGTCTACCTCGGCGGCGGCATTGCGCCGAAGAACCTGGCGCGCCTGCGCAAGCCGGGCTTCCTCGATGCCTTCCGCGACAAGGGTCGCATGTGCGAGCTGATGGAGCGTATGCCGGTGCGGGTCATCCTGAGCTCGCAGACACCGCTTCTCGGCGCGGCGCGGTTCGTTGCCGGGGACTGACCTGACCGATTGTCGTGCCGGGCCGCGTCATTCCTTCGGGCTGTAGTGCCGTTTCAGCCACGCGGTCAGGCCCTCCAGCCCGGGGAACAGCACCCGCTCCGTGATGTTCGACTGGTCCAGCTTGTCGCGAATCTCCCACTTCAGCTCCGCCGGGATGATGATCTTGCGCGCCAGGCCGGGACGCTCGGCGAGCCAGTCGTCGAAGGCGACGTGAGGGTCCGAGATGACGGAGAAGAACGCGAACTGGTTGACGATGCGATCGTCGATGGACGGGGGCTCGAAGAACAGCGCATAGGGCTCCTCGCAGAGGCTGTCGAGCAGTTCCAGAGAGGGAACCGCCTCGGACAGCATCTCCACGGTGAAGACGTTGGCGCCCTCGTGCTCGAGGCGGTCGGCGAGGCGCTCCGGTACCAGTTGATGGGCCCGCAGGTAGTTCGCTCCCCAAATCACGCCGTCGCGGTCGAAGCGCCCGAGGTCCGCGGTGGCGAAGTGCAGCGCCGCAAAGGGGGAGTAGGTCCAGTCCATCAGCCGGGTCGGCAGACCGTAGTGCTGGGCCACCGACAGCCAGTGCCAGACGGAGTCGCGCTCCACCACGCGTCGGTGCGCGTACTTGCGGAAGTTGCGCAGCAGATGGCGCTCCAGCGCGGCGTAGTCTCCGCCCAGGCGCATCAACGTCGTCTCCAGTGCGTAGCGGGCGTCGGACAGGCCGCGGAAGGCCCAGCGCGAACGGAAGCGGCCCAGGGACTCCTCCCAGGCGTCGGCGAACAGGGCATCCTGGAGCTGGTTCCAGGTCGCGGCGCGGATCTCGTCCATCGGCGTCCTCGTAGTTGGCCCCGGAATCCTTGGCGCCGTTCGAGCGCTTCGGTGGGAGCCGCATCGGGAGATGCCGTCAGTCCGGCATTGCTCCCAGGGTAGATGATCGATATGACCATGAGACGCGGCCCGTCGCACTGCCTGCGTCGGGCATTGTTTGTATCATTGCGCAGATGTATCAGATTCCTGACAGTGGCGGTCCTGCGCCCGGACAGGCTCGGCGACCCGCACTCGCCGGGGCCTCGGGCCGGCGCCGGTCCCGGTCGAGGCGCTGGCGTTTGGTGGCGCTGCTGCCGTTGTGGCTGCCCGTCGCGGCGCTGGCGTTGAAGCTGGACGTGGAGGTCACCGGGGTCGACGGCGAGCTGGAGAAGAACGTGCTGGCGCTGCTCGGCATCTATCAGGAGCGCAACGAGGATGGTCTCAGCGTCGCGCGTATGCTCGCGCTGTTCCGGCGCGCGCCGGGACAGATCGAGGAGGCCCTGGCGCCGTTCGGTCGCTATCGCGTGCGGGTCAAGGACGAGTTGATCGAGCCCGAGACCGACGGTGGGCAGTGGATCGCACGCTTCGATATCGATCCCGGACCGGCGGTGAAGATCGGCCGCGTCGATTACCAGATCACCGGCCCCGGGGCGTCCAATCCGCGCTTTCCGAAGAAATTCCCGATGCAGCCGGGCGACGTGCTGCTGCATTCCGCCTATGAGAAGGCCAGGAACGAGATCACGACCATTGCCTCGGAAGAGGGCTATCTGGACGCCGAGCTCGTCGTTCATCAGGTCCTGATCGATCCGGTCTCCTACGAGGCCGTCGTCGAATTTCACCTGGACACCGGGCCGCGCTGGTACCTGGGCCGGGTCAACTTCGACCAGGACCTGCTGTCCGACCGCTACCTGGAGAAGTTCGTCGACTTCAAGCCGGGCACCGTCTATGACCCGAACCTGCTGCTCGCGCTGCAAGGGCGGCTGGTCGCCATGGAATACTACGACGACGTCCGGATCGAGCCGCAGAAGGACCGCGCGGGCCCGGACCGGGTGATCCCGATCGAGGTCGTGGCCCATCGCAACAAGGCCAACAAATACCGGGTGGGCGTTGGCTTCGCAACCGACGTCGGCCCGCGTCTGACACTCGACTACCGGCGCCGTTACATCGGCCGGAACGGTCACAAGGCCAAGGCGGAACTGTCCCTCTCCGGGCCCATCCAGTCCATCCTGGCTGAATACCGCATCCCGTTCCGCAACCCGACGCGCGACTACTACCTGATCCGCCCGGAGTACTACGGCTTTGACACGGCGAGCCGCCAGGGCACGCTGTACACGGTCGGGGTCGCGCAGTCGATGGTCACCAAGGGCGGCTGGCGCCGCAACATCGGCGTCGACTACAGCTACGAGGACTACAAGGTGGCCGACACGCAATCGGATACCTTCAATGGGTTCGTGCCCTACGTGTCCTGGTTCAAGGTCAAGGCCGACGATCCCATCAACACCCGCAACGGCCACCGGATCAAGTACACGGTCAAGGGCACGGCCGTGGGTCTGTCCGAGACCAACTGGCTCGCCGCATCGCTCAATTACAAGGTCATCCGCAGCTTCGGCGATGAGTACCGCTTCATCGCCCGCGCCGATGCCGGCGCCATCCTCGCCGAGAGCGTCCAGGACGTGCCCGCCAGCGAGCGCTTCTTCGCCGGCGGCGACCAGAGCATCCGCGGCTGGGGACTGGACGTGCTGGGGCCCAACGACCCAATTACCAACGCCACCGTCGGCGGCCGCTACCTGGCCGTCGGCAGCCTGGAGCTGGAGCGTCATATCGTCGGCGCCTGGAGCGGCGTCGTCTTCACGGACTTCGGCAATGCCTTCGATCCGGACTACACCGCGGTTTGGGAGCAGAGCGCCGGCATCGGCATCCGCTTTGCGACGCCCATCGGGCCGGTGCGGCTCGACCTCGCCTATGCGCTCACCAAGGACACGCCGGGCTTTCGCCTGCACTTCGGGCTGGGGCCGGACCTGTGAACGCCCGCGACACCTCTGATTCGGCCAGGCAGGCGGCAGGGACCGGCGCCGGTGGCGGCGCGCCGCCGCCGGGAGCCGATGACGCGCGCCAGCGACGCCGCCGCCGCTTTCGCCCACTGCGCTGGCTGCTGGTCGCGCTGCTCCAGCTGCTGATCCTGGCCCTGCTGCTGCTCGGCCTCGTGCTCGGCACCCAGACCGGCCTGCGCATGGCCGTCGCGCTGGTGGAGGGCCTGGCCCCGGACATGCTTTCGGTGCAGAGCGTCGACGGCCGCGTCCTCGGCGAGCTGCGCATCTCCGGCCTGTCGCTGACCCTGCCGGGGCTGGACCTGGAACTGGGCAGCCTGCACCTGGACTGGTCGCCGGCGGCGCTGTTCGGCGGCAGGCTGCGGGTCCGGGCACTGGAGGCGGCCGACATCGACATCGTCATGGCGCCGTCACCGCAGAAGCCGGAGCCCGAGCCTTTCAAGCTGCCGCAGATCCGGCTGCCCATCGGCATCGACCTGGACCGGCTGCTCGTGGAGCGGCTGCGCTTCCGGCAGCAGGGGGCGCCGGCGTCGGCGGCGATCGTCCTCGAGCGTGCCGAGCTGTCGGCCACGGCGCTCGGCGAGCGGGTCGATCTGCGCCAGCTGACGGCGACGCTCACTCAGCCCGAGGCGAGCGCAGCGGCCCGGGGCCAGGCGCGGCTCACCGGCGCGTATCCCATCGACCTGACGCTGGACTGGCATTTCGCCCAGCCGCCGGCCCTGGAGCTGACCGGCCAGGGTCGCGTCGGCGGCGATCTGGAGCGCCTGATCATCAGCCATCGCATCGACGGCTCGGTGGCTGCGGCGCTGGAGGCGACCGTCACCGACGCGCTGACCAGCCCCGCCTGGGATGCCTCCATCGAGCTCACCGCCGTCGATCTGCCGGAGCTCGCTGCGGGTGCGCCGCCGGTCGACCTCAGCGGGCGTCTCAGCAGCAACGGCGACCTGGACACCGCTGGCCTCACCGGCACACTGAACCTGGCCTCGCCGGACCTGCCCGACGCCGGCCGGCTGCGCGCCGGGCTCGATGTCGGATGGCAGCAGCGGGTGCTGGCGATCCGCGGGCTGCGCATCAGCGAGCTTGCACGGGACACTGGCCAGCCGGTTCCCGGCGGGGCCACGCTGGACCTGGCCGGCACGATCAGCCTCGCCGGACAGGTACCGCAATTCGCCGTCGCCGGCAGCTGGCAAATGCTGCGCTGGCCGCTGGTGGGCGAGCCCATCGCCGGGTCGCCCCAAGGCCGCATCGATGTCCACGGAACGGCCGACGACTACGTCTACGGGCTCCAGGCCGCGGCCGCGGGGCAGCAGATCCCGGAGACCAGCCTCCGCCTGGCCGGCAGCGGGGACCAGCAGCAGACGAGCATCGAGGACCTGGCCATCGATACCCTCGGCGGCCATATCGAGGCCAAGGGCCGGGTCGCCTGGGCGCCGGACCTGGGTTGGACGCTGGCCGTGAGCGCCGACGGCATCGACCCAGGGCAGCAGTTCGCCGGGCTCGACGGCCGGCTCGCGTTGAAGGCCGAGAGTCAGGGCGGCCCCACCGACGGCTTCGACTACAAGCTCCGGCTCGATGCCGCACTCGATGCCTATCCGGCTGCGGTGCTGATCGCCTCGGGCCGCGGCAGCGCCGATGACGCCCGACTCGAACAGCTGCGCATCGAGACCCTCGGCGGTCAGATCGAGGGCCAAGGCCGGGGCGCCTGGAAGCCGCACCTCACCTGGGACGTGCAGCTGAGCGCGAGCGACCTCGACCCCGGCGTCCAGTATCAGGGGCTCGATGGCCGCATCGGGCTCACCGCCGTCAGCAGTGGTGGCCTGAAGGCGGGATTCAGCTTCACGGTGGGCGCGGATGCCAGCCTCACCGACTATCCACCGGCCCGACTCGACCTGGCCGGCAGCGGCGCCGACGGCTCCGTCGAGATCGACACCTTGGAGGTTTCTGCCCTCGGCGGGCGGATCGACGGCAGAGCCAAGGTCGGCTGGGCGCCGCGGCCGAGCTGGGACGCGACCCTGACCCTGGCCGACATCGATCCTGGCAAAGCGCTGGCCGACTGGCCCGGCAGCCTCGGCGGTCAGATCAGCTCGCAGGGCCGCATCGGCGACAGCGGTCCTGTGCTCAGTGCTGCCGTGCGCGACTTCGGCGGCCGCCTGCGGGGCTATCCCGTGCGCGCCGGTGCGGACCTGAGCGTGGACGGCCAGACCGTCGTGCTGGACCGGCTGAACGCCAGCTCCGGCGCGACGACGCTAACCGCCAGCGGCCGCGCCGGCGAGCAGCTGGATCTTGCCTTCGACTTCAGCTCCCCGGACCTCAGCGCCCTATTGCCCGACGCCGGCGGGCAGCTGGCCGCCGAGGCCCGTATCAGCGGCCGTCGTGAAGCCCCGGCCCTGGCGCTGACACTGAACGGTACCGATGTGCAGATCAACGGCCAGGGCATCGCCGCCATCGAGGGCAGCGCCGACGTAGGGCTGGGGGCGGGCGGTGAATTCCGCATCGACATCGACGGCAGCAACCTGATCGTCGGCAGCCAGCGCTTCGACGAGCTCGCCGTACGCGGCAGCGGGCGCATCGCCGATCACCGCCTCAGCGTCACTGCGGACGGCGAGGCCCTGAGCCTGGCCGTCGAGGAGCAGGGCGGTGTCGGCGAGGGCGGCACCTATGACGGCGCACTGACGCGGCTGGACCTGCGCTCGACGCTGCTCGGCGACTGGGGCCTGCGCCGGCGGGCACCGATCAGCGTCGGTCAGGGCCGGGTGGCCGCCGGACCTTTGTGTATCGGCAACGGCCGGGATTCGGGTGCCTGCGTGGCCTTCGAGCAGCCCGAGGCCGGTCGTTTCACGGCCACGATGGACATGGATCGCTTCGGACTCGATACGCTGAACCCGCTGCTGCCGGAGCTTACCGTCATGACCGGCTTCGTGCGCGGGCGCGCCAACTTCACCGCTGCCGGCACCGTGCTCACCGGCAATGCGCTGATCGAGATCCCGGAGGGCGCGATGGAGATCGCGCTGCCGGATACCAAGGACAAGCTGGTGTTCGCCGGCACGCGGCTCGCCGCCGAGGCCGGCGGCGGCGGTCTCGATGCCATGCTGGTGCTGCCGCTGGAGGGCGTCGGCAGCGCTTCCGGGCGAGTAAGCCTGCCGGGCTTCAGCCTCGGCGGCGGCAGCGTACAGCCCCTGCGCGGCGGCCTCGAGGCCAGCCTCGACAACCTCGGCCGGCTGTCGGTGCTGTTCCCGGACCTGACCGACATCACCGGAACCGTCGCCGCCGATATCAACCTGGGCGGCACCCTGGCGGCCCCCGACCTGCGCGGGAACGTCGCCGTGCGCGGCGTCGGCGTCACCGTGCCCGTCATCGGGCTCGAGGTCAGTGACGTCAATCTCACCGCACGCAGCACCGGCCCGAACAGCATGGACATCGACGGCGGCGCGCTGGTCGGCGGTGGTCGGCTCAGCATGAACGGCAGCGCCCAGTTCGCCGGCGGCGCACCGCAGGGGCGTTTCCGCGTGACCGGCGACAAGCTCAAGGTGGCCGACAGCAAGGAGTATTTCGCCCTGGTATCGCTGGCCGTGGACGGCGGCGTCGGCCCCGGCGGCGGGGCCCTGAAGGGGCGCGTGAAGGTACCCGAGGCCCGCATCATGCCCCGGACGATCCCGTCGGGCGCCGTGCAGCCGTCGCCGGACGTGGTCACCGAAGATCAGGCCGGCGATCAGTCGCCGCTACCGTTCTCGATCAACCTGCTGGCGGAGCTCGGGGACGCGGTGCAGGTCGACGCCTTCGGCCTGCGCGGGCGACTTCAGGGCCAGCTGCGGGTGATCAAGGAGCCCGGCGGCGATCTGGTCGGCGATGGTCAACTCGAGGTCGTGGACGGCACCTACCGGGTCACGCTGCCCGGCCTGGGCCTGCTGACCTCTGTCGGCAAGCCGTTGACCATCGAGCAGGGCATCGTAGTGTTCGCCAAGACACCTCTGGACAACCCGGGCCTGATCCTCAACGCACAGCGCCAGGGGGGGGATATCACCGCCGGTGTGCGCGTCCACGGCACACTGAAGAGCCCGACGTTGTCGTTCTTTTCTCAGTCCGATCCGGGCATGACCCAGTCCGAGATCACCAGCTATCTGGTCACCGGCATCCCGCCCAAGCGCGGTGCTGCCGCGGACGAGCGCTCCCTTTCCGTGGGTACCTATGTCCGCCCGAAGCTGTACATGGAATACGAGAGCTCCCTCGGAGACCAGTCCGACAAGGTGAAGATGCGTTACGACCTCACAGACCGCATCGAGATCCAGGCCGAGACGGGCGAGAGCCAGGGAGCGGACATCTTCTTCAATTTCGAGAATTGATGTCTCCTCCGGCTCCGATCCCGCGGCGCCCGGCACCGTCAGCCGGCCGCCATGCGCCGCTTGCGTCCGCGCCGCGTTGTGCTGAAGATGCCGGCTCATCCGAGCCCTCAGCCCCGTGCCCCGCCCATGTGTGCTGCCATCGCCCCTGCCGCCTCTGCCATCCGGATCGGGCTCGGGGTCCTGCTGCTGGCCGCGATTGTGTCGCGCGCGGCGGGCGCCGGCGGCACGCCGCCGGCCGATGCGGAGGGCGCCGTCATCGGCTTCGACCTGTGCAGCATCGACGCAGACGGGCTGATCGGGCCGCCGGATGGCAAGCGCGCGCTGCATTATGAGTTCTGTATCCCACGGGGGAAGGGCTTCACCGCCGAGGTGGGGGCCATCGACCCGACGGCGACGTTCTTCGACGGTGCGCCGGGCCGCATCGGCTGCGGTCCGGACCAGGTACTGGTCATCGGCAATACCCATCGGCCGGACTTCGCGCTGGTGCTGCAGCGCCTGGCCGACCTCCCCTATGTCGGGCGCATCGATCAGGCCCATTTCGAATGAGCCGGTGGCGCCGATGCCATCGGCCGGTCTAACGCGTTGAGCACGGCGGGGTTGCGCGGGCCACGCCACTGGCCGGCCTGGCTGCTGGTGGGGCTGTTCCGACTGCTGGCCCTGCTGCCGTTTCGCTGGCAGGCGGCGCTGGGGCAGGCCCTAGGCCGGCTCGGCTACTGGCTGGTGCCGGGCCGCCGGCGGGTGGCGCGGATCAATCTGGGTATCTGCCTGCCGGAGCTGAACGAGGCCGCCTGCGAGCGGCTCTTGCGCGAGCATTTCGGCTGGCTCGGTGTGGCTGCGGTGTGCCAGGGCCTGAGTTGGGGAGCGCCGCGGGAGCGACTGGCGCGGATCATCCGCATCCGCAATGGCGAGGTCATGGAGCGGTTGATCGCGGACGGCCGGCCGGTGATCGTGCTGGTGCCCCATTTCGTGGGGCTGGAACTGGGCGGAACCGGCTTCACCGCGCTGGTTCATTCCGGCATGTACATGTACCAGCGCATCCGCAATCCGGTCATCGACGCGGTCGTCAGGCACGGCCGCACGCGCTTCGGCAGCATCCCTGTGGAGCGCCACGACGATCTGCGCGGTCTGGTCCGGGAGATGCGCCGCGGCACGCCGTTCTTCTACCTCCCCGATCAGGACCCGGGGCGGCGCCGCGGCATCTTCGCACCGTTCTGCGGCGTGCCGGCGGCGACGGTGCCGACGCTGGGGCGCATCGCCAGGCTGGCCGGGGCCGCCGTGGTGCCGACCTTCGCCCGCTTCCTGCCCGGCGGCGGAGGACTGGAGCTGATCTTCGACGAGGCACTGGACGGCTTTCCGAGCGGGGATGCCGCCGCCGATACCGCGCGCATGAATCAGGTCATCGAGGCACGGCTGCGGGACATGCCCGCCCAGTATTTCTGGGTGCATCGCCGCTTCAAGACCCGCCCCGCCGGCGAGCCGCCGATCTACCCCAAGCGCAAACGCCGCCGGAGGCGCCGATGACCCCCACCGAACAGGCCCCGTCCCAGGGGCAGACAGCAACTGCCAGACCGCGGCTGGGCCGCCCGCGGGACTGGGCGATCGGCGCCGTGCTGCTGGCGGCAGTGGTGATCGCGATCGACCGGACCCTGGGCTGGCCGGCGCTGCTCGCGCCCTGGGCAACGCTGTCGCCCTGGCTGCTCGCTGCCGCGTTCCTGCTCACCACCGCCAGCTACGTGTTGCGGGCCGTGCGCGTGCATGTGTTCTTCCGGTCCCTGACGGCAGGACGCTTCACCACCGTGCTGCGCCTGTCGGTGCTGCACAACACGGCCAACAACCTGCTGCCCATGCGCAGCGGCGAGATGGTCTTCCCGTGGCTGATGCGGCGCTACTTCGGCCATGGCTTCCTGGCCGCCGGTGCCTCGCTGGTCTGGATCCGGCTGCTGGACTTGCACTTCCTGGGCCTGATCGGGCTCCTGGTGCTGTGGCTGCGCGATCCCGCCTGGCTGTGGCCGTTGCTGGCCGTGCCCTGGATCGGGCTGCTGCCGGCAGCGGCGCTGCTGCGGCGTCTCGATACAGCCGGCGGCGGCGGCGACGGCCGGCTCGGTCGCCTGGTGCGCTTCATCGCCCGCGCCGGCCCCGGTGACGCCCGCCGCATCGCCGCGCTGTATGCATGGACGGCCCTGTCGTGGACGCTGAAGCTGGTCGCCTTCGCCGCGATCCTGCGCCACTTCGTGCCGGTGGATTTCTGGCGGGTGCTGGCCGGCGTCATGGGCGCCGAGCTCTCCAGCGTACTGCCGTTCCACGGGATCGCCGGTACCGGCAGCTACGAGCTCGCCACCGTCGTGGCCATGGTCCCGTTCGGCGTCGATCCCGAGCAGGCCCTGGCCGGTGCCGTCAACCTGCACCTGTTCCTGCTCGGAACGACCATCATTCTCGGCCTACTGGCGCTGCTGATTCCCATCGCCGGCCGGCCCGGGGCGGAGGTCAACTCTTCGGCCTGACCGTAATTCCGCGCGGCCGGCGACCTGCCCGCGGGCCGCGCCATTGCGTCTCGTCCCCATCGGGGGGGCCTCCGGGAAGGATCGACTCGCGGGCCGCAACGGTCTTTCAGTCCAGGGTCCTCGCCACCTAATCCGCTGCGTTGCCGTCGAAGACCTTGATGCGGGCCTCGATGGCATTGACGTCCCAGGTCGCCAGGGTGAAGGTGTGGTCGCCGATGGTGTGAGCAGATGGAGGTCGGTCCCCCCTCAGCGGTGCAGGAAGCTCATGAATTCGGAGCGTGTGCGCGCGTCCTCGTCGAAGGTGCCGCGCATCGCGCTGGAGACCGTCGTGCTGCGCTGCTTTTGTACACCGCGCATCATCATGCAGGTGTGGCTGGCCTCCAAGACCACGGCGACGCCGTGGGCGCCGAGGTGCTCCATCAGCGCATCGGCCACTTGGTTGGTCAGCCGCTCCTGCACCTGGAGGCGGCGGGCGAAGACATCGACGACGCGGGCCACCTTGCTCAGCCCGACGACCTTGCCGTTGGGCAAATAGCCGACATGGGCATGGCCGAAGAACGGCAGCATGTGATGCTCGCACATCGAATAGAACTCGATATCGCGGACGATGACCATCTCCTTGACGTCCTCCTCGAAGACGGCCTTCTTGATGATCTCCTCGGCGGACATCTGGTAGCCGCTGGTGAGGAAGTCCATGGCCTTGGCGACGCGCAGTGGCGTGCGCTTCAGGCCCTCGCGGGTCGGGTCCTCGCCGATCTCCTCCAGCATACGGAAGACCAGGCGCTCCTTGGCCTCGTCATAGACTTCTTCGTCGGTGCCCGCCTCGAAGCTGTCGGCGTAGTGGCCTTCAGTGGTGATGCGGGAGAGGTGGGATTTCGCGGCCATGGTGGATACCTGTTCAAGCGGAGGCGTGTGCCGGACGCGGTCCATGTTTTGTCTATCTGCCAGCGGGCAACATAGGGGCGTCGTCCGGGATTTCGAACCGAATCTTTGCGTTCGGTTCGCGCCGCCGGGCGCCGGCCAGGACCGGCGCCTGGAAGCAATTGAGGCTATTCGGTAAACTACTGGGCCTGTGCATCGTCGGGCGTGCGCCGTCCGCTCGCCGGACGGCCTTGTCGACCAAATTCGCCGTCCCTGCCGCGACCGCCTGTGCCCATGCCCGCGCGCTCGCGATGACCGATCCGACCGGAGGGCACTATCCACAGCCCGGAGGCCCAAGCAGTATTCGCCGGCCCGCTCGGTCGGCCCGCGAGGCCCGCTCTCCCGAGCCGCCAGCCCGCGCTGCCCGCCGTCCACGTCATTCCAAGTGTCGAGCCCGACGCCCGGCTGCCCACGCCCGCCCGGGCCGTGGCGGTGTCTGCGCTGCGGCCGGTGGCCGCGCTCGCCGTTCCTGTTCATCCTGCCCCGAGGACCTGCTGATGTGTGGATTCTGCGGTGAGATCCGCTTCGACGACCGACCCATCGACCTGGGCGCCCTCGGCGCTGTCAACGCTACGATGGAGCCCCGGGGCCCGGACGGCAGCGGCCTGTTCCAGCAGGGCAGGGTCGCCCTTGGCCACCGCCGGCTCAGCATCATCGACCTCAGCACCCATGCCGGCCAGCCCATGGTGGACAATGAGCTCGGCCTGACCATCGCCTTCAACGGCTGCATCTACAACTACAAGGATCTGCGCGCCGAGCTCAAGGGCATGGGCTACCGGTTCTTCTCCCACGGCGACACCGAGGTGATCCTCAAGGCGTTCCACGCCTGGGGCGCCGAATGCGTCCACCGCTTCCATGGCATGTTCGCCTTCGCCATCGCCGAGCGAGACACCGGCCGGCTGACCATGGCTCGCGACCGACTCGGCATCAAGCCCTTCTACTACGCCGAGCTGCCCGGCGCGTTGCGATTCGCCTCGACGCTGCCCGCACTGCTGGCCGGCGGCGGCATCGACACCGACCTCGACCCCGTCGCGCTGCATCACTACATGCACTTCCACGCGGTCGTGCCGGCTCCTTATACGATCCTGCGCGGCGTGCGCAAGCTGCCGCCGGCTACCATTCGCGTCGTCGAGCGCGACGGCCAGGCGCGCGAGCACCCGTACTGGGAGCCCGTGTTCGAGGCGCGGCCGGAGGAGCAGGGGCTGAGCTTCCATGACTGGCAGGATAAAGTCCTGGACGCGCTGCGCACGGCCGTGGACCGGCGCCTGGTGGCCGACGTGGACGTCGGCGTGCTGCTGTCCGGCGGCCTCGATTCCAGCCTCATCGTGGGCCTGCTGGCCGAGCAGGGCCAGCGCGGGCTCAATACCTTCTCCGTCGGCTTCGAGAGCGTCGGCGACGAGGCCGGCGACGAGTTCCAGTACTCCGACATCATCGCTCGCCACTACGACACGGCCCATCACAAGATTCACGTGGACTCCCGCGCCAAGCTGCTGCCGAGCCTGCCCGGCTGCATCCGCGCCATGTCCGAGCCCATGGTGAGCCACGACGTCATCGGCTTTTACCTGCTCTCCCAGGAGGTCGCCAAGCACGTCAAGGTGGTGCAGAGCGGGCAGGGCGCCGACGAGGTCTTCGGCGGCTATCACTGGTATCCGCCCATGGCCGACTGCGCCGACCCCGTCGCCGAATACGCTCGCGTCTTCTGCGACCGGGGCCACGACGAGTATCTGCGTGCCGTCCATCCCAGGCTGCACGGCGAAGACTACAGCCGTGATTTCATCCGCGCCCACTTCGGGCGCGCCGGCGCTGCCGCCAGCGTCGACAAGGCCCTGCGCATCGATCAGCTCATCATGCTCGTGGACGATCCGGTCAAGCGCGTGGACAACATGACCATGGCCGCCGGGCTGGAGGCCCGTGTGCCCTTCCTGGATCACGAGCTGGTGGAGCTGGCCGCCCGCATTCCCGCCGCGCACAAGCTCTGCGACGACGGCAAGTGCGTGCTCAAGGCCGTCGGCCGCCGCGTGATCCCCTCCGAGGTCATCGATCGGCCCAAGGGCTATTTCCCGGTGCCGGCGCTGAAATATCCCCGGGGCGAGGTGCTGGACATGATGCGCGACGCGGTGTTGTCACAGCGCGCCCGCGAGCGCGAGCTGTTCCAACGCGATTACATGGAAGAACTGCTCGCCGCGCCCGAAGAGCACATCACGCCGCTGCGCGGCTCCAAGCTCTGGCAGGTCGCGTTGCTGGAGCTTTGGCTGCAGGAGCATGGCGTTTAGGAAAGCACGTGAGTGTGGTCTGCCGCGCGAACGATAGATTGTGCGTTCTGCCCGCACTTCCGCACTTCCTCCCGAACGCCGCAACACGACACAGGACAATGATCGAAGACGAGGGGACCGGACCATGACCACGCGAGAACACATCCACCACCGCCTGGAACGCCGGCGGGGGCCGTCGGTGAGCAGCTGGGACAACAAGCCCAGGAGCGACGACGAGATCTGGTCCGAGACCGTCGTCGACTGCGGCTGGGGCCGGCTGATCTTCGGGCAGACCTTCAATGATCCCGAGCGGGTGGCTCGCTGTCTCCAGGAGGAGCGGCCCGGCAACCGGGACGTGGCGCTGTACCTACGCGATCCCCATGTCATTTTGTCGTATGCGCCCCAGGACCTGTTCCTGGACCCGTCCCACACCTTCCGGCTGTGGTTGGACCGTTACCAGTATTCCCACCGGCGCCGAAAGGGTTTCTTCGTGCGGCTGCTGAACAGCCGCGAGGACGCTGAGGCCGCCCACCGGCTCTATGCATCGCGGCGCATGGTGCCACCGAGCCCGGACTTCATCTGGGACCATCGAGCCTCCCGCGTGACCCAATACTGGGTGGCCGAGGACGAGCAGGACGGCTCTGTGCTGGGCGTCGTCGCCGGTGTCGATCACGTCGAGGCATTCGGAGATTACGAGGGCGGCGCGAGCCTGTGGGCGCTGTGCGTCGATTCCCAGGCGCCGTATCCCGGCATCGGCGAGGCCCTTGTGCGCCAGGTGGCCGAGTTCTACCATGCCCGCGGACGCGCCTTTCTGGACCTGTCGGTCATGCATGACAATCGCGGCGCCATCCGGCTGTACGAGAAGCTCGGCTTCGAGCGCGTGCCGGTGTTTGCGCTGAAGAACAAGAACGCTTACAACGAGCCCCTGTTCATCGGCAAGCAGCCCGAGGCCAAGCTCAATCCGTACGCGACCATCATCGTCAACGAGGCCCGGCGCCGCGGGATCGGCATCGAGGTCATCGATGCCGAGACCGGCTATTTCGCGCTGAGCCTGGGCGGTCGGCGCGTGGTTTGCCGCGAGTCCCTGAGCGAGCTGACCACGGCCGTGGCCATGAGCCGCTGCGACGACAAGGCCGTTACCCAGCGCCTGCTGCGGCGCGCCGGCCTGAAGGTGCCGGACCAGACCCGCTACGAGGCCCTCGACCAGGCCGAAGCCTTCCTGACCAAGCACGGCAGCATCGTCGTCAAGCCTGCCCGCGGCGAGCAGGGCGCCGGCATCAGCGTCGACATCCGCAGTCCGGACGACCTGGAACGGGCGGTCAAGAATGCACGGCGCATCTGCGAGACGGTGATCCTGGAACAGTTCTGCAGGGGTGACGACCTGCGCATCATCGTCATCGACTTCGAGGTCGTGGCCGCTGCCATTCGACGCCCGGCCCACATCTGCGGTACCGGCCAGCACAGCATCAACGAGCTGATCCAGATCCAGAGCCGGCGCCGGCGTGCGGCCACCGGGGGCGAAAGCTCCATTCCGATGGACGACGAGACCGAGCGCAGCGTGCGCGAGGCCGGCCACGGAATGGAGGACGTGCTGCCGGAGGGGGAACTGCTGACGGTACGCAAGACCGCGAACCTGCATACCGGCGGCACCATCCATGACGTCACCGAGGACCTGAACCCCGACCTGGCCAAGGCCGCCCGCGACGCCGCCCGGGCGCTCGACATTCCGGTTACCGGCCTTGACTTCCTCGTGCCCGACGTGAAGGGTAGCGAGTACGTCATCATCGAGGCCAACGAGCGGCCAGGCCTGGCCAACCACGAGCCCCAGCCCACCGCCGAGCGCTTCGTCGATCTGCTCTTTCCGCAGACCGCCACCCGGGAGCACCGTGCTTGAAAGCGATCGCCATCGACACCGAGTATCTGCTCGACATTCTGCTCAAGCTGCTGTTTACGCCGAGCCCGTCCGGCTATACCGACCGTGTCGTGCATCTGGTCTGCGAGGAACTGGAACGCCTCGACATCCCCTTCGAGCTGACCCGCCGCGGCGCCATCCGCGCCACGCTGCGGGGTGAGGCGGAGCGGCCCAACAAGGCCATCGTCTCCCACATCGACACCCTGGGGGCGATGGTCAAGGCGCTGAAGCCCAACGGCCGCCTGCAGCTGGTGCCCGTTGGCCACTGGAACGCCCGCTTCGCCGAGGGCGCCCGCTGCACCCTGTTCACCGATATCGGCCAACATCGCGGCACCATCCTGCCGATGAAGGCGTCCGGGCACACCTTCGGCCCCGAGATCGACGACCAGCCCGGTGGCTGGGACAATGTCGAGTTCCGCATCGACGAGCGCGTGTTCGACCTCCAGGACCTCCTGCGGCTCGGCGTCCACGTCGGCGACTTCGTGGCCGTGGATACCAATCCCGAGATCACGGCCACCGGCTTCATCAATTCCCGCCATCTCGATGACAAGGCCGGGGCCGCGCTGCTGCTGGCCGCCGCCAAGGCCGTCAAGGAGAGCGGGGTGAAGCTGCCGGTGGACTGTCATCCACTGTTTACGATCTCCGAGGAGGTCGGCTCCGGCGCCTCCGCCGCGCTGCACCAGGACGTGGCCGAGATGCTGACCATCGACAACGGCACCACGGCGCCGGGTCAGAACTCCAGCGAATTCGGCGCCACGATCTGCATGGCCGACATGGGCGGACCTTTCGACTACCACCTGACCCACCGCATCATCCAGATCTGCCAGGAGTTCCAGATCCCGCACCAGCGCGACGTGTTCAAGTATTACAGGTCGGACAGCGCCGCCGCGTTGGAGGCCGGCAACGACGT
>Ga0316576_10000784_pt1 | contig 15942 bp, 14 predicted proteins | sample S0NA_FD_203075 | JGI IMG/M metagenome (GOLD analysis project Ga0316576, IMG submission 203075) | Rhizosphere microbial communities from salt marsh grasses in Alabama, United States - S0-2_050615r3r5 | ecosystem: Host-associated > Plants > Roots > Rhizosphere | place: USA: Alabama | collected... | reverse complement strand
GGTGCCGCAGCGGGGACAGCAGAGGCGTCGCCCTCCGCACCGCAAGCGGCTCAGGAGACGGTGTCTGTGGCGCCCTCCGCGATCACCTCGGCCGATCTGGAGCAGGATCCGCCCGCGGAGACAGCGTGGGTTGAGGACGGCCCCGAACAGGCGGGGGCTGACGACGGCATTCAAGCCGAGGAGATCGCCAGCACCATTGAGGAAACGGCTGAATCAGGAACACGGATCCGTGAGCTGGAGGCTGAGCTTGCTGCTATCCAGGCTCGGCTGCAGCTTCGCGCTGAGGAGCTGGCCAGACTCCAGGAGACGGCGCCGCCTTTGCCGAGTTCGAGCGATGTCCCGATGATCTCGGGGGCGATTGCCGAGGCGGACGAGGTCACGCTCATTCCGAGGATGGACGCAACGTCCGAGGATCAGATCGAGACGATCGAACGGCCTGCCACGGAAGACGCCGCTTCGCTGGAATCCGATGCCGAGGGATCAGGTCGGGATCTGACCGACCGACCAGCGGCCCCTATGGCCGAGCCCCCAGGGTTGGAGAACGGCACAAATGCGGGCGCGCCCCCCGGTCCCGAAGTCATTCCGGTTCCGCTTGCAGCAGACGCGCTCCCGTCGGCGGCCCAGGTTGAGCAGGCGAAGGGACCGGCCGAGACTGCCGCGGCGTCGACCTCGACATGGCATGCGATCTTGCTGCCGTTGGCCGGTTTCGCCGGCTTCACCGCCGTGGGGGTCCTCGGCTTCTCTTGGATGTCCGCACGGCGCCGGCGCACTGAGCGCAAGGCGGAAGAGGATCTCGATGTTGCCGACGGCGTGGAGCTCGAGGGGACGGCCTCAGCCCTGTCGTCGCCGTCAGTCACCCCCGCTTTTGGTCCATCGGAACAAGCCCTCGACGCGGAGCCGCTGCCAGCAAGCCGGCCCGCCGAGCCGGCGGACGTTGGGCTGACGGCCCCCTCGTCGCAGCTCGAATCGGTCATGCACTTCGACGCGGAGACGGAGGAGGCCGACCCGCTCTCCGAGGCGGACATCTATGTCGCTTATGGACGCTACAAGGAGGCCGAAGAGCTCCTGGTGCGCGAGATCGAGCGCACTCCCGGGCGCCTGCAGGCGAAGTTCAAGCTTGCCGAGGTCTATGCCGCGTCCGAGAATCGCTTTTTGATGCGGGAGCTGATGGAAGACATCCAGGCTTGCGGCGGGGATCGAGACGATCCGGCGCGATGGCAACGGCTCGTTGGGATCGTCAAGGTGGTCGAGGAGGGTGGCGTTTGGGATCCGGGCTCAAGCTTCAGGATCACCGACGCGCCGTCCGAGTCGGTGGAGCAGGGTACCCGGGACCTTCAGGCCCTCGGCCGGGCCGTCGATGAGGCGGCTGGTGCAGCTCCCGAGCCGAAGCCCCGCGTATTCGAAGGCGATGACAGGGTGCCTGCTGAGGTGACGGGACCCGGGCATGCGCAGCGGCTGGATAAGCCGTCGGTCGCGGCCGACAACCTTGGCGGCTCACCGATCGAGGATGAGATGCCCCTCTTGTTCGACGAGTCAGCGCTCGACGATTCTCTTGTCTTGCCAGAGCAGAGCGCTGATGAGGACCCTGAGTGGGACCCCCTGGCCGATCTTGGCGCGCGGGAGAGCTCTGGCGACGCCGGGGATCTCATCCTGACGCTGGACGACCTTGATGGATCGGGTGTCCTGGATCTGGATGCGGTGTTGGATGCTCCATCTTCGGCCATGGCGCAGCCCGAGGCGGAGACGGCCGATATGTCCCCTCCGCGTCCGCGCGACGTCGGCGCGGAGGCTGACGCGGGGGAGGATGTTCTGAAGCTGGACGCGGTCTTGGATACGCCCCAGGGGGGAGTGACGACGCCCGGGTTGGGGACGGCCGATGTGGCTCCGCGCCCGCGCGAGATTACCGAGGAAGCTGAAGCGTCTGAGGATGCGCTGGAGCTGAACGCGGTCTTGGATGCGCCCCAAGCGGAGGTGACGACGTCCGGGTTGGGTACGTCCGATGTGGCTCAGCGCCCGCCCGAGGTTGTCGAGGAAGCTGCCTTGGTCGAGGATATCCTGGGGCTCGATGCGGTCTTGGACGCGCCTCGGCCGGATCTGCCGACGCCTGGGGCGGATACGGCCGCTGCCCCCCGGCATCCACCCGTGGTGGAGGAAGCGGTTACCGAAGGTGTGATCGATCGCGATGCAGGCGAGGTTGGGGGAAGCTCTGCAGCGGTCTTTGGCGATCACGCCGCGGCCGATGGGCCGGCCGATGCGGATCGCCGGGACGATCGAGCGGCCAGGGTGGATCTCGCCCGTGCCTACCTCGCTATGAACGACCTCAAGTCCGCCCGCGCATTGCTCGATGAGGTGCTCGCAGACGTCAGCGGGGAAGCCGCCGCGAGTCCGAGGAGCGATTGAGGACACCGGCCTGAATCGCGAGCGCGCGCGACCGCCGGCGACAGGGGGGCTGAGCTCGCAACGGATTGCGCTGGGCGTCGAGTATGACGGCTCGGGTTTTTGTGGCTGGCAAACCCAGGCCGGAGTCCGGACCGTCCAGGCCGCCCTGGAGGCGGCAATCGGTCGGGTCGCGGACGAGCCGGTCCGGGTTCAGTGCGCGGGACGCACTGATGCGGGGGTGCATGCCGAGGAGCAGGTCCTCCACTTTGACACGTCGGCGCATCGCAGCGACCGATCCTGGGTGCTCGGGACCAACGCCCACCTACCGCCGGACGTAGCGGTCCGGTGGGCCCGTCCGGTCGATCCGCGGTTTCATGCCCGTTTCAGCGCGATCGCGCGCCACTACCGCTATCTGATCATGGTCCGGTCCACCCGGTCGCCGTTACACCGCGACCGGGTGGTCTGGACGCATCGCTTGCTGGACACCGAGCGCATGGGCAAGGCCGGTCAGACACTCGTCGGGGTGCATGATTTCTCAAGCTTCCGGGCGGTGGCCTGCCAGGCGAAGAGCCCGATCCGCCACGTCCACTACCTGGAGCTGACCGACACGTCCGGGCTCATCGAGCTGAGGATTGGAGCCAACGGTTTTCTGCACCATATGGTCCGTAATATCGTCGGTGTCCTCATGATGATCGGCCGCGGTGATGCGCCGGTCGGGTGGACCCGCGACCTCCTGTCATTGCGCGACCGACGGCTCGGCGGCGTGACCGCCCCCCCGCATGGGCTCTACTTCGTCCGCGCCGACTATCCGGCTGAGCTCCACCTTCCGCCGGTCCAATCAGCGAGGTTATCGGGCGGGCTGACTCCGTCGCACATGGGTAACGCGTAAAGCGAGGCGTGTTCGTCGTGCCCGGGAGCAAGGCGCGACGAGGACGACTCGCGGCCTCTATTGCGAGGAGTCGCGACGCGGCGATCGGGTGCGGGCGGCGTGCGTCGCGGCGGAAAATCCGTCTGTGACAGGCATAAAGACCGGACTGAGGTTGCCTCTCCGATGCCATGACGATCTCCGGATTCGCCAATCATGAGAACCCGCGTTAAGATCTGTGGACTAACCCGTCGGATCGATGTGGAGGCGGCGGTGGCCGCAGGTGCCGACGCCGTCGGTTTCGTGTTCCATCCCCCGAGCCCGCGGGCGGTGTCGCCGGATGAGGCGCGGCGCTTGTGCGAGGGATTGCCGCCCTTCGTAACCGCGGTCGGACTCTTTGTCGATGCCTCGTCGGAGCGGATCCGGTCGGTTCTGGACCAGGTCCCGCTCGAGTTGATTCAGTTCCATGGAGAAGAGGAACCGGTGTTCTGCGCCTCGTTCGGACGGCGTTGGATCAAGGCGGTGCGGATGCGCCCGGGCATCGATCTCCTGGCGGAGCAGGCGCGTTACGGTGAGGCCGCAGGACTGCTGCTCGATACCTTCGATCCGGTTCGGGCGGGAGGGACGGGCCAATGCTTCGACTGGGAACGAATCCCAGCGCCGATTGCGCCTTCGATCATCCTGGCGGGTGGGCTCGCCCCGGGCAATGTCGGGAACGCCATCCGTCGAGTTCGTCCGTTCGGGGTCGATGTGAGCGGTGGCGTCGAGGCGTCCAAGGGAATCAAGGACCATCGCAAGATTCGCGATTTCATGCAGAAGGTGAACGATGTTGACATATCCCGATGACCTGGATCGGGCCTTTCCGGGCGGGGCCGGCCAGCGCCGCTCGCAGCCGAGTGCTTACCGCTGGCCGGATGCCCGTGGTCATTTCGGTCCCTACGGGGGGATGTTTGTCCCGGAGACGCTGATGCAGCCGCTCGAGGAGCTGCGCGCGGCCTATGAGCGTTTCCTCGATGATCCAGAGTTTCAGGCCGAGCTCGATGCGGACCTGCGCGACTATGTGGGCCGACCTTCGCCCGTCTATCACGCCGCGCGCTGGAGCAGGGAGCTCGGCGGTGCTCAGATCTTCCTGAAGCGTGAAGACCTGAATCACACGGGCGCGCACAAGGTCAACAATACGATCGGTCAGGCCCTGCTCGCGCGGCGGATGGGTAAGACCCGTATCATCGCCGAGACCGGTGCGGGTCAACACGGTGTGGCGAGCGCGACCGTGGCGGCGCGGTTGGGTCTGGAATGCGTCGTTTACATGGGCGAGGTCGATATCGCGCGGCAGGAGGCCAACGTCTATCGCATGCGTCTGCTCGGGGCGCGGGTTGTTTCGGTGACCTCAGGGTCCCGCACCCTGAAGGATGCGTTGAACGAGGCAATGCGGGACTGGGTGACGAACATCGACAACACCTTCTACATCATCGGCACCGTGGCTGGCCCCCACCCTTATCCCGCGATGGTGCGGGACTTCCAAGCGGTGATCGGACGCGAGGCCCGCGCCCAGATCCTAAAACGGACCGGCCGCCTGCCCGATGCCCTCGTCGCCTGCGTGGGCGGGGGCTCAAACGCCATCGGTCTCTTTTATCCTTTCATCGGCGACCCCGGGGTGGCGATCTATGGCGTCGAGGCCGCCGGCGATGGTCTTCAGACGGGTCGCCATGCCGCGCCGCTGTGTGCCGGTCGGCCCGGCGTGCTCCATGGTAACCGGACCTATCTGATGGAGGATCGACATGGTCAGATCGTCGAGACCCACTCCATCTCCGCCGGGCTCGACTATCCTGGGGTCGGTCCCGAGCATGCCTGGCTGAAGGACAGCGGACGTGCCCGCTACGATTCGGTGACGGACGAGGAGGCCCTGCGCGCCTTCCATCACCTGACACGCACCGAGGGGATCATCCCGGCGCTCGAGTCCAGTCACGCACTGGCCTATGCCCATAAGCTCGCCCCGGGGATGCGCAGCGATCAGGCGATTCTTGTCAACCTCTCCGGTCGAGGGGACAAGGATATGCACACCGTCGCCAGTCACGATGGGCTGGTGCTATGAGTCGGATTGACGCGTGCTTCGGGCGACTCGCCCAGCGCCGCCGAACGGCGCTCATCCCCTTCGTGACCGCCGGGGATCCGGCACCCGAGGTGACGGTTCCGCTGTTGCATGCGATGGTCGCCGCGGGCGCGGATCTGATCGAGATCGGTGTCCCCTTTTCCGATCCGATCGCCGACGGCCCCGTGATCCAGCGGGCCAGCGAGCGGGCGCTGGCCAAGGGTGTGTCATTGGACGATGTGCTGGACATGGTTCGTGTTTTTCGGACACGAGACGGCGATACGCCCGTGATCCTGATGGGCTATCTCAATCCGATCGAGGTGATGGGCTACGAGCTGTTCTCAGTCGCAGCGCACGAGGCCGGCGTGGACGGTGTGCTGGTTGTCGATGTGCCGCCCGAGGAAGGGCATGACCTGGTCGCGATGCTCAGGACCCGCGGACTGGACCTGGTGTATCTTTTGGCGCCGACCTCGACCGCGGCCCGGATCGCGTGCATTGGGGAGGTGGCCTCGGGTTTCGTCTACTACGTCTCGGTGAAGGGAGTCACCGGCTCCGGTCACCTGGATACGGCGGCAGTGGCCGAGAAGGTCGGCCTGATCAAATCGCTGGTTCGACTGCCGGTCGGCGTCGGCTTCGGCATCCGCGATGCCGGGTCGGCCGCGCGGATCGCCGAGGTCGCCGATGCAATCATCGTCGGCAGCGCCATCGTGAGCCGGATCGAGGCTCTGGCGGCGACCCCTGAACAGATCCCCGACGCGGTTGGCGGATTTCTTGCCGGTCTGCGTCAAGCCATCGACGAGGTGGATGCCCATGTCTCCTAAGCGTCCCGGACGGGTTGGCCAAGGACTGATGCGCGGCGGGGTCCCTGCCTCAGAGCAGCCTGCAAAGGAACCTCGGATCGAACGTGGTGACACTTTGAAGCAGGCGATCGACAACCGCGGTGGCACCTTGAAGCAGGCGATGGACAAGAGTATGAGCTGGTTTGAGAAGCTCATACCGAGTCGCATCCGCACCGAGGCAAGCACAAAACGGGCCGTTCCCGAAGGCGTCTGGGCGAAGTGTCCAGGCTGTCATGCCATCCTCTATCGCGCCGAGTTGGAGCGCAACCTCGAGGTATGCCCGAAGTGCGCGCACCACAGTCGGCTCAGTGCGCGCCGTCGGCTGGAGACCTTCCTCGATGCCGAGCAGCGCGAGGAGATCGCTGGCGATCTCGAATCCCTGGATCCGCTCAAGTTCAAGGATCTCAAGAAGTACAAGGATCGTCTCGCCCAGGCCCAGAAACAATCCGCCGAGAAAGAGGCCTTGATCGTGATGCGCGGGCGCCTGAAAGGCCAACCCATCGTTGCCGCGGCCTTCGAGTTCGGCTTCATGGGCGGCTCCATGGGTTCGGTCGTAGGTGAACGGTTCGTTCGCGGCGTTGAGGCGGCCCTTGAGCGGGACTCGCCCTACGTCTGTTTTGCCGCGAGCGGCGGGGCCCGCATGCAGGAGAGCCTCTTCTCGCTGATGCAGATGGCGAAGACCAGCGCGGCGCTTGGGCGGATGCGCGAGCAATCGCTGCCATTCATCTCCGTGATGACCGACCCCACGATGGGTGGTGTCTCGGCGAGCCTGGCGATGCTCGGCGATCTGAATATCGCAGAGCCCAACGCCCTGATCGGCTTCGCCGGCCCGCGCGTGATCGAGCAGACGGTCCATGAGAAGCTGCCCGATGGCTTCCAGCGCAGTGAGTTCCTGCTGGATAAGGGTGCCTTGGACATGATCATGGACCGGCGCGATCTGCGTGAGCGCATCGCCGATCTTCTTGCGATCCTGACCCATCGCCCCCGTTACTGCCGCACCGTCGTTCCGGTCTGAGGGCGGCGCCTGGTCCCGATGCGTTTCCGGGATCTCGATGCCTGGTTGAATTGGCAGGGCGGGCTGCACCCCAAGGACATCGAGCTGGGTCTCGACCGGGTGGAGGCGGTTTGGCGCCGGTTGGGCCCCAAGCCGCCGCCCTTTCCCGTCATCACGGTGGGGGGGACGAACGGGAAGGGCTCTTGCGTTGCCATGCTCGAGGCGATCTTGCGGGCTGCTGGTTACCGCACCGCCTGCTACAGCTCTCCGCATCTGCTGCGCTATAACGAGCGCGTCCGACTCGACGCGGAGCCTGTCGCCGACCGCGCGCTGTGCGAGGCTTTCGACCGTGTGGATCGCGCGCGCCGCGACATTGCGCTGACCTATTTCGAGTTCGGGACCCTTGCCGCGCTCGACCTGTTCGTGCGGGCCGAGCCCGACCTCGCCCTGCTGGAGGTCGGGCTTGGGGGGCGCCTCGACGCCGTGAATCTGCTTGATGCGGATGTTTCGGTGGTGACCTCGATCGGACTCGATCACACCGCCTGGCTGGGCGAATCCCTGGATCAGATCGCCGGTGAAAAGGCAGGAATCTTTCGACGGGATCGTCCGGCGATCATCGGACAGCGCGATGCCCCGACGCGGTTGCGAGCCGAAGCGGAGCGGTTGGGTAGTCTTCCACGGCAGCTTGGACGCGAGCTTGATTGGGAGCTCGGGAGCGGCGGCTGGATCTGGGTCGGTCCGGGCGGCGAACGCTTGGCCTTGCCGGCGCCGGCGATGCGCGGCACGTTTCAATACGACAACGCCTCGGCTGCGATCGCGGCGCTTCGGGAGCTGGGCGGGCGTCTGCCGGTTCCGGTCAACGCAATCAGATCCGGCCTGCAGAGGGCGCAATTGCGCGGCCGCTTCCAGGTCGTTCCCGGCCGGCCATGCTGCATCCTGGACGTCGCGCACAACGGCGCGGCGGGGGATGCCCTCGCCGCAAACCTGCGGGCATTTGCTTGCCCCGGTCGGACGCGTGCTGTCTTGGCCGTCCTCTCCGACAAGGCGCCCGAGGCCCTCGTTCGGCCGCTCCTGCCTCTTGTGGACGAGTGGTATCTGGCGCAGAGCGATGATCCGAGAGCCATGTCGGTCGGCGTCCTGAGCGCGCGCCTGGCTCCGCTGCTGTCGGCGCGGCCGGCCGTGGCCCACCGAACGGTGGGAGCCGCGCTCGCCGCGGCCGAGTCGGCCTCCGGGTCTGGCGATTGCCTGCTGGTCGTGGGATCGTTCACGACTGTCGGTGAGGCGCTCCGGCGCCTCGAAGAGGCCCGATCCGCATGGGGCTGAGTGGTACCGGCCGTGCGCTCCGTCGATCGGGGGGCGCGGCCAGGCGCGGGTCCCGGACGGTCTGTGAGATTTAATTGATTGAAAGTAATACCGATATTTTAGTCTGGCGGGTTTCAAATCAGTTGGGACGTGATATACTCGCCCCACCGCAGCGGCCCATGGATCGAATGTCGGAGTGGCGCTGGCGTGTTGCTCGGCGTCGGGGTAGAGGTTTATGCGAGAAGGCGCAAAAAAACGGTTGGTCGGGGCGGTCGTGATCGTCGCGCTGGCGGTCATCTTCGTACCCATGCTGTTCGAGGATAAGGCCGTGGCCCCCTTGCCGCCACTGCCGGATGTGATGCCCCAACAGCCGGAGCTCGACGAGCGCTTCCGCGAGGAGGCCTATCTGACCCCCAGTGGCTCCATCGCGGGCATTCCCGGAGAAGGGAGCTGGGCCGAGACTCAAGACCTGCCGCCTCCTGCCGTCGAGGAGGCCGGGCCGGTCTACGAGGGCATGGTCGATGAGCCGATGCCGCCGAGCGAGCCACCGGCGAGAGAGATCCCGGGCAGCACAGTCACTCCCGACGTGCCGCCCGAGACCGCAACCCTTTCCAGCGTCCCGGAGCCGGTGGGTCACGACGATGGGATGCCGTCATGGGTGATTCAGGTCGCCAGCCTGGGGACACAGGAAGGTGGAGAGAAGCTTGCAGACAAGCTGCGTCGCGAAGGTTACTCTGCCTTCGTCGAGCCGGCCGAGGTCAGGGGTCGAGTCTATTATCGGGTGCGCGTCGGGCCGGAGCTCGACCGCGCGCGTGCCGAGCAGACGGCGGAGCGGTTGCGTCAGAGCTACAAGGATGCGCTGATTCAACGCTATCCCTAAGCAGATTCTGATCTGATCAAGGTTCCGAAACCCGGCTGACCGGAGTCACAATGAACTGGGCTGACTATGCCATCCTTGGGGTCATACTTCTGTCCGCCCTGGTCGGGGTCGCTCGAGGTCTGATCCGTGAGGCCTTGTCGCTGGGAGTCTGGGTCGCGGCCATCCTAATTGCCTGGCTGTATCATCGCCAGGTGGCGGATCTCCTGGTTCCTTACGTGTCGCAGCCCACGATACGCATGGCCGCGGCCTTCATCGCGTTGGTTCTCCTCACCCTGTTGGTGGGCGCCATTCTCGGCGCGGTCCTCGCGGCACTCGTGGACAAGGCGGGCCTCAGCGGCGTCGACCGATCGCTGGGCTTGATCTTCGGGGCGGCGCGAGGCGTCGTCATCGTCGCCATGGCGGTGTTTCTGGCCGCCCTGACGCCGATGCCGGACGATCCTTGGTGGAAGGAGTCACGTTTCATCGGGCGGTTTCAATCGGTTGCGAGCTGGCTCGTCAGTTTCGTGCCGGACGAGGTTCAGTCCCGGATCAAGGACTTGTGACCTCGGGGAAGGTTTCCAGCCGCCAGTCCTCCGGCGGCGAGCGGGGGTGCTTCTTGAAAGGAGCCGGTCGCTCGTGATTGTCCCCTGGCGCGGGGGCGGGGTATAGTCGCCGGCTGTCAATCTGCAGCACCCATCCTTTGGTCCGAAGGATGGGGCGCGGGCGAGGGGCTCATGTGCGGCATCGTCGGCATCGTCGGTAAGAGTTCCGTCAACCAGGCCCTCTATGACACGCTGTTGGTGCTGCAACACCGGGGTCAGGATGCCGCCGGCATCGTCACCTGCGAGGGCGACAGGCTCCATCTTCGCAAGGACAACGGGCTGGCCCGCGACGTCTTCCGCACCCGGCACATGATCCAGTTGCGCGGCAACATGGGCATCGGCCATGTGCGCTACCCGACGGCCGGTGCATCGAGCTCGGCCGAGGCGCAGCCGTTCTACGTGAATTCGCCTTACGGGATCGTCTTGGCCCACAACGGGAATCTCACCAACGCGGAGGATCTCAAGCGCGATCTATTCGTCGAGGATCTGCGTCATCTCAACACCGATTCAGATTCCGAGATCCTGCTGAACGTCCTTGCCCATGAGCTCCAGATCCAGGGCAAGTTGCGGATCGACGAAGAAGACATCTTTCGGGCGGTCGCCGGCGTTCATCTGCGCTGCCGCGGGGGATATGCGGCGGTGGCGATGATCCCCGGATTCGGCACCTTCGGCTTCCGCGATCCGCATGGGATCAGGCCACTCGTTTACGGCCGTCGGGAGATCGACCAAGGCACCGAGTACATGATCGCCTCCGAGAGTGTCGCCCTCGACACCATCGGCTTCACGCTGATCGACGATGTCGCCCCGGGTGAGGCGGTGTTCATCAGCGTCGACGGCGAGTTGCACACACGCCAGTGTGCGGCCCAGCCGATCCTGTCTCCCTGCATCTTCGAGTTCGTCTATTTCGCCCGCCCCGATTCGATCATCGATAATATCTCGGTGCACAAGGCGCGGTCGCGAATGGGGAAGAAGCTGGCCGCCAAGATCAAACGCGAGTGGCCGAGCCATGACATCGATGTCGTCATTCCAATCCCGGACACCAGTCGCACGGCCGCACTTCAACTCGCCAATCAGCTCGGGATCCCGTACTCCGAGGGATTCATCAAGAATCGCTATATCGGACGGACCTTCATCATGCCGGGCCAAACCGTGCGAAAGAAGTCGGTGCGCCAGAAGCTCAACGCGATCGATCTGGAGTTTCGGAGAAAGAACGTCTTGCTGGTGGATGACTCGATTGTACGAGGGACCACCTCTCAGCAGATCATCCAGATGGCGCGCGACGCCGGTGCCAAGCGCGTCTACTTCGCTTCGGCTGCCCCACCGGTGCGCTGTCCCAACGTCTATGGGATCGACATGCCAGCCGCAAGCGAGCTGATCGCGTACGGTCGGACGGAGGAGGAGGTCGCCCGCGAGTTGGGCGCCGACCGGCTCATCTATCAGGATCTCAGTGATCTGATCGATGCCGTCCAGAAGAAGGGCAAGAGTCATGTCGACCGCTTCGATACCTCTGTATTCGACGGCGTCTATGTCACCGGGGATGTGACCCCCGAGTATCTCCAGGTACTGGAGGCCAATCGGAACGACATCGCCAAGGCCGCTTACAATCCGTTCAGCGAGAGTGTCATTGAGCTCTACAACTCGGCCTGACGCGCCGCCGGCCGCGCATCAGCCGGAGCGGCGCTCGGATCAGCACACTACCGAGGTGGGATTCGCGACCCGTGCGGTGCGAACGGGTCATCACCGCACCCCTGAAGGTGAGCACGGCGAGCCCATCTTCACCACGTCGAGCTTCGTCTTCGCAAGCGCGGCGGAGGCCGCGGCGCGTTTTGCCGGTGAGCAACAGGGCAATATCTACTCGCGCTTCACCAATCCGACGGTTGCCGCCTTCGAAGAGAGGCTAGCTGCGCTCGAAGGGGGCGAGCGCTGTGTCGCGACGGCCTCCGGGATGTCGGCGATCCTGGCCTTGTGTATGGGACTGTTGCAGACCGGCGATCACATCGTCGCTTCGCGCAGCCTCTTTGGGACCACCACGTTGCTGTTCAATACGTATCTTGCCCGCTTCGGCGTCGATACCAGCTACGTGACGCTGGCTGATCTGGATGCCTGGGAAGCGGCCATTCGCCCCGAGACGCGACTGCTGTTTTGTGAGACGCCGTCCAACCCCTTGACCGAGATGGTGGATCTGCGCCGCCTTGCCGAAGTCGCCCACCGCCGCGGTTGCGTGCTGGCGGTCGACAACTGCTTCTGCACCCCGGCCCTTCAAAGGCCGCTCGAGCTGGGTGCCGACCTCGTGATCCATTCTGCTACAAAATACCTGGACGGGCAGGGCCGGTGCGTGGGCGGGGCGGTGGTCGGTGATCGCAAACTGGTTGGCGAAACGGTCTTCGGGGTGCTGCGAACCGCGGGGCCCACCATGAGCCCCTTCAACGCCTGGGTCTTCCTCAAAGGATTGGAGACGCTCGAGCTGCGTATGCGCGCCCATGCCCGCGCCGCGTCTCAGCTCGCGGGATGGCTGGGGCTGCAGCCGGCGGTCGAGCGGGTCTATTACCCGGGTCTGCCGGATCACCCGCAGCATCATCTGGTCGGAGTCCAACAGCGCACGGGTGGCGGGATCGTCGCCTTCGACGTGCGTTCGGGTCAGACCGGCGCATGGCGGCTCATCGACTCGACGCGGCTCTTGTCCATCACCGCCAATCTGGGCGATGCCAAGACCACGATCACCCATCCGGCGACCACGACGCATGGACGGCTCACGCCAGAGGAACGCGCCGACGTCGGCATCGGCGAGGGTCTGGTGAGAGTGGCGGTCGGCCTGGAGGACATCGCTGACATTCAGGCGGATCTTGCGCGGGGGCTCAAGGCGATTTCCTGACCAGCCTGGCATCTGCTGCAGTTCGGCCCGGGATGGGCCAGCGGGTTTACTCATCGGCTGCCGGGAGGCCGACAGGGCCCAAAGGGTGTGCGATCGATCGCGCGATGAACGAACCGAGGCTCACCGAGCGCGCTTCACCGTCGGGAGTCTGCCAAGCTGCCGTGATCCTGATCGCCTTGTAGTCGGGCGCAGAGCGGTCCGCTACGATCCACCGCCGGGTGAAATGCGCGTTGTGGCCGACTTGGGGCTCAGGCGCATCCGCGCCGCTCTCGATGCTGTCATAGGGTGTCGCTCGCAGCGACTCGAGCTTCTGTTGCGCGAGATTGACGGCGATCGTCTGGGTCTTGCTGTGGCCGGAGCTCGCAAACACCCGCATCTGCAGGTGGGCCAAACCCATGAGTCCAATCGACAGCACGGTCAGCGCGATCAGCGCCTCGACGAGGGTGAAGCCTGCGTGGCTGATCTGCGCTCGCCTGCTCATCCGTCCGGCTCCCAATCTCGCCAACTTCCCGGAACGCGATGGGTGGAGGTGACGATGTTGAGACTGGCGCCCTCTTCATTGTCCACAGCCCAACTCCAATGGTACAGGCGGCCTCGCGCGGTCAGCCCCTCGAGCGCGTCTTCGAAGACCACCGAGCCGTAGACTGCGGCATCCCCCCACCCGCGGCTGCCGCATCCGGCATCCTCTGCAAAGTAGACGATCCCGTAGACGGAAACGGACCCACTGACCTCAGGACACCCCGCCGATTCCGTGAACACCATGTAAATGGGCTCTTTGGGTTGGCCCATGTCGGAGTCCCATCGGAGCGTCGAGGTGATCCAAAGGAACCTTGGATCTCCGTCCTCTGCGCGTGCCTTGTACTCCTCCTGACTGATCGCGAAGAGGTACTCCCACGCCGTACCCTCGAAGGCGTTGCCTCTTAAACTGCCGCCGTTGAGGTAGAGGCTGCCGGGGTCCAGGCAGGAAAGGGGGTGGGACGATACGACGGACGCGCGGTCGCACCCGTCATCCCGGCCGGGATCGCACCGGCTCGGATAGACATTGGCGTTCCCGGTGACTCCCGACAGGCAGCCGCCGACCACCAGGGGTGGGACGCCCCTCGCCATGGCGTCTCGTAGCGGACGCTTCTGCTGAAAACACTGGGTCGCGGCCGCGTAGATGCTTTCATCGCCGGTCGCGTGGGCCTCGGAGTGCACACGCAGACAGCCAGGCCTGTCATCGAGAGTCAATCGAATTCCGTAGCGGTAGTCTCCGGATGCCGAGATCTGCGGTGGAGGCGGGATCTCAGTGCCGGCACTCCACACGTTAGTCGACAGCCAGGCGAGCGCGTAGTCTAGCCCCGACTGCGCCGCCTGTTGGGCCTCCTTGGCGCGGAGCTCGTTGTTCGCGATACGCTGCTCCATGACGCCCATCCGTGCAACGGCGATGGTTAGAATCGTCGAAGCCGTGAGGAGCAGGAAACCGACCATCAGCGTCATCGCACCATGCTCCTGACGGCCGTTTGTCGGCATCTGAGAACGCATGCGGGTGGGCCTCGGCTATGGGCGCCAATAGCGGTCGTTGCGGACGGCGACCCGCGAAGCGAAGGTCTGGTTCACCGCGGGATCACCCGCGAGTTGCCCGGCCAGCATGATGTCGACGGACCGAACCTGCTGACAAAGGTCATCGTCTGTGCATGGCTCCGTTCGCGCCTTGGCAGGGTTGAGGTTCGTGGTCTCGCCGGCGGTGATGTCGAACCTGAGCCTCGTCACACGAACGTCGTTGCTGGTGACGGCCTCCCAGTGTCCGCTGTCGCAGTCAAAGGCGGGGTCCGATGCGCTTGCGAGTCGAGTGCGGATCTGAAGAGCGCCACCGCGCAGTCTAAAACCGAACATCTCGACATTGGCCCGGTCATAGGCATCGCCATCGAAAGGCGAGGCGATCGGCGTGCAGCCGTCGCAGACTCCGATGAGCGAATTGGCGTTCAGGTCATAGCTATAGGTCACGCAGCTGCCGCTGGCTTCACCGATCGCCGAGCCGATGCTTAGATCGTTCTGGATTCCGCTAATCTCGAGTCGGAAGGGGTTGTCGGCCGGGTCCGCCCCGTCAGGAAACTCCCAGTGGCCTGCGCGCAGGAGATCCTGCTCCATGACCTCCATGGCCGCCCGCAACTCCTGATTGAGCCGCGCCAACCGGATGTTCTCCGCTGCGCCGCGTGCGGTCAGGAGATAGACGGCAGAGGTCCCGGCCAGCACCAGTGCCCCGACCGTCATTCCGACCATCAGTGCCGTCAGGGTGACCCCGGATTGGCGAGCGGGGTGGCCCGCCAGCGAATGCGCGCGTGTCCCGTCAATGGTCAGCATGGTGGAAAGCCCGTCACGGTCCCGCGGGGAGAGCAGAGGCGCACTCTGCCGAGCAGGCTCAATACGACCCTGAGCTCGGCGTCTCGTCCGGATGCGAAGGTCAGGCTACCGCCCCGGGCGGTCGCCCGCCTGGGCTCGAATCCCGTGCCTCGCGGGCTGCCCGTGAAGGTGGTGCCCTCGATGCGTATGCCGGGGAAATCCACACCCGAGACGATCTTGAGCATGGGTTCGCCCGCCGTGGACAGCCGGCAGGCCCTCTCTGCCGAGAGATCTCGCAGACGGCAGTCGCAATCCTTCCTCTCAGCGATGCCGTAACACCAGGCCTCGCTGTCGACCGTCAGGAACAGGTGCCGGTTGCGTCGGATTACCTCGCTTCGCGTCCATTGCAGATCCTCCGTCAGCGCCTGAGCGGCGGCCTTCAGTCGGTTGCGGGCGAGCATCTCCTGCATGGTCGGTGCGCCTATGGTTGCCAGGACGGCCAGTACCGTAATCGTCAGCATGAGCTCCACCAGGGTGAAGCCGTCATGACCTAGAAGGTCGACGCGATCCATCGGACGAGAGACTGGGGGAGGCCCGGAACGGCCCCGCTCTTGGCTCTCCCCGATGGTGGTGAGAGTGATGCGGAGAAGACACGTGAAGTGTTCTAACATGACTCTGCGACTTTGGCCTCTATTTCTCGTCTTTTATAAATAAAAATAGTTTACTATGGAGGATAATCGGACACTCTCAAAGCGAGTCTCGAACTCAAGTATGATATCTTTTTGTGTATTTTTCTAGCCGCTGCGCGCCAAGGAGAGC
>Ga0316576_10000783_pt1 | contig 15946 bp, 14 predicted proteins | sample S0NA_FD_203075 | JGI IMG/M metagenome (GOLD analysis project Ga0316576, IMG submission 203075) | Rhizosphere microbial communities from salt marsh grasses in Alabama, United States - S0-2_050615r3r5 | ecosystem: Host-associated > Plants > Roots > Rhizosphere | place: USA: Alabama | collected... | reverse complement strand
TTCTGGATTGCCGGTGGCTGCTGCGCCGATTTCCCAGGATATCGGGCCCAGGATGAGTGACGATATCAGGAAGAATGAAGCGATCGTTTTTTTAAGCCTGGACATGTACTCACCGTTTCCAAAAATGTCCTGCGTTTCCCTTGAGCGTGGGGTGTGTTCTGTTTGCCATCCTGCCTGACTGTCCCCTCGGTCTCTATGAAGCTTGGTCGAAATTTTCTGCTGTCCCGAATTGGGAACTGATGAAACGCGGCTGATGAAAGCAACGACCAACTCGAGCAGCTTAGCTCTTTTTTGATGTTATGGTTTGGAATGACGAAATCTGTCGCTTTACCTTCTTGCTCTTGCACTTCGGACAACTAATCTTCTTCTTTGTATAATCCGAGATCTTCATTTCCAGAGAAAAATCTCGATCACATTTTTCACATCTATAGTCGTATACAGGCATCGGCGACCTCCTTCATTGAAGTTGACCTAGAATGAATGAACCCCGGTGTTTTTGACCTCCTGCCGTCTACCTATCACTATTATAATACCAAATCGATTTAGAACATAGATCCGTTTTTCACCCAGGGCAGGCGATGAGCCACGGACGGCAGCCAGAAATCCTGGAGGTTATGTTGAAGGTGGCCTTCTGTTTGTGCCGACATGATACAAACACATCTGTTCAGACTCTATCGGACAAAAAAAAACCGCATTCACTAACTGAAGCGGGTTTGAGAAACTTTATCGGACACTGTCGCACTGCTGTATGGCGGAGGAGCAGGGATTCGAACCCTGGGTGGAAGTCGCCCCCCACAACGGTTTTCGAGACCGCCCCGTTCGACCGCTCCGGCACTCCTCCGCTCAGGACATGCCATTCATACCCGCAACGCCGCTTTGTTTCAAGTGGATAATGCAAAACCTGCGGGAACGCAGCCAAGAGCTGTTGTCTGGAAAGGTGCGGCCTGTCCCCTTCCGCTGAATTCCGGGGAAAAGGCGGAAATGGCACCGCCGGCACCGCTCTGCGGCCGCTAGGTTGGAGGCCGCTTCTCCTGCAGACCGTAGAAGCGCCGGTTCACCGCACTCCCCGACAGATAACCCATCATCGTGTAGACCAGCTGGGCCACCGTGAATGAGGGGCCGTGCATCCCGGCAAGCGGCGCGTATTCGACCACGTCGAAACCGATGCAGATGCGCTGGTTCAGGATTTTCTCGACCAGCCACAGCGCCTGGTACCAGCTGAGACCGCCGGGAACCGGAGTGCCGGTCGCGGGCATCACCGAGCTGTCCAGACAGTCTACATCGAAGCTCAAGTAGACGGAGTCGGGAAAATCCCCGGGCAAAGCGAAATCGAGACCGTCTTTCCAGAGATCCTCGCTGTCCAGAAAATAGATACCGCTGCTGAGGCGGTAGGCATGCTCTTCCTCGCAATAACTGCGGGTTCCGAACTGGCAGACGGGAATGCCGAGTTCATGGATCCGGCGCATCACGCAGGCATGGCTGTAGGGCGACCCCTGGTAGCGGTCCCGCAGGTCGGCGTGGGCATCGAAGTGGATTACCCCGAAGCGGCGGCCGGTTTTCTGCAATGCGGAAGCGACAGCGCATGAAATCGTGTGCTCTCCGCCGAGCACCACCGGGACTTTCTGCAGCCGGGCGGTCTCCGCAACGTGCGCTTCAATCCGCTTGCGAACCTGCTCCCAGCCACCCGTGCAGTCAAGCGGCGCGCAGGTGTAGAGGCCGTGTTCCGCGGGCACGTTTTTGCCGGTGAACCGCTCGAGCTGGGCGGACGCCTCCAGCACTGCTGCCGGTCCCGCGGCCGTACCGGTCCCGTAGGAAACCGAGGCCTCGAAAGGCACCGGGATCACGTGGAACAGGGCCTCCTGCGGCGCTGACGGTACGACATCGTCACCGTGAAAATTCAGATTCCGAGCTTTACTCATGCGAGCCTCCCCCGGTAGTCATCATAGCCGAAGCTGCGGATCAGGCGCGGCTCCGAATCGGCCGCCGAACAGCAATAGATCGAAGCAAGCCGCACCCCGTTGAAGGTGGTGGTCTTCACGAACGAGTAGAGGGCCATGTCGGTGAGCACGAGCCGGTCGCCCTCAGCCAGCGGCTCAGCGAACGAGTAGTCGCCGACAATGTCGCCGGCCAGGCAGGAGATGCCGCCCAGCCGGTAGGTATGCGCCCGCTCCCCCGGTTCGCCGCTGCCGATGACATGGGGACGATAGGGCATGGCCAGAACGTCCGGCAGATGGGTTTCGGCGGAGCAGTCGAGAACAGCGATGTTCATTTCGTTGTGAACCAGGTCCAGAACCCGGGTCACGAACACACCGGCATCCAGCACCACCGCCTCCCCCGGTTCCAGATAGACCTCGATATTACGGTGCCGGCGGCGGAAGTCGTCGATGGTCGCGCAGAGCAGATCGACATCGTAGTCGGCCCGGGTGATGTGGTGCCCGCCCCCGAAGTTCACCCAGGCCGCCTGCTCCAGCCAGGGGCCGAACGATCGCTCAAAGCTGGCCAGCACCCGCACCAGCACATCGGCATTCTGCTCGCACAGCGCGTGGAAATGGAATCCGGAGACACCGCTGAGATCAACCCCCTCAAGATCGTGCGGGTGAACCCCGAAGCGGGACCCCGGTCGGCAAGGGTTGTAGAGGTCAACCTCGACCTCGGAATGCCCGGGATTGACCCGCAGGCCGAGTTCGACGGCGGGTGCCCGGCGGGCGATGGCCTCCCGGTGGGTATGCCACTGGCCGATGGAGTTGAACAGGATATGGTCGGAATAACGGATCACCTCCCTCATCTGCCCGGCGGAATAGGCAGGCGCGTAGGTGTGCACCTCGCCGCCGAAATCCTCGTACCCCAGCCGGGCCTCGATCGGGCCGCTGGCGCAGACACCGTCCAGATAGGTCCGGATCAGCGGGAACAGGGCGGGCAGAGCGAACGCCTTGAGGGCAAGAAGAATCTTCGCCCCAGTACGCGATTTCACCGCCGCGAGAACCTCGCAGTTGCGCCGGACCGCATCCTCGCTAATCAGGTAGCAGGGGGTCTCCACCTGATCGATGACGGCGGCCGGAAAATCGGCGTCGAATCTGTGGGTGCCGGCGAGCATAGCAGATCGATGCATCAGTCCGGCAGGGTGCCGTCGAAGTCGACCACCTGCCACGGCAGCCCGTTTTTGTTGAGTTCGTCCATGAACCGGTCCGGGTCGAGCTGTTCGATATTGAAAACCCCTTCCCCGCGCCACACCCCCTCGACCATCATCATCGCGCCGATCATCGCCGGTACGCCGGTGGTATAGGAAATGGCCTGGGACTGGACCTCTTTGAAGGACTCGGCGTGATCGCAGACGTTGTAGAGATATGTTCGCCGTCTTTTTCCATCCCTGGTACCGTCGAAAATACAGCCGATCACGGTTTTCCCGCTGTAGGTGGCGCCCAGCGATCCGGGATCCGGAAGCAGCGCCTTGAGAAAGCGGATCGGCACGATCTTTTGCCCTTCGAACTCGACTTCGTCGATGCGGGTCATGCCGATGTTTTCGAGGACCTTCAGGTGCGTCAGGTAGGGCTGGCCGAAAGTCATCCAGAAACGGATCCGCCTGAGCCCGTCGAAGTGTCTGACCAGCGATTCCATCTCCTCGTGATAGAGGAGATAGCTCTCCCGCGGACCCACCAGCGGATAATCGAAACTGAAGTGGACGGCGCCGTCATCGAGAATCGGCGGGGTCTCTACCCAGGCTCCGTCGCGCCAGTGCCGGACCACCTGGGTGACCTCGCGAATGTTGATTTCGGGATTGAAGTTGGTGGCGAACGGGTGTCCATGATCTCCGGCGTTACAGTCCAGGATATCGATGGTCTCGATCGAATCATAGAGGTGCTTGCGGGCATAGGCGCAGAACACATTGGTCACCCCGGGATCGAAGCCGCAGCCCAGTACGGCCATCAGCCCCTTGTCCCTGAACCGGTCCTGGTATGCCCACTGCCAGCTGTACTCGAAATGGGCGGTATCCTCGGGTTCGTAGTTGGCGGTGTCGAGATAATGCACGCCGCAGAGCAGGCAGGCGTCCATGATATGCAGATCCTGGTACGGCAACGCCACATTGATGACCAACTCGGGACCGACCCGGTCGAGCAGTGCCGCCAGTTCCGCGACGTTGTCGGCATCTACCCGGGCGGTGCTGATTTCCACCCCGCACACCTGTTTCACCTCTGCGGCAATCGCTTCGCATTTGGCGAGCGTCCGGCTGGCCAGCCAGATTTCGCCGAACACCTCAGGATGCATCGCACATTTCTTGGCCACCACATTGCCGACTCCGCCGGCACCGATGATCATAATTTTCGCCATGGTTTCCTCCTTGTCGCCGACCCGTCCCGCTGCAGGGGTCATTCGCTTTCGAAATAGGTATATCCGCCCAGTCCGTCCTCGAACGAATCGAGTATGGTTCTTCGTTCACGGGGGGTGATGTGGCCCCGGCGGATGGCCTCCTCGGCGACTCGTTTGAGGCGGGTTCTGGTGGCCCGGATATCGTACTCCACATAGGAGAGCACGTCCGCCACCGAATCACCCTCGAGTTCGCGGATAAAGCTGTAGGTACCGTCGTCGTGCACATTGATCGACACCACGTTGGTGTCCCCGAACAGGTTGTGCAGGTCGCCCAGGGTTTCCTGGTAAGCGCCGACCAGAAAAACGCCCAGGTAGTACTCCTCGCCGCTGTTGAGGGGGTGCAGCATGATGGTGCGCCGGTTGCCCGCAGATCCCGGAAACAGATCGATTTTACCGTCACAGTCACAGGTTATGTCGGAAATGATGGCCGGCCTGACCGGCGCTTCGAGGTGACGGTGCAGCGGCATGGTCGGCAGGATCTGGTTGATCGCCCACACATCCGGAAGAGACTGGAAGAGACTGAAGTTGCCGTAGTAGACGTCATAGATCAGCCGGTTGATGGTCTGCACGTCACGGGGCACATGATCGAGTTCCCGCGACAGCTGCGAGATCTTCAGCAGGATATGCTGGGCGAGGTCCTCCGCCAGCGCCTTTTCCCGCAGCGATATATGCCCGTGCTTGAAGAGCTGGCGGGCGTGGCTGCGGTAGAACAGCGCGTCGTTGCAGCACTCCTGGATATCCCGTGCCGAGACGTTGTTGTAGGTTGCCATCAGGTTTTCCAGGATGTCGCTGTCGACCTCCGGAAGCACGGTCGGGATAGGCGGCGGCTCGGCCGAACAGACATCGAGGATATTGAAGATCAGAACCGAGTAGTAGGCGACAACCGCCCGGCCCGATTCGGTAATGATGGTCGGATGGGGAATATCGTCACGTTCGAGGACGGTGATGATCGATTCGACGATATCGCAGCAGTACTCCTCGATCGAATAGTTGCGGCTGGAATGGGTATTGGTGTTGGATCCGTCGTAATCGACCGCGAGGCCGCCTCCCAGATCGAGATACCCCATCGGGGCCCCCTCCTTCACGAGTTCCACGTACAGGCGGCACGCCTCCATGGCTCCCGCCCGGATATCGCTGATATTGGGGATCTGGGAACCGATATGATAATGCAGGAGATTCAGGCAGTGCAGCATGCCCGCCTCCTTGAGCCGGTCGATGGCGTCGGTTATGTGGCTGACGCTGAGACCGAAGACTCCGGAGTCGCCGCCGGAATCCGACCAACGGCCGTCGGCCTGGGTCGAGAGCCTGACCCGGAAGCCGATGGCCGGACTGATGTTGTGAACCCTGGAGCGTTCGATGATCAGGTCGACTTCCCCCGGCACTTCGACGACAAAAAACACCTGAAAGCCCATTTTGATTGCAAACAGCCCCAGGTCGATGAATTCCTCGTCCTTGTAGCCGTTGCAGATCAGGCAGGCGTCCCGGTTGGAGAGCATCGATATGGCGGCGATGAGCTCCGCTTTGCTGCCCGCTTCCAGGCCGTGGTTGTACTCTTTGCCGAACTGGCTGATGGCCTCGACCACCTGAGCCTGCTGGTTGACCTTGATCGGGAATACTCCCTTGTACACGCCGCGATAGCCGTTGTCCCTTATCACCTTGCGGAAGGTCTCGTGGAGGAGTTTGATCTGGCTGCCGAGGATATTCTCGATTCTCAACAGCACCGGCATCGACATCCCGCGGGCCTCGATCTCCCGGGCCACCTCGACCAGGCTGAGGCTCGGACCGCCGTCGGAACCGGCCGGGGTTACAACCACATCACCCGAATCGTTGATCGAGAAATAGCCGGCGCCCCATTTGTCTATCGCAAAGAGTTCGCTGGATTTTCGGGTTGACCATGCCCCTTGTTGGAACGCATCATGGTATGACATGTGGATCGGCCGTGGTGTGTCCAATGACATCGTTTGGTGACAGTCGGAGACCGCGCATCTCCGCATACAGGTGAAAAGCGCCATTTAAGCGATACCCGGGATAAATGCAATACATTTATATAAGCTCAAAGTAAATCCAAACATGGGCCATGTCATTGAGCGATTGTAAGCATCACACAACCACGTGGATGAATGAATCCGGCTCAGATACTGCCGCCGTTGCGATCCTTTCCCGGAGTTCTGCGGTGTATAAACCATAGATGCACTCGATCGAATGTGCCAGGCCGCCGCGTCTGCTGCCATCCAGAAAATATTTATTGGTCTTCGGTGCGTCACGATTGCCTATTCGCGTTTCATCCTTACCGTAATACTACATCGTGGCGCATCAACTATTGAAAGAAGGACGAGTATGAACACCAAACACATCCTGAAACTGCTGCTTCTCGCAACTCTGCTGATCATCTTCAGTACCGTGCCGGTAACGGCCGATGAGTTCCCCGAGGACCAGTCGAACCCTGACATGATCTACCTGCGGGGACTGGTGAGCAAGGTCTCTACCGACGACATGCAGATTTCGGTCAAGCCGCCCACTGGCAAATCGGTGAGGATCTCCATCGATCCGGACACCATTCTCGAGGGAGTGGACAATTTCGGTGGGTTCGAGAAAGAGCAGCAGGTCAAGGTCTGGTACAAGGAGGAAAACGGTCTCAATCGAGCGCTCAAGATCATCAAGATGATGGAACTTGGCTGCTAGCAGGGGAAGCTGAACATGATTGGAATATTTCGGAAAATAATATTGATGTCAGTAACTTTGGGGCTGTTCGCAATTCCCGCGCAGGCACAGACGAAGTTTGAAAACACACACTCGCTGGAGGGACTCAAGGAGGCCAGGGTCTATTTCGATGTGAGCGTCAAGGATGACGATTTACTGGCTGTCCGGATGGAACTGATAGACCGCACCGTCACCCAGATAGAGCAGGCAGGCCTGAAGGTCACCGGGGTGATCGGGATCAGGGGAGGAGCGAGCCGTTTCATCACCACGGGCGACAGCTACGTGCTCGCGGAGGAGCTCGACAACAAACGAAAGATCCAGCAATGGGTCAAGCGTTTTGCCGACTGGGGACTGCTCGTCGAGCAATGCGCCATCGCCGCTGAAATTTTTGATATACAGACAACCGATTTCCTGCCCGAGGTAACCGTTGTCGGTAACGGATACATTTCCCTGGTCGGCTATCAGGCCAAGGGATATTCGGTGGTGCCGATGGATTGATGTGCGCGGACGTGATTGCCGGCGCGCCTGATCTCTTACCCGTCTCCTTGGTTCACGATTGGCGATGAGAGCCCTCAGGGACCGTTACTGAAGCGATTGCGGCAGGGATTCAACGAATTGTCTGATCTCTTCGCATACCCTTCGGTACGGCGACAGTCTGTTCCCGCCCGGGCCCATCGATCCCGCCAGTTTGGGCGGGTCGTCAAAGCCCCGGTGGACGGTCTTGCCAGGAAAATAGGGGCAGGTCTCATGGGCGTGCCCGCAGAGAGTCACGACCCAGTCGAAGGTCTTCACCGGCAGTTCGTCGATGGTTTTTGACTCCTGGCCTGAGATATCGACCCCGGCCTCCGCCATAACCTCGACTGCCAGCGGGTTCAGGCCGTGCTTTTCGATGCCGGCCGAGTACGCTTCTATTTCCTTGTCCTTCAGGTGTTTCGCCCAGCCTTCGGCCATCTGACTGCGGCACGAGTTGCCGGTGCAGAGAAAGAGCACGGTGGTTTTACGCATAGCCGGTGCCCTCCGCTCACCGGGCCTGACGAGTGGAACTTTCTATCACCGCTCGAACAGGCTCGTCATCTTCCGCTCGTTGGTTCCGTCGTGTCCCGTTCTCACTGATTGCTGTTCCCGATATGATTTAAAGGTGACCGCTAGAGCGAGTCAACCCATTCGCAGAGCAAATCAATACCTTTTTTGGTGTTGTGGCAATAGATTTCCATGAATTCGTCACCGATATCCTGATCGAGCGGGATCCGTTCGCTTGCCGCCAGCGCCCGGGATCCGTCGAAATCGACATAGGCGATGCGCACGGTCAACTCTTCCTCAGGCCGCCCGAAGGCACTGCCGGGCAGAAAGGCCACGCCGGATTCCTCCAGGGCCCGCCGGCACAGCTCAGAGGAGGTGGGGATATTGTTGCTGATAAATTTGTCCGCGACCGGGGTGAAGTCGGGAAACAGGTAAAACGCACCCTGCGGGGAATCGACCCGGGCCCCGGCCTCGCGGAACCTCGCTGCCGCCCAGTTGCCCAGACGGGCGAGAATCCGTCTGCTGTGGGCCAGATAGCGCTCGATCTCCATCCCCCCCTCGAAGGCCCTCACTGCGGCGTACTGAATCGGCGCCGAGGTGGAGGTGAAGGTTTCACTGGCCACCGCCGCCATCGCGTTCTGCAGCCATTTCAGGGACTCCGGAAACACGAAGGTCCCGAGCCGCCAGCCCCCTGCCCCGCACCACTTCGACAGGCCGGAACTGACGATCGTCCCCTCCGGATAAAAGCGGGCGATCGAGATGTGTTCACCGGAATGGGAGAGCTGCCCGTAAATCTCGTCTGACAGCAAAATGATATCGAATTCCCTGGCGATCTCAGCGATCTCCTCGAGGGTCTTCCGGGAATAGGTCCCCCCTTCCGGGTTCCCCGGATAATTGAGGATTACCAGCCGGGGACGCCCCGGGTCCCGCTCACACAACTCACGCAGCTGCTCCGGCTGAAGATGCCAGCCGTTTTCGAATGAAGTGGAGATGGACACTACCGGGCGCCCGATAATCAGGGCCTGAGGGGAGTAGGAAACCCAGCAGGGGGTGGGGATTACCAGGTCGCCGTAATAGGAGATCTGGAGCAGGAACATCAGCTCCTTGGAACCCGGCCCGATCAGTACCGAGTCCGGATTGAAATGACCGCAGTCGTGTTTCGAATGGTAGTGGGCGACGGCCTCGCGAAGCGCCTGCAGTCCCTGTACCGGCAGATAGTCCTTCTGATGCGAGTTCTGCCTGAGCGCCTCCTGTACCACCTGCGGAACCGGAAACGGCGACTGCCCGAGACCGAGCTTGTACACCCGTTTCTGCTGGCGGATGAGCCGGTTGGCCTGCTCGTTGATCGCCAGCGTGGCAGACTCCTGCAACCCCCTGACGTTCAAATTCAGGGATACATGGTACTGATTGTTGAGTATGGGGTTGGCTTTTCTCGTTTCCTTCATCGTGTCACCGTTCATCGTGCGGGTTTTCGAAACAATCACAGGTTCGTTTCGGGACCAGAACATGCAAAGACAGGTATACTGTAGGGTCTTTTGCCAAATGATCAATTGTCTGGAGCGGCAGCCGGGGAGATGCGCTGCTCTGATTCTGTGTTTCGATGCACGAATCTCTTGTCTTCATAAGGATACTATGATTACCTTACTATCCGGTATGGTGTCGGCCCGACCCGCGGCGGCCAGAACAATCCATGCTGCACCGTAAAAACCAACACGATCACACGAGCCGTGAAAATAAACAATTTCGATTTAACCCCCCATATCAGATCGGTACCGGGCTGGCCCGAGCCGCACGTGGTGTTCAGGGACATCTGTTCGCTTCTGGAGAATCGGGACATTTTCAAGCAGGTGATCGACCTGTTCGTCGAACGCTACCGCGACACCAGGATCGACGCGGTAGTCGGTATCGATGCGCGAGGCTTCATCATCGGTTCCCCGATGGCATATCTGCTCGATGTCGGATTCATCCCCGTGCGGAAAAAGGGAAAACTGCCGGGGGCAACCATCTCGGAGGTCTACGAACTCGAATACGGCCGCTCAGAGGTAGAGATCCAGACTGCGTGGCTCCGGGCGGGGCACCAGGTGGTGCTGGTCGACGACCTGATCGCCACCGGCGGCACCATGGTTGCGGCCCTGAACCTGCTTCAGCGAATTGGCGTCGATGTCATTGAAAGCAGTGCGATCATCGATCTGCCGGACCTCGGAGGCAGCAGGAAAATCGCCGACATGGGGGTCGATGTGCACACCTTCTGTAAATTCGACGGGGTTTGATGCGCGTGCCTTTCAGCGGTGCCGCAGGCCGGAGACGAGGACCGGGCTACTGCTCCCGGTGAAACGGTACCCCGAGGTCTGCGGGTGCGGCCGACTTCCGATGTTGTGAGGACGCCGAGACCAGCACCAGCACCCCGATGGTCAGCAGATACGGCAGCATCTTCAGGATGTAGGAAGGGACCAGGTCCATCGCCGTGGCCTGGAAGAAGAACTGCAGCGCCGTCAGCCCCCCGAACAGCAGCGCCCCGAAAAAGGCCAGCAGCGGGTTCCAGGTGCAGAAGATGATCATCGCGATGGCGATCCACCCCTGGCCGCCGGTCATCGTCTCTTTCCAGCCGGGAGTGTAGGAAAGGGACAGGTAGGTGCCGGCGAGACCGGCGAACAGACCGCCGACAAAAACACTCGCGGTGCGCGTGAACGCCACGTCGACACCCGCCGCATCGGCCGATCGTGCATCCTCGCCGACCGCCCGCAGCACCAGCCCGGCACGGGTTCGGAAGAGTATGACCCAGGCCAGCGGAACCAGCAGATAGGCCGCATAGGCATAGGGACTCTGGTTGAAGAAAATCTCGCCGATCACCGGTATATCCGACAGCCCGGGAACCGGCAGCTGGCGGATGCGGACCCCGGTCTGCCCGATCAGCGGCCTGCCGAAGAAATTGGCCAGACCGGTGCCGAGTATGGTCAGCGCCAGCCCGCTCAGCACCTGGTTAGCGCGCAGCGCGATGGTGAAAAACGCGTGCACCAGCGACAGCAATCCCCCGGCCGCGGTTCCGGCCGCCACCGCCAGAATCGGGGACTGGGTGAAATGGCCGGCGGCAAATCCGGCCAGCGCCCCGATCAGCATCATGCCCTCGATGCCGAGATTGAGCACCCCCCCGCGTTCGGTGATGATTCCGCCGACGGTGGCCAATAGCACCGCCACCGAGGATTTGATCGAAATCTGGGCAATGAAGGTCAGATCCTCGATCATCGGGCTTCCCCGCTGCGGCCTGAAATGGTCAGGGTATATCCGGCCAGCGTCTGCCCTGCAAAGAGACCAAACAGCAGCGTTCCCTCCAGGATCAGGCTGATCGTCGAGGGCAGCCCGAGCACCGACTGCAGCTGCTCGCCGCCCACGAACAGGGCACCCAGCAGCATCGCCGTGAACGGCACCACCAGCGGGTTGAGGCCGGCCAGCCAGGCGACGATAATGCCGTCGTACCCGTAACCGGCGGCAAGGCCGGTCTGCAGACGGTAGTGGATGCCACAGACCTCCACCATCCCTGCGATTCCGGCAAATGCGCCGGACAGCGCCATGACCGTCAGAATCTTGCCGGTCACGTTAAAACCGGCATAGTGAGCGGCCCGCGGCTCCTTGCCGATAACCCGGACCTGATACCCCCAGATTGATTTATTGAGCAGGTAATAGAGAAACACCGCGCAGAGCAGCGCCAGCGGAAACCCGATGCTGATCCGTGTCGAGGCAAATCGGAGCAGCTGCGCCGCCTCGGGAACCTGGGCGGTGCCGGGAAAGCCGAACCCGGCGGGATCCCTCCAGGGGCCGTAGAACAGATGCTCCATGTAGATGATGGCGACATAATTGAGCAGCAGGGTCGTGAGGATCTCGTTGACCCTGAGTCTGGCCTTGAGCACTGCGGCAATGAGCGCCCAGGCCATGCCGCCCAGCGCCGACGCCGCCAGCGCCAGCGGCACGAGGAGCCAGGCCGGCAGTCCAGGAAAAAGAAAAAGGGCCGCTCCCGCCGCACCGATGCCGCCCCACACCAGCTGGCCCTCGGCCCCGATATTCCAGAGCATCATGACCGCCGCCGTGGCCACCGCGAGACCGGTGAAAATCAATGGCGTCGCCTTGACCAGAACTTCCGAAAAGGCGTCGAACGAGCTGAAAACCCCTTTGCCCATGGCCGCATAGGCAGTCAGCGGATCGACGCCGAGACCGGCGAATATCAGGCAGCCGAGCACAGCGGTGATGGCCAGCGCCCACGATGCGGCGACAACTCCCTTAAAGCGGAGCGGCTGAGCACGTTTTTCCAGTCTGATCACGACACCACTCCCGCCATGAGCAGGCCGACCCGGTTGACCTGGTCGCTGTCGCAGGCATCGATGATTTCGAGGATGCGGCCGTTGAAGATCACGCCGATGCGGTCGGACAGCGACAGTACTTCCTTGAGGTCTCCGGTAACCAGCAGCACCGCAGCCCGTTCGCGACACTTCAGAAGCGCATTCCAGATATGTTCGGTGGCTGCAATATCCAGTCCCTGGGTGGGCTGCTCGGCAATAAACAACTGTGCGTCCCTGGTCAGTTCCCGTGCCAGGATGACTTTCTGAAGATTCCCGCCGGACAGCGACCCGGCCCGATCCCCGCTCGATTGTGTCTTTATGTCATGCGCCCCGATGGCTCGCGTTCCGTCGGCCGTCATCCTGGCCCGGTCGAGGAGCATCCCCGCAACCCCTGACCGGTAGGAATCGAGACGCGTGAGCCCGAAGTTCTCGGCAATCGACATGGCACCGATCGATCCGGTATGGTGCCGATCCTCCGGAACATAGGCAATTTTGCCTGTCCGTGCGCCCACCCATTCGCGTGCGCTATAGGCGGTTCCGCCGAAGGTCAGGGTTCCCGACCTGGCCCGGGTGAGACCGGCAATGGCCGAAACGAGTCCGGCCTGGCCGTTTCCGGCGACCCCGATGATGGAGAAAATCTCGCCTTTTCTGATCTCGAGGCTCACATCGGCAAACGCAGGCCCCCCGAGCGGACTGTCCCCGCTGAACCCCTGCAGCGCCAGCACCGTCTCACCGACCGGTACGTTCTTCTTGTCGACGCGGAGCACCACGTCGCGGCCCACCATCAGCCGGGCGAGCTGCTGCCGGGACATCCTTCTGGCGCCGATCGGTTCCGAGACCACGATCCGCCCCCTGCGCATGATGGAGATATCGTCGGCAAGTTTCAGCACCTCCTCCAACTTGTGGGTGATCAGAACGATCGTCTTGCCCTCGCCGCGCAGTCTTTCGATGACAGCGAACAGTGACTCGACCTCGGGAGGGGTCAGAACCGAGGTGGGTTCGTCAAAGATCAGCACTTCGGCATCGAGCATCAGCAGTTTGAGAATCTCCACCCGCTGCCGTTCCCCCATGGACAGCTCGAAAACCGACCTGTCCGGATCGACGGCGATGCCATACTGTGAGGCAATTCGTTCGATCCCGCGGGCTAGGTTTCGAGCGCCGGACGTCTTTCCAGCCGAAAGCGCCAGGTTCTCGAAAACGCTCATCGATTCGATCAGCATGAAACGCTGATACACCATGCCGATACCGTGATCGAGCGCCTGTGCGGGGGAATTGAACGAGACCGCTTTGCCATGCATCAGCACCGAGCCGCTGTCGGCTGCATAGCGTCCGGCAAGTATGGACATCAAGGTAGATTTGCCGGCCCCGTTCTCACCCAGCAGGGCGTGCACCCTGCCGGGAGACAGGTCCAGATCGACATCGCGATTGGCCCAAACCTGGCCGAATCGCTTTGACAGGCGGCGCAGGGATATGACCGGCTCCGCCATGGATTAGGTCATCACCGCCTGCGGAACCGGCAGTTTGGCAAGGCTGTAGACCGGAGCAGGCAGCCGCACGCCCGGGTCCCCCTCGGTCGCCGCGCAGAATATGCCATGCACCAGGGGAACCTCGTTCCCCGCCCGGGCTGCCGCCTCCTCGAGGATCTCATAGAGGCCGAGGACGGTGCCGCCGGTGCTCACCACGTCGTCGATGATGATATAGCCGTTTTTCGCCGAGGTGAGCAACTGCATATCCCGCTCGTAGACGGCCAGGAATTTATCGCCGCTGGTGATCGAATCAGCCCCCACCTGGATAACCGGCCGGCGCTCCACCTCCATGTGCGGTTTGATGCGGTTGTAGGCCACCGCCACCGCATCGATACCGAGTTCGGAGGAGACCACCTGGGTCAACTGCAGTGCCTTTTCCACGGCGGTGAGCACCACCGCCGACTGGTAACCGGCGACCTCGCGGCGGATCCTTTCGGCAATCAGCCGCCCCAGGTCCCGGTTGAGCCGGGTCTGTCCGATCAGGTTGAACGAGGCGATGCGGATGTTCCCGTCACGGGCGGGAACCAGCACATAGGGAAGTTCCACGTCGTAGCCCAGCCCGTCAACCTGCAGCCGGTACTTTTCCCCCGCTTCCCTGCTGTCGAGCACGTCCATATCGCCTCCGTTTCAGCGTGCCGGCAATGCTTATTCCGGGATCTTGCCGGCAACGCCCTTGACGAGCACCCTCATGGTCAGCAGATCCTGATCCGTCGCCTTTTCGCCGGCCTTCCAGAGCTCCTTGCCGTTCTGGTCCAGAACCGGTCCGGCAAAGATATCGTCCTGACCCTTGGCGAGCTTTGCCTGTTCGGCGAGGACCTTGTCCCTTACCTCGGCGGGAACCTGATCGTTGAAGGAAGAGAGGATGATCGCCTCATCCTCCATGCCGCCCCAGTACGGGGTGTTGTTCCAGGTCCCGTCGATTACCTGCTGGACGGCCTTTACATACCACTGCCCCCAGTTCCAGGTGGTTGATACCAGGGCGCAGTCGACACCGTATTTGGCAACGTCCTCTCCATAACCGATCGCCGGAACTCCTGCCGCACAGGCTGCCGCCGCTGAATCCGGGGTATCGGCCATCTGGCGGATCAGGTCGTGCTTCCTGGCGATGAGGGTCTCTGCCAGGGTCGTCTCGTTGGCGGCATCGCGCCAGGACTTCAGCCAGACCACGGTGTTGAGCTTGTTCTCGTCATACTCCACCCCGGCCTCATCCAGTCCCTTCTTCAGCCCGATGGTAAACGCGTTGATGCCACGGATCGGCTCGGGAATCGGCTGGGTGGCGACGGTTCCCACCTGCTTGAAGCCCATCAGGCCGGCCATGTACCCGGCCAGATACTCTCCCTGATACATACGCTCGAAATAGTTGCGCATATTCTCCGACGACTTGAATCCGGAACAGTGTTCGAAGATAATGTCGGGATAATCCTTGGCCACGGCCAGCAGCGGGTCCATGTGTTCGAAGGTGGTCCCGAAGATAATGTCATAGCCCTTCTTCGCGTAATCGCGGAACACCCGCTCGGCATCCGCCGCCAGGACCTTCTCCGTATAGGCCACCTCGATCCTGTCCCCCAGCTGCTCCTGCATATACTTGATACCGTTGTAGTGGGCGGTGGTCCACCCCTGGTCGTCGATGGTCCACAGAAGGGCAAAGGCAACCTTCAGTTTCTTCTCCTGGGCCGCAACATCCGGGGCCTGCAGCCAGTTCAACCCTATGACCAATACAGCCAAAATCACCGAACACAATTTTTTTGACATGATAATCTCCTGAAATTATTATTAAATTATGAAAATAGACAGTAAGCCGCAAAGAAACTCAGCCAGGAAATTTCATACTGAGTCCACAGAAAATACCCCGCTTCGGAGGAGCCATCAACACCTTATTTCATGACCGTTGCAAGCTCATTCCCCACTCCGATGATCAACCGAGATCAGACGACCCGGATATCGAACTGTCCGGGGAGATGTGCCGGGATGAGATAGAATAAAGTGTCGGATTAAAGCTACCTT
>Ga0316576_10000782_pt1 | contig 15952 bp, 15 predicted proteins | sample S0NA_FD_203075 | JGI IMG/M metagenome (GOLD analysis project Ga0316576, IMG submission 203075) | Rhizosphere microbial communities from salt marsh grasses in Alabama, United States - S0-2_050615r3r5 | ecosystem: Host-associated > Plants > Roots > Rhizosphere | place: USA: Alabama | collected... | reverse complement strand
GCTATCGATCTCGATGCGTGCGACGCGCAGGCGTGATGCGCGGATCGCCCGCCGCTCAAGTGGTGCGATGCAGGATCAGCTCCAGCACCAGCTTGGAGCCGAAGTAGGCCAGGATCAGGATCACGAAGCCGGTCAGCGTCCAGCTGATGGCCTTGCGCCCGCGCCAGCCCCAGATCCGCCGGCCCAGCAGCAGCCCGCCGAACACCAGCCACGCCAGCACCGACAGCACGGTCTTGTGCACCAGGTGCTGCGCGAACATGTTCTCGAGGAACGCGAAGCCGCTGATCAGCGCCAGCGTGAGTAGCACGAAGCCGATGCCGATCATCTCGAACAGCAGCGCTTCCATGGTCATCAGCGGCGGCAGCGAGCGGATGAAGCCCCCCGGGCGGCGCTTGTGCAGATAGTGATCCTGGATCGCGAGCAGCACCGCCTGGACACTGGCCAGGGTCAGCAGGCTGTAGGCCAGCATCGACAGCAGCACGTGCAGCTTCAGCACCCAGCTCGCGTCCTCGCTCATGAAGCTGACGCTGGGGTAGAGCTGATCGAGCAGCACCGCGATCGCGGCCAGCGGCAGTATGACGATGCCCAGGCTCTCGATGGGCTTGCTGAGACTGGAGATCAGCAGCGACGAGACAACGGTCCAGGCCGCGAGCGACAGGGCGTTGAAGAACGCCAGGTTCAGCCCGGCCGTGCCGAAGATGCCCCGGTACAGCAGCCAGGTGTGCAGCACGAGCCCAAGAAAGCCCAGCGCGAGCGTGACCTGGCGCAGGCGCGCGCGCCCTTCACCGGACGGGTGGAACAGCCGCCAGCCGATGAGTCCGGCGCTGCCCAGGTAGGAGAAGATGCTGACGTATGCGATGGGGGCGGTGTTCATGGCGCGCGATGATCGCACAGAAGCGGATGTCTGGGAATCTGCCGCGGTGGCCGCGACGGGCGCGCCGGGCTGTTCTTTCGCGCTGCCTTGATTTAGGTTAACGAATTGCCGCGCGAGCCGGCTGCCGGCCGTCGCCCGGCCCCCTCCGCGGCAGGATCGATCCCAAGAGGCAACAGATGTTCGATACGCTCCAGGAACGCTTCGGCGACGTGCTACAAGGCCTGCGAGGCCAGTCCCGGCTCACCGAGGACAACATCAAAGAGACCATGCGCGAGGTGCGCATGGCGCTGCTCGAGGCCGACGTGGCGCTGCCCGTGGCGCGCGGCTTCATCGAGCGGGTGCGCGAGAAGGCCCTCGGCACCGACGTGACCCGCAGCCTGACCCCGGGTCAGGTGCTGATCAAGATCGTCAACGACGAGCTGACGGCGCTGATGGGCCAGGCCAACGAGGGCCTCGAGCTCAACGTGCAGCCGCCGGCGGTGATCCTGATGGCCGGCCTGCAGGGCTCCGGCAAGACCACCACCACGGCCAAGCTCGCCCGTTACTTGCAGGAGCGGCTGAAGAAGAAGGTCATGGTGGTCAGCTGCGACGTCTATCGCCCGGCGGCCATCGAGCAGCTGCGCACCGTCGGCACCGAGGTGGGCGCCGCGGTGCATCCGAGCAGCGCGGACCAGGATCCCGTCGCCATCGCCCGCGGGGCGGTGGACGCGGCGCGCAAGCAGTTCAAGGACGTGCTGATCGTCGACACCGCCGGCCGGCTCGCCATCGACGAGGCGATGATGGACGAGATCAAGGGCCTGCACGCGGCCCTGAGGCCGGCGGAGACCTTGTTCGTCGTCGACAGCATGACCGGTCAGGACGCGGCCAAGACCGCAAAGGCCTTCCACGAGGCCCTGCCGCTGACCGGCGTCATCCTGACCAAGGCGGACGGCGATGCCCGCGGCGGTGCGGCCTTGTCCATCCGCGAGATCACCGGCAAGCCGATCAAGTTCCTAGGCGTCGGCGAGAAGACCACCGCGCTGGAGCCCTTCCATCCGGACCGCGTCGCCTCGCGCATCCTCGGCATGGGCGACGTGGTGTCGCTGGTGGAGGAGATCCAGGACAAGGTCGACCAGCAGAAGGCCGAGAAGCTCGCGAAGAAGCTGAAGAAGGGCAAGGGCTTCGACCTCACCGACTTCCGCGACCAGCTGCAGCAGATGAACAAGCTCGGCGGCATGACCGGACTGATGGACAAGCTGCCGGGCATGGGCCAGGTGCCGGATCACGTCAAGAGCCAGGTCAACGACAAGGAGGTCACGAAGCTGATCGCCATCGTCGACTCGATGACGCCGATGGAGCGCGCCCATCCCCAGATCATCAAGGGCTCCCGGCGCAAGCGCATCGCGATGGGCTCCGGCACCCAGGTGCAGGATGTGAACAAGCTGCTCAAGCAGTTCACGCAGATGCAGAAGATGATGAAGAAGATGAAGGGCGGCAACATGGCCAAGATGATGCGCCAGATGCAGGGACGGCTGCCGCCGGGCATGGGCGGCATGGGCGGTATGGGAGGACCCGGCGGCCTGCCGCCGGGCGGCGGCTTCCCGATGTGATCTGCGCGAGCGCTCGGTGCGGAGTGCTGAGTGCCTGATGCGCGGTGCGAGGTGCGCGTGACGGGCAGGGTTGCCGCCTCGGGCTGGCGGGCGGAGCTGGCACTGGGCCTGGGGCCGGCGGCGGGGCGCACCCGGCTGCTGCACAAGCGCCAGCTCGGGCCGCTGACCGTGCAGCGGCCCTTCTACCCCGAGGGCGAGGTCTGCCACCTCTACGTGCTGCATCCGCCCGGCGGCGTCGTCGGCGGCGACCGGCTCGATATCGACGTGGATGTGGCAGCGGGGGGTCATGCGCTGATCACGACCCCGGGCGCCGCCAAGCTCTACCGCAGCGCCGGCCCGACGGCGGTCGTCGAGCAGCGGCTGCGGGTCGCCCAGGGTGCGACCCTGGAGTGGTTTCCCCTCGAGAGCATCCTGTTCCCCGGTGCCCGGGTACGCGCCCGCACGCGGGTCGATCTCACCGACGAGGCGCGCTTCATCGGCTGGGAGCTCTACAGTCTCGGCCGGCCGGTGATCGGCGAGCGCTTCGACAGCGGCACGCTGACGGCCGGGCTCGCGCTGCACCGCGACGGCAGGCCGCTGCTGGCGGAGCTGCTGCGGGTCGAGGGCCGGCGGCACCTGGACGGGCCGAGCGGACTGCGCGGCCATCCGGTCTGCGGCACCTTCGCCGCCACCGGCTGCGACCGCGCCGCGCTGGATGCGGCACGCGGCGTGGCCGCGGACGGCGTCTCGCTCGGCATCACGCTGCTCGACGATCTGCTGGTCGCCCGTGCGCTTTCGGGTACAACAGAGCCCGTTCAACGGTTATTCTGCGCGCTGTGGCGGGTCCTGCGGCCAGGATTGCTGCGCCGCGACGCCTGTCCACCGCGCATCTGGGCGACCTGAATCCGGCCGGCCGGATACCGGGCCCGGAGACCGGACACTCGACCCCAATACCCGGCGTGAATGCCGCAGACGAGGAGGCTCGATGGAGCTCACACCGCGAGAAAAAGACAAGCTCTTGCTGTTCACCGCGGGGCTGCTGGCCGAGCGGCGCAAGGCGAAGGGCCTGAAGCTGAACTATCCCGAGGCCGTGGCCTATATCAGCTGCGCGATCCTCGAAGGCGCCCGCGAGGGCAAGACCGTGGCCGAGCTGATGGATCAGGGCCGCACGCTGCTGACCCGAGACGACGTCATGGACGGCATCGCCGAGATGGTCCACGAGGTCCAGGTGGAGGCCACCTTCCCCGACGGCACCAAGCTGGTGACCGTGCACGAGCCGATCGTCTGACGGAGGTGCGAAGCGCGCGGCACAGCGCGCCGCGCAGGACTTGCTCCCCCGTGCCTTAACCCCCGACTGCGGAGCGCGGCTCGGCAGTCCCCAGCGTTCAGGAGCTGGAACCATGATCCCAGGTGAAATCCTCACCGCCCCGGGCGAGATCGAGCTCAACGCCGGCCGCCCGGTGCTGACGGTACAGGTCGAGAACACCGGCGACCGCCCGATCCAAGTCGGCTCGCACTATCACTTCTACGAGACCAACGCGGCGCTGCGGTTCGACCGCGAGCCCACCCGCGGCCACCGGCTGGACATCCCGGCGGGCACCGCGGTGCGCTTCGAGCCGGGCCAGTCCCGCACCGTGGACCTGGTCCCCTACGCCGGCGACCGGCTGGTGTTCGGCTTCAACGGCAAGGTGATGGGCCCGCTGGACGTGCCCGATTCGGACGACAGCACCGGAGGTGACGCGTCATGAGCAAGATCAGCAGAGCGGCCTATGCCTCCATGTACGGCCCGACCACCGGCGACCGGGTGCGGCTGGGCGATTCGGACCTGATCATCCAGGTCGAGCGCGACCATGCCCACTACGGCGATGAGGTCAAGTTCGGCGGCGGCAAGGTCGTCCGCGACGGCATGGGTCAGTGCCAGCGGCAGGCCGAGGAAGTGGCCGACACGGTCATCACCAACGCGCTAATCCTGGACCATTGGGGTATCGTCAAGGCGGACATCGGCATCAAGAACGGCCGCATCCACGGCATCGGCACCGCCGGCAATCCGGACACCCAGGCCGGCATCGACATCCTGATCGGCCCCGGCACCGAGATCATCGGCGGCGAGGGCATGATCGTCACCGCCGGCGGCATCGACGCCCACATCCACTTCATCTGCCCGCAGCAGGTCGAAGACGCGCTGATGTCCGGCGTCACGACCCTGATCGGCGGCGGCACCGGCCCCGCCAGCGGGACCAAGGCGACCACCTGCACGCCCGGGCCCTGGAACATCCATCGCATGCTCCAGGCGGCGGAGTACCTGCCGGTGAACCTCGGCTTCCTCGGCAAGGGTAACGGCAGCCTGCCGAACCCGCTGGAGGAGCAGGTCAGGGCCGGCGCGATGGGGCTCAAGCTGCACGAGGACTGGGGCACCACGCCGGCGGCCATCGACTGCTGCCTCGGTGTCGCCGAGAAGATGGACGTGCAGGTGGCCATCCACACCGACACGCTGAACGAGTCCGGCTTCGTCGAGGACACCATCGCCGCCTTCAAGGACCGCTGCATCCATACCTATCACACCGAGGGCGCCGGCGGCGGTCATGCGCCGGACATCATCAAGGCGGCGGGGCTGGCGAACGTGCTGCCGTCCTCGACCAACCCGACCCGCCCCTATACGGTCAATACCGTCGACGAGCACCTGGACATGCTGATGGTCTGTCATCATCTGTCCCCATCGATACCGGAGGACGTCGCGTTCGCCGAGTCGCGCATCCGCCGGGAGACCATCGCCGCCGAGGACATCCTGCACGACCTGGGCGCGTTCAGCATGATCTCCTCCGACTCCCAGGCCATGGGCCGCATCGGCGAGGTCGTCACCCGGACCTGGCAGACGGCGCACAAGATGAAGGTGCAGCGCGGCAGCCTGAGCGGGGACCCGGCCGAGCACGACAACGCACGCGCCAAGCGCTACATCGCCAAGTACACCATCAATCCGGCCATCGCCCATGGCATCGCCCACGAGGTGGGCTCGGTCGAGGTCGGCAAGCTCGCGGACCTGGTGCTGTGGCAGCCCGCCTTTTTCGGCACCAAGCCGAGCCTGATCCTCAAGGGCGGCATGATCGCGGCGGCGCCGATGGGTGACCCGAACGCCTCCATCCCGACACCGCAGCCGGTGCACTACCGGCCCATGTTCGGCGCCGTCGGCCGGGCCCTCGGCGACACCTGCATGACCTTCCTGTCCCACTGGGCGATGGAAGACGCGGTCGCGCAGAAGCTCAATCTCAAGCGCCTGATCGGCGTCGTCAGGGATGTCCGACAGGTCAGCAAGGCGGACATGATCCACAACGACTGGCAGCCGAGCATCGAGGTGGACCCGCAGACCTACCAGGTGCGTGCCGACGGGCAGCTGCTGACCTGCGAGCCGGCGGACGTGCTGCCGATGGCGCAGCGGTACTTCCTGTTCTGAGCCGCGGCAACGGGGTGGGGCCTGGATTGCTTGACGGCGCCGCGGGCCTGCAGATGAGTCAAGCTTCCCATTGTCGTTGTCGTCATCGCCTGCTCGACGGCGACCACGATGACGACAACGATCCCGACCGCCGCCCGGCGTGCGAGAGCGATGATCATGACTCGCCGGTCTGAGGCCGATCCGCTGAGCACCCGGTTGACCGCGGCCCTCGATGCGGAGGACCAGGGATTGGTGTGCGCCTACCTGTTCGGCAGCGCCGCCCGCGGCGAGGAACGGGCGGGCGGGGACGTGGACGTCGGCGTGCTGTTCGCCGACGCTCCTTCGCGGACAGTGGCCGGCCTGCATCTGGATCTGGCAGACCGGCTGAACGGTGCGCTCGGCGGTCGTCGCGTGGACCTGGTCGTGCTGAGCCGCGCGCCGGTGGACCTGGTGCACCGGGTGCTGCGCGACGCTGTGCTGCTGCTGGAGCGGAACCGCTCGGCGCGCATCCGATTCGAGGTCAGGGCGCGCAACGGATACTTCGATCTGCTGCCCTCTCAGTGCGAATATCGGCGTGCCGGAGGCGCCGCCCGATGACCGATCCGGACCTGGTCGAGAAGAAGCTCGCGTTCATCGAGGCCTTTGTGGCCGAGCTGCGCCGGCTGGCGCGGCCGGCGGAGATCGAGCGGGACGTCCGCGAGGAGTGCTTTGTCGCACACACGCTCCAGGTCACGATCCAGGCGGCGCTGGATATGGCGTCCCCTATCGTCTCGGACGACCGCCCCGGCGAGCCCGAGAACGACCGCGCATTGTTCGAGCCATGGGTGCGCACTGGTCGTTTGCCGGCCACGCCGGTGCCGACGCTGAGCGCCATGGTCGGCTTGCGCAATATCCTCGGGCATGGCCATCAAGCGGTGGGCGCGCGCATCGCCCGCGCGGTGCTCGAGCCCCGGCTGGACCACCTCACTGGATTCGCGGCGGCCATCCGCGCCGGCCTGCCGCGCGGCCCCGATGCCTGATGCGGCCCTGCCCCAGCTGACCCGCCGGCTCGGCGAGTCCGCGCACGCCGGCGCGACCGCATCGCTACGGCTCGATCAGCGCCAGCGCTCGCGCCAGCGCATCCGGCTCGATGACGGCCGCGAGGTCGGCATCCTGCTGCCGCGAGGGGAGACGCTGAAAGACGGCGACCTGCTCGCGTCCGAGGATGGCCTGGTGGTGGTGCGGATCCGCGCCGCCGCCGAGCGGGTCTCCACCGCGCGCAGCGGCGATCCGCTGCTGCTGGCCCGCGCCTGCTACCACCTCGGCAACCGGCACGTGCTGTTGGAGATCGCGCCCGGGCGCCTGCGCTGGCTGCACGATCATGTGCTCGATGACATGGTGCGCGGGCTGGGCCTGGCCGTGGCCGTCGAGGACGCGCCCTTCGAGCCCGAGCCCGGCGCCTATGGCGGGCACGGCGGCGGACATGGCCATGGACATCAACACTGACGCGACCGCCGCCGGCGGCACCGCGCTGGTGCGGCTGCTGCACCTGGTGAGTCCGTCGCTGCCGGTCGGGGCCTTCGCCTATTCCCAGGGCATCGAGTGGGCGGTGGAGGCGGGCTGGCTGCGCACCGCCGGCGACGTGGACGGCTGGCTGCGCGAGCAGCTGGAGCAGTCCGTCGCCAGGCTCGACCTGCCGCTGCTGCTGCGCATGCACGCGGGCGTCGATGATCCGGATGCCCTCGACGGCTGGATCGACCTGCTGCTCGCCGGCCGCGAGACCGCCGAGCTGCGCGCCGAGGAGTCCCAGCGCGGGCGGGCGCTGGCGGACCTGCTCGCCGCCCTGGCGCTGCCCGGCGCGAGCGATCGCCGGGCGCAGCTGGCCCGCAGCCAGACGGCGGGGTTCGCGTTCGCGGCCCAGCGCTGGGGCATCGCGCCGCGGGCCATGGTCGCCGGCTACGCCTGGGCCTGGGCGGAGAGCCTGGTCCTCGCGGCGGTCAAGATCGTGCCGCTCGGCCAGACCGCGGGCCAGCAGCTGCTCGCGGCGCTGGCCGATGCGATCCCCGCCGCGGTGGAGGCTGCCCTGACGCTAGCGGACGACGACATCGGCGCATCGAGCCCGGCACTGGCCATCGCGAGCAGCCGGCACGAGACCCAGTACACCCGGCTGTTCCGGTCCTGATCAGAGGCCGGGCCGGAGCGGCGCCAGAGAACAAGCCAAGAGGCGGACACCGTGACCCATTCAAACCCTTTGCGCGTCGGCGTCGGCGGTCCGGTGGGCTCCGGCAAGACCGCGCTGCTCGATGCGCTGTGCAAGCGCCTGCGCGACGACTACCAGATCGCCGTGGTCACCAACGACATCTACACCCGCGAGGACGCGGAGTTCCTGATCCGCTCCGCGGCCCTGGACGCGGCGCGTATCGTCGGCGTCGAGACCGGCGGCTGCCCGCACACCGCGATCCGCGAGGATGCGTCGATGAACCTGGCCGCGGTCGCGGACCTGCAGGCGCGCTTTCCGGATCTCGACCTGGTCTTCATCGAGAGCGGCGGCGATAACCTGGCCGCCACCTTCAGCCCGGAGCTCGCGGACCTGACCATCTACGTCATCGACGTGTCCGAGGGGGAGAAGATCCCGCGCAAGGGCGGCCCCGGCATCACCCGCTCGGACCTGCTGGTGATCAACAAGATCGATCTCGCGCCCTACGTCGGGGCATCGCTGCAGGTCATGGACCGGGATGCCAAGCGCATGCGCGGTGAGCGGCCCTACGTGTTCACGAACCTGCGCGCCGGCGACGGCCTCGACGACATCGTCGCCTTCATCCGCCGCGAGGGCATGCTGCCGGCGCGCGGCTAGTGCTTCGCTCCAGCGGTTTCAGGACCGGGCTTCCTCGTTGTCGTTGTCGTTGTCGTCATCGGGGTTGTCGTCGAGTATCCGCGCGGTTGGGACGACGATCAGGATCACGATCACGATGACGACAACGACCACCAGAACGACAAGGACCGCGACCTGAGACGGTCTCGGGACTTGCGCCCGGCGGCACCCGATTCAGGTCACCGCGACGAGCTGCCGTTGACGCTGTTGCTCAGGATGATGCCGGTCTGGATGGCCTGGATCGTCGGTACGATCTGATTGAGCATCTGCGCCCAGCGGGACAGGTGTGACGGCGGCACATAGACGATGTCGCCGGGCTGCAGCTGCACGTCCTGCTCCTTGCCCTCGAGCACGCGCCTGAAGTTCGAGACGATCAACTCCGGGTTGGTCAGCGCGCCGCGCACGACGTGGATGCGCGTGATGTCGGCCTCCCGGGTGAATCCCTCGGCCAGCGCCAGCGTGCGCGACATCGGCATCTCCTCGCGGAACGCGAACAGCGCGGGCGCGTTCACCTCGCCGACAATGTAGACCTCCTTGGACAGCCCCGACGGGATGCGGATGTAGTCGCCGGCCTGCAGCTCGATGTCGAAGCGCAGGTCCCCCTGGCGGAACAGCCGCGTGAAGTCCACCGGCAGCACCGTCCCGTGGCGGGAGATGAACGCCGTCGACAGGTCCGCCAATTCCACCGAGCTGGCCCGGAACTGGCCCTTGTTGAAGCCGCCGGCCTTGGCGACGGCCTCGGTCAGGCGGACGTCCGTGACCAGCGGGTAGACACCGGGCTGCGACACCTCGCCGCTGATGGTGTAGTTGAGGCTGTTGAACGCGGTGACGATCACCGAGACCTTGGGCTCGATGACGAAGCGCGACAGGCGCTCCGTGATCGCCGCGGTCAGCTGGTCCACGGTGCGGCCGGCGGCCTGGACGTCGCCGATCAGCGGCACCGCGATCATGCCGTCCGGGCGGACCGGGATCGATTGGAGGCTGAGGTCCGGCTCGTCGTAGACCGAGACGGTCAGCACATCACCCTTTCCAAGCGTCGGGATCGTACGGGTCTGGTCCACCAGCCGCCTCAGCTCTGCCAGCTGCTCCTCGGTGGTCATCCGCCGGCGGGTGTGCTGCGGGGGGGGCCTTGAGCTCCTCCGGGCGCTGCAATGGCGGGGGCTCGTCCAGGTCGACTGGAAGGCTGCGCTGCACCGGCGCGGAGCAGCCGGCGGCCATGCCGAGCAGCGCGATCATGACGATCGGCGCGACAGGGCCAGTCCGACAGCCGCCGCGGTGCCCGCGGGCATGGCCATATCGACGGTCTTGCATGTCGGCGACGAACTTTTCCACGGGTGACTGGATCCTATGCCGATGCAGGCCCCCGGGATTCGCTACAATGGGGTTGTTCAGGTGAGGACCATCCCGGTCGCGACCGGTTTGCTTGCAACGCTCGCACGATACAACGAACGGGTCCGGAGGCTCTCAATGATCCATCAACGCACTCCAGGTATCGGTGCGGCACTGGCGCTCTGCCTGGCACTCCTGCTGCCGGTCTCGACGCTCGCTGACAACCTCGAAGATCTCAAGCAGCACGGCGTCCTGCGCCATCTCGGCGTGCCGTACGCGAACTTCGTCAGCGGCGCCGGCGACGGCATGGACGTCGAGCTGATGCAGCAGTTCGCTGATTGGCTCGGCGTCGATTATGAATATGTGCAAACCGACTGGTCCAGCGCCATTGGTGATCTGATCGGCGAGAAGGTGACCTCCCGCGGCGGCGAGATCGAGCGCCTCGGCTCGGTGCCGATCAAGGGAGATGTCATCGCCAACGGCATGACCGTGATTCCGTGGCGCCAGCAGGTGGTGCTGTTCGGTGATCCCACCTTCCCGACCCAGGTCTGGTTGATGTCCCGCGCCGACTCGCCGGTGCGCCCGATCCGCCCGAGCTCCAGCCTGGCCGACGACATCGTCCAGACCAAGTCCGTGCTCGACGGCAAGACCCTGCTCGGCAAGCTCGACACCTGCCTGGACCCGTCGCTGTACGATATCGACCGTACCGGTGCGAAGGTCAGTCTGTTCGGCGGGACGCTGAACGAGCTGGCGCCGGCGCTGCTCAACGACGAGTCGGAGTTCACGCTGCTCGACGTGCCCGATGCCCTGGTGGCGCTGGAGAAATGGCCGGGCAAGATCAAGGTGATCGGCCCCGTCAGCGAGCCGCAGGACATGGCGCCGGCCTTCCGCCCCGAGGACAAGGAGCTGCGGGCGGCATTCAACACCTTCCTCGCGGAACGCAAGGCCGACGGCTCCTTCGATGCGCTGGCGCTCAAGTACTATCCATTCGTTGCCGACTATTTCCCGGACTTCGTCCAGAGCCACTGACGGCGGGGACTCCGGCAACTCGCCCCGCCGCGGAGTGCGCGCGGGAGTCCGGGCGGGCGCGGGCGTCCGCGCCGCACCGAGCGGGTGCGGCCCCATGTGCGCGGCGCGAGGCCGAGATGCAAGCCCCGGCCGAGGTGCCGCTGCCCCGCGCCGCACGTCCGTCCCTGCCTGCGGCCACCCACGATGAGCGAGGCATCCACCGGCGTCACCCCCCGCTCGATGCTGACCCTGGTCACCATCGTGGTCGCCACCGCGCTGGTCGGTCTGATGGCGTTCCTGCTGGTCAGCAACTACCGCGCGGCCGCCGACCTCCAGCGGACCCTGGTGGAGCGCATGCACCAGGACACCGCGCGACGCGTGACCTCGCTGGACTACTTCTTCAACGAGCGGCGCGATGACCTGACCTATCTGGCACTGTCCCGCGAGGTCGCGGTGTTCTTCGAGAATCGGGCACTGGGCATGAGCCTTCGCTACGGGCTCCAGCAGAGCCTGATCCCGATCCGCGAGATGTTCCAGGAGCTGCTGCAGCGCAAGCAGATCGGCGGCAGTCCCATCTACCGCCGCCTGGTGCTGGTGGACGAGAGCGGCGAGGTCCTGGTGGACACCGACGAAGACGGCCTGGCCATCGGCAGCGATTCACTGCCCGCCTGCGTGCGCCCACAGGACGAGGGCGGCGCGATCCGCACCCAGGATCAGGGACGCTCGCTGGTGGTCTCGATGCCCTATCGCTTCAAGGACGCCTATGCCGGGCAGCTCGTCGCCTGGATCGATCCGCGAGTGGTCTACCGGCAGCTGTTGGGCCAGGAATCCGATGCGCAGGCGCTCGCCTACCTGCTGGTCGAGCCCGCCGACGGCGGTGGACTGCGTGCCGTTGGGGCCGGCGCGCTGCATCCCTGGGTGAAGCTGCTGCAGGGGCTGGACCCGGCGCTGGCGACCGCGCCCGGTGAGCCGGCGCGGATGACGCGCACCCGGCTGCCGTCGACGGATACGAGCGTCTATGCATCGCTGTTCGAGGTGCCGCAGACGGACTTCAGCGTGCTGGAGGTGAACCACGTCCGCGCGGTGGAGGGCTCGCTGAACCCCTGGGTACAGGTGCTCGCGATGGGCATGCTGGCCCTGCTCGTGCTCGCGGGCGTTGCGTTCGTGTTCCGCGCCAACCTGAGGTCCACGGCGCTGCAGGCGCGGCTGGCCGAGTCCGCGGTGCGCGCGCGGCAGATCGCGGCGAAGAACGAGGCGCTGAAGGTGGAGGTCGCCGAGCGGCGGCGTGCGGAGGAGGCCCTCGGCGCCAGCGAGCGGCAGTTTAGGGCGATCGCGAACTACACCTACGACTGGGAGGACTGGACGGACCCCGACGGCCGCCTGCTCTGGGTCAACCCGGCGGTCGAGCGCTTCACCGGCTACAGCGTGGACGAGTGCATGGCGATGCCGGACTATCCGCTGCCGATGGTCCATCCGGACGATCGCGCGCGGGTCGCGGAGCGGCTGCGCTCGAACGACGAGGAGCGGGTCAACGACCTGGAGCTGCGGCTGCTGCACAGGGAGGGCAGCATCTCCTGGGCGGCGATGTCGTGGCAGCCGATCTTCGACGCCGACGGCGTCAGGCTGGGCCGGCGCGCCAGCATCCACGACGTGACCGAGCGCCGGCGCGCGGCGCAGGCGATGCAGCAGGCGAAGGAGGCGGCGGAGGCCGCGAGCAAGGCAAAGAGCGACTTCCTTGCCAACATGAGCCACGAGATCCGCACGCCGATGGTGGGCGTCATCGGCATGACCGGCCTGCTGCGCGACACGCCGCTGAGCGAGCAGCAGCAGGAATACGTCGATACCATCCGCAGCTCCGGCGATGCGCTGCTGGAGGTCATCAACGACGTGCTCGACTTCTCCAAGATCGAGGCCAACCGGATGGAGCTGGAGATCACCGGCTTCGACCTGCGCACCGTCGTCGAGGAGGCCGCCGATATCCTTGCGCTGCGAGCCTTCGAGAAGGGGCTGCACTTCAACTGCCTGCTGCCCGAGGGCATTCCGGTTCGGCTGCGCGGCGATTCGGGACGGCTGCGCCAGATCCTGGTCAACCTCACCGGCAACGCGATCAAGTTCACCGAGCACGGCGAGGTGGTGGTGCAGGTGGGGCGTCTCGACGAGGCGACCAACCGCGAGCGCTGCCTGCTGCGATTCGAGGTCCGCGATACCGGTATCGGCATCCCGGAGGACCGCCGCGACGGCCTGTTCGAGTCCTTCTTCCAGGCCGACACGACCACCACCAGGCGCTTCGGCGGCACCGGCCTCGGGCTTGCGATCTCCAAGCAGCTGGTGGAGCTGATGTCCGGGCGGATCGGCTGCGACAGCGTCGAGGGCCGGGGCTCCACGTTCTGGTTCGAGATCCCGTTCGCGATCGATGCGCACGTGCCCGAGCAGATGGACGAGTCGGCGAAGGTGCTGGAGGGCAAGCGGGTCCTGGTGGTGGACGACAACGCCACCAACCTGCGCGTGCTCGCGGAATACCTGACCGCCTTCGGCTGCGTCATCGGACGGGCCGACGGCGCCGATGCGGCGAAGTCGGCGCTCGCCGGCGCGGTGGCGGCGGGCGCCCCCTACGAGATCGTGATTCTGGACATGATGATGCCGGTCATGGACGGACTGTCGCTGGGACGCCAGATCAGGCGCGAGGGCGCCTACGGCATGCCGAAGCTGGTGATGCTCTCTTCACGGGACCAGCGTGGCGACGGCCGCGCGCTGGAGCAGGCCGGCTTCGATGCCTTCTACACCAAGCCCATCAAGCGCAATGCGTTGCGGCGCATGCTCGTGCGCCTGTTCGAGGAGCGCATGCCGGCCTCTGCCGCGGCGCCCGCGCAGACGACGCCGGCGAGAAGCGGCGATGCGTCGGGTGCGCCGCCGCGGACCCTACGCGTCCTGCTCGCCGAGGACAACCCGACCAATCAGAAGGTGGCGGTGTCGATGCTCAAGCGCCTCGGCCATCACGCGGACGTCGTCGGCAACGGCGGCGAGGCGCTCGATGCGCTGAAGCTGCTGCCCTACGACCTGGTGCTGATGGATGTACAGATGCCGGAGATGGACGGCCTCGAGGCGACGCGCCGCTACCGGGCGCTGGAGGCCGGCACCAGTCGCCATCTGCCGATCATTGCCATGACCGCCCACGTCTCGCTGTCCGACCGGGAGCGTTGTCTGGCGGCGGGCATGGACGACTTCATTACCAAGCCCGTGCAGCGCGAGACCCTCGGCAAGGTCATTGCCGCGAACATCGACAAGATCGAGCCCCGAGAGACCATGTCCCGAATCAGCGAATCCCCCGAGCAGTCCCCGCCACAGGTTCCCGAGGCGGGCACCGCGGCAGCCGCATCCGCCGGCGCGGCGCCCGCGCAAAGCCCGGGGGCCGGCGCCGAGCCCGCGTCCGGCGCTGCCGGTGACGGCGGATTCCGGGTCGAGCTCATGGTGGAGCGCCTGGACAACGACGAGGAGATCGCCCGCGAGATCGCGGACATCTTCGTGTCCAGCTCCCGGGAGCTGCTCGACGAGCTCTCGGCCGCCGTCTCCAACGGCGATGCCCAGGGCGTTCGTGCCCGCGCGCACTCCATCAAGGGCTCCGCCGGCAACATCGGCGCGGCGGCGCTCCAGCAGCTCGCCGCGAGCATCGAGTGCGCCGGCCGCGATGCGGATCTGGCCACCGCGGAGCGGCTGCTGCCGAGCCTGCGCCGCAGCCTGCAGCAGGTCAACGACGCGCTGTCGGCCTGGAGCTGAGGGGCGCGCCCGTCATCCGGGCGGCGGCTGCGTGGCGGTCGCTCGGGGGGCGGCGCGCGGTCAGCCGAGCGGGACGTCGTCGCCGATCACGAGCGGGTCTCGCCGGCGCTCCGCGGGCGCCCGGCCGCGGCGCTCCGGGGAGACCGGCTCGAACACCGGTGGGCTGGTCAGTAGCGTCTTCGGCACCGCGGTGACGACGACGGCCCGGATCTCGATCTCGCGGCCGGCCAGCGTGTCCGTCACCCGCTTGAGGTCCGCGCGCCGGGTATGGCCGCTGCGGACCACCAGCAGGACATTGCCCACCGCGGCGGCCGCCTCCGCCACCGATTCCATCGCCTGCAGCGGCGGCAGGTCGTAGAGCACGTGCTTGCGCTCATGCGCGAAGCGCCGCGCGAGGTCGCGAAAGCCCCGGCTGCCGAGCAGCAGCAGCCCGTTGTCGTTCTGATAATCGCCGGCGCTCAGCAGCCGCACGTACGGGTTCACGGTGGGCTCGAAGGCCTCCTGCGGCTCCGCGGCGCCGCTGAGGACCTCGGTGATGGTCTCCGCCGGGTGCAGCGCCTCGAGGCCGAGGATCGACGACGGCCGCGGCCCCGCGTCGGCGCGCATGTCGGCGTCCACCACCAGCGTCATCTCGTCCTTCAGCCCGAGCGCCGAGGCCAGGTTCACCGCCACCAGCGTGCGGCCGCTGGCGGGCTCGGCGCTGGTGATGGCGAGACTCTGCCACTGCCTGGACTGAAGCGCGGTGTCGAGGTCGTTGATGACGCGCCTGAACAGCACGGACACCGCCGCGGTGGGCACCGCGTGGTCGATCAGCGCGTCGCTCGGCTCGGGCGCCTGCTGAAACTCGAGCACGAGGTCGCAGCCGGTGATGCCCCGGGCGTCGCGCGCCGTGCGCACGAGCGGATCGAGAAACTCCAGCAGCAGCGCCACGAACAGGCCGAATCCGCCGCCGAGGACCACGCCCGCGGCCGCCACCAGCTTGCGCATCGACGGCAGCGGCAGCCCATCTTTGACATGTTGCTGAGAAATTCCCATTGAGGACAGTAACTTAACCGTACACAGATAGCCCTTATGGCACTACACGGTTGTATTTCTCGGGGATGAGTTTCGTATTCAAACCA
>Ga0316576_10000781_pt1 | contig 15953 bp, 14 predicted proteins | sample S0NA_FD_203075 | JGI IMG/M metagenome (GOLD analysis project Ga0316576, IMG submission 203075) | Rhizosphere microbial communities from salt marsh grasses in Alabama, United States - S0-2_050615r3r5 | ecosystem: Host-associated > Plants > Roots > Rhizosphere | place: USA: Alabama | collected... | reverse complement strand
TGGGGTTACCCCTCAGCGCATCCAGCCAGGCTTCGGTGGCGAAATGGTTCTCGAGGTCTATGGTCTTCAAGATCACGCACCTTCCGTTAGATGATGAGGGGGAGCAGCCTTGCCAGGCTGCCCCCCCTCATGTAATGACTCTAGACCACGTAGGGCATCTCTTCGAAGTCTTTCTCGATAGGCATGTTCGGATCCTGTCCGTACACCATATAGATGTCGTACTGGAACGGGCTGTCCTCCGGGGCCTTGCCCCACTGTCCGCCAGCGATCTTGATCTTGAAGACATTGGGGACCGGTCGCGTAGTACCCATCTGCACTGGAAGGGTGAAGTCCACCGGGCCGTTGATGCAATCGAACTTGGACTCCTTCACTACGTCGGGGAACTGTTGCTTGTTCTCCGGATCCCAGCGCTGCAGAATATCGATAGCCCACTCGTACTTGCCCAGCTGGCCGAGCGGCTGCGTCCACTGTGCACCGGTGTCGGCAGTGTACTGATCGGCGTATTCCTGACAGGTCTGGCCCGTGAGCATACTCGCGTACGGGAACTTAGGATGCCACACCATATGATCCGACCAACCGAGGGCGATATCGCCCAAAGCTTCCACGGAAGCGTGGAAAAGGGCCGCCTTGGCGATGGACATGATTTTCGGGCGGAAGCCCTGCTGGTATGACTGCTTCCAGAAGTTAGTGAAATCTGGTGGCACCTGTACGCCGGAGAGTATCTCGGCGCCGCTGTTCTTGAACTCGGTGATCTGTGCCGTGTAGTCCTCAGCAGGTGAGGGATACAGATCGGGCTGAGACACGACCGTGTAGCCCGCCTTCTCCAGGTAGCTGCCCAGACCCGTGTCCGGGTTCGCCCAGGACTGGCCGTCGGCATCGTTCGCGAAGAGCAGGGCCACCTGCTTGTTGGTCGCGATCTGGTCCCACATGCCGATGCGGCACTCCGCAGCATCCTCGATGCCGAAGTGGAACATCCAGGTCCATGTGTATCCAGTGTCTACCGTCGCACCCCGACCGAAGTAGAAGGGCTGCCAGGGCACGAAGTTGGCCAGGAAGGGTACGCTGTTCGCCTCGGCTTGCTCAGCCGCTGGGTTCACCGTATCGGGGCTGGAAGAGGCCACCATCATGTCGACCTTGGTGTTGAAGATCAGATCGGCCGCCACTTCGGCCGCGCGGTTCGGACTCGATTGGGTGTCCAGCTGTTCTATCTCGATGGGGTGCAGCTTGCCGTCGCCGCACACCACGCCGTCTTTGACGGCCTCAAGCACGTAGCTCACGATCCATTTGTCGGGACCGCCGAACGAAGCCAGGGAGCCGGTGACCGGAGACACAGCTCCGATCTTGACAGCCCGCCCCGTCTCGACTTCTGCTGCCACAGTGGTAGTGGTTCCTTCTGTAGTGGCCGTTGTTTCGCTCGACCCCGCTGTGGTGGCCGTGGTGGCCGCAGTGGTCTCGGTCGGCTCATCGTCACCGCAGGCAGCCAGCAGACCACCCAGACCACCCATCGCTCCCAGCGAGGCGCCTGTTACGCCGGCAAGCTTCAAGAAGTCTCGTCTGCTTACCGTACGCGGTTCCTTATTCTCTCTGTTAGGTTCCGACGCGCTCAACGCATTCCCCCCTTTGTTTGGTTACCGGAGCCCTAGCCTCGTTGGGCAGGGCGCAGTCAACGCCCTTGCCCCTTTCCGTTCCTGTCCCCTGGATGGGCCACCTCCTTCCGGCAGTTCGCCTGTCGCAACAGAGAATCATACCAAGCGTTTCCTGTCCATAACCCTTCTTGTCCATGCTGCCGGAGCGGTGGACGTGAGGCTCTATCCCTCCTCAAAGAGGGTCTCCCATTGGCCCCAATCTCCCAGCCAAGGTTTGAGGCCGAGGTCCTCCGGCTTGCTGGGCGGAGAGACGATGGTCTCACACAACTGCCTGGCGTACACTTGACAGCGAGTGAAGGCCCTTGTCGCTTTTGCCAGTTGGGCCACCGATTCTCTCTGGGCTTCGACCCTGCCGGAGAGTACGGCATTCAGGTAGTACTGACCCTTGAGGTACTCGGTCTTGGCCGTATCCAGAATGCCCTCCAGGGGGGCCGACTCGAGATAGTTCAGTCCTGACAAGGCGCTGTTCGCGTCATACAGGTCATAGCGCGCCCTATCCAGAGCCGCCTCTGCCAAGGTTCGCGGACTCGAACGGAGTCTGAGCTCATAGAAGGAATACGTCTGCCCCGGCCTGTAGTTGTGTAGGGTCGGCATGGCGGGACCGGTGGCGCGAGTCGCGCATCCCGAACAAACGTAGTAGGCGCCATCATCGCCCCTATCGGGGAGGGCGATGCCGATGACGGAGTTGCCCAAAGCGCCGATACGAGCCTGATGACTACGACCTCTTTCGTCGAGGTAGGCGGCATCGGCTTGTTCAAGCGTGCCATGCCTGAAGGTGCTGGGGAACCTGTACATCATCTGTACGAAGTCGAGGTCTACCTTTCCCGCGTAGTTGTGCAGCATGTTCCACATGAAGAGGTTTCGAGAAGTCGACCATGCGGTGAAATCCAGGGTCTCGGTCTCCTCAAGTCTGTTGTTGAGCCACCCGCCGTGAGGCACGTATTCCTGACGCTCGGGATCCCCCAACTCCTTCGCCTGGAAGTTGTTCGTGTGGTAGAGGAAATCAGTCTCACCCATATACCCTGCCCTACGTAGGACAGTAGGATTTCTGCTCTCGATGACGACCGCCTCGCCTCCTACGTCGGCGAAGAAGTTCCCCTCTTTGTAGTTCACTTCTGGCGGATACCCCAGATGCATGTCCGTAGCCTGCTGGGTGTCATCGGCAAAGCGAAGGATGTGCATGTTGGCCATCCCACGAGGCACGGTATAGCCCCACTTGGAGAGATCAAACGTTCCTGTGCCATGATGAACGTGGACCAAGCCCTTATTGTTCATCCCCGGATGCGAAGGAAAGCCCCCGAATCCCGGCACGTTGTACGGCGACACGACGAAGTTGTTTCCGGTCTCGGGAAAGACGACCACAGTGGTTGCGAAATATCCCAGGTCGTCGTCGCCGTTACCCCCGCAGACGAGTTTCCCGCCTCTGGTGGTGCTGCCCCAGGCGGCGAGACCGCTGCATGCCATCTTTCTCCCCACGACAGCATCAGCATCCGACAGGCTATGTGCAAGAAGAGAGCGGCTCCCAGACAAGGGGCACAGTTCCTCGTAGAGTACGTAGAACGCGAGCAGATCGTCGTAGGTGAGTGTGATACCCGCGTCCATCGCACCGGCCGACATGCCCCGCAGTATCTCTATCCATTCGGGAGCGAAGCGTTCCACGCGAGACTCCCACTCTCGCAGGGCGGCTCTTTCGGGCGAAGAAAAGCTCTCGCGATGGATAGGTCTACAGTAATAAGGAGCACCCCACTGATGAGACGGCACCCAGGTGCCAAATATCTCCACGAGTTGCTGGAAGTACTGGTACCCCAGTTCAAAGTCGGAACCGCTCAGTAGGATTACAGGCCTGACTGGCGGGGGCATAGGTATGCCGCCGACGAACGCTATTTCCGGCTCCTTTCTTCCCTGCAGTGTCATGTTGGCTCCGTCCTTGTCTAGCACGTGGGTCTGAATTACGAGATAGTTACTGCAGGCCGGCCACGGTCGATCCTAGCGAAGCCGAGTACCCGGGCCGCCTGTGCCGCCCTCCGCGACGCTCTCCAAAATGACGTCGACCATGCGAACGGTCCAACTCTTGTCGACGGAGCGAAGCACTCCTCTGGCTACGATGTCGGCCCAGAAGGCGCCGACAAGCTCCCAGGCGGTCTCTTGGGCGTCAACATCCTCTCTGACCGTTCCCTGGGTCTTTCCTTCTTCTACGATAACAGCGAGGGCACTAGTCGCCGCTTCTTGTCGTATCTCGAACTCATGACGGAAGCCTGTCTCTACCGGGGAGCTCACGAATCCCAGGAAAGAGGAGACCACGACATCGTATCGATTGGCACCGTAGTCCATGTGAGTTCGAGAGATCTCACGCAGCCGTTCGAGGGCATCCGGATTCTCAGAGGAATCGATAATCTCGAAGATCACCGCGTAAAGGGCGTCGAGTGAAGCGAGGAGCATCTGGTGACGATTCTCAAAATGTCGGTAAAGGGCAGGCTCCGACACACCCACGGCCGCAGCGATTCTTGCAGTGCTCGTCCCTGCCACTCCGTGTTTTCCCACCAGCATCAAGGTTTCCTGGACGATGCGAGCTTTGGTATCTCCGCGTCTCGCCTTGGTTCCCGTTGTTCCCAAGTCACAACCTTTTCGGGATCGCTTGACATGCTCGCCAACCGCAAACTAGTATCTGGTTAGTTAGTCACAAACTAGCATGAAATGGTTGCGTGACCCAACAGCGAAGCCAAACGTTTTGGCGAAGGGGAGCGGAAGATAATGGGTGATTTGCGGCGCAAGAATGGCGTGCGTGATGATGATTCGTCTCCGGAAAGCAGAGTCGTAAGTCGGCGGGACTTTCTGAAGATGGCAGGGGTTGCCGGGGGCGCGGTTGGCCTGGGAGCGGGTCTCGGCGGAGTGATCGCGGCGTGCGGCGAAGAGGAAGAAACGACCACGACCACCACAAGCGGACCTCAGGAAACCACCAGTACGACTGCCGGCTCCACTACCACGATAAGCACGGGTCCCGAAGGCGGAAGGGATATCATCCTGGGTCTGGTATCACCCTCGACTGGACCGTTGGCGCTGTTCGCCAAGGCGGATGATTGGTGGGTGGACTACGCCATGAAGGCCGTTCCTGATGGCATCTTGGCCGGCGATGGAAAGCAGCACCAGATCGTCATAAAGCGCGCGGATAGCCAATCCGACGTCATGCGCGCGTCCCAGGTGGCAGGTGACCTCTTCACCAACGAGAACGTTGATCTGATGATGGCCTCGGGTTCTCCGGACACCGCGAACCCCGTAGCAGACCAATGCGAAGCGCTGGGATGTCCGTCCATATCTAACTTCGTACCCTGGCAGCCTTTCTACTTTGGTCGAGGTGCCACGCCCGATGCGCCCTTCAAATGGACCTACGCGCAGGCGCTGGGTCTCGAGCAGATCGTGGCCAACTTCATAGCAATGTGGAGTCAGGTAGAGACGAACAAGAAGGTCGGCTTCATCTTCGCCAACGATGCCGATGGTCAGGCATGGACCGACATGACAACGGGTATTCCGCCCGCAGTCGAGGCGGCTGGGTACGAGTACTTCCTGCCCGATCTCTATCCGGTACCCAGCGAAGACTTCACCAAATACGTCTCCGACTTCAAGCGCGAAGGTTGTGAGATCTGTTGCGGCACGATCACGACTCCGGATTTCACGAACTTCTGGAAACAGGCAGTCCAGCAGAACTACAATCCCAAGGTGCTCACCATAGGTAAGGCGCTGCTGTTCCCACAGACTCTGGAAGCGATAGGTGATATTGCCTACAACGCCACGGTGGAAGGTGTGTGGCATCCCACGTGGCCGTTCGCGGACTCCATCACGGGTGCCACCTGTCAGGAACTGGCCGACATGTACATGGCTGACACCGGTGAGCAGTGGACCGCTCCTATCGCCCAGTATGCGAAGTTCGAGTGGGCGGTGGATGTCTTCAAGAGGGTGACGAACCTCGATGACAAGGAAGACATAATTGACAAGGTCAAGACCACCAAGCTCGACACGTGTCTCGGGCCCATCGACTTCACGGCGTCCATTGAGATGGGCACTCGCCATCCCGTGGAGAACGTCTACACCCCACCCGTTGGTGGAGCTCAGTGGGTCAGGGGCGAGCGGTTCCCGTTTGAGCCCGTCATGGTGAGCAACGCACTGTCCCCAGAGATCACGCCGTCGGCCAGCGTTCAGTTGATGCAGTACTCCTGAGCATTAAATCCGGCCTCACCGTCTAATCAACAAGGAGTCTGCATGTTCACCGAGATACTCGTACCCGAGATCATGGCGTCGATGCTTCCTGAAGGGTTTCCCTCTGACAAACTCAGCAAGCCGCGGTACAAGGTCAAGGTGGAGAAGGACGTCTTCATCGAGATGCGCGATGGCGTACATGTGGCGGTCGACATCTACCGTCCAGACGCCGATGGTGAATTTCCCGCTCTGTACGCGTCGTCGCCTTATCAGAAGGATCTGTACTCTCTTCCGGCCGTGCCGTCGTTCCACATGCGCGAGACCAACAAGATCGAGTGGTTCGTGGAACGAGGCTATGTCTATGTCAATCACGACATTCGTGGCAGCGGCAAGTCGGTAGAGGGGCAGTGGCGCTGGCACAGCATGGAGGAACGCTGGGACCACTACGACGTCATCGAGTGGATCGCCGAGCAGGACTGGTGTACGGGCAAGGTAGGCATGATCGGAGAGTCCTATTACGCTTGGACTCAGTGGATGGCCGCCTCGCTCGCTCCGCCGAGCCTCGCCTGCATCGTCCCGTTCGACGGCGGTGCCGATATGTACCGTGATGTCGCCTATCACGGCGGCATCTTCGCGAGTGGTTTCCCAAGCAACTGGCACATCACCGAGTTGCGCGGCCACTATCGCGTGGGCCGGACGGCCGAAGATGCGACTCAGGGCGATTGGGACCTTGGGTGGAACGTCATCAATCATCAGACCTTCGATGATTTCTGGGCCGATCGCAACCCCGACTTCAAGAACATCACGTGTCCCGTGTACAGCATCGGCATCCTTCACAAAGTCGGGATCCATCTTCGAGGAAATCTGCGTGGGTATGAGGAGGTCACGACCCCCAAGAAGCTCATGCTGTGCCACGGTGACTTCGAGGGGGATGAGGTCGCCATCTTCGAGTCTGAAGAGATGCGGCTCAACCTACTACGCTGGTATGACCACTGGTTGAAGGGCAACGATACCGGGATGATGGAGGAGCCGCCGCTCAACATCTTCGTCCGTGGTCTCGAACGCTATCGCCGGGAGAATGAATGGCCACTGGCCAGAACGGACTACACCAAGCTCTATCTCTCTGGTGAGAAGTCGAAGGCGGTCGTGTCTCTCAACGATGGCAGTCTGTCCTGGGGCACACCGTCCGAATCCGACGCTTCGGTGACGTACAACTATCCTGATCCGGACTGGACGGGCTTCTCCGGCGTCGGCACCGCGGTCATGGACGGCGGCGCACTGAACCCATGCAAGAAGATCCTGACCTTTACCACAGCTCCTTTCCAGCAGGACACAGAGGTCATCGGCAACATTGTTCTGGTGCTCTATGCGTCCTCCGACCAGACAGATACGGAGTTTCTATGCCGCATCTGGGATCAACTGCCCGATGACGTGCAGGCAACGGGCATGCCGCCTGCAGGAAGGATATTGACACGCGGCTGGCTCAAGGCGTCGCATGCCTGCACCAAAGACGAGGAATTGAGCCTACCGTACCGTCCCTACTACAGGCACGATGCTCCGCAGCCCATCGATCCAGACAGGATCTATCGCTACGAGATCGAGATCTGGGGAACCTCCAACAGGTTCTTGCAGGGGCACCGGCTCCGTCTGGATCTGGCCAACGGGGATTCCAACGCTCTCGACTTCGGTGGTCACTACTACGGGCTCAAGGTGGGGAGTGATACCATCTACTTTGGCAAGGAGCACCCGTCGCATCTGATTCTGCCCATCATCCCAACGTAGACGCCGACTGGAGAGGTGGACATGTCGAAGTTCGAGCCGGCTGGTGATTCCGTGGACTACCTAGGCCAAGCCGAGGCGGCAATGTCAGAGGTCGCCGAAGAATACGGATACACGTTCTGCGATGGCTGCAACGAGGTGCCGTTCTGCGGTATCCGTTTCGTGCACCGTGGGGGAGTCGTGACGAAGGTGGAACCATGGCCTGGCTTTCCCGCAGGCCCCATCTGTTCGAAGGGTTATGCGACGCTCCAGAGACTCTACAATCCCGACAGACTGAAATTCCCTCTACGTCGCACGCAGCCAAAGGGCGCTCGGGAGCCGGGATTCACGCGCATCTCGTGGGAGGAGGCCTACGATACCATTGTCGGTCACCTGCTCCGCATCAAAGAGCAGTACGGACCGCAGGCGGTGTTCTTCTACGTGGGCGACCCCAAGGAGCCGAGGGCCGCCGTGCAACGTCTGGCGACGACCTATGGATCGGCGAACTACGGCTGCGAGAGCTCTACGGCCTGCCGGAGGGCAGCCCAACTGGCCGAACTCCTCACCTATGGGTTCCCCACCCTAGGGAGCCTGCCCTCGGCGGAGACGAAGGTGGCGCTGGTTTGGGGGACCAATCCGGCGTACTCGGGTCAGCCTTACATGTGCCATGGCGCGTTGGCTGATGCGAAGCAGCGCGGCGTCAAGTTCATCGTGGTCGATCCCCGCAACACTCCGATGGTGGGTACCTTGGCCGACATCCATCTCGCGCCCCGGCCGGGCACCGACGCGGCCTTGGCAGCGGGCATGATGCGCGTCATCTTCAGCGAGGGACTCGAGGACCAAGACTTCTGCGCGAACTGGATCCACGGTATCGACGAGCTCAGGAGCTACGTGGACGGCTTCTCCCTCGAGCGCGTCGAGCAGCTGACGGGTGTGCCGGCGGCCTCTGTCGAGGCCGCGGCCCGACTCTTTGCGGGCGAGCGCCCCGGATGCCTCATGACCGGATCCCAGGGCACCACACACAATAGAAACGCAACCAATAATCATAGGGCCATCCTCATGGTTCCGGCCGTCTGTGGCTACATCGACGTGCCCGGCGGCATCCAGAAGCCCACCAATCCTCTGGAGGGGATGGGCGGTGTCTGGGCCGATGGGCCTCCCGTCTTTTCCGGCCGAGAGACGCTATTGGGTCTCAGGGAGCAGCGGTTGGACCGAGACGAGTTTCCCGCTTGGGCGGAGTTGCTCTTTGAAGTGGAGACCAACCACCTCGTGGAGTGGGCTCGAGAGGGCAAGATCAAGGCGTTTCTGGGCTGGGGCCTCAACACGATGATCTGGGCGCAGACCAGCGAGTATCAGAAGGCTATCGAATCCCTCGAGTTCAGCATGGCCGTCGACTACTTCTATCGTCCCTGGAGTCACGACTTCGTCGATCTCGTACTACCCGCGGCCATGAACTTCGAACGCAAGGCGCCGTTTGCGGTGCACGGGAGGACTGTCTACGGACGCACACCCGTGCCCCCTCAGGGCGAGTGTCGGGAGGACTGGCAGATTGCTCTCGAGATCGGCGATAGGTTGGGGTACGAGGACACCTTCTTCGGTGGAGATGTCGAGGCCGCATGCGACGACATTTTGAAGCTATGGAATCTGGACTACGAGACCCTCAGGAACAACATCGAGATCGGCATCACGGTTCCGGCCCAGAGGCCCGAGGCGGTTCGCAAGCACGAGAAGGGTCTGAACCGCCCAGACGGCAAGCCCGGCTTCCCTACTCCCACGGCAAAGATCGAGGCGTTTTCCACGGTTCTTGACAAACACGGGTATCGCGCCCTTCCCGAGCACCAAGAACCGATGGCGATCTCTGAAGAGTATCCGTTGGTGCTCCTCTCGGGCTCGCGGCTTCCGTACATCACTCACAGCAAGTGGCGCGAGGACGCCCCCTGGCTCCTCGAGTTGCAGAAGGAGCCCTTCGTCGATATCCATCCAGAGGATGCCCGGACACGTGGCCTCGCATACGGTGACCCCGTGACCGTCAGGTCGGCCTGGGGGGAGATACGCGTCAGAGCCAAGCCCACCATCATGATGCCCCGAGGCGTCGTGGGACTCATGCACGGATGGGCCGGCGCGAATGTGAACGAACTCATTCCTCGGGACTTCGATCCGATCTCAGGCTACCCGCCGTTCAAGGAGACTCCGTGTGAGGTCCTGAAGACCGACGAGGATGCCGGCGAGCAGAAGGGGGTCCGGGCCGATGGCTAGGTACGGCATCGTGGTTGACCTCGATCGCTGCGTGGGCTGCATGACCTGCGTACTGAGCTGCAAAGAGGAGAACCTCACCAGGCCGGGAGTCTGGTGGAACCAGATACTGCAGGTGGAGAGCGAAGCCCAAGACCGCATAGTCTACGTTCGCTATGCCTGCATGCATTGTGACGAGCCCCCGTGCATGGCGGCGTGCCCGAACGAGGCGATCTACCGGCGACCCGATGGCGTGGTGTTGGTGGATCAGAACAAGTGCGCCGGGGTACAGGCCTGCGTGGAGGCCTGCCCCTACGATGTGATCGTAATGACTCCCGACGCCGAATACTTCCCGGAGGAAGGTGGCTTCTTGCCGGCGGGGGAGGAAGCTCTCGCTCCCTACCGTCAGCATCAACCTGGAAAGGCCTCCATGTGCACGCTCTGCTATCAACGCATCGATGTCGGTCGACAGCCGGCGTGCGTGGAGGGTTGTCCGTCCAAGGCCATGACCTTCGTCGATCTGGACGACCATGCGATTTCTGAGGACCCTTCGGTGCTGCGCTCTCAGCCAATGGATACCGACGTAAACTCCAAGCCCAAGGTGACCTACGTCTTCCCGGAGCGACTTGGAGACGAGATCAAGAAGAAGGTGCGAGAGAACCCCTACATGCTGGGAGGATGAGCGCGACGCTCGGCGAGGTCGACGTGGCGGTGACCGCCCTCTCAACTACCGCTGGCCACGTCGACGGAGTCATTGTCGACGACGACGGCGAATAGGCGGAGATCACGGCTAGGGCGGTGTTCATCGGGACGGGTGGATATCTGAACAACAAGGAGTGGATCAAGAAATACAGCGAACACGAGTTGGGGACCGACCTCATAGCGGTGGGCAACAGGGGCAAGGCAGGCGACGGCATCCGCATGGCCTGGGAAGCCGGAGCGCCGGGTGATGGAAGCCGCCCTGGCCGCGGGTAGCACGGAGGTGCTCGTGGCTGATTCCGTGGAAGGGCTCGCTCTAGCCATGGGGGCGGACCCCGCCCACACTGCGGGCCACCGTGGAGGAGTACAACACCTCTTGTTCCCAAGGACACGACCGCCTTTTCGCCAAACCGGCCCCCTTGCTGCGTCCGCTCGTAGGCCCCAAGTACTACGCTGTGAAGGCGCGCACGGTGGCGTTGGGCACTAAGGGCGGCATCAAGGTCAACGAGAAGCTGGAAGTGCTGGACAAGCGGAGCCGGCCTATCCCGGGGTTGTATGCAGGTGGCTTCGACGCCGGGGGCATGTACGGCGACAGCTACCCCATCCGGGTCTCCTCCGGACTGTCCTCAGCCTTTGCTCTCAACTCCGGGCGGATCGCCGGACGGAAGGCACTGACGCACTTGGCCTGAGATGGAGGGTGGCATCCGGTGACGTCTTCGACTGGAGCTTCTTCCCGACTCAGAAGACCAGCTCAGTCTTCGGCCGCAGGCTCCTTCTCCTCACCCTACTCCGCCGCCTCCGCCTCCGCCATCTCCGCCTTATCCTCCTGTGACTGCCAAAGCACGCTGTACAGGAATTCGTGGTGCGCAGCGGTGAGCTCGCGGGCTCTGTCTGGATCATGCCCCTTCGCGGCTTCCCAGTCCGATAATAATGCTGTCGTTTTGCGATGCGCACGCGGAAGCTGGGCTATCCTGCCTGAGAAGCTTGGTTAAATATTCGGCGGCAGGTATAGCAGCACTCGTTTCTCGGGAATAAGCAGTCAGGGAATGAATTCACGCCGCGATCCTGGAGCGAACATTCGCAGCAGGGGAATGCGGGCCAGTCATCCAGCAAGTTGGGACCAGGTGATGCGGGTCTAGCAGATGACGGATCTCGCCGTGAATCTCACTGGCACACAGTCCGTGCGAGACTGTCGGGCCGATCGGGCAGGAGGTGCGATGGAACAAAGTCACTGAGCCACGAGGTTCGTGTCTGTATTTGAATTCGAGCAAGGGAGCCGTCTGGTTCCGTCTATTGCTAGGAGGGACAATGAAACGTCGAAGGATATGGATACAGTTTGGGATCGTTGCGCTCGCATTGATGATGGTTGTCGCCGTGGTAGCCGCATGCGGCGATGACGAAACCACGACGAGCGCGGCCCCTACTGAAACCACTGCTGCGCCAAGCAGCGAGACTACAGCGGCGTCGACAGAGACCACCGCTGCACCGAGCACCGAGACGACAGCCGGTACATCCACTACCGTTGCCATGGACCTAGGTGACTACAACGGGGCTGACAAGGAGTACATCACCGAACTGCCTGAGCCGAATGTCCCGTCCGGCACGGAGTTCACTGTCGGCTTCCTGCTCAACAACGGGGCTGTCGGCACACTTGTCGCTATCGAGAACGCGGCTCAAGCTCAGGTTGAAGCAATGGGCGGCAAGTTCATCGGCTATGATGCGGCCACAGACGCTCAGAAGCAGGTTAGCCAAATGGACCAGTTGATTAGCCAGCAAGTCGACGCGATCTTAGCGTACTCGATCACGGACGCCACTCTCACCCAGGGTATCCAGGCTGCAGCCGATGCAGGAATCCCTGTCATACAGGTCGAGGTGCCGACCGACCCGGCTACTCCTCTCAATGCGGGAGCCCTTTCCTTGGTCACTCTCGCTCATGACGTGGGCTGCTACGAGACCATGCAATACCTTTCCGAGCAGACGCCTGGTGCCAAGATCGCCTTCATGAACTACGGCCTGCCGAACGAAGCCATCGTGTACATCATGGGTCAGGCGCACTACTGGGCCGAGCAGTTCGGTCTCGATATCCTGCCGGATGAAGTCTCTGCTATCAACCCGAGTCCGGCCGCTGCCAGCGATGCCGCGCAGTCGATTCTGGCCGCGCATCCTGATGCCGACTATATCGTCACGTTCAATGACGTCTCGGCGACCGCTACCGTCAACGTGCTGCGCGCGGCTAACAATACGACCATTAAGGTGGCGACACCAAACGGTGGCGACGCCATCACCGTTCCGTACATACAAGACGGGTCCGTGATCTGCGTCTGGTCTGCCCCCTACGTCAAGCTCGGCCAGCAAGCCGGGATTGCAGCGTACATGGCTATAGATGGGCAAACGCTTCCCGAACGGATTATGATCAACGGTGAGTTGGCTACCCAGGAGAACGTCGACTCCGTGACCTTTGTTGAGTAGCATCGGAACGTCTGGTACACATTGATCCAGATTGATGGTCGGTTTCCCCCGGACGAGATGTCCGGGGGAAACCGAGAGGGGATGAAACAGATGAGCGCGGCAGAATCAGCCGAATGCGGACCTCTCTTGCGTATGGCCAATTTGCACAAGTGGTTCGGCGGGGTGCACGCTCTGGACGATGCGCACATGATGATCCGTACACCGGGCGTCGTCCACGCCTTGATGGGACAGAACGGATCCGGAAAGTCGACGATGCTCAACGTACTTTCAGGGCAACTTCGGCCTGATAGCGGCACGATCGAACTGGATGGTCGCGAAGTCTCTTTCCGTAGTCCGCCAGACGCTTTGGCGGAAGGAATCTCCATGGTTTCTCAAGAGACGGCCCTCGCCGACCATCTCTCCATCGCTGAGAACATCCTCCTCGGCCGGCGGCTCGTCCGGGGATACGCTGGAATAAGCTGGGATGCAAGTCGCGCCAAAGCCAGCGAGATCCTCTCGCGTTTGGGGGTCGACTACGATCCAGACTGGGCAGTCTCTTCTCTCCGCCCCGATCAGAAGCAGATGGTGGAGATCGCGCGGGCTCTTTCGACCGACGTCAAGATCCTTGTTCTCGACGAGCCCACGAGCTCTCTCACAGATGAAGAGGTCCAGTGGCTCTTCGGTGCCGTCAGGCGTCTTAAGGAACGAGGTGTTTGTGTCCTTTATGTCTCGCATCGCCTTCCCGAGGTGTTCGAGATCTGTGACGAGGTCACCGTACTTCGCGACGGCGCAACTGTGGCCGAAGGCCCCATCGCCGACTTCAGCTCCACCTCGCTCGTAGACGCCATGGTGGGCTCGGCGCGGGCTCGCAGCATCCGCACCGGTGGGACGGGTCAGATCGGCGCACCTCTGCTCGAGGTAGAGAATCTGACTGTGGAAGGCAGTCTGAGCGACGCCTGTCTGGTATTACATACGGGGGAGATAGTGGGATTGGCCGGCCTCGAGGGATCGGGACGACGGGAACTGATCGAGGTGGTGTTCGGGCTGCGACCCCGCACCTCTGGTTCGATACGGCTGGGCGGAAATGCCTACAGCGCGGCGAAGCCGCGGGATGCCATCAAGCGGGGAATCGGCTTCGTTCCCCCTGACCGGAAGAGCGAAGGCATCATTCTGCCTATGGCTGTGCAGGACAATCTTGGGTTACCGGCGACCAGCGAGAGATTCCGTATGCTGGACCCGGGCCGTGGGCTCGTGGCCTCTGACAGCGCCGAGGTCGCCAGACTGCTTAGCATCAAGGCCGCGCTGGACGCGCCCGCTCGTACACTGAGCGGCGGAAATCAGCAGAAGGTAGTGCTGGGCAAGTGGTTGGTGCGCCCGCCCAGGTTGCTGCTGCTCGACGAACCTACGCGCGGAGTCGACGTGGCTGCCAAGGCAGAGATCCATCGTGAGTTGCGAGAGGCCGCGGAACGAGGTATAGCGATGCTAGTCAGTTCCTCCGAATATGATGAACTGTTGGAGTTATGCGACCGGATTCTTGTTCTGTTCCGCGGGCGGGTCGTCGGTGATCTCCTCCCGGAAGAAGCTACCGAGGCCCGAGTCGCAGCGCTTGCAGGAGGCGCCACAGAAGATATGAGATCCGCACACGCTGAGGTGGGTTCATGAACAGGCTCTCGAAAGTGTGGGCGTCGACACGCCCCTTCCGGCCGGTTCTCCTGGTCGTGATTGTGCTAGTCATCCTTTTCTCGGTCTGGCTGCCCGCCTTCCGCACATCCCTCAACATCCAAAACATCTTCACTTCTGTCGCGGTGCTATGGCTGGCCTCGATGGGGATGACCTTCGTGCTCATCAGCGGCGGGTTCGATCTGTCACTCGGCGCAATCGCCACGTTCTGCGGCATCTTCCTCGGCGTTCTTTTGGAGGACACGGCGATCCCTGGCTGGCTGGCGGTAGTCTTCACCATTCTCATGGGAGGGTTCGTCGGCGGAGTTCTCAACGGGATCTTCGTAGGTATCTTCCGATTGTCGGTGTTCGTGGTGACGTTGGCCTCGATGACCATACTGACCGGGATTGTCCTGGTCTGGACGAAGTCGGCATCGATCTACGTGACCGACCCTATCGCTGGTCATCTTGCTGTCTCCAGGCTGGGCGGCATCCAAGTGCCCATATACATCATGGCAGTCGTATTCATCATCTTCCTGTTCGTGCAGAATCGAACCTACTTCGGCCGTGACATCTTCGCGACTGGGGGTAGTTACACCGCGGCTCGTCTGTCGGGTATCAGGACCGAACGCACTCTCATCTCGGTCTACGCGGTGGCTGGGGCCTGCGCTGGTCTAGGTGGTGTGATCGCGGTCGGTCGAGTGGGGGCGGCCACTCCGGTAGTCGATGCCGGCCTTGCGCTACAGGCCGTGGCGGCCGTGCTCATCGGAGGCACACTGCTGACAGGTGGCTCGGGGAGCGTCGTTGGGACGGCCTTTGGATGCCTCTTCATCGGTATCCTGCAGAACGGGCTGAACCTCGCCGGCGTGGGCAGCGATTGGCAGTACGTTGTGACTGGTGTCATTCTGCTTATGGCAGTCCTGGCCGGAGGCTTTCAGGCTTCGCGTGCCGGACGGCTGGCACAACTCAGGCAGATGATAAGCAGGCAAGAGAAGGCGGGGGCTCCGGCCTGCAACCCGGCGCTACCTCCCGAGTCCGGCTCTGAGACACTTGATATGGGCAAGATCAAGGAGCGAGACGGCGGGATGGATCGGTGAACGGCCGGGGCCGAGACACGGGGACCGAGACAGGAGACTTCGAAGCGAAAAGCCGCCCCTGGGCACCGCGCGGATCAGCAGCGAACCAATCTTAAGAAGCGAATGTCGGCCCGGCAAGGCTGCTCGGCGTGCGGGATGGGGCAGCGGGTCTTCTTCTGGGCCATGTCTTCACCGGCGCCGAAAGCCGTCCGGCTAGTTGAGGCTGTTTCCTGTGTAGGGACGA
>Ga0316576_10000780_pt1 | contig 15955 bp, 14 predicted proteins | sample S0NA_FD_203075 | JGI IMG/M metagenome (GOLD analysis project Ga0316576, IMG submission 203075) | Rhizosphere microbial communities from salt marsh grasses in Alabama, United States - S0-2_050615r3r5 | ecosystem: Host-associated > Plants > Roots > Rhizosphere | place: USA: Alabama | collected... | reverse complement strand
TCCGAGGCGAATAGCTTGGACAGGACATCAGCCAGGTTTTCAGCATCGCCGTGGCGCACGCGATAGACGAACAGGCGCTGCGCGGTGCTGCCGCTGGCCTCGGCACGATCGAGTCGATCGATCCAGTCCTGCATCTGTGCCAGGTAGCTCTGCTGCGGCGACACGGCGAGCACCGCATTGGCGCTCTCTACAGGGATGAAGCGGAAGATACCCTTCAGCGGCGAGGCGCCATCGCCGTCGGCGAGCAGCGTCTCGAGCTGGGTCACGACGTCCGTGGCCTTGGCGTATTCCAGCACGAAGAATCCGACCGATAGGCCGGACATCCAGTCCACGTCGAACACTTGGACGGTTTCCAGCAGGTTGCTCATCTCCGGACTGGTGCCGGCAACGATGAGCAGGTTGCGCAGGGTGTCGGTGCGCACCACGCTCCCCTCCGGCGCCACCGGCTCCAGGATGCTGGCCATCTCCTCCGCACCGATGTAGCGCAGCGGCACCACCTGGACACTGTAGCCCTCCGGCAGGGCGCGGGACGACTGCCCGAGCTGCGGCACGATGCGGCCCTCCACGGCGCTGCTCAGCGGCACCACCTCGTAGGTGCCGGCGTTGTCCACGAGCGCCGCGTTGTTCATGCGCAACAGCGTCTCCAGGGTCGGGATCAGCATGTCGCGCCGCAATGGTCGGCCGGTCTGGAGCGACACCGAGCCCGAAACTTGGGGGTCCAGCACGTAGTTGACACCGAGCAGGTCACCGAGGACGACCTTGACCACCTCACGAATGTCGGTCCCGTCGAAGTTCAGCGTCACGTCGCCTGGCGTGGTGTCCACTCCAGCGGGGGCGACCTTTCGCACGAAGGTGCCGGTGCCGCGGCGCATCGTACTGCCTTGCTGGGGTAAGTCGTCCCCAATGGCAATACTGGCGGACTGCTCCAAGCCGGTGGAAGTGGGCCGCGGACGGCGGTTCGGGTCGGTGATGTGGCCGCTCGATTCGCCGACGCGGTTGGATGGGTCGAAAACGAGACCACCGCAGCCGCTAATAACGACTGCCGTCAGCAACATCAGCAGGACGCTGCGAACACGGCGCCGGGCGGCTCCGGACGAGTCCCAATGCCACCAGCGTGGCCAGGAGTGGGATGGTGTAGCGGACCGGTGGTGTCGCATCGGGTCGGCGCAGCGGCTAGCGTCTGGAAGGTTGCCGGATAGGTGTGGGTCGGTTTGTGCGCTCTGCGGACTGCCGGCGGGCCGAGGTCCGACTTCGAGGTGTAGGTGCCTGCCCGGCTGTATTGCCGTCGGCCTCGTCTTGGCCGTCTGCGCGCCGCCGACCGGGAGCCTCGCGACGACCCTCGCCGGGTTTAGCTGCGCCGCGCCGTGGCCGATCCGGCATGCGGGTCGGTGGGATCGGCGGCGGTGCGTTCTCGTAGTCGCGCAATGATAGCCGATTCGTCTCCCCTTGTCGCTCCAACACCAACTCGTCGGGCGCGATGGTCTTCACCGTCCAGCCGTCGAATTCGTCGCCGAGACGCAGGCGCTTCACCTCGTTCTCACCCGGGGCACGCACCCAGGCCGAGACGACCGCGGGGGTGATGACGACGGCCGTCAGATCCACGCCGTCGAGCTCTGTCATCGGCGCCTCTTCGGCGATGGGCTCTTCGGCTTCTTCGGGCGGCGGCGGTCGGCGCTCCGGCAGAAACAGCGGTCGCTCCACGACAGAGGCGTAGTCCTCCTGTGGCGGCGGCTCCAGCGCCACGCCGCCCAGGTCCGTACTGGCGGCGTCCCTTCCCGCCGTCGCCGGCCCGGCCGCGGCCGGCGCCGTCGGCACGGCATCGCGCGGCGACCAGCTATGCCACTCCAGCACGAGCACGCCACCGAGCAGCAACGCGAGCGCCAGTAGCAGCCCTTTCACGCCCCGCCCCCGAGCGTGTAGCCGAAGATGTCCAGCCGGACCGTCAGCTGGCCGACGTTGCGGTCGACGGTGGGCCGCCTGACGTTGCGTCTGCGCACAGTTCGCGCCCGTGGTGTCGTCGAGCGGACGGACATCTGGTCCACGAACAGAAACGGCCGCGCGCTCTCGATGCGATGCAGCACATCCAACAGCTCGTCCGTCGTGCCCTGAAGCTGGGTGCGAATACGCACGCGCGGCGGTTGCTCGCCCTCGTCCACGGGGAGGATTTGGGTGCTGATGGGGCGCGCGCCAGCGCCGCGGACCATGTCCTGCACCTCGCTCTGTAGGCGGGCGCCGGCCAGCGCCGGGGTCTCGGCGTCGTAATAGAAGGCCTTGAAGTCGTCGTTGGCTTGCTCCCTTGCAAGCTCGGCGCGCAGCCCCGGCAGCGTTGCCACCAGGCGCTGGTAGCGATAGAGCTGCTCGAGATCGCGCTCGTAGTCTGCCGCCAGGATATGCAGCCGCTGCGACCAAGGCAGGATGATGGCCAATACCAGCAATGTCGGCGGCAACAGTGCCGCCGACCAGGCGATGGCGCAGCCCCAGCTCGGCCGCCGCCGGCGCCGACCGGCAGCCGCAGTCGCTACATCCGCGTCCACCGCCGCGGGCTCGATGGCGGCGGGAGCGGTCGCGCCGGCCGCCTGGAGCTGCGCCCCGCTGGCGATGGTTCCGTTCATAGCGACGCCCTCACTCTGTCTGCGCCTCCGGCCGGCCGTATTGGAATGAGATATGGAAGCGCTCCTGCCCGGTGCCCGCCACCTGCATCACAGGCGAGCGGAAGCGCACGGCGCTGATACCGGGGCCGCCTTCGAGCATGCCGATCAGGTCGGTGGCCTGGTTGGACTCGCCGCGAATATCCACCTCACCATCGCTGAAATTGAGCGTCTGCACCCAGGTGCCGTCCGGCAGGATGTCGGTGAGCTCCCTCAACAGATCGATCATGAGCGGGTGATCGCGCTTGCGGTTCAACACCTCGACACTGCCCAGCCGCGCGCGCTCCAGTGCCTCGCGCACATCCTCGACCTCCACCGCGGCGCTGCGCACGCGCTTCAGCTCGTCGTCCAGCAGCGCCTGTGCGCGGTGCCTCTGCCACAGCGGCGTCACCATAACTGCCGCCAGCAGCGCGACCGCCAAGGCCACCAGTAACGGCGTCAGCAGCGAGTCCAAGCGCCTCGGCTTCGGGCGCTCGTCGCGCGGCAGCAGGTTTGCGCCGGGCCAGGCCCCGGACCAAGCGAGCCGAGCCGCGGGCGAGCGCCCCTCGCGGAGCCGCTCCAGCCAGTCCGCGGCGGCGTCGCGGCGCACCACGGCCAGCTCCACGTCCAGCTTGCTACCGCGGGCGACGCGGCCCAAAACCCGCGCGTCGAAGTAGACGTCACTGGCCGCGAAGGGCGTGAGCCGATCGATCTCGAAGGCCAGCACCTGGTTCAGGTTATCCTCCACCTGGACCGGCAGCGTGGCGCGGCGCAGCAGTACCCGCTCCGCCGGCAGCTCCAGCCAGGTCTCGCGCCAACCCCGCTTTGGCGGGCTCGCCAATACCGACACCAGCGTCCCGCCGGTACGCAGGTCCAACCCGCCGATGGGCTCTCGCTCGCCGCCGATCTGCAGCAAGAGCTGCGCGTCGTCACCGTGCGGCTGCACCACCAGGCGCGGATTGCGCAGCGCGAGCCAGCGCCGCAACCGCTGCGGCATGCAGCGCAGCAGGGTATCCCGCCAGCGCCACAACAGGCTCGCGGCGGGCCATGAAGCCGCCGCGGGCAGCCGCAGCCCGGCAAGACCGGCAGGTCGCCTCAAGGCCGCCACGGCACCTCCCCTGAGACAGGACGGGGCCCGGCACGTTTCGAGACTTGAGTAAACAACATCATGTGCCAAGCATAACGTGCCCGGCCGTCACTCGTCCGCTGCAACCTGGCCCGCGGCATCGGCCGGCTCCGCGAGCAACCCATAGCGCCGCCATAGCACCTCGAAGGGCGGCTGCTGCCCACGCTGCACCGACACCAGCGCCTCCATCTGCCAGCCGGCGCCCGTCGCTCCCCCCGGCGCCACCCGCACCCGATACAGCGGCCCGCCCCGGTTGACCTGGCGGGCCGTTTGCCCGTCCGGCAGCACCGGCTGATCGCGCTCCACAACCAACTGCTCCGCGTCATCCTGCGGAATCCCCTGTATGGCCGCCAACACCTGCGCCGAGGCAAAGCGCTCCTCGACGTTCTCGGTGTCATTGTACACGGTAAGGTCCGGCGCCAAGCGCTGATAGAGCTCGCGGGTCATGCCGAGCACGTCCCGCAGCTCCTCGACACTGTGGAAGGGCTCATCGGCGGCACCATACGGCAGCCCGGCGTTCTCATAATCGCCATCCTCGGCACCGTTCAACTGGGTCAGGTCATCCTCGTCGCGCCAATCCAAGATGGCGTCTGCCAGCGCGTCGCGCTTGGCCACGTCGTAACCCTCCTCCCCCTGCGCCAGCTCGATCAGGGCCGCCAGCTGATCCCGCGTCGCCAGATTCAGGTCCAGCCGCGAGGCCTCGTTGCTGAGCGTCACCGTCAGCTCGACCCCGTCGAACACCACCGAGCGCGGCATCGCGTTGGGCACCCAAACCTCTTCCACCGGCACCATCTCCAACGGCGTCGTCAACAGGTTCAGCACCGTCAGGGCCAGCGCCGCCTCCGCCTGCGCCCGAAACCGTGCCGCCTCGATCTGATTGCGCGTCAGCGCGTTCTCGGTGCGCTGCGTCGTCGTCAGCCCCAGCGCCATCACCGTCAGCAGGGCGATGACCCAGAGGACGAGGACCAGCGCGATGCCGCGTACCGAGGAGCGCCGGATACCTGTGGGCCGTCTCATGATGCCTGGTGTGATCCGTTGCCCCTTGAAATAACGCGCATCGGCCGGTTGACCGGTGCACGCGGCGGGGTCTCAGCAACGTAGTCTTCCGCAGCCGTCATCGCATTGTCAGGAGCAGGTTGCGGCGTTCTCGTCAGTCATCGGCATCCGGAAACCGCCGCGGGTCGCGCTCCTCGACATCGTCGTCCATGAGGATGCGCTGGCCGTCGCCCTCGAGGTCTTCGAACTGGCCGGAGCGGGCCGCCCAGAACAGGACAACGACGGCGACGAGGCCGAGGATCAGCATGCCGGGGATGAGGCCGTAGATGACTTCCATCGGTCGCTCTTGTTGGGCAGTATGGGCGATGGTGGCGCCGGGTGCCTGCAAGACAGGCCCCCACAGGAGTCAATAAGCGCCGCCGCGGCCACCGACAAAATTTCGGATGCGCGCGGAGTTGCCGATCACAGCCAGCGAGCTGATGGGCATGGCGATGGCCGCCACAAGCGGCGTGATGAGCGCCGCCATGGCCAGCGGCACCATGATGAGATTGTAGGCGATGGAGAGCCCGATGTTCTGCCGGATGACCTGAAGCGTGCGGCGCGCCAGCAGGCCGGCATCGCGCACTCGGGCGAGCTCGCTGGTGATGAGCACGATATCGGCACTGGCGATGGAGACATCGGTGCCGCTGCCGACGGCGATGCCGACATCGGCGCGGACCAGCGCCGGGGCGTCGTTGATGCCGTCCCCCACCATGGCAACGCGCTGCCCGGCCTCGCGCAGGCGGCCGATGACGGCGTCCTTGTCCGCCGGCAGCACCTCGGCGATGACCTGATCGGCGCCGATCTCGGCGGCGATGCGCTCGGCCACGGCGCGCCGGTCGCCGGTGAGCAGGGTCACGTGGATGCCGTCGGCGCGCAGGGCGCGGACGGTCTCTGCGGCGTCGGGCCGCGGGCGGTCCAGCAGGGTAAGGCGCAGCTCCGCAACGCCATCGACAGCGCAGTGGACATGCGCGCCGGCGTTGGCGTCGGCGTCCAGGGGGCGCGCCGCAGCTGACATATCGACACCGCGGCGGGTCAGCCAGTCCGCGGTGCCGATGACCAGCTCCCGGCCGCCGACCCGGCCGCGGACGCCGAAGCCCGGCTCGGCGCTGAATTCGTCGACCTCCAGGTGCTTGTACGCGATCCCCGCCGCATCGGCGAATTCGACGACGGCGCGCGCGACGGGATGCTCGGAGCGCCGCTCCAGCGCGGCGGCCAGCGCCAGGTGGTCGCGGCGTTGGTCCGACCAAGTGTCAGGCACACCCTGGAGCCAGGTACCATCGGCATCCTGGGCGGCGATGACTTGCGGGCGGCCCTCGGTGACGGTACCGGTCTTGTCGAAGACGAAGTGGTCGATGTTGGACAGGGTCTCGAGCACCGCACCGTTCTTTACCAGAATGCCATGGCGCGCCCCGGTGCCGGACGCCACGGCGATGGCCATCGGGGTGGCGAGCCCGAAGGCGCAGGGGCAGGTGATGATGAGCACCGACGTCGCGGCCATCAGCGCCGTCTCGATGTCCTGACGCAGCCAGAACGCGAAAGTCACGGCGGCCAGGGCCAGGGTAACGCCGACAAACCAGGGCACGATGCGGTCGGCGGTGCACTGGATGGGTGCCTTGCTGGCCTGTGCCGACTCCACCAGCTCGACGATCCGCCCGAGCGCGCTGTCGCGCAGCACGGCGGACACGCGCACCTCCAGGGCGCCGGTACCGTTCAGGGTGCCGGCGGAGACGGTGTCACCGGCATTGCGCATGACCGGCGTGGACTCGCCGGTCAGCATGGACTCGTCCACCGAGCTGCGTCCGCACAGCACTTCGCCGTCCGCCGGGATGGTCTCGCCCGGGCGCACCAGCATGATGTCGCCGAGACGCACGGCGCGGATGGGCACCACGGACTCCTCGCCGTCGTTCAGCAGGGTCGCCACCCGCGGCTGCAGATCCAGCAGCCGCTGGGTGGCCGAGACGGCCTGGCGCTTCGACATGGCCTCCAGGTAGCGTCCCACCAGGATGACGAACAGGAAGTTGACTACCGTGTCCCAGTAGACGTGCCCGCTACCCGTCGCAGTTACGTAGAGGGAGTACAGGTACGTGATGGAGGCGCCGATGGCGATGGGCAGGTCCATGCCGAGGCGCAGCTGCTTGAGCCCGCGCCAGGCACCGGCGAAAAAGGGCCAGCCCGAGTAGGCCAGCGTCGGCGTGGCGATGGCGAAGCCGATCCAGTGAAACAGGGTACGAAACTCGCCCTGATCGGCGCCGGCATAGAGGGCGATGGAGATCCACATGAGGTTCATCGCCGCGAAGGCGGCGAAGGCCATGCGGAACAGGAGCCGGCGGTTCTCGCGCTGGAGGCTGCCCTCCGCCGCCTGTGGGTCGAAGGGCACGGCCACGTAGCCCAAGTCCGCGAGCCGCTGCAACAGCGCCGAGAGCTTGAGCCGGGTGCTGTCCCATTTCACCCGCAGACGCCGCCCTGTGAGGTTGACCCGCGCCTCGGCAACGCCGTCGCAACCGGCCAGCCCCTGCTCGATGAGCCAGACGCAAGCGGCACAGTGGATACCTTCCACCAGCAGATTGACCTCGCGCACCTGTTCGTCGCCGGCGACGAATTCCTGCTGCACCTCGTCGATGTCGTAGAGGCGCAGGTCCTTCGGCGGCTCCGGCGGCGGGCCGAGGAGCCGCCCTTCCGGCGTGCGCCGGTAGAAGCCCTGCAGGCCCGCGGCGTGGATGGCCTCGCAGACGGACCGGCAGCCGTTGCAGCAGAAATGCCGCCGCGCACCGTCGATGTTGGCACTGATGCTGCCGTCCGCGGGCAGGCCGCAGTGATAGCAAGTGTGGTCGGATGCGTTCTCCGGTCCACTGCCCGCGGTCGATCCCCCCACGGGCACGCTCCTATCCAAGGCGGTTGTCATCTGAAAGGGTAAGGATGGCCCCGTTCTGAGCCGTCCACGATCGATAAGCTTACGCCCAAGTCCGGCCACCGGCGGCTTCCGAGGCATCGGATGGGAAACGGGATCGCAACCGATCCCGATCCCGATTTCGATCCCGATTGCGATACGGGGAATACGCGTCTGTTGCTTTTCCGCGCACGCCCACGAGGCGTGGCGCACCGGCGGCGTGTGCTCAGGGTCGGGCGACGCTGATGCGCTGCGGGAAGGTCTCCTCCGAGTCGCCGTGCTGCACGGACACCAGAGTGTCCCAGATTCCAGGGAGCGGGAAGGTCACATCGACCTCGAACAGACCCGGTCCCGCCGCTGTCATGGGCAGCGAGAAGTCGCGCTGCGCGTCCGATGGCCGATAGACGTAGTAGGTCACCGCGTCCGGAGCGACTGGTTGGCCCACCTTGTCCACTGCGGCGAAGCGCACCGTCGTCGGCACCTCGGCACGGATGTCGTCCGGCGTGTCGATGCGGACGGTCCACTCCGGGCCCTCCGCGAGGCGGGACTGGATGCTTCGCTCCACCGCGCGGCCGCCCTCATAGTAGTCGCTGCGCACCAGGCCCGGATTGGTGACAATAGCGAGCACCACCATGGTGATGTTGACGCCGAGCACCACGACGATGAGCGTGATCCAGCCGATCACCCACGGGTTGTTCCAGCCCGACTGACGCGGCCGGGTCGCCGGCGCGTCCGCACTGGTGGGCGCTGCACGCCCGGCGGTCACGGAGGGGTGCTGCATCGGTTGCCTCACTACTGCCTGGGTCCGAAGAAGGCGCTCTCGCGCGACGATTCGATCTCGCTACCGTTGGGGAGCTTGGCCCTCGCCACGAAGGTCAGTGGGACGCTATCACCCTGGAGATCCTTTGGCCTGATCTTCACGAAGACGATCCCGGGGGCCACCTCACCGTGCCTGGCTGGAATGGACTCCTCCAGCTGGCTCACCGTCATCGGCACCGCCGCCTCGACGGAGATGGACACATCCAGGTCCTCATTGGTCTTGTTGAGCACCTTGACGGTGTACTTGTTCTGGATGGACCCGTCGCTCAGCTGCACGAACAGCGGCGCGCGCTCGTGCAGCACCTTGAGATCGATGGCGGTCAGTGACGATAGGCCGTAGATGATCCCGGTCAGGGCGACCACCAGGATCGCGGTATACACCCAAACCCGGGGCCGCGTGAGCATGCGCGGCACGGCCTTGCCTTCCATTTCGTCAAGCGACGCATAGCGGATGAGTCCGCGCGGCCGCCCGACCTTGTCCATGACCGCGTTGCAGGCATCGATGCACAGCCCGCACGTGATGCAGCCTTCTTGCTGGCCCTGGCGAATGTCGACGCCGGTGGGACAGACCGCGACGCATTGGTTGCAGTCCACGCAGTCGCCGGTGCTACGGGTTGCCTCTGTCTCGCCCTTTTTCATCCGCCCGCGCGGCTCACCGCGGGCCTCATCGTACGCCGGGACCACCGTCGTGCGGTCGAGCATCACGCCCTGGATGCGCGCATACGGGCACAGCCAGAAGCAGACCTGCTCTCGCATCCAGCCGGCCAGGACATAGGTGCCGGCGGTGAACAAGGCGACGGCGGCATACACGGCCACATTGGCCTGCCCGACGAAGAAGTCCGCCCACAGCTTCTGCGCACCATAGAACCAGGCGACGAAGCTGAAGCCGGTGGCGAATCCGATCGCCACCCAGGCGAGGTGCTTGACCGCCTTGATACGGACCTTACGGCCGCTGAACGGGGCTGCGTCCAACTTGCGTCGCTGCGCTGGGTTGCCCTCGAGGACCTCCTCGATCAGTGTGAAGACATCGGTCCAGACCGTCTGGAAGCAGAAGTAGCCGCAGTAGACCCGCCCGGCCAGCGCGGTGGCCACGGCCAGCAGGATGGCGAAGAACAGCAGCAGCAGCGACAGCATCCAAAAGTCCTGCGGCAGCACCGTGGCACCGAACAGGTGGTACTGGCGGTTGGGGATGTCGAACAGCACCGCCTGGCGGCCGTCCCAACGCAGATAAGGCCCGAGGAAGAAGATCAGCCACACGGACGCGGCTAGCCACTTGATGACGCGCCAGCGGCCGGGGATGCGCTTGGCATGGATCGTCTCGTTGCCGGTGTTGACATGCCACTGTTCGGCCTCGGCATAGATCTCGTCCATGGACGCGTGCTGTGCGCCGCCGCCGGCGGGGAAACTCTCAGACATCTGCTCCACCACATTTGTGCTGCCGGCGCGCTCCGGCTCTGACGACGCGCGCGCTCGGCGCATTCTGCACCGCGCCCCGCGTCGGGGAAACGACAACGCGCAGCCGGCGCGGCCAACGCTGGGCGGCGAAAGCGCCTGGGCCACCAGCAAAAAAAAGGGGATCGCTCAGATCCCCTCCTCCGCCGCTCCTCCTCTTGTTCTTATGACTGCTCGCCACCGTTCTTGTGCCGCTGCGCGTCCTCGTTCATCAGCTTCACGACCTTGAAGCCCAGATACACGAAGATCACCACGGCGATGACGACGCTGATGATCGAGCCCCAGAAAACCGCGTCTAGGTGCATGTTCTCCTCCTCGCCCCGATGGCTCAGCTCCGGATGATATCGAAGCCGGTCGTCGCCTCAGTCGAACCGGTCAATTGGCACGCCGGGCGACGGCGGCCCCGCCGCTATTGTCCGCCACCCAACTCGTGGACGTAGACGGTCAGCATCTTGATCTGCTCCGGCGTCAGCTTGCCCTCCAGCTGACCCGAGTCCGCGAAGGCCGGCATGACGGCGTCGCGCGTCTGCTCGACGCCAGGCTGGTTCACTCCATACATGATGGTGTGCTTCGCGCTCTCGTAGCCGCCGGGCCGGAAACGCCAGATGCTGTCGGTTAGATTGGCGGCACCGACCGTGACGATCTCACCGTTCGGCAACTCCGCCAGCACGCCGTTGGCCTTCTGGCCGTGGCAGGCGATGCAGCCCTTCTCGCTGTAGAGCGCCCAGTCGGCCTCGCTGCCTTCGCCGCCTTCCGAGAGCTCCACTACGAAGTTCGCGAGCTGATCCACCTGCGCGTCGGTCAGGATGTTAGGGGCGTTGGGCAGGCTGGGGGCGTGCGCCGTCATGGCACCCTTGCGACCGTTGGTGATGGTCTCGGTGATCTTGGCCAGCGTCCCGCCGTAGAGCCAATCGTCGTCGGCGAGCACCGGATAACCCGGGTTGCCCTGACCACCGCTGCCGTGGCAGGCGGAGCAGTTGTCGCCGAACAAGACCTTGGACGAGGCCAGCGTGTACTGCAGCAGACCGGGGTCCTGAATGATCTGCTCGGCGGTCATGTTGGCGATCTGCTCGTCGTACTTGGCCCGCACCGCCTCCACCTGCTCGACGCCCTGCTTGAATTCCTTGATGGACGTCCAGCCGAGGATGCCCTTGGTAAAGTCCTCACCATCGGTGCTCGCGCCGGGCAGCGCCGGCCACATCGGGTAGAGGATGGCGTACAGCACCCACCAGGCGACGGAGGCCCAGAACGCGATCATCCACCAGCGCGGGGGCGGATTCTTCAGCTCCCGCAGGTTGTCGTCCCAGAAGTGCCCGGTGTTGTTCTCGCCCGGGAAAGGGTTATTTTCCGCCATCGTGGTCTCCGAGGTCTTCGAGATCGTCGTCGAAGGGAATATGCTTTCTGGACTCCAGTGATTCCCGGTTCTTGGGCCGGAACACCTGGAAGTAGGCCACGACCATGAGGACGAAGATGACGACGGTGAGGATCGTGCCGACCCAGTCGGTCGCCGTCATCGCAGCCCAGTCGGTCTTGAAATGGTCCAACATGCGGCTGGCAACGCTACTGACGGTAGTCGACGCCGGGCTCCAACTTCGCCATGGTGCCGAGCACCTGCAGGTAGGCGATCATGGCATCCATCTCGGTCTTGCCTTCGAGCAAGGCGGGGGCGGCCTCGATGTCCTCATCGTTGTAGGGCACGCCGATAGCACGCAGCCCCCGCATGTGGCGCTGCATTCGCTTGGCCTTGACGGCGCGCTCCTGCAGCCAGGGATAGGAGGGCATCACCGACTCCGGTACCACCGAGCGCGGATTCTCGAGGTGCTGGCGATGCCATTCATCGGAGTACTTGCCGCCGACACGGGCCATGTCTGGCCCGGTACGCTTGGAGCCCCACTGGAACGGATGATCGAACATGGACTCGGAAGCGAGCGAGTAATGCCCGTAGCGCTCGCGCTCGTCGCGGAACGGCCTTACCTGCTGGGAGTGGCAAAGGTAGCAGCCCTCACGCTGGTAGATGTCACGACCAGCGAGCTCTAGCGCGGTGTAGGGTCGCACACCGTCGCCCGGCTGCCAGTTCCACTGCTCCTTGCCATCGGCGCTCACCGTGACGATGGGCTGCGAGCCGGGGTTGTCGCGGTTCCAAACGATCTCCGGGAAGCGGTTGGCCTCTTCGGTGCTCTTCAGATAGAAGAGCGGCACGATCTCCACGATACCACCCACCGAGAGCACGATCGCCAGCGCGATCACCAGGCCCCAGATATTCTTCTCGAACCACGGCTGGAGGCCCTTCGAGTCGTTGTCGGACATTGCAATACTCCTGCTTCGATTCTGCGTGGCTTGACCGATTAGGCGGCAGCCGGGGTGAGGGTGCCGCGGGCCTCACGCAGACTGCCCTGCACGGCGGACTTGCGCACGGTCATCAAGATGTTGAACAGCATGATGATGGCGCCGAGCAGGAAGATGCCGCCGCCCACGGCACGCATGGCATAGTAGGGGTGCATAGCGGCGACCGACTCGACGAACGTGTAGGCCAGCGTGCCGTACTCGTCGTAGGCGCGCCACATCAGGCCCTGCATGATGCCCGACACCCACATCGCCACGACGTAGATCACCGTGCCGATCGTAGCGGTCCAGAAGTGCACGTTCACCAGACTCTCGGACCACATCTCGGTATGCCACAGGCGGGTCATCAGGTGATAGATGGCGCCGATAGAGATACCGGCCACCCAGCCGAGCGCGCCGGAGTGCACATGACCGATGGTCCAGTCGGTGTAATGCGACAGGGCGTTGACCGTCTTCAGCGACATGACCGGGCCTTCGAAGGTGGACATGGCGTAGAAGGCCAGCGCAATGATCAGGAAGCGCAGCACATAGTCGGTGCGCAGTTTGTCCCAGGCTCCGGAGAGGGTCATCATGCCGTTCACCGCACCGCCCCAAGACGGGATGATCATGGCCAGCGATACGGCGGCGCCCAGCGAGCCGGTCCAATCCGGTAAGGCGGTGTACTGCAGGTGATGCGCGCCCAGCCAGACGTAGCCGAACATCAGCGCCCAAAAATGGATGACCGAGAGGCGGTAAGAGTAGACGGGGCGGTTGGCCTGCTTGGGCACGAAGTAGTACATGATGCCGAGGAAGCCCGCAGTGAGATAGAAGCCCACCGCGTTGTGGCCCCACCACCACTGAATCATCGCGTCCTGCACGCCGGAGAACAGGCTATAGGACTTGAACAGGCCCACCGGGATGGACAGGCTGTTCACGACGTGCAAATACACGATCATGATCATCATGCCGAGGAAGAACCAGTTCGACACGTAGATGTGCGACGTCTTGCGGATGGCGATGGTCATGATGAAGTTGAACGTGAACGCCAGCCACACGGCCGCGATCAGGATGTCGATGGGCCACTCCAGCTCAGCGTACTCCTTGGACTGGGTGAGGCCCAGCGGCAGCGTCAGCACCGCCAGCACGATGATCGCGTTCCAGCCCCAGAACGTGTACCAGGCCAACTTCTCGCTCCATAGCCGCACACCGCATGTGCGCTGCACGGTATAGAAGGCGGTGGCCATCAGGGTGCAGCCACCGAAGGCGAAGATGACCGCGTTGGTGTGCACCGGCCGGAGGCGACCGAAGGAGAGGTAGGGCGTGTCGAAGTTCAGGAAAGGCCACGCCAGCTCGGAGGCGATGTAGACGCCGACTGCGGCACCCACGACGAGGTACACGACCGCCATGATCGTGAACCAGCGGACGACGTCGAAACTGTATTTTTGTTCGGCTAGGCGATCGGCAGTCGCTTCCATAGGACCCTCTAGGCGGACTGGGGAAAAAAGAATCTGGGTTCGGGTTTTCCACCCCTGGAAATCCGTGCGCCGCACCCACAGCGCAACAGCCGGCAATGACAATTCATCAGTCCACGAAAGTCAAGCGAGCCACTCGGCCATGCGCCATCCGGGAGGCTGCCGGAAAATCGCGAAAAAGTCGCGAGAGTCAGGCACCTGCAGAGAAACCATGAGCGCGTAACGCCCTATTACCGTCGGCCTAATCCGCCACGAAATTTTTCGATACCCTCATCAGTAAGGGGGGATTTCGATGCAACCCGGCTCCCGCGAAGTGCGCACCGGAGCCGGACGTTCGCACACCGGTCGATGCAGGGCGCTCGTGATGCGGACAGCGCCGCAGGACCGCAGGATGCGCGGTAGGCAGGGCGGCGTCAGCGGCGGGCGCCTACTTGAAGAAGGAATCCACCGAGAAGCCTTCCTTCTCCAGGATGTCGCGCAGGCGACGCAGGGCGTCCATCTGGATCTGGCGAACGCGCTCACGGGTCACGCCCAGCTCGTTGGCGACACGCTCCAGCGTCGAGTGCTCGTAGCCGTGCAGCCCGAACCGGCGCTCCACCACCTCGCGCTGCTTCTGATTGAGCTTGTCGAGCCAGTGGTCCAGATTGGTGTGAATATCCGCGTCCTGGATGTCGTCGCTCGGGTCCTGGGTGCTGTCGTCCGGCAGCATTTCCACCAGCGGCTTGTCTGCGTCCTTACCGTAGGGCGTATCCACGGACGCGATGCGCTCGTTCAGGCCCAGCATGCGCTTGACCTCGCCGATGGGCTTGTCGAGTAGCTCCGCCACCTCTTCGGTGCTCGGCTCGTGGTCGAGCTGCTGGGCCAACACGCGCGTCGCCTTGAGGTAGACGTTGATCTCCTTGACAACGTGGATGGGCAGACGCACGGTGCGCGTCTGGTTCATGATCGCCCGCTCCATGGTCTGGCGAATCCACCAGGTGGCATAGGTGGAGAAACGGAACCCGCGCTCCGGGTCGAATTTCTCCACTGCGCGGATCAGGCCAAGATTGCCTTCTTCGATCAGGTCCAGCAGCGGCAGGCCGCGGTTCAGATACCGCCGAGCAATCTTCACCACCAGGCGCAGGTTGCTGACGATCATGCGCGCGCGCGCCACCTCGTCGCCCTGCTGGGCGAGACGCGAATAGCGGACTTCCTCCTCGGCCGTCAGGAGCTTTGACTCGCCGATCTCGTTCAGGTAGAGCCGCGTGGCATCGAAGTCGCCATCGCCGGCGGAGAACCGGTGCGGCTGGCCATCCGCGTCACCGTCGTCGTCGACATCATCGGCGCCGGTGTCGAGCGCAGAATCGCCGTCGTCATCCACCGATGGAGCGTCCAGGTCCTCGCCGCCGAGCAGCATATCCTCGGCATCCGGCACCGCACCCGTGTCCGGCTCGTCGTCGCGCTCTTGCGTGGACATCCGACACCCCTCAGCTGCTCTTGCCCGCGCACGCTCGGATCGGCGTAAACGCACCCTGGCGTGCCCCAATTAGCGCGTCGGCGGCAGGAAGCGAAGCGGATCGACGGCGACCCCGTTTTGGCGGATCTCGAAGTGCAGCAAGCCCTCGCCGTTGGCCGCACGACCGGCGACGGCAAGACGCTGGCCGCGCTTGACGCGATCGCCTTCACGGGCCAGCAGGTCGCGGTTGAAGCCGTATGCGCTCAGATAGCGGGCGTTGTGCTTCACGATGATAAGGTTGCCGTAACCCTTCAGTCCACTGCCGCTGTAGACCACTGTTCCGTCCGCCGCAGCGCCCACCGGAGTACCTTCCGCGACGGCGATGCGAACGCCCTGGCGCGTGCGATCGCCCCCGCGAAAGCCCTGCTTGACGGGGCCGCGCACCGGCCAGGCCCAGGTAATCCCGGAGCTCGCCGCGTCGCCGCCCGCCACCGTGCTGCTGGGCCGGGCCGAGGTTCTTACCGCCCGCGGCTGGCCGCTGGCTGAAGCGCCGCGCGCGGCGACGGTGCGCCCGGCGCTGCCGCCCGGCGGCGACGATTTACCATCCGGCGGCTCGACCCGCAACAGGTCGCCGGCATAGAGAGCGTAGGGCGGGGACAGGTTGTTCCAGCCCGCCAGCGTGCGCATGCGGATGCGCCTGCGCTCGGCGATCTCGCTCAGCGTGTCGCCGCGGCGGATGCGGTAGTAGCCTGGCGGTGCCGGACCGTAACCGTCGCG
>Ga0316576_10000779_pt1 | contig 15961 bp, 12 predicted proteins | sample S0NA_FD_203075 | JGI IMG/M metagenome (GOLD analysis project Ga0316576, IMG submission 203075) | Rhizosphere microbial communities from salt marsh grasses in Alabama, United States - S0-2_050615r3r5 | ecosystem: Host-associated > Plants > Roots > Rhizosphere | place: USA: Alabama | collected... | reverse complement strand
AGTAGCAGTTGTCGAAGCAGGCGTCGTCGGTGTCGCCACAGTTTTGCATGCAGGAGTCCATCTGGGAGCAGCCCATCGTGCCGGTTCCGGTCCCGGTTCCGGTTCCCGTCCCGGTCCCGGTCCCGGTGCCCGCGCTGCCGAGGCAGGCGGCGACCTCGGACTGACAGGCCGTGTCGATGCAGGTCCAGCAGGTCTGGTCCCAGCTCGCGCACTGAGTGGCGCAGCTGCCCAGCTCGGCGTTCTCGCAGCAGGTGTCCAGCGCGTCCATCTGCGCCTGGGCCGCGGCGGTGCCCTGGTAGTAGCAGTTGTCGCTGCAGGTGGTGTCGTTTTCGCTGCAGGCCTCCATGCAGGTGTCCATCTGATCACAGGTCATCGTGCCCGTGCCTCCCGTGCCGGTGCCGGTCCCGGTTCCGGTTCCCGTGCCCAGATCGTTCTGCACCGGCGGCACCCCGGAGTCGGGAAGGACCGAGCTCGAGCCGTTGCACTGGCACGCCGCCCAGGAGAGGCCGTCGGCGGAGCAGGTCTGCGCGCCCTGCTGCCCGTCCGAGCAGACGCAGGCCTGGGTCGCGCCGGGAGTGCACCCGGCGCCGTTGCCGCCCGTGTTGCCGCCCGTGTTGGTTTCGCCGGCGCAGGCACAGATCAACAACGAGACCAGGGAAAACGTGAACCGTGTCGTCATCTCTTTTTCCTCCGTTGGGGGTGCGCGATGGGTAGAGCAAGATCCGGTCCAGCGCGGCGTGGCCGCTGCGCCCCGGTTTTCCGCTCGTCTCGTCGGGAGGTTGTTGTTGTTGGCGCGACAGGTCCGGGGGAACAGTCCCCCCGAGATCAGCGCAAACCGTGGCGCCAGAGCATTCGGTAGAGGTGGGTGCGGTCCACGCCGGCGGCGCGGGCCGCGGCCTGGATGTTGCCGCCGTGCTCGGCGACGAGCTGCTCGAGGTAGCGCCGCTCGAAGGCGCTGACCCAGCGCTCCCGCGCGGTGCGCAGGCTCTGGGACGTGTCGACGGCGGGCGGCAGGTGCCCATCCCGGGCGAACAGCGGCTCCGGCGACTCGAGGATCAGGCTCTGCTCGAGGTAGTTGCGCAGCTCGCGCACGTTGCCGGGCCAGGAGTGGTGCCCCAGGTGGGCGAGGAACCCCTCGGCGCGCAGCGCCTGGGCGGCGGCGTGGTCCAGGGCGCCCAGGTCCTCGAGGAGCGCGTCCACCAGCACGGGCAGGTCTTCGAGGTGCTCCGAGAGCGCGGGGAGGCGAACGCGCAGCACGGCCAGCCGGTAGAACAGGTCGGAGCGGAACCCGCCGGTGTTCACGGCGCTGCGCAGGTCCCGGTGCGTCGCCGCGATGAAGCGCACGTCGACGGGCCGGTAGGCGGCCGCGCCGATGCGCTTGACCTCCCGGCGCTCCACCGCGCGCAGGAGCTGGGGCTGGAGCTGGGGGTCGAGCTCGCCGATCTCGTCGAGGAACAGCGTGCCGCCGTTGGCCGCCTCCAGCGCTCCGATCCGGGTGTCCACCGCGCCGGTGAAGGCGCCGCGCTCGTGGCCGAAGATCTCGCTCGCCGCCAGGCGGGGCGGGATCGCGCCGCAGTCCACGACGACGAACGGCCCGTTGCGACGGGCGCTCTCGGTGTGGACCGCCTCGGCGGCCAGGTCCTTGCCCGTCCCGGTCGGGCCCTCGAGGAGCACCGTCGAGTCCGACGCCGCGGCGTGCTCGAGGATCTCGTAGACCGCGCGCATCGAGACCGACCGCCCGACCAGCCGGCCGAAGTGGTCGCGGCTCGAGGCGGCCACCTTGACCCGCTTGCCGATGTCCAGGTGCAACTTCGTTCGTCCGACGGCGATCAGGCTGTCCTGGAGCAGCGGGGCGTGAAGCACCGGGACGCCGTTGACCCACGTGCCGTTGCGGCTGCCCAGGTCGCGGATCACCGGGCTTCCGTCCTGGAGCAGCACCTCGCAGTGGAAGCGGGACACGGTGCGGTCGTGAAGCACCATGTCGGCGGACTCGTGCGTGCCGATCACCACGGGCTTGCCCTCGGACAGCGCGCTCTTGCCGCTGTCGGGACCCTCCCGGACGACCAGCCGTAGCCGGCGCACGACGAGCCGGGGCTGGGCCCTGCTCGCCTGCTCCGTCTCCGCCTCGCGGGGGGACTTCCGTCGTCGGCCCTTGTCGCTCATCGGCAGATAGTCGCCCGGCGGACCCCCGCCGCGCAAGGTCCCGTCGCCCCGTGCCCAAGTTGAACGCCCGCGGCATCGATGTAAAGATCAAGGCAACGGATGGATCGGTTCCTGGGCAAGCAGGTCGGGGCCTACCGGCTGGTTCGACGCCTCGGCGTCGGCGGCATGGCGTCGGTCTACCTGGGCGAGCACACCGGGATCGGCGACCCGGTGGCGATCAAGATCCTCCACCGCCGGCACGTCACCGACGCGAAGATGGTGCGGCGCTTCTTCGACGAGGCGCGCGCGGTGAACCGGATCGAGCACCCCGGCATCGTGCGGGTGTTCTACTGCGACCGATCCGACGAGGTCGGCGTGTACCTGGTGATGGAGCTGCTGGAGGGGAAGACGCTCCTCGCGCGCTGGTGGGAGCGTCAGAGGCTGGAGACCGCGATCGTCGTCCGGGCGCTTGACCAGGTCGCCTCGGCGATGGACGCGGCACACGCCCGGGGGGTGATCCACCGCGACCTCAAGGCGTCCAACGTCTTCCTCGCCCGCGACCCGAGCGCTCCGGGCGGCGAGCGGGCCAAGGTGCTCGACTTCGGCGTGGCCAAGCTGCTGCGGGGAGGGGCGGGCACGCGGACCGGCTACAGCCTGGGCACGGTGTCCTACATGCCGCCGGAGCAGCTGCTCGACGCCAAGAACGTCGACGCCCGCGCTGACATCTACGCGCTGGGCGTGATGGGTTACTTCCTGCTCAGCGGCCGCTACCCCTACGACGACGAGCAGATCAATCGCTTCCTGCTGGGCGAGTCTTTGCCCAGGCCGACCCTCGACGCGCCCCCGCCGCTGGCGCGGGTGATTCTCACGGCCATGGAGCACGATCGCGAGCGCCGACACCCGACGATGGCCGCTTTCCGCGCGGCCCTGCGCCGGACCTACGCGGGGGACGCCGCCGCGCCGCCGCCGCTCGTCGTCGGTGGCCCGGGGACCGATGACGACGTCGTCGCCGAGCGGTCGACGGACCCGCGGGAGCGGGGCACCTTCACGCTCGACCCGGCGCAGATGGCCGACATCGCCCGGCCACCGGAACGTCCGCGGCGCGGCCGGCGCCTCTGGCCGCTGCTTCTGCCCGCGGGCCTGGTGGTGATCGGCGTGGCCACGGTGGTCGCCCTGAGCGGCCCGTCGCTGGAGGGGCGACGGGTGCGGCAACCCCCGCCGCCAACCAAGAGCGCGCGGATCGCTCCCCGGGTCAGCGCGCTGCCCGAGGCGCGTCCCCGGCCCGGGGCGGCCGTCAACGGCCCGGCGGACGCTGGCCTTTCGCCGGCGGTGACAACATGGCGGCGGGCCAGGAAGAAGAGGAGGAATCCCCGGGTCCGGAGGCGACGCTCGCCACACGGCCCCGAGCCGCGTCCGTCGCCCGCCCGGCCTGCACCGGAGGGCCCGGCGCCCAAGGCGCCGGTCCGCCTCGACCGGCTCGACGAGCTCAAACACTGAGGCTCGATCACGGGCGGCAGCAGCCGTCGTAGAGGAAGATGTCCCAGGCGGCGTCGCACAGGTCGTAGGGGTCGGAGATGCTCCCGCAGCGTGGATCGTTCTGGTCGATGGTGTTGATCTCGCACCCACACCACCAGCCGGAGTACTCCTCGACGCAGTACAGCACCCGGCTCCCGCAGCGCAGCTCGACCAAGCCCGGGTCCACGATGACGCAGGTCCAGTCCTTCAGCGCGGCGCAGGGGATCTGCTGGACGTCGGTCTTGACGGGGACGTCGGTCTTGCCGTCCTTTGTTTGCTGGTCCAGGGGAGCGGCGTCGACCAGGCTGTCGCGCGGGATCCAGCCGTCGAGACGCGTGACGCAGCGCTTGCCGTCGCAGACCTGCCCCGCGGGGCAGAGAGGCTCGGCGGCGCTGCAGGCCCACTGCGTCGGGTGCTCGACCTGGTAGCAGCCGGACAGGGCGACGAGCAGCAACAGCGGCCAGCGGATCATCAGAAGCTCCCCCCGGCGGCGAGCCCCACGCTCGCGCCGATCAACGGCGCGACGAAGCCGGTCCGCGGCCGGCGTCGGTCACGCAGATCGAGGAGCAGCAGGCCGCCGCCCGCCGCCGCGACGAGCCCGCCGGCGATCAGGGTGCCGACCTGCACCCGCTGGTACTGCTCGCCCTCGCGCTCGATCTCCATCAGGGCGGTGTAGGTCATCCCGCCGGACGCGCCGGAGGTGAACTCACTCGCCTTCTCCTCGGCCAGCACGCCGAAGATGGTCCCGGTGACGAGCAGCGCCACGCCGAGGCCCACGGCGGTCCAGCCGGCGGTGGACCTCCAGCGGCCGGGGCGCGGCGCCGGCGGATCGTCGCGCCGCCGCTGATGGAAGACCGCGGTCCGCTCCACACGCTTCTGCAGGTTCCGGATCCGCAGCTCGACGACCTCCCGATCGTCGGCCCCGGGCTTGAGCTGCAGGTAGCGCTGGTAGTAGTGGATCGCGTCCTCGAGGTTGGCCATCACCTCGTGGCAGCGCGCGACGTTGAACAGCAGGTCCGGGCGCGGGTCGAGGCGGTAGGCGGCCTGGAACTCGCGCAGCGCGGCGGGGTAGTCCGAGAGCTTGTAGTACCGCTCGCCGAGCTCGATGTGCTGGCGCGCCCGCCCATCCCGGTGCTGGGCACCTGCCGGCGGCCCGATCAACAACAGGACGAGAAAGCCGATCCAGGCGAATGTGCGCCTCTTCTCGTGCACCGGCCTTGAGGATAGCGTGCTCCCGACGGGCGCGGCAAGCAAGCGGGACCGATCAGCGGACGAAGCGCACCCGGCCGAAGCGGGAGGCGCGGTGGAAGTTGCCCCGGCCGAGGATCGGCGACCAGGCCAGGGCGGCGCGCTGGCCGTCGCGGAAGCTGTAGAGGTTCATGCGCCAGGTGTCGCCCGGCCCGGGCGGCGTCCGGGCCCGATCGGTCCGCAGCGCGTCCCAGGGGATCCCGATCTCGATCGTGTACGCCCGGCCCCGCTCCACCTTCACCGCGCGCTCGAGCCTGCTCCGCCACTGCTGGTGCCCGAAGCGCCGGGCGCCGGGCGGCCCGGTGATCGGTTGGTTGTAGTCGTCGAAGCGCGTGTCCCACACCGCGCCGTTCACGTCGACCTGAACCTCGAAGTAGCTCCGGTTGTCGCCGTGGTCGCCGGGCTGGACCATCAGCTCCACCCCCGAGGCCCGGGCCCAGATGTGCGGGTCCTCCTGCCCGCGCGGGAACGGCGAGGTGGGGTGACGATCGCGGACCGCGAAGGCGCAAAGGAGCCGCCGCGCGTCCCAGGCGATCCGGGCCGTGGCGTTGACCGGCGATCCGGTGACGACGGCGCCGCTGCCGGGGTGGACGAAGGCGCCGGTGGAGCCGGCCCGCTCCCAGGCGGCCTCGAGCACGCCGTCGACGCGGATCGCGTCCGGCGCGAGCTGTCGCGCAAGAACGGTGGGGACGTCGTCCGTCGCCGGCCGGCTCTCTCTGCAGGCGGCGAGGAAGAGGAGCGGCGCCAGCGAGATGACCACAGCCCTGAGCATTGCCCTTCCTACCACAAAGCGCGTCGCCGCCGTCCAGTTTCTCGGCCGGCGGGTATCCTGTATAATAGCGTTGCCCGTGCGAATCTGCCCTCGATGCCGCACCCCCTACCCGGACAGTGTCGGGGTTTGCGGGGAGGACGATCTCCCGCTGATCCAGAGGGGTGTCGTCGAGGGCGCCCCTCGCTCCGAGGGCATCCTGGTCCCCGGCTCCCGGGTCGGGGAGTACCTGATCGAGTCGATGGTCGGTCAGGCGGGGTGGGGCGCGGTCTACACCGGCTGCCACACCCTGCTGCGGACGCCGGTCACCCTGGAGCTGCTTCGGCGCTCCCTGACCCAGGACGGCGTGGCCCTGGCGCGGTTCGTCTCGGATCTATACGGGGTCAACGCGGTCGGGCACCCGGCCGCCGTCCGGGTCCTCGCCGTGGGCGAGCTCGACGACGGCCAGTGCTACGTCGTCACCGAGCGCGCGGACGGACCGACCCTCGCGGAGGTCCTGGAGCGCGAGGCGGTGCTCACGGCGAGCGCGACCCTGCCCATCGTCGAGCAGCTCTGCGATCTGCTCGAGCGGGTCCACGCCGCCGGCATCGTGCACGGCGGCGTCCAGCCCGCACAGGTCGTCGTGCTCAGAGCTTCGCCCCGTCCGACGATCCGGGTCAGCGGCTTCGGCGCGCTGCACCTGGACGCGTCCTCGGCCGGACGGGGGGCCTACCTCGCGCCCGAGGTGCGGCAGGGGGCGGGCGCCGACGTCCGCTCGGACATCTACGCCGTGGGGGCTCTGCTCGGCAGGCTGGTCCCGTTCCACGAACGCCTCGCGCCGGTGATCCGACAGGCGACGGCCGACCAGCCGGACGACCGACACGGCTCGGCCGCGGAGCTGCTCGCCGCTGTCGCCGCCGCCGTGGGTGAGGCGTCGCCGTGGGTCGTCGAGCTCTCCGCGCCGGTCGCGGCGCCTGCCGGGCGGGAGTTTGGCTTCGAGGGGATCGTCACCGTCCGCACTCCGATGCCGGTGAGCCCCTACGCCCCCGAGACCATCGCGGGGGATCACGCGGAGGTCGAGGAAGAGGTCGACAACGATCCGGTGACCTTTCGCACGCCGCTGCCGGAGGCCGAGGCGGAGGCCGCCGTGCCGACCGGCCCGGTCCTCGCGCCGGATCGGTCCTTCGGCGAGGTCGCCGACGAGGAGCTGGAGGCCGACGAGCCGGCGCTACGAATGCTCAAGCCCGAGGACGAGGCGTTGAACCTGGCCGCCGCTCTCGATGATCTCTTCGAGGAGGGCGGGCACACCGAGGAGCGGGCCGCGCCGCCGGCCGGGGAGCCTGTCGAGGAGGTGGAGCTGCCCGAGGAGCCGCGGACGGCGCTCTTCCCCGCCGGCGCCCTGGCCGAGCTGATGGCCACGCAGGGGCGGTCGCCGTCCGGGGCCGCCGCTCCGGGGCCGTGGCCGGACGATCCGGACGACGAGATGGTCCAGGAGGAGCCGACCCGTGAGGCCTCCCTGGACACCGTACCCCTCGAGGCCGTGCCCACCGGCGTCCGGGCCCTCGGGCGGGTGAAGCTGGTCAAGCGTCGGGTCGTTGGCCCGGAGCCGGACCTGCCGCCCGCGCCCGTCGAGCAGGGGGGGCCCGAGGAGTCGCCCTACCTCAGCATCGAGATCGACGGCGAGCCCGATCAGGGGGACTGAGCGGTCAGTCTCCCTTCCAGTGCCGCACCGGGCCGATGTCCATGTGAATGAACTGGGAGTCCGGGTAGAAGCCGACGCCGCCCGCCTTCAGCCCGCGCACGTAGCGGTGCAGGGCTGTGATCGTCACGCCGTCGATGCGGATGTCAATCGCCTCGCCCTTCATGTGCCGACTCTCCTTGCCCACCTGCCGGCTCTGGCGCGTGCGCAGCTCGTTGTACTCGGGCGAGCGGTAGCCGCTGATGACCCAGACCTCGTGTTGCCGTCCGAAGTGGTCGGCGACCTTGTAGAGCAGCTGGACGAGCTCGGGCCGGGGCGGCGCCGCGCGGTCGTCGGGGCCGCTGCGCAGGATCTGGGCCAGCTGCTGCCGTCCTCTTTCGAGGACCTCTCCCTTGTCGTCGACGACACGGACGCGCATTCGCTGGCCGTCGGTGTAGCGCCGCAGGGTGATCTCGCCCGGGCCGGGCGGCGGGAGCGGGGTCCTGCTCGGAGCCGTGGGCAGTGGGACCGGCCAGAGGCGCAGTGAGCCGTCGCTCGACGCGGTGAGCACCACTCGCCCCCTGGGCAGGAAGAGCGCCGTGTTCAGCGCGTGGTGGTGGCCCTCGAGGCGGGCGCGAAGCGAGCCGCCGGCGTCCCAGACCAGGGCGGTCCGGTCGACGCCCGCCGAGACCAGGCGCTTTCCGCTCGGGTCGAAGGCGAGGTCGCGGATCCAGCGCACGTGACCCCGCAAGAGGCGGAGCTGCTTGCCCCGCGCCACGTCCCACAGGCGGACGCGGCGGTCGAAGCCGCCGGAGGCGAGCAGGCGCCCGTCGGGGCTGAAGGCGAGCGCCGAGACCCACAGCTTGTGCCCCTCGAGAGGCGGCCGCGGCTTGCCCTGCGGGAGCTCCCAGAGGTGGATCTTCCCGTCGTCGCCCCCCGAGGCGAGGAGGCGGCCGTCGGCGGTGCAGGCCACGGTGCGGACCCAGCCGGCGTGTCCGGTCAGCCGTCGCGGCTTGCCCTCTTGCGGGATCAGCTCCACCTCCGGCTGCTCCGCGGCGACGACGAGCTGTCCGCCGCAGAGCGCGAGGTCGCGCACCGGGGCGCCGCTCCGTCGGATGACCCGGCTCTGGATCGGGCCCGACAGCGTCCAGCTCCGCACGGCGCCGTCCGCGCCGCCGGAGATCAGGTGCTTCCCGTCGGCGCTGAACAGCAGGTCCCGGACCCCACCCTGGTGCGCTCGCCACCGCCGGACCGTTCGATCGTGCCGCAGGTCGAACAGCGCGATCTTTCCGTCCAGCCCCCCCAGGGCCACCGTCGTCCCGTCGGCCGCGAGGGCGGCGCGGGTGAGGAGATCGAGCTCGGTGATCGGGATCTCGACCAACCGCCGGACGCTGATGTGCGGCCGGGGCTTGGCGGGCGCCGGGGCAGGAGCGGGCCGGCCCTGCTCCTCCTCGGCGATCATCCGCGTGGTTCGGTACATCTGGGACACCAGCAGGCCCACCGCACCGAGCAGCAGCAGGGCGACAAACCAGACCAGGACGCGACCCAGCGGGAGCGCCGACCGCTCCTGGCCACCGGGCACCAGCATCTCGCGCACCAGCGCGTCCCGGGCGGCGACGGCCCTGTCTCGCTCCTCACGGAGCCGCTCGAGCTCCTCCTCGCTCACGTAAGCAGCTTAGGGGGATGCTCGCGACGTTGCAAATGTATGAGGCAGATCAGGGGCAGGTCCCGCTGGCGCAGGTGCCCGTCACGCAGAACAGCCCGTCGCAGCAGGGCTGGCCGGACAGCCCGCAGGCGGTGCAGGTGGCGCTGGAGGAGGAGGACGGGCAGGCCAGCCCCGGGGTGCACCACTTGCTCTGGCAGCAGCGTTGCCCGTCGCCTCCGCAGGGGTCGCACCCCGACGAGTAGTAGGTCGCGTAGGGCGCGGTGCAGGTTGAGATGAAGCAGTCGTCCATGTCGACGCCGCCGCAGGGGTTGTAGCTCGACGAGCCCCCCGCGCAGTAGCCGCCGGCGCAGGTGCCGTTGAAGGTGCCGCAGGAGGCGCCGGGCGGGACGCAGGTGCTCCCCGTGCAGCAGCCGAGGCCGAGGCAGACGTTGCCGTCACAGCAGGCTTGCCCCGGCCCGCCGCAGGGCTGGCACTTGCTCGAGACGCACCTCAGGCCCGGGCCGGTGCAGACGCCGCTGGACCCACCGCAGCAGGGCTGGCCGGGGCCGCCGCACGCGCCGCAGCCGCCGAACTCCTCGGTCGAGCAGGTGCCCAGGGTGCCGCAGCTCCCCCCCGCCGCGACGCAGGTGTTGTTCACGCAACAGCCGCCGCCGTCGCACGTCTCGAGCTCGCAGCAGGGCTGGCCGGTGCCCCCGCAGGACTTGAAGGTGCCCGCCACGCAGACCTGCCCCAAGCTGGAGCCGCCGGCGCCGTTGGCGACGCAGACCTGCCACGTGCTGTCGTAGCAGCCGCCCTTGGCGCAGACGTCGCCCGGGCAGGCCGCCATCCCGGACAGGCCGCAGGGGCCGGTGCGGTTCTCGCCGAGGCAGGCCTCGTAGGAGTAGATCGTGGTGCCGATGGCGACGCACTTGTTGCCGGAGCAGCAGCCGTCGTTGCAGCCGTTCAGGCAGCAGGGCTGCCCGATCTCGCCACAAGCCCCGCAGGTCCCGCTGACGCAGGTCTGGCCCGGGGCGGTGCAGCGGTTGTAGGGCGGACAGCAGGGCTGACCCGCGCCGCCGCAGGTCCCGCACGCGCCGCCGGCGCAGGTCTCGGCGTTTCCGACGCAGGCGGCTCCCGCTGCCGTGCAGCTGTTGTTCTCGCAGCAGCCGCCGGAGGCGCAGGTGTTCTTGGTGCAGCAGGGCTGGCCCGCGCCGCCGCAGGCGACGCAGACGTCGCTCGAGCAGATCAGCGACGCCGTGCCGCAGGTCCCGTCGTCGCAGCAGGGCTGGCCGACGGCGCCGCAGCTCTTGCACACGCCCTGGCTGCAAGCCATGCCCGTGCTGCAAAGCTGCCCGGGGCAGCAGACCTCGCTCGCGCCGCCGCAGCTCTGACACTGCCCGGCGACGCAGCGCGCGTTGGCCTGGCACTGGCCGCCGCCGCTTCCCCCGGGGCAGCAGGGCTGCCCGACGGCGCCGCAGCTCTTGCAAGTCCCACTGGCGCAGGTCAGCCCACTCGAGCAGCGCTCCCCCCCGCAGCAGGTTTGCCCGCTGCCGCCGCAGGCGGAGCAGGTGTTTTTCGCCGTGCAGACCTTGTCCACGGCGCAGGTGAAGCCGATGGGCTTGCAGGTGCTCGTGCCGCCCGCCAGCGTGGTGACGCAGCAGCCGGTGTTGCAGCTGCTGCCGGCGCAGCAGGGCTGGAAGTCGCCGCCGCACCCGGCGCACTGCTGGGAGGCGAGGCACATGTCGCCCCCGGCGCACGTGCTGCCAACGGCGACACACACCTGCTTCCCCGCGTCGCAGCAGCCCGTGGAGCAGGTGTCTCCCGCGCAGCAGGGCTGGCCCGGTGAGCCGCAGGCCTTGCACAGCCCGGCGGAGCACACGGTCCCCGCCGCGTTGCACGTGCTCCCCGGGCAGCAGGGCTGCCCCGCCTGTCCGCAGGCCTGGCAGGTGCTCAGGTAGCAGGCCAGGCCCGGGTCGGTGCACTGGGTGTAGTTGCAGCAGGCCTGACCGGCCAGGCCGCAGGCCACGCAGTAGCCGGAGGAGCAGGTGGTCCCCGACGCCGTGCACTGGTTCGAGGCGCAGCAGGGCTGCCCCAGCGCGCCGCAGGTTCCGCAGCTGCCGCCGGTGCAGACCTGCCCGGTGATGCTGCAGGTCGTGCCCTGGCTGATGCACTTCTGACTCACACAGCACCCCCCCAGGGTGCAGGTGTTGCCCAGGCAGCACTGGTCTCCCGGCTTGCCGCAGGCGATGCAGACGCCGCCCCAGCAGATGTTGGTGGACAGGGCGCAGGTGTTGCCAGTGCAGCACTTCTCGCCGGGCCCGCCGCAGATGGCGCAGATGCCGCCGGAGCAGGAAGCCCCCGCGGTCTGGCACGGGGTGCTGCCCTCACAGCAGGGCTGCCCCAGGCCGCCGCAGGTGACGCAGGTGCCGCTCGAGCAGGCCAGGCCGCTGGAGCAGGCCGGGTCGCCCGGGCAGCAGGGCTCGTTCAGGTCGCCGCAGGGAGCCGCGTCGGCGATGGGCAGATCCGCCGCAATGGGCCCGTCACCCGGCAGTGGGCCGTCGCCCTGGATCGGCCCGTCGCCCTGGATCGGCCCGTCGCCCTGGATCGGCCCGTCGCCCTGGATCGGCCCATCGAGAATCGCGCCATCGTGGGCCGCGTCCACCTTCGCTGGCCCGTCGGAGCGTGCGTCGGGCACGGATCCGTCCGTCGTGGTGGTGTCATCCGAGCAAGCAACGAAACCGAGCAGGCAAGCCAAACCCAGAGTCACCCACAGGCGGCGCATCGATTCCTCCTCTTAGAGATATTGAGTCGTCCCATGGTACCCCAGCCACTGCCCGGGCACACGGACCAAGATCACAACGTGGACAGCGGGGCGGCGGCGGAACGACTCAGAAATACGTGCAGCTCGAGGCGCCCTGGGTGGCGCAGAGGTCCGCGGTGGAGCAGGCGTACCCCACCGGGCAGGTGTCCGTGGGCTGGCTCGTGCAGCTCTGGCTGCAGAAGTACTCACCGGCCCCGACGTTGATGCAGTGGCCGCTGGTGCAGTCGGTCTGTTTGCCGCAGCAGCCGCCCAGGGGCTGTGGCCCGGCCTGGACCACGTGGGCCCCGCAGGCGTAGTCGCCGATGGGTGGGGGCATGCAGCGCCGCGTCTGGCCGTCGCAGCCGAACCCCACGGGGCAGTCGTCCGGGCTGGTGTTGCAGACCTTGTTGCAGTAGAACGGGCCGCTTCCCTGCTGGGTGCAGAGGCCGGAGACGCAGTCCCCCTCCTTGGCGCAGCACTCGCCGGCCAGGCGCTTGCCGCCCAGATCCGCCGCCGGCGCTGCGTCGGCCAGGGCCTCGCCCCCCGGGTGGTCCTGCGCCGCTCCGTCGGTTGCCTGGACATCGACGCCGCCGTCGGAGACCTCGGTGAACGGGTCGCAGGCGGCGAGCAGTGCCAGGCAGGGGAGCAGGCGGCGCATGGCCATGGCCTATCACAGGGCGGACATCGCCGGAAGGTCTTGGCCGGCCGATCGTACACATCTGGTACCAACCGAGGAGAGTCCTATGAAAATCGTGTCTATTGTCACGGGTCTCGCGCTTTGCTTCGTGGTCGCCCTGATCGCCGTCCAGCGGGACGCCGGGGCGCAGGTCGGCCAGGAGGCAGCGGTGACCACGCCGGCTCCGGTCCAGCAGTCGGTCTTCGTTCCGGAGCCCGAGGCGCTGGCCAAGAAGTGCAGCTTCAACAGCGACTGCCCCTACGGCAAGTGCAAGGGCGGGCAGTGCGGCGCCTGCAGCTTCAACTCCGACTGCAAGGGCTGGGGCGTGTGCAAGGGCGGACAGTGCGGCGCCTGCAGCTTCAGCTCCGAGTGCAAGGGCTTCGGCAGCTGCAGCGGGGGCAAGTGCACCAAGTCGCCCTACTGAAGTCAGGGTTGATCCAGCGATCGGGCGCCCTATACTCCCGGGCCAAGGAGTCCTGCCCGTGGAGCTACGCCGCCGACAGTTTGTGATGGGCCTCGGGGCCGTGGGTCTGGCCCAGGCCCTGGCACCCGCCCGTTCCCTCGCCGCGCCCGGGCCGCCGTTTCCCGAGCTGAGGGCCGCGGGCTCCCCGGGGACCATTGGTCTGGCCCACGGCAAGACCTTCGCCGCGGCGATCAAAAACAACGTCGGGTTCTACGTCGGCTGGCTCGCCAAGCACATGGGGACGGACGGCGCCGGGGTGCTGCGTGCGGCCCACGGCTTCATCCCCGTGCTCAAGGAGCACCAGCCGGCGCTGCTCGAGGAGATGCAGGCCATCGCCAGGGGCGCCGGCCGCCGCCTCGACGAGATCCTCGCGGTGAACGCCCGCACCGACCTTAAGGTCGTGGGCAACCGTTTGGCTCGGCGGGAAAAGCACGCGGCCGTCACGCCCGGCTGCACGGCGCTCGCGCTGCTCGGCAAGGGACGACGCGGGCCGTTGCTCGCCCTCGGTCAGAACTGGGACTGGCATCGGGAGCTCGCGCGCGGGACCGTGCTCCTGCGGCTCAGACCCAAGGACGGCCCGGCGCTGGTCACCTTCACCGAGGCCGGGATGGTGGGCAAGATCGGCTTCAACGAGCACCGCCTCGGCGTCTGCCTCAACTTCCTCGGCCACAAGAGCGACGACCCCGACGGCCCCCCGGGGGTGCCGGTCCACGTGCTGCTGCGCGCGGTGATGGGTTGCCGCTCCCTCGAGGAGGCCTACAAGCTGGTGGCCTGGTCGCCGCGCTGCGCCTCGGCCAATTTCCCCATGGCCCAGCACGTCCCGGGCACGGCTCCCGCGGCCCTGGACCTCGAGCTGACCCCCTCCGCGCTGGGGCGCCTGCCGCTGCGCGGCGACCACCTGGTCCACACGAACCACTTCAAGAGCCCGGCCCTCGCGCCGGGCTGCACGAGCAAGCACAACCGCTCGACGATGAACCGCGACCGCGTGGCCGAGGCCCTGTCGGTCAAGCTGGGCCGAAGCGTGCCGGACCCGGGGGCTCGGATGCGCCAGATCCTCGCCGACCGCCAGGGGGCGCCCTACTCGGTGAGCAAGACCTGGGCCGCGGACTCCACCTCACAGACCCTGGCCGGCATCGTGATGGATCTGAGCCGCAACCGGCTGCACCTGTGCGCGGGCCCGCCCCACGCCAGCAGGTGGATTTCCCGGCCAGGTGTGTAAAGCTTCTTCACATTGGGGATTGATCTGATGCGTGATGTAGGTTACTAGTATCAACCCACCTTACCTGTGGGCGAGTGTAGTCGTCATAATTACCAGGAAGTGCGTCCAATGAACAGTAGAAAGCTTGCTCTCGTGGCCCTTTTGGCCCTGGTCCCGGCCTGCACCACGGGCGGCAAGGCCCAGCAGTTTGACGGTCCCATCACCTCCGACGGCGTTGTCTCCGACGGTCCGATCCAGCAGGATGGGGGCGGGTTCGACGAGCAGGGCGTTCGGGACGGCAAGGTCCTGCCGCCTGTCCCGGACGCCTACCAGCCGCCGCCCAAGTGGGACTCGGGCCAGGCCCAGTGGGACAGCGGCACGCCGCCGCCGGCGGACAGCGGCACGCCGCCGCCGCCGCCGCCGCCCGGCGACATCAAGGTCGCCGCGGTCCAGTACGGCCCGGAGAGCTACACCTACGTCCCGGGCTGCAGCGACACCAACTGCGGCCTGATCCACTTCGTCAAGCAGGCAGCCCAGAACGGGGCGAGTTGGATCGTCACCCCGGAGTACGTGCCCGACCAGGGGCAGTACACGGTCATCGATCCGCCCATCGGCCAGAACCCCATCGGCCACCCCAACTGGAAGGGCACGATCCTCGAGACCTGGGCCCAGCTGGCCGTCTCGCTCAAGGTCAACCTGGTGTTCCACCTGATCACCAGCGTCGGCAACGACGTCTACGGCACCGAGCTCGCCCTCAACCCGAGCGGCATCGTGATCGGCAAGCACCACAAGTACCACCCCTACGGCGAGGCCGGGCTCACCGCGGGAACAAGCTGCGTGGACAAGGTCGCCACCCCGGCCGGGGACGCGGGGATGCTGATCTGCGCCGACGTGCAGTGCGTCTTCTGCCTCACCACGGGCGTGAGCTGCAGCTCCTGCATCTCCAAGGACAAGACCTGCCTGCCGCAGTACCAGGCCGCCGGGCTGCACATCACCTTCTTCTCCTCGTACTGGGGGGCCACCGGCTCCTCGAACCCGGTCTGGAAGGCGACCACGATGCAGGGCATCTTCGCCAAGTACTCGGGGACCTACATGGTCGCCGCGAACACCATCAGCGGCTCGAGCACCAAGTACCACGGGGGCGGCGTCTTCAAGCCCGACGGCACGGCGATCCAGATCTACGACAGCAAGCAGCCCGGCATTGCCTACGGCACGATCCCCAAGCAGGGCACGCCGCCGCCGCCGCCCCCCACCGGCGACGTGGTGATCACCGAGTTCATGGCCAACCCCAAGGCGGTCTCGGACACCAGCGGGGAGTGGCTCGAGCTCTACAACGCGGGCACGACCACCGTGGACCTCAGCGGCTGGACGCTCAAGGACGCCGGCAGCAACTCGCACACGATCAGCAAGAGCGTCACCGTCGCCCCGGGCAAGTACGTCGTGCTCGGCGTCAACGACTCCACCTCGACCAACGGCGGGGTGCCCGTGGACTACAAGCTGAGCAGCTTCAGCCTGACCAACTCCGGCGACCAGATCCTGCTCTACGACCCCTCGAGCAAGCTCGTCGACAAGGTGGAGTACACCTCGAGCTGGGGCGTGCCCGACGGCGCCTCGCTCTCGCTCAAGAGCACGTCCGCGGACAACAACATCTCGGCCAACTGGTGCCAGGAGACCAGCGCCTGGAGCGGCTCGGCGGGCGACAAGGGCACGCCGGGCGCCCCGTCGGGCTGCTGATCAGAGCGGGCTCGTGTCCTTCCAGGCGATCACCGTCGCGTCGCTGCTCAGGGTGATCCCCGGGTAGTACTGGCTCATGCTCTGAAGCATCTCCGCCTGGCTGGAGAAGCCGTC
>Ga0316576_10000778_pt1 | contig 15964 bp, 13 predicted proteins | sample S0NA_FD_203075 | JGI IMG/M metagenome (GOLD analysis project Ga0316576, IMG submission 203075) | Rhizosphere microbial communities from salt marsh grasses in Alabama, United States - S0-2_050615r3r5 | ecosystem: Host-associated > Plants > Roots > Rhizosphere | place: USA: Alabama | collected... | reverse complement strand
CCGCGAGTCGTTCAAGCGCATCGTGGTCGACCTCGGTGGCGAGGTCGCGCGCTCGCGCATCTGCCACTCGATGGAGGAGTGCCTGGCCGCCGCCGACGAGCTGGCGTACCCCGTCGTCGTCCGGCCCTCGTTCACGATGGGCGGCGCCGGGTCGGGCTTCGCCCACGACGAGGACGAGCTGCGGCGCATCGCCGGCACCGGGCTCTCGCTGAGCCCCACCACCGAGGTGCTGCTGGAGGAGTCGATCCTCGGGTGGAAGGAGTACGAGCTCGAGGTCATGCGGGACCGGGCGGACAACGTCGTCATCGTCTGCTCGATCGAGAACGTCGACCCCATGGGTGTGCACACCGGCGACTCGATCACCGTCGCCCCCGCGATGACGCTCACCGACCGCGAGTACCAGCGGATGCGTGACCTGGCCATCGGCATCATCCGCGCCGTGGGCGTCGACACCGGGGGCTGCAACATCCAGTTCGCCGTCGACCCGGCCGACGGACGCATGATCGTCATCGAGATGAACCCCCGGGTGTCCCGCTCCAGCGCGCTCGCGTCGAAGGCCACCGGCTTCCCGATCGCGAAGATCGCCGCCAAGGTGGCCCTCGGCTACACCCTCGACGAGATCCCCAACGACATCACCGAGCAGACCCCGGCGTCCTTCGAGCCCACCCTCGACTACGTCGTGGTGAAGGTCCCGCGTTTCGCGTTCGAGAAGTTCCCCGGCGCCGACGACACGCTCACCACCCACATGAAGTCGGTCGGCGAGGCGATGGCCATCGGCCGCAGCTTCACCGAGGCGCTGCAGAAGGCGCTCCGGTCGCTGGAGAAGCGCGGGAGCGAGCTGGACTTCACCCCTCCCGGCCCGGACGAGTCCGTCGCCGACCTGGTCGCACGCATCGCACGCCCGTACGACGGCCGGATCGGTGACGTGGCGCGTGCCCTGCATCTCGGCGCCTCGATCGAGCAGGTGTACGCCGCCTGCCGGATCGACCCGTGGTTCCTCGACCAGATCGCGCTGCTGGCCGAGGTGGCCGACGAGGTCACCGACGCTGGGCGGCTGCGGGCGGACCTGCTGCGCGCGGCGAAGCGGCACGGCTTCTCCGACGCCCAGCTCGCCGCGCTCACCGGGATGAGCGAGGACGTGGTGCGCGGGCTGCGGCACGCTCTCGACGTGCGCCCCGTCTACAAGACCGTCGACACCTGCGCTGCAGAGTTCGAGGCCCGCACCCCGTACCACTACTCCACGTTCGACGCGGAGACCGAGGTGGCGCCGCGGACCAAGCCTGCGGTCATCATCCTCGGCTCCGGGCCGAACCGCATCGGGCAGGGCATCGAGTTCGACTACTCGTGCGTGCACGCCGCCCTGGCCCTCGCCGACGCCGGGTACGAGACCGTCATGGTCAACTGCAACCCCGAGACCGTCTCGACCGACTACGACACGTCCGACCGGCTGTACTTCGAGCCGCTGACGCTCGAGGACGTGCTCGAGGTGGTCCACGCCGAGCAGCAGGCCGGCCCGGTGGCCGGGGTCATCGTGCAGCTCGGCGGTCAGACACCGCTCGGTCTCGCCCAGCGACTCGCTGACGCCGGCGTTCCCGTCGTCGGGACGCCGCCGGAGGCGATCCACCTGGCCGAGGACCGGGGCTCGTTCGGTCGCGTCCTGCATGCAGCCGGCCTGCCGGCCCCCAAGCACGGGACGGCGTCGTCGTTCGCCGAGGCACGGCAGATCGCCGAGCGGATCGGCTACCCGGTGCTCGTGCGCCCGTCGTACGTGCTCGGCGGGCGGGGGATGGAGATCGTCTACGACGAGACGAGCCTGGAGTCCTACATCCAGCGTGCCACCGAGGCGAGCCCCGAGCACCCGGTCCTCGTGGACGAGTTCCTCGACGACGCCGTCGAGATCGACGTCGACGCGATCTACGACGGCGAGGAGCTCTACCTCGGCGGCGTGATGGAGCACATCGAGGAGGCCGGGATCCACTCCGGGGACTCCGCCTGCGCGCTGCCGCCGATCACGTTGGGCGCCGAGGAGATCGACCGCGTGTACCGCACGACCCTCGCCATCGCCGAGGGGGTCGGGGTACGGGGGCTGCTCAACGTCCAGTACGCGGTGTCCGGTGGCGTGCTCTACGTGCTCGAGGCCAACCCGCGGGCCTCCAGGACGGTCCCCTTCGTCTCCAAGGCCACCGACGTGGCCCTGGCCAAGGCGACTGCGCGGGTGATGCTCGGCTCGAGCATCCGGGAGCTGCGGGCCGAAGGGCTCCTGCCGCCCACCGGCGATGCACGGGCCCTGCCACCCGACGGGCCGGTGGCGGTCAAGGAGGCCGTGATGCCGTTCAACCGGTTCCGCGCCCCGGACGGGACATGGGTCGACACGCTGCTCGGGCCGGAGATGCGGTCCACCGGCGAGGTCATGGGCATCGACGAGGAGTTCGGGACGGCCTTCGCCAAGTCGCAGCTCGCGGCGTTCGGCTACCTCCCGACGGCCGGCTCGGTGTTCGTCTCCCTGGCCAACCGGGACAAGCGCCACATGGTCTTCCCGGTCAAGCGGCTCGCCGAGATGGGCTTCGAGGTGCTCGCCACGGCCGGCACCGCGCAGATCCTGCGGCGCCATGGTGTCGCCGCCACGGTCGTGCGCAAGCACTCGTCGGGCACCGGGCCGGATGGGGAGCCCACCGTGACCGACCGCATCCTGGCCGGTGAGGTCGACCTCGTCATCAACACACCCTCCGGGACGACCCCGGGAGGCAGCCCCCGGCTGGACGGGTACGAGATCCGCACGGCCGCCGTGGCGGCGAACGTCCCCTGCGTCACGACCGTGCAGGGCCTCGCCGCGGCCGTGGAGGGGATCGAGGCCATCCGCGCGGACGAGACGGGTGTCCGGTCGCTGCAGGCGTGGCACGCGGACGGCTCGAACGGGGTGACCACGTGAGCGACGAGCGCTCGGTGCCGGTGCAGCGGCGGTGCCGTCTTCGCGCCGTGGAGCGGCTCGGCGCCTACACCCTGCTGAGGGTCGAGGCCCCCGATGTCGCCGGGCGGGCCAAGGCCGGCCAGTTCGTCGCCGTCGCCGTCGGCGGGCACGCCAGCAGCCTCCTCCTGCGTCGGGCGTTCGCGCTGTACCGATGGGACGCCACCGACATCGCCCTGGTGGTGGACGCGCACGGTCCCGGCACGCGGTGGCTCACGACCCAGCCGGCGGGGACGGAGGTCGACGTGGTCGGACCGCTGGGCCGGCCCTTCCCCGACCCGGTCGACGACGGACCGGTGGTGGTCGTCGGGGGAGGCTACGGTGCCGCCGCCCTGGTGGGCATGGTGGCGCGGCTGCGCGTCGACGGACGACCCGTCACCGCCGTGCTCGGCGCGGCGCATGCCGCACGGCTCGTGGCGGTGTCGGAGCTCGAGGGGCTCGGCGCCGAGGTGCTCGTCGCCACCGACGACGGGTCGGCCGGCACCCAGGGACTGGTCACCGACCTGCTGGCGGGCTCGGCCTCAGCGGTGATGGCGGAGGCGGCGGCGGTCTACGCCTGCGGACCGATGCCCATGCTCGCAGCCACGGCGGCAGCGGCCGAGCGCGTCGGGGTGGACTGCTGGTGCTCCGTCGAGGAGTCCATGGCCTGCGGGATCGGTGTCTGCATGACCTGCGTGCTCCCGGTCGTCGGGTCCGACGGCGCCACCCGCATGCTGCGGTCCTGCGTAGCAGGCCCGACGTTCGACGGCCGCACCGTCCGCTGGGGTGACGTCGGGACGATCCCGGACGACTGCGTGGGTGCCCCGACCAGCGGAGGTCACTGATGGCCGAGCTCGCCACCCGGGTGGGGTCCGTCGAGCTGCCCACCCCGGTCCTGACGGCGTCCGGGTGCGCGGCGGCCGGGCGTGAGCTGTCGGCCTTCGTCGACCTGCGGCAGGTCGGGGGAGTGGTCACCAAGTCGATCATGGCCCTCCCACGCTCGGGCCGCCCCACGCCGAGGATGGTCGAGACGCCGAGCGGCATGCTCAACTCCATCGGGCTGCAGGGGCCCGGCATCGACTCCTTCCTCGCCGACGACCTTCCGTGGCTGCTGGGCACGGGCACACGCGCCGTCGTGTCGATCGCCGGAGGCAGCACCGAGGAGTACGGGGTGCTCGCGCGCCGCCTGTCCGATGCCTGGCACGGGGGGCTGCGTCCCAGCGCCGTGGAGGTGAACATCTCCTGCCCGAACGTGGCCAACCGCGGGCTCGTCTTCGCCTGCGACCCCGTGTCAGCAGCGGCAGCAGTGGCCGTCGCACGGGAGGTGCTGCCGCCCGAGCTGCCCATGTGGGTCAAGCTCTCACCCGACGTGACCGACATCGTGGCCATCGCGGCCGTGGCGGTGGACGCCGGGGCCGACGCCCTGTGCCTGGTCAACACCACGCTCGGGATGGCGATCGACCATGCCACCCTCCGCCCCCGGCTCGGCGGGGTCACTGGGGGGCTGTCTGGACCGGCGATCCGCCCGATCGCCGTACGGTGCGTCTACCAGGTCGCTGCCGCCTTCCCGGAGGTGCCGATCGTCGGGATCGGAGGCGTGCAGCACGGCTGGGACGCCGTCGAGCTCGTGGCGGCGGGAGCCAGCGCCGTGCAGGTCGGCACCGCCATCTTCGGCGACCCGTCCGCCCCGCAGCGGATCGCCGACGAGATGTCCGCAGCCCTGGACGAGATCGGCGTGCCGAGCGTGGCGGACGCAGTCGGGGCCGCACACAGGGGCGGTGCCGGATGAGCCGACGTGACCACCGCGACAACCAGCGACAGCCCTTCGGCTCGCGGCTCCGGGCGGCCCGCGCCGCGCGCGGGCCGCTCTGCGTGGGCATCGACCCCCATCCGGAGCTGCTGCAGGCATGGGGCCTGCACGACGACGTCGCGGGCCTGGAGGTCTTCGCCCGCACGGTGACCGACGCCCTCGCCGACCGGGTGGCCCTGCTCAAGCCCCAGCTGGCGTTCTTCGAGCGGCACGGCAGCCGAGGCCTGGCCGTCCTCGAGCAGGTGGTCGTCGAGGCGAGGGCCGCCGGCGCCCTCGTCCTGGCCGACGCCAAGCGCGGCGACATCGGGTCGACGATGCGCGCCTACGCCGAGGCCTTCCTGGACCCTCGCTCCACCTTGGCCGTCGATGCCATGACCGTCTCTCCCTACCTCGGCGTCGGTGCGCTGACCCCGGCGTTCGAGCTCGCCCGCGAGCACAACGCCGGGGTCTTCGTGCTCGCTCGAACGTCCAACCCGGAGGGCGAGCACCTGCAGTCGGCGCGGTGCCGCGACGGCCGGAGCGTCGCCGAGTGCGTGCTCGACGAGGTGCGCCGACGCAACGGCGACGAGGCACCCTGGGGCTCCTACGGCGTCGTCGTCGGCGCGACCCTGCGGCACGCCTTCGACGCCGACGTCGGCGGACCGGTGCTGGCCCCGGGGGTGGGGGCGCAGGGGGCAGAGGTCAGCGACCTGCCGGCCATCTACGGTCCGGTGACGCCATGCGTCTACCCCGTGTCCGCGCGGTCGGTGCTGGGAGCAGGCCCCGAGGTGGGTGCGTTGCGTGCGGCGGCGGAGGCCCTCAACACCGAGTGCGCGCAGATCCTGGGCTGACACCGGTGTGTGGTGATTGCCCTGCTGGTCGGGCAGTGGTTAGGTACGACCGTTGACAACGCCACCGACCACGAGGAGAACCCCAGTGGCCCTTCCGTCCCTGACCCCCGAGCAGCGTGCTGCAGCCCTGGAGAAGGCCGCTGAGGCCCGCAAGGCGCGAGCGGAGCTGAAGAACAAGCTCAAGAACGGCGGTGTCACGCTGTCGCAGGTGCTCTCCGACGGCCAGAGCGACGACATCGTGGGCAAGATGAAGGTGTCGGCCGTGCTGGAGGCCCTCCCGGGCGTGGGCAAGAAGAAGGCCGCGCAGATCATGGAGGAGCTGGGCATCTCCGAGACCCGTCGCGTCCGCGGCCTCGGCTCGAACCAGGTCTCTGCGCTGGAGGCCAAGTTCAGCGGATGAGTGCGGTCGGGAGGCTCATCGTCCTCTCCGGTCCGTCCGGCGTCGGCAAGACCACCGTCGTCCGCCACCTGCGAGCCAGCTCCCCCGACCTGTGGGTGTCGGTGTCGGCGACGACCCGTTTCCCACGGCCGGGGGAGACCGACGGGGTCAACTACCTGTTCGTGACCGACGAGCAGTTCGACCGCCTGGTGGCCGACGGTGACCTGCTGGAGTGGGCGGAGTACGCGGGCAACCGCTACGGAACCCCGCGCCAGCCGGTCGAGGCGGTGCGGCAGACGGGCACGCCGGTGCTGCTGGAGATCGAGATCGAGGGTGCCCGGCAGGTGCGTGCGCGGGTGCCGGACGCGGTGCTCGTCTTTCTGGCGCCGCCCTCGCACGAGGTGCTCGTCGACCGACTGCGTGGTCGAGGCACCGAGCCCGACGACGTCGTGGCGGCGCGCCTGCAGCGAGCCGAGGCCGAGCTGGCGGCGGCCGACGAGTTCGACGAGGTCATCGTCAACGACGACATCAGGCAGGTCGCCGACCGGCTGGTAGCCTTGGCGGCGGGCTGACCGCCCACCGTTCCCCTGAAGCGAATCGAGAGACGACACGTGTCTGCAACCCATGGAGTGGCCGAGGGCATCACGTCCCCTCCGATCGACAACCTGCTCCAGGTCGTCGATTCCAAGTACTCGCTGGTGAGCATCAGCGCGAAGCGAGCTCGTCAGATCAACGCCTACTACTCCGAGCTGGGCGAAGGTCTGCTGGAGTACGTCGGGCCACTCGTGGCGACCCACCCGCAGGAGAAGGCGCTCTCGATCGCCCTGCGTGAGATCGAGGGCGGCCTGCTCACCGTCGAGCCGGTCGAGGACTGACGCTGGCACGCATCGTCGTCGGTGTCGGCGGCGGCATCGCCGCGTACAAGGTGTGCGCGGTGGTCCGGGGCCTCACGGAGTCCGGACACTCCGTCCGCGTCGTCCCCACGACGGCGTCGCTGCAGTTCGTGGGCGCCGCGACGTGGGAGGCCCTGTCCGGGGCCGCGGTCCGGACAGGCGTGTTCGAGGACGTGCACGAGGTGCCGCACGTGCGCATCGGGCAGCAGGCCGACCTCGTCCTCGTCGCCCCCGCCACGGCCGACCTGCTGGCACGGGCCGCGACAGGGCTGGCAGACGACCTGCTGACCTCCACGCTGCTCACCGCCCGGTGCCCGGTCATCATGGCGCCGGCGATGCACACCGAGATGTGGGAGCACCCCGCGACTCGCGCCAACGTGGCCACCCTGCGGCAACGGGGGGTTCTGGTCGTCGACCCGGCGTCGGGACGACTGACCGGGGACGACACGGGCCCGGGCCGGTTGCCCGAGCCCGACGACCTCCTGGCTGCCTGCCGTGCCGTGCTGGAGCACCCGCCCACCCGTCGCGACCTCTCCGGGCGCCGCGTCCTGGTGACCGCCGGAGCCACGGAGGAACCCCTCGACCCCGTGCGCTACCTGACCAACCGGTCGAGCGGCCGCCAGGGCTGGGCGCTGGCCCGCGTGGCAGCCCTGCGAGGTGCGCAGGTCACCCTGGTCGCCGGTCCCACCCCGCTGGCGGACCCGGCCGGTGTCACGACGGTCAGGGTGACGAGCGCGCGCAGCATGCACAAGGCCGTCCTCACGCACGCTCCCGAGGCCGACGCGGTGGTGATGGCGGCCGCCGTGGCCGATCACCGGCCGGCGCAGGCCTCCGCGGTGAAGATCAAGAAGGGCGCGGGAAGCCGGCCGGTGCTGGACCTGGTGGAGAACCCCGACATCCTCGCCGAGCTCGTCGGGCGAGCCCACGACGGCCAGGTGGTCGTTGGTTTCGCCGCCGAGACGGGCGACGAGACGGGGGACGTCGTCGACCTGGGGCGCCGCAAGCTGGCGTCGAAGGGCTGTGACCTTCTTGTGGTCAACGACGTGAGCGAGGGTCGCGCGTTCGGCCGCCCGGACAACGAGGCAGTGGTGCTCGGGCGGGACGGCACGGTGGTGGAGGTGCCCCGCACCAGCAAGGAGGCGCTGGCGTCCACGGTCTGGGACGCGGTTGTGTCCCGGCTGCCAGGTACTGTTCCCGACAGCGACGAGGGCAGACCGCGGGCCCACGAAGAGGAGAGTCGATGAAGCAGCGTCTGTTCACGTCCGAGTCGGTGACCGAGGGCCACCCGGACAAGATCTGCGACCAGATCAGCGATGCGATCCTCGACGCCCTCCTCGAGGGCGACCGACACAGCCGTGTCGCCGTGGAGACCATGGTGACGACCGGCCTCGTGCACGTCGCCGGCGAGGTCACCACCGACACCTACGCCGACATCCCGACGATCGTCCGTGACGTCGTGCTCGACATCGGGTACGACTCGTCCACCAAGGGGTTCGACGGGCGCTCCTGCGGGGTCTCGGTCTCCATCGGGTCGCAGTCCGGCGACATCGCGCAGGGTGTGGACGACGCGTACGAGGAGCGGCGCGAGGGGTCGCACGACCCGTTGGACCGGCAGGGCGCCGGCGACCAGGGCCTGATGGTGGGTTACGCCTGCGACGAGACGCCCGAGCTGATGCCGCTGCCCATCGTGACGGCCCACCGGCTCGCGGCGCAGCTGGCCGAGGTGCGCAAGAGCGGTGTCATGCCGTACCTGCGTCCTGACGGCAAGACCCAGGTGACCATCGAGTACGAGGGCGATCGTCCGGTGCGAGTCGACACGGTCGTGGTGTCCACCCAGCACGCCGACGACATCAACCTGGACACGATGCTGGCCCCCGACGTGCGCAAGCACGTCGTCGAGCCGGTGCTGGACGAGCTGGCCATCGACGCCACCGGAGCCCGGCTGCTGGTCAACCCGACGGGAAGGTTCGTCACCGGCGGCCCGATGGGTGACGCAGGCCTCACCGGCCGCAAGATCATCATCGACACCTACGGCGGCATGGCTCGCCACGGCGGCGGGGCGTTCAGCGGCAAAGATCCGAGCAAGGTCGACCGGTCCGCTGCTTACGCGATGCGCTGGGTCGCGAAGAACGTCGTCGCCGCGGGTCTCGCCGGCCGTTGCGAGGTGCAGGTGGCCTACGCGATCGGCAAGTCCCACCCCGTCGGCGTGTTCGTCGAGACGTTCGGTACCGAGTCTGTACCGACGTGGCGCATCGCCGACGCGATAGAAGAGGTGTTCGACCTGCGCCCGGCCGCGATCATCCGCGACCTCGACCTGCTGCGCCCCATCTACCGTCAGACCGCGGCCTACGGACACTTCGGCCGTGAGGTCCCCGACTTCACCTGGGAGCGCCTCGACCGCTCCGACGCGTTGCGTGCCGCCGTCGGCGCCTGAGCACGTCGCCCGCGTCCTCGTCGACGTCGGGCTGCCCCATCTCGACCGTCCTTTCGACTACGCGGTCACCGACGAGCAGGTCGACCTCGCTGTCCCAGGCGTCCGGGTACGGGTGCGCTTCGCTGGGCGCACGGTCGGCGGGTACGTGCTGGAGCGTGCGCGCCACAGCGACGCCGATCGCGAGCTGGCCGCCATCGTCCGCGTGGTCTCACCGGAACCGGTGCTGACACCGGCCGTCGCAGAGCTGGCCGGACGCGTCGCCGACCACTACGCAGGGACGCGCTCGGACGTGCTGAGACTGGCGATCCCCCCACGTCACGCGCGCACGGAGGCCGCCACGAGTCGACTCGGGCCCGTCGTGCCACCCTCCCGACCCGATCCCGGCCCCTGGTCCGAGTACCCCCGAGGACGCGCCCTGGTCGAGTCGCTCGCCGACGGGTCGTGCCCCCGTGCCGTCGTCACCCTCACCCCGGGCACGGACTGGGCAGACATGATGGCCGGGGCCGCACAGGCGACGGCCAGCAGCGGCCGCGGGGTGCTCGTCGTCGCACCCGACGTCAGGGACGTCGCCCGCCTCGACACCCTCCTCACTGACCGGCTCGGGCCGGCCTCGCACGTGGCGCTGCACGGCGAGCAGGGTGCGTCCGCCCGCTACCGGCGCTTTCTGGCCGTTCTGCGCGACCAGGTGCGTGTGGTGGTCGGTACCCGGTCAGCGGTCTACGCACCCGTGTCGAACCTCGGCTTGATCATGGTTCTGGACGACGGGGACGACGTGCTGGCCGAAGCTCGCGCGCCGTACCCGCACGCGCGTGACGTGGCCCTCATCCGCGCGCACCAGGAGGAGTGCGGGCTGATGCTCGTCGGCACCGGTCGCACCGCAGAGGCTGCGCGGCTGGTGCGCACCGGCTGGGCCCACGAGGTACGAGCCCCACGAGCCGTGGTGCGCTCCCGGGCGCCCGCGGTCGAGGTCGTGGATCCGCACAGCGACGACCGGGGCCCCGGAGGTCGGGTTCCGGCCGGAGTCTTCCGGGCTGTTCGAGCCGGGCTGGCCCACGGCCCGGTCCTTGTCCAGGTGGCCAGGCACGGCTACCGCCCCGCGCTGGCGTGCCAACGCTGCCGGACGGCCGCTCGCTGCCCTGACTGCCGGGGCCCCCTCCGCCAGGACGCCCCCCAGTCGGCACCGGTGTGCGGCTGGTGCGGACGCTCCTGCACGGGGTGGCGGTGCCCGCGCTGCGGAGCGCAGCGTCTACGGGCCCGCGCCGTGGGGGAGGAGCGGACCGCCGAGGAGCTGGGACGCGCGTTCCCGGGAGTCCCGGTGCGCCGGTCGGGGCTCGGACACGTCCTGACGGGCGTGAGCGGCGAGCCCGCTCTCGTGGTCGCGACCCCCGGCGCAGAGCCACATGCCCCAAGCGGCTACGCCGCCGCGGTGCTGCTGGACGGAGACGCCATGCTCGGCCGGGCGGACCTGCGGGTCGGGGAGGAGACGCTGCGTCGATGGCTGAACGCCTGCTCGTCGGTGCGTGCCCGTGCCGACGGGGGAGTGGTCGTGCTCGTCGCCACACCGTCCCACCCGGCATGCCAGGCGTTGGTGCGGTGGGACCCGGTCGGGTTCGCCGACCGCGAGCTCGACGACCGGACCGCCACGAGGCTCCCGCCGTCCTGGCGCCTGGCCGAGCTCGTCGGAGACCCGGAGGCGGTCGCCGACCTGCGTGCCCGCAGCGACCTGCCGGCCGGCACCGAGGTTCTCGGACCTGTGGCGCAACGCGACACCGAGGCGGTGCGCCTGATCGCCCGCTGCCCCCTGCCCGACGGCGTGGCGCTGGCCCGAGCGCTGCGCGCGGGAGCCGGAGTACGCAGCGCCCGCCGGGCTCCGGGGACCGTGCGCATTCGGATCGACCCGGTGGACCTCGCCTAGGAGCCCACGGCACGCTGACGACGGCCACGCCGCGGACGGGCCCCTGCGCCGGCCCCCTCGTGCACCCCGGGCACCTGGCGCCCAGCGCCTAGACTGGACGCCCGAGAAGGAGCTGCGTGTGACTGTTGTGCCCATCCGGCTGTTCGGCGACCCGGTGCTGCGGGAGAAGGCCGCCCCCGTGACGACGTTCGACGCTGAGCTGCGTCGCCTCGTGCGCGACCTCACCGACACGATGCTGGACGCGCCAGGGGTAGGTCTCGCCGCCCCCCAGCTCGGGGTCTCGCTGCGCGTGTTCACCTACCACGTCGACGACGTGGTCGGCCACCTGGTCAACCCGCAGCTCGACCTGTCCGCGGAGCAGCAGGACGGCCCTGAGGGCTGCCTGTCGCTGCCCGGGCTCGAGTTCGACTGCCTACGGGCGCAGGACGTGGTCGCGACCGGCCAGAACATGTACGGCGACCCCGTCACCCTCCAGGGCAGCGACCTGCTCTCCCGGTGCATCCAGCACGAGACCGACCACCTGGACGGCGTGCTGTTCATCGACCGGCTCGATCCGCGCACCCGCAAGGCGGCGATGAAGGCGATCCGCGAGGCCGAGTGGTCGGGGGGCAGCGCTCCGACGGTCAAGGTCTCCCCGCACCCGACGTTCGGACGGGCGTTCTAGCGGTGCGGCTGCTCTTCGCCGGGACGCCGGACGCGGCGGTCCCCTCGCTTCAGGCGCTCCTCGACTCCGCGCACGACGTCGTGGCCGTGCTCACCCGACCGGATGCCCCCGTCGGCCGTGGTCGCCGCCTGGTCGCCTCGCCCGTGGCGTCGCTGGCCCGGGAGGCCGGCATCCAGACGCTGACCCCTGTGCGCCCGAGCGACCCGAGCTTCCTCGCCCGCCTGGGCGAGCTCCAGGTCGACTGCGCCCCTGTCGTCGCCTACGGAGGGCTCGTCCCGCGCCAGGCCTTGGACGTCCCGACCCATGGCTGGGTGAACCTGCACTTCTCCCTGCTGCCGGCGTGGCGCGGGGCCGCGCCGGTGCAGCACGCTCTGCTAGCCGGTGACGACATCACCGGCGCCAGCACGTTTCGTCTCGAGGAGGGGCTCGACACCGGCCCCGTGTACGGCACCGTGACGGAGGTCGTGCGCCCCGACGACACCAGCGGGGACCTGCTGGTTCGCCTGTCACGCTCCGGCGCGGCCCTTCTCCTTGCGACGCTCGACGGGATCGCCTCCGGGCAGGTCGTCCCCGAGCCGCAACCGGCGGAAGGGGTCAGCCACGCTCCGAAGCTCACGGTGCAGGACGCGCGCGTGGACTTCTCCGCGCCGGCGCAGCGGGTCGACCGGCTCGTCCGCGCCTGCACGCCCGCCCCCGGGGCCTGGACGAGCTTTCGTGGAGAGCGTCTCAAGCTTGCCCCGGTACGGCTCCTCGGTCCCGACGAGCACGTCGGCGGCGAGCGTCCCCTGGGACCCGGGCAGATCGCAGTGACACGGCGCGACGTGAGAGTGGGAACGGCCACCACGCCGGTGGTGCTCGGCGAGGTCCAGCCGGCAGGCAAGCGACGGATGACGGCGACCGACTGGGCGCGCGGAGTGCGGGTCGAGCCCCACGAGGCGCTGGTCTAGGTGCGCGCCAGGCGGGCAGCGCTCGACGTGCTGGCCGCGGTACGCCGTCGCGACGCGTACGCGAACCTGGTACTCCCGTCGGTGCTGGCCGCCCGTGGCCTGCACGGACCCGAGGCCGCCCGGGCCACCGACCTCGCCTACGGCACCCTGCGTGGGCTCGGCACCTTCGACCGGATCATCGAGGCGTGCAGCAGCCGGCCGGTGCGGCGCATCGACCCCAGCGCGTTGGACGTCCTTCGGCTCGGGGTCTACCAGATGCTCCTGACCCGGACACCGGTGCACGCAGCCGTGTCCACATCGGTGGACCTGGTGCGCGAGCAGTCCTCGGCGCGCGCGACGGGCTTCGTCAACGCCGTGCTCCGCGCGTCGGCGTCGCGCTCCCTCGACGGCTGGGCCGAGAGGCTGACGGCTCCCGGCACCATCGACGCACTGGCGTTCCGGCATCTGCACCCGGCGTGGGTGGTCGAGGCCTTCGCCGACGCGCTGGGGGACGACCGGGAGCGCGTGGTCGACGTCCTCGTCGCGGACAACCTGCCGCCGGCGGTGAGTCTCATCGCCGTGCCCGGGCGTGCCACCGTGGCCGAGCTGGTGGAGGCCGGGGCGACGCGCGGACGGTGGGCCCCGACCGCGGCCGTGCTCGAGGCCGGCGGCGACCCGCGCCGGGTGCCTGCCATCGCCCAGGGACGGGCGCGGGTGCAAGACGAAGGGAGCCAGCTCGTGGCGCTGGCCCTCACCCGAGCACAGGTGTCGCCGGACGTCGCCGCACGGCCCTGGCTCGACGTCTGCGCCGGGCCCGGGGGCAAGGCGACCCTGCTGGCCGGTGTCGCCGACAGCCAGGGATCGGTCGTGCTCGCGGCCGAGAAGCACGCACACCGGGCACGGCTCGTGGCCCGGTCGGTGCACGGCGCCGGCCTGGACGCGGCCGCGGCAGTCGTCCAGGCCGACGGCAGGTCGGGGCCGTGGCCGCCGCGCGCGTTCGGCCGGGTACTGCTCGACGCCCCGTGCACCGGGATCGGCGCGTTGCGACGGCGCCCGGAGTCCCGGTGGCGTCGTCGGCCGGCCGACCTCGACCAGCTCGTGCCGCTGCAGCGAGCTCTGCTGGAGGCCTCCCTCGATGCGGTCGTCGACGGCGGGGTGCTCGCGTACGTCACCTGCTCGCCCCACGTCGAGGAGACGGTGGCCGTGGTCGAGCACGTCCTGTCCCGCCGATCCGACGTGCACGTCGAGCCCGCGGTCCAGCTGGTGCCGGACGTGCCGTCCAGCGACCGCGGGCCGTACGTCCAGCTGTGGCCCGACCTGCACGGCACCGACGCCATGTTCCTCGCCGTGCTCCGCCGTCGGATCGGCACGCACGCCTAGGGTGACGCCGTGGGAGTCCTCATCAGCCCGAGCATCCTGTCCGCTGACTTCGCCCGCCTGGCCGACGAGGTCGAGCGCGTGGCGAACGCCGACTGGGTGCACGTCGACGTGATGGACAACCACTTCGTCCCGAACCTGACCCTGGGCCTACCCGTGGTCGAGTCGCTCGTTCGTACCAGCCCACTCCCGGTGGACGCCCACCTCATGATCACCGACCCCGACCGCTGGGCGCCCGCCTACGCCGAGGCCGGCTGCGCCGTGGTCACCTTTCACGCCGAGGCAGCCCACGCGCCGATCAGGCTGGCCCGAGAGCTGCGCCGGCTCGGCGCCAGGGCGGGGCTGGCCCTCAAGCCGGCCACCCCCGTGGAGCCGTACGCCGACTTGCTCGGCGAGATCGACATGCTCCTCGTCATGACCGTGGAGCCCGGGTTCGGCGGTCAGGCCTTCCTGGACGCGTGCCTGCCCAAGGTCCGTCGCGCTCGCGCCATGGTGGCCGGGTCGGATGCCGACGTCCTGCTGCAGGTGGATGGCGGCGTGTCCGCCGACACCATCGAGCGGTGCGCCGACGCCGGTGCTGACGTCTTCGTCGCCGGCTCCGCGGTGTACCGAGCCGCTGACGCGGCCGTCGAGGTGGACCGCCTGCGGTCGCTGGCGAGCAGCGCTGTGGGATGATGAGCCCAGCACACGCGTGCTCCGGGGATCGGTGAAAGCCCGAACCGGCGGTACAGCCCGCGACCCGACGCCCGCCAGGCGCCGGTTGACCAGGTGAGACTCCTGGGCCGACGGTGACAGTCCGGATGGGAGGACCACGCGGGCAGTTCGCGCTGCCTCGCCCTGCCCCCCCTGGACTGACGTACGCCGAGGAGGAGGGGCGAGTGCCCAGCGAGGCCGAGGTTGCGGCGATGCGACGCGCCCTGACCCTGGCAGTGACTCCGACGGTACCCACGGGTCCGAACCCACGCGTCGGGTGCGTGCTCCTCACCTCTGACGGCCGGACGATCGCGGAGGGCTACCACCGTGGCGCAGGCACGCCGCACGCCGAGGTCGACGCCCTGACGCAGGCCGGTGAGCGCGCGCGAGGGTCGACCGCAGTCGTGACGCTCGAGCCGTGCGCCCACACCGGTCGAACCGGGCCATGCGCCCACGCCCTAGTCGCCGCCGGTGTCGAGCGGGTGGTCTTCGCCCAGGCGGACGCCACCCCCGTGGCCGCCGGCGGAGCGGAGATCCTGCGGCGAGCCGGTGTCGACGTCGAGGCCGGCGTCCTGGCCGACGCAGCGCGACGACTCAACCTCGAGTGGACGTTCGCGACCATGCACCGCCGCCCGTACGTGACGTGGAAGCTCGCGGCGACCCTCGACGGACGGGTGGCCGCTGCGGACGGGTCGAGCCGATGGATTACCTCACGCGAGGCACGCGCCGACGTGCACGAGTGGCGCGCGCGCGTCGACGCCGTCATGGTGGGGACGGGGACCGTGCTGGCGGACGACCCGCAGCTCACCGCCCGGGGTGACGACGGTGCGCCGGCTGCACGTCAGCCGCTGCGGGTCGTCGTCGGCCGCCGCCGGCTGCCCGGAGCCGCGCGGGTGCTGGACTCCACCGCCGCGACGCTCCTGCTGCCCACCCACGACCCCCACGAGGCGCTCGCCGCGCTCGTCGCCCGCGACGTTCAGCACGTGTACCTCGAGGGAGGACCCACCCTCGCCGGCGCCTTCGTGGGCGCTGGGCTGGTCGACCGGGTCGTGGGCTACTACGCGGGCCGGCTGCTCGGCAGCGGGCTCGCCGCGCTCGG
>Ga0316576_10000777_pt1 | contig 15968 bp, 8 predicted proteins | sample S0NA_FD_203075 | JGI IMG/M metagenome (GOLD analysis project Ga0316576, IMG submission 203075) | Rhizosphere microbial communities from salt marsh grasses in Alabama, United States - S0-2_050615r3r5 | ecosystem: Host-associated > Plants > Roots > Rhizosphere | place: USA: Alabama | collected... | reverse complement strand
CGCACACGGCGTCGCCGTGGTCATGGAGGCCAGCCACACCTGCATGATGATGCGCGGGGTCCAGAAACAGCGCAGCAGCACGGTCTCCAGCGCCATGCGCGGTGCCTTCGACACGGATCCGCGCACGCGGTCGGAGTTCATCTCCTTCATCAAGAGCTGAAACGCCGCCGGAAGGACGGCTCACGGCGGCCGCAAGCCAACCCGACGGGGAACATATAACCCAGCCTAATCCAGCGCAGCGGAATCTAGATCTCCCGGCATCGGGCGTCGCGGCGTGTAACCGCTCACAAGATAAGGGCCGCGTGCATCGGCACGCGGCCCGTTCGGCGTCGGCGGATCTCGGGGTGCGGGCGATCAGTTACGGGACTTGTCGACCAGCTTCTTCTCGCGGATCCAGGGCATCATCTCGCGCAGGCGCTCGCCGACCTCCTCGATCTGGTGCTGCTCGCCGAGGCGGCGCATGGCCTTCATCGAAGCGGCACCGGCCTGGTTCTCGAGGATGAACTCCTTGGCGAACTGGCCGGTCTGGATCTCGTTGAGGATGCGCTTCATCTCCGCCTTGGTCTCGCCCGTGATGATGCGGGGACCGCGGGTCAGGTCGCCGTACTCGGCGGTGTTGGAGATGGAATAGCGCATGTTGGCGATGCCGCCCTCGTAGATGAGGTCGACGATCAGCTTGACCTCGTGCAGGCACTCGAAATAGGCCATCTCGGGGGCATAACCTGCCTCGACAAGGGTCTCGAAGCCGGCCTGGATCAGCGAGGTCAGCCCCCCGCACAGCACCACCTGCTCGCCGAACAGGTCGGTCTCGCACTCCTCGCGGAAGCTGGTCTCGATGATCCCGGCGCGTCCGCCGCCGTTGGCCGAAGCGTAGGCCAAGGCAATCTCGCGCGCCTGCCCGGTGGCATCCTGGTAGACCGCAATCAGGCTGGGCACGCCACCGCCCTGCGTGTAGGTCGAGCGCACCAGGTGGCCGGGGCCCTTGGGCGCGATCATGATCACGTCGAGGTCCTCGCGCGGGACGACCTGACCAAAATGGATGTTGAACCCATGGGCGAAGGCGAGTGCCGCACCTTCCTTGATGTTGGGCACGATCTGCTCGCGGTAGAGCGCCGCCTGATGCTCGTCCGGGGCGAGCACCATGACGACGTCGGCGCCCCTGACCGCCTCCTCGATCGACCGGACCTCCAACCCGGCGTTCGCGGCCTTCGCCGCCGATGCCGAGCCAGGCCGAAGGCCGACGACCACCGACACCCCTGAGTCCTTCAGGTTGTTGGCATGGGCATGGCCCTGCGAGCCGTAACCGATGATCGCCACCTGCTTGCCCTGGATGAGTGAGAGGTCGGCGTCTTTGTCGTAATACACATTGATGGTCATTGCGATGGATCCTAAGGTGCGGGGATGAAGAAAGGATCGGTCAGCGAGCAGGCGTCGGCCGAATCGGATGGCAGGCCGTCACGCCGCTGTAGTTACACGACTCTTGGGGCTGAAACGCGTGGAGACTGAAAAGCGGCGTTTGATCGGAGACCCCCCATGGACAAACCCAGGCATCTTGCCGTTTAAGCGGCTTGACTCGATAACATCGGAAACCTGAACCGCGCCTGCCAGGGTGTCCGCCGGCAAAGGCAGGGCCCGGGCCATGCCCGGAAAGCGCCTGTTGCGCCGGCGCCGGATGCGGCTCAGACCGTCAGACCCTTGTCACCTCGCGCGATGCCGGTCGGGCCCGAGCGGACGACCTCGACGATCAGGCCCTCCGGCACGGCATCGATGAAGGCGTCAAGCTTCTTCGAGGCCCCGGTCAGCTCGATGACATAGCTGGTATCCGTCACATCGATGATCTTGGCGCGAAAGATCTCGGTCAGACGTTTGATCTCCTCGCGATCCTCCCGCACGGCACGCACCTTGATCATCATCATCTCGCGCTCGATGTGCGGGCCCTCGGAGAGGTCCAGGAGCTTTACGGTATCGATGAGCTTGTTCAACTGCTTCTTGATCTGCTCGACGATGTCGTCGTTGCCGGTCGTGACCAAGGTCATCCGCGACAGCGTCGGGTCGTCGGTCGGGGCAACAGTCAGGGATTCGATGTTGTAGCCACGCGCCGAAAACAGGCCGGCGACCCGCGACAGGGCGCCCGCCTCGTTCTCCAGCAGAACGGCGATGATGTGTCTCATATCTCAGTCTCTGCGCTACCGTTCGAAATCGTCAGGGTCACGCCAACTCGCGGTCCGACAGGCTCGGGGCCAGATGCATCTCATGGTGCCCCTTGCCGGCCGCGATCATGGGGTAGACGTTCTCGGTCGGATCCACGACGATATCCATGAACACGAGGCGGTCCCGCAGACCGAATGCCTCGGTCATGGCGGCCTCCAGATCGGCCGGCTGCTCGACGCGCATGCCGACGTGCCCGAAGCTCTCCGCGAGCTTAACGAAGTCCGGCAGGGCATCCACATAGGAGTGCGAATAGCGGCTTTCGTAGAAGAACTCCTGCCACTGCCGCACCATGCCCATGTATCCGTTGTTGAGCAGGATGACCTTGATCGGCAGGCCATATTGCAGGCAGGTGGCAAGCTCCTGGATACACATCAGGATGCTGGCCTCTCCCGAGACACAAGCCACCTGGGCATCCGGGAAGGCCAACTGCACACCCATCGCCGCCGGGAGGCCGAACCCCATGGTCCCGAGGCCGCCGGAGTTGATCCAACGCCGCGGCTTGTCGAACGGATAGAACTGGGCGGCGAACATCTGATGCTGACCGACATCGGAGGTCAGATACAGGTCGCCGTGGGTTACCTTGTAGAGTGTCTCGACCGCATATTGCGGCTTGATCGACAGGCTGCTGCGGTCGTAGCGCAGACAGTCCATGCCCCGCCACTCGTCGATCTTGGCCCACCAGTCGGGGAGCGGCGGCGCGTCCGAGCGCGGCGCCTGCTCACGATAGAGCTTCAGCATGTCTGCCAGCACATTCGAAACCTGCCCGACGATCGGGACATGCACCTTCACGTTCTTGGAGATGGACGAGGGATCGACGTCGACATGGATGATCTGCGCATGGGGGCAGAAGTGCTCGATCTTGCCGGTGACGCGATCGTCGAAACGGGCGCCGACGGCGACCAAGACGTCCGTCTCGTGCATCGCCATGTTGGCCTCGTAGGTGCCATGCATCCCGAGCATGCCGATGAACTGAGGGTCGGTCATCGGATAGGCCCCCAGCCCCATCAGCGTGCTGGTGATGGGAAACCCGGTTGCTCGCACGAGGTCGGTCAGTTGCGCCGAGGCCTCGCCCAGCACGACACCGCCGCCCGTGTAAAAGACCGGCCGCTTGGCCTGGACGATCAGATCGACGGCCTTACGGATCTGTCCGGAATGGCCCTTCTGGACCGGATTGTAGGAACGCAGCTTGATCTCGTGCGGGTACTCGTACGGGATCTTGATGTTCGGATCCGTCACATCCTTCGGGATGTCGACCACCACGGGCCCGGGGCGGCCGGTGGTCGCGATGTAGAAGGCCTTGCGAATCGCCCTGGCCAGCTCGCGCACGTCCTTGACCAGGAAGTTGTGCTTGACACACGGCCGCGTGATGCCGACGGTATCGACCTCCTGGAAGGCGTCGCTACCGATCACGGGGGTCGGCACCTGGCCGGTGAGGATCACCATGGGGATGGAGTCCATGTACGCGGTCGCGATGCCGGTGACCGCGTTGGTGGCCCCCGGACCCGAGGTCACCAGGCAGACGCCGCACTTCCCGGTGGCGCGCGCATAACCGTCCGCCGCATGCGAGGCACCCTGCTCGTGGCGGACCAGGATGTGTTTGACCGCTTCCTGCCTGAAGAGTGCATCATAGATGTGCAGGACGGCGCCGCCAGGATAGCCGAAGACGAACTCGACACCTTCGTCGACGAGCGCCTGGACGACGATCTCGGCGCCGCTCAGCTCCTTGCCACGCTTGTCCGGCCGCCCCGACTCGGGCTCGTGCGCTCCACTCAGTGCCACCTCGGTGACCTCCGAATCGGCCCCTCCAACAGGTCGGATCGTGCCGGCGCGACTCGGCCGGTGCCGACGACTCGACCCGGGATGGACCCGAGTGCGCCGCCGACAGGTCTCCGGCCTCCGCGGGGCGGGCCCGCGACTCGGGGAGGGACAGCTAAAAGGTTGAAAAGGGATTGACGGTACAGTGATCGGCGCGATGGGTCAAGACAGCGATCCCGGCGCTGAGCACTCGAGACCCGCAGCAGGTTCCTGGCGGCCCATGCGCGGGCTGGAGGCCGCCGGATGTCATAGGTGGCGGCTGCGATGCGCCACACCCTCTGCGCGGCTTGGCGCCCCATAAACGGCATCATGAACGCTCTGCAGGAGACGCAGCTCGTCCAAGGCGTCCTCGGGCCACCCTCCCGAGCCGGTCTCGCTCGCGAGCCTCAGATCCAGCAGGCAGGCATCGAACGCATCCGGGTCTCCCCAAACCGCTTCGAGCGCCTTCAGGCTGTCGCGATAGCGCGATTCCAAGACGGACAGGGGTGCTCCGTCCTGCCGGCGGATGGCCCGACGCTCCCCGATCGGAGTTGCGAAATGCAGGTCCCGCAGCCAATCCCCGGCACCGGCGGAGCTCGCTTCGGCGTCTCGCGAGGCGGCCTGGAGCGGACCGATCAAGCGATCGACGATACCCTTGAGCGCGGTCGGCGGGTGCTCGAACCCGAGCTTCAGGCTGAACAGGCGGCCCAGGGGGAACATCTCGGTCTCGACCCGGGCGACCTCGAGCACACGCGCCCGCAAGCGGATGGCGGGCATCTCATCGGTGCCCCGGATCACCAGACGGAGGCTCTGTTGCGTGTCATACGTCTCGAGGACCACGACGGTTAGGCTTCCGCCCGCAACCTGCTCGAGAACCTCCCTCATCGCGGTCGAATCATCGATCCGCACCTCGAGCCCGCTGAACAGATCAGCCGATTCGCTATCCGGCGGTCGCTCGGGTGCATCGAGCATCCTCAGCAGCCTTTCGAGCCTGGACTGACTCCTGGGAGAGAGGCTCGCGAACCGCACCGAGACCTGCCAGTGGCCAGTGTCGAGGCGCTCTGCGCGGACGACCTCGGCCTCCACCGAGATCCGATGTCCCGACTTCCAGGGATACAGGAGGCAAAGTCTCCCGGACAGCTCGGAGCCCGGATAGGATGTAATGAACTGTGCGCCGCTCCAGGAGATGTCCTGATTCATGGCGGTGATCGGCTCGCTCAGCCCGGGCACGACCAACTGGATCGGGATCCGCACGCCGATGCGTCGCTGGGTACGACGGTTCCGAACGCCCGATTCGGGCAGGTCTTTCGAGGGATCAGATTGAATCGTCATCGCTCGAACCGATCTACGGCCCGCGCCCGAGTGCTCCCGGCATCGCAAGGGCTCAGGGCTAGCAGGCACCTCCAAACCCGAATCACTGCGATCACCCGAAATCCTTGAGCAGGTCCGATGCCTCAGCCGCGAGCTCGACCATCGGGCGGTTGTCTCGCCATGGGTTGAACAATACACTGCCTGCCTTTGACCTGCTCCCTGCCTCGCCGATGCGCACGTCTCAGTTCCCGATCCAAACCCTCAAAGAGACCCCCGCCGACGCGGAGATCGCCAGTCACCGGCTGATGTTACGCGCCGGGATGATCCGCAAGCTGGCGGCCGGCCTCTATACCTGGCTGCCGATGGGGTTGCGGGTGCTGCGCAAGGTCGAGGCCATCGTCCGCGAGGAGATGGACCGCGCCGGGGCACTCGAAGTTTCGATGCCCGCGGTGCAACCCGCCGAGCTCTGGCAGGAATCCGGCCGTTGGGACCATTATGGACCCGAGCTCCTGCGTCTGCGCGACCGACATCAGCGCGACTTCTGTTTCGGTCCGACTCATGAGGAGATCATCACCGACCTCGCCCGCAACGAGCTCAAGAGCTACAAGCAGCTGCCGGTCAATTTCTATCAGATCCAGACCAAGTTCCGCGATGAGATCCGACCGCGGTTCGGCGTGATGCGGGCACGCGAGTTCCTCATGAAGGACGCCTACTCGTTTCATCTGGACGATGCCTCGCTTGCCGAGACCTATGGGCAGATGCATGCGACTTACAGCCGCATCTTCACCCGTTGCGGTCTCGACTTCCGTCCGGTTCAGGCCGATACCGGCAGTATCGGCGGCAACACCTCGCACGAGTTTCACGTCCTGGCGGATTCCGGCGAGGACGCCATCGCCTTCTCGGATGCCGGCGATTACGCAGCCAATGTCGAGCTGGCAGAGGCCCTGCCCCTGGCCGACGTCGCCCCGACGCCTTCCGAGACGGCACGCCTGGTGGACACCCCGAACGCGCGCACGATCGCCGACCTGGTGCAGCAATTCGGCCAGCCGATCGAGCGGACGGTCAAGACCCTGGTCGTGGCTGCCTCCGCGGAGATCGCGCCCGACCTGGTCGCCCTGCTGGTGCGCGGCGACCATGATCTCAATGCCGTCAAGGCCGAGAAGCTGCCCCAGGTCGCCTCGCCGCTGCGAATGGCCAACGAGGCCGAGATCCGCGAGACGATCGGCGCCGGTCCCGGATCGCTCGGTCCGAAAGACCTCCCGATCCCGTGCGTGGTGGACCGCAGCGTAGCGGTCACGGGCGATTTCAGCGCCGGCGCCAACCGGGACGGCAGGCATTGGTTCGGCTTGAACTGGGGCCGCGACCTGCCACTGCCCGAGGTCGCGGACCTGCGAAACGTGGTCGACCGTGATCCCAGTCCGATGGGCACGGGACGTCTGCGAATCGCACGGGGGATCGAGGTCGGGCACATCTTCCAGCTCGGGCGCAGATACAGCGAGGCCATGAAGGCCACCGTGCTGGGCGAAGACGGGCGCGCCACAACGCTGACCATGGGCTGTTACGGAATCGGGGTGTCGCGTGTGGTCGCTGCCGCGATCGAGCAACACCACGACGAGCGCGGGATCTGCTGGCCCGTCCCCATCGCCCCCTTCCAAGTGGCCTTGCTGCCGATGAAGCTCGGCAAGTCGTATCGTGTCCGCGAGGCGACGGAGCAGCTCTATGCCGACCTGAAGCAGGCGGGCATCGACGTCCTGCTCGACGATCGAGACGCCCGTGCAGGGGTCATGTTCGCCGACATGGAGCTGATCGGTATCCCGCATCGCATCGTGGTCGGAGACAAGGCGCTCGACGCGGGAGAGGTCGAGTACAAGGGCCGCTCCGACAGCGAGACGCGGTTGATCCCGATCGAGGAGGTCGTCGCCTGGCTGCACGAACGCCTGCGTTCGGCCTGAAGAGGCCTGCCCAGACGCACGACGCGATCCAGACAGAGCGCATCGCCCGCCCAGCCAGCCCGCCATTGCTGAGACACCCGCCGTCCGACCACCCGCTCGGGCGCGCGACCCCGTGACCCCGCCGGCCGTTCGCAGGGTCGCCCACCCCACCCAGAACCCATTCGACATGCACAAAGAAGCCTCTTTCGATCGCGACGCGCTCTTGGCCTGCGGCCATGGCGAAATGTTCGGCCCGGGCAATGCCCAGCTGCCCGTTCCGAACATGCTGATGATGGATCGCATCTTGAGGATCGCCAGCTTCGGCGGCGCGAACGGCAAGGGCGAGATCCTTGCGGAGCTGGATATCAAGCCCGAGCTCTGGTTCTTCCAATGCCATTTCCCGGGCGATCCCGTCATGCCCGGCTGCCTCGGCCTCGACGCGCTTTGGCAGCTCGTGGGCTTCTACCTCGCCTGGATAGGCAATCCGGGGCATGGGCGCGCACTCGGGGTCGGCGAGGTGAAATTCACCGGCCAAGTGCTCCCGACCGCGAGCAAGGTCACCTATCACATCGACATGAAACGCGTGATCACCCGTAAGCTGGTGCTCGGGATCGGCGACGGCGCTGTCCAGGTGGACGGGCGCACCATCTACACCGCAAAGGACCTGCGGGTGGGCCTCTTTACCTCGACAGAGGGTTTCTGACGGCCAGCGCCGCCCCGCCTGAACCCATCATCCTCGACCCGCAGCCCGGATGAAACGCGTGCTGAATCCGAGACAGCTCAGGTGTCGGTGGGCAGCGGTTCAGTGGGCGGCTCGCGTTTCATCGGGCTCGGCCTGTGACCCGCCAGCCGGGTCTCGCGCCAGAGCACCGGCTTGGAGAGACCTTCCCAGCCCCAGCGAAGCCAGTCGAGGAGCCGCATGGCCAGCCACAGCGCCCAGGCGAGCATGAGCGCGCGGTAGACCCACATGGGGACCGAGAGCACCCACACCTCGGGCAGCCTGGGGCCGCCCCGGTCCTGGTACCACTGGAGCGTCGTGGCGGTCGAGCCGTTGCCCATGATCTGCATGTGGGGCGGGCCCAGCAGGCCCTGCTGGACGGCCCCGATGAGACCGCTGAGGGCGACGACCGTCAGGATCAGGAGACCCACCTGCAGCAGGTTGAACCGCCAGGGCGGACCGGCGTGCGGCTCCACCCGATGGCGCAGGCCGAGCGCGAACAGCCAGCCGACGACCAGCAGCACCACCCAGACCTGTGCCAGGATCAGGCCGACGCCGAGCAGAAGCCAGTCGTGGACGCGCAAGGGTGTCAGGCGGCTCCGGCCCAGACCCGCGGCCAGCCCGACCAGGACCAGGAGCAACCCCCAGAAGAGGACGGCCGGCCCGATGCGCGGACCCCAGGTCCAGAGGACCCAGCGGTCGTCGGGCAGGTGCAGCGACAGGTTCAGGTTGACCGCGGGGCTGCGCAGATCGGGCGGGCTGGGCCGGTAGCCGAGCACCAGGGGCCGCGCCTCGCGCCAGGTCAGGTCCACCCGCGCGCCCCCCGGGGTCAGGGGCAGCTCCAGATCGGGCGCCGTCGCAGGCAGGGGAAGGCTCCGACCGTCGAGGTTGAGGTCGATCAGCTCGGCCCCGTCGGGCAGCCGAATCACATGGCTGCCCCCCTGGCTGCTGCGGACCGCCAGGGTCAGGGTCGACTGGGTCCCGCGGCGTCCCGGCTCGACCCGGACCTGAGCACGGTCGATGGTCAAGGTCGGCCCAGGGACGCCCGGTGGCCGGGTGAGATGCAGAACCAGGGTCTCACCGGGCAGCGGCCGCCAATTCGGCAGCCGGCGATCGGCCGGCCCGAGGCGATGGACCGGGGCGATGCCTGCGTGCTCGAGATGCCAGAGCGGACCCACGTCGAGCCGCCAATCCTCACTCAAGCGCGGATCCATGGATGCCTTGAGACGCAGCTCGCGGATCGGCTCGAGACGCGAGGCCCAAGCCAGCTCAGCGCGCCCAGCCGGCAGGTCCGCCAGGACGGTGTCGCGCCCGGCCTGGACGGCCGGCGTCTGCACCGACTCACCGGGCAGCAGCGGGACCGGGATCAGGATCGGAAACTCGCTCGGCGAGAGACGGTGCACCCGGGTCTCGACCCGCCAATCGAGCCCCATCCGCAGGGTGCGCTCGACACGCAGCAGAGGCGGAAGGGCGCCCTGCGCGAGGGGCTCTTCGGCCGGGGTCGCCGCCTCGGATGTCCGGACCAGTCGGATCTGGCCGCCGGCCCGCCCGGTCGCATCCAGGCCCTCGACGTCCCACCCGTCCACCCCGGACTCAATCCGTCGCGGCGGCATGGGAAGCGGGATCTCGAGCTGATCGCGCCCGCTCAGCGGCCCACTCAATCTGACCTGGTGCCGGCCGGTCGGCAGGGCGAGCAGAAGCTGCCCGCCCTGCCCCCGGCGCAGCCCGTCAGCGACCTCGCCATCCACACGCAGATCGACCGGCAGCCAGCCACCTGCACCGCCGGGGATGGGGGCCGCCACCGCAACCGCTGCGTCGATCGTCAGATCCAGGACCAGCCGGTCCGGATCCGCTGTGAGGATCATCAGGGGAAGATCGACGCAGTGGGGCAGACAGTCCGGCGGCTCGAGCAGGCGGGCGCGAAGCTCCTGGAGCAGCTCCGGGCCCGGCGGATCCGCGGCCGAGGCCGGCCCGCTGCCGCCCATCGCCCCCAAGCCGAGAGCGGCCAGAAGCGCGAGACCGGCCCGCGGCGCGCCGACGGCCCCGATGAGACCGGCCAGACGCAGACCGAGCAGCACCAGCAGCACGGAACCCGTGAGCGACAGGACCAGGTTCCAGGCCGGCGTCAGCAGCCAGAGTCTTGCCGACTCACGCTCGCCGACCGGCCCGGTCCAGCGCAGATCGAAGCTGCTCCAACGCCAGTCCGGGATCCCCGGCCCGGTCTGGAGACGTGCCGCGGGGTCCAGGACATCGACGGCCTCGGGGGCCGCAGCCGTGGGCTCGGAGAGGGCGTCGCCGATCCGCTCGCGCTTGGACACGGCATCCAGACCGCTCGCACCCTCCAGCTCGAACGCGCTCGCTGGCGTTGGTGGCGCGGGGGCGCCCATCATGGACCGGCTCGCTCCCCCATCGCCCAGGCTCGCCCAGGGGCGCTCCAGATGCGGGAAGAGCCCGTCGCGGACCTCAGTGACCAGGAACGGCAGTCCGATCACCACCAGCGCCAGCAACGCAAGGCGATAATAGGCGGTCACGAAGGCACGCAGTCGGCGCAGTCCGGTTCGGGCCGGGGCGAGCGGGATCAGGCGCAGCAAGGCCGCGGCGGCGAGCAGGTGCAGCCAGACGAGGCGTGGCGCACCCGGGGTCTGCCAGGCCAGCCCCAGCGCGACGAGGGCGAGCAGCGCCCAACCCCAGCCCCAGAGTCGGCCGACGCCGAGGGCGACGATCAGCACCAGGAAGAGGTCGAGCAGGCTCCAGCGACCGACCCAGGTGTTCGGCAGGTTGTCGACGCCCTGGACGGTCAGCAGGTCCCAACCTGGCGGCAGATACAGCCGCGCGCTCACATCCTCGAATTCGGGCGCCCATCCCGAGGCCGGCAAACGTCCCGGCGCCGATTCGAGACGGGCGTCGGCGACCACATCGAGGCGCCCGCGTCTGACCTCGACGCCCGGCGGTGCCTGGTCGTCGAGGCGGGTGATGAGGACCGGGTGGCCATCGACCCGCACCTGCCCAAGCGCGAGCGATGGACCCGCATCGAGGCGCCAGCCGCGCGACAATTGGCCGCTGATGCGATCCTGCACGCTGTAACCCGCACGGTCGAAGTCGAGCCAGAGCTGGCGCTCCAGACGCAGGCGGTCCGGCCCCGGATCGGGATCCCCTCGGACCTCCTCGGCCAGCTCGAGGACACCGCCCCGCCCGACCCGATAGACCGGGAGGCGCATCCAGTCCTCTGGGATGCCGGTCTGGCGCGGGTCGATGGCCTCGACGCCGGAGATCTCGACCCGACGCAGCTCGGGGCGCGCCGCAAACGCCCAGACCTCCTGCTCGGGCCAGGGTGCGGCGGCCTCCCCGCGAGACAGCTCCGCGACCGCACCCGGATGATGAGCCGCGACCTCGAGCACCCATCGGCCCGGCCGCACCTGGACCCGCAGAACACCGTCGTCCGCCAGTCGCGCCGGCAGTGGACTGGCGATCCGCAACGGGATTCCCTCGGGCAGCAGGACCGGACCCAGGCGCACCTCTCGGGCACGCCCGGAGACCTCCAGCTCGAGGCGAGTCAGGACCTCGAGCGGCAGGCTGTCCTCGATTCGACGATAGACCTCCAGGCCAAGGCGATCGCCCATCTCCTCCGTCTCGGGCCCGGCAGGATCGCGGAGCCAGAGACGATTGGCCTGATCGAGCCGAGGATTCGGTACGACCCGACCTTCGCGCGCCAGCGCAACCAGGCCAATCGACGGCGGGATCGCCAAGGCGTCCGGGGGGCGGTCCCAGGCGAAGCGACCGGTTACCCGGTGCACCCCCGGGCCGAGCTTCACCGCGGGCCGACCGTCGCGCGGGACCACCGGCAGACCAAGTGAGCCGGCCACGACATTTTGTGGCCAGGCGCCGGGGTCACCAGGCAGCGGCACCCAGCTCTCGGCGAAGACCTCCCAGGCCTGCACGAACCCCCCCCCGCTCGGGTCGAGCGCCAGCTCCAGGCGCCCGGGCCAGGCGCAGATCCGTTCCCCGTCCCCCGGATTGATCGGGCAGGCCCGGCGATCCTGTCGCTCGGGGCCGCCCTCCAGGACCCAGGGCACCCAAGGCCGCAATGCCTCCGGGATAGCCGGCTCGCTGACCCCCGCCATGCCTTGATCCGGCCGCGAGCCGAGGGGCTCGTCCTCCAGGGCGTGGAGCGGCGTGACCAGGATGAGAGAGAGCACCAGGGTCCGTGTTAGGCTGACCGGCATCATGTCGAACCGCCGCAAGGTTGACTCAGGCTGGCAGAGGATAGCGTCGATCGGGCAGGGACGGCCAGCGTAACGCCCCGGCCGCGGATGAGGGGGACCAGCGCTCGCGGAGAGGGGCGCGACCGTTGCGCCTGCTCCACACATCGGGGCGACCAAGATCCGCGGGGTGCAATTCACCTTCCCGCGGCCTAAGCTTCAGCCCGTCGAGCGACACCGCGTCGCTGACCGTGCGGGAAACGCAATCAATCCGCGTTTTCGCTGGGCGCCAAGAGCAAGGATCAGGACCTCGACGCGGTCCGTTGAGAAGGAGCAGCCCATGACCCGACTGACCAGTGACCATCCTCGGCGCCTCGCGAGTGCGGGCGGCCTGACCCTGGAGGTGAACGCCAACGGCTCGATCCGGCGGATGGACCATGAGGACATCATTCTTAACCTCTTTCTCGGCAACGAGCTCGAGGGGGGGCCAGCCAACCTCTATCTGCGCCGCCACGGCGAGCAAGTCGAGTCCGTCGCGTTGCTCGGCCCGGGCAGCCCGGCGCGGGTGCATTGCGACGCAAGGGGACTCTCGCTCGCCGGTGTCTGGAAGGGTGTTCGGTTTGGCGTTGAGCTCGCACTGGCCGAATCGGCCCCGGCCTGGTTCTGGCACCTGGAGCTCGAAAACACCAGCGACCACGCCGTGACACTGGATCTCATCCACACCCAGGATCTGGCGCTGGCCCATTTCGGCGCCGTGCGTCTGAACGAGTATTACGTCAGCCAGTATCTCGACCACACGCCGCTCCAGCACCCTGAGCGGGGTTGGGTGCTGGCGACGCGGCAGAACCAGGCGATGGGCGGTCTCCATCCCTGGTGTCTGATCGGCTCACTGGGACGGGGTGTCAGCTACGCTACCGACGCTTTGCAGGTGCACGGCCTGGCCACCCGCGCAGGCCGAGAGCCGATCGCCTTGAGCGAGGGCCTGCCCGGTGCCCGACGCCAGCACGAGCACGGCATGGCGGCCATCCAGGAGGCGCCGCTGCAGCTGGAGCCGGGCGCGCAGGTGATGCGGGGATTCTTCGGCTGGTTCCAGGCCGATCATCCGGAGGCGACCTCCCCCGTCGATCTGGCCGCCGTCGAGCGGGCGCTTGCCCTGCCCGAGGCCACCCCGCGCTCTATCGCGATCCCCGAGGCGGCCGCGCCGGCAACGGCTAGCCTGTTCGCCCCCGTGCTCCCGCTGGAGTCGCTGGATCTGACGCCGAGCGAGATCACCGATCGGTTCGGCGCGAACCTGCGTCATCTGGAGACCGACGAAGGCGTGCCGCTGTCCTTTTTCACCGACGACCGAACGCATGTTGTGCTCAAGGCCAAGGAGCTGGCCGTGCTGCGGCCGCACGGTCAGATCCTACGCACCGGCTCCGAGCTGACGCCGGACGAGGCGGGGCTGACCTCGACCGTCTGGATGGCCGGCGTCTTCCACTCGCTGGTGACCCAGGGGCACGTCAGCATCAACCGGCTCCTGTCCGCCACCCACGGCTATCTGGGCCTCTTCCGTTCGCACGGCCAGCGACTGCTCGTGGAGCTCGACGGCGACTGGCGGTTACTCGATGTTCCGTCCGCCTTCGCCATGACCCCGCAATGTTGCCGCTGGGATTACCGTCACGCGCGCGGCTGGATCCAGGTCACCAGCCGGGCACCCACCGACCGCCATGAGCTGACCCTGACGGTCGAGGTGCTCGCGGGTCCGCCCGCGCGTTTCCTGCTGTCCAACCATGTCGCGGTCAACGGCGACGACGGCGCGTCCCCGGTGCCGGTGCACTTCGCCAGGTTCGGGGAGCGGTTCCTGATCCGGCCCGTCCCCGACTCCGACGTCGGGCGGCGCTTTCCCGATGGCGATTTCCGTCTCGCGCCCTTCCCCGGGACCCGGATCGATCGGTTCGGAGGGGACGAGCTTCTCTTCACCGACGGGTGCTCCCGCGATCAGCCTTTCCTCTGTCTCGTCACCGAGCCGGCGACCTCCATCGGCTTTCGCCTGACCGCGCACCTGGTCACCGACGAGGGGCCAAGCGGCCTGGACGAGGAGACTTACTGGCTGCGGATCACGGCCGGCTTGCAGCTGCATCCGCCTGCGGGCAGCACCTTGGCCGACGACGCGGCGCGGCTGGGCGAGATCCTGCCCTGGCTCGCCCACGACGCCCTCATCCACTATCTGAGTCCGCGCGGGCTGGAGCAGTATTCCGGCGGCGGCTGGGGCACCCGCGACGTGTCGCAGGGACCCGTGGAGCTGCTGCTCGCCCTCGGATACCACGAGCCGGTGCGCGATCTGCTGGTGCGGCTGTTCAGGAACCAGAACCCGGATGGGGACTGGCCCCAGTGGTTCATGTTCTTCGAGCGGGAGCGCACCATCCGCCCGGGCGACTCGCACGGCGACATCGTCTTCTGGCCGCTGCTTGCGCTGGGGCAGTATCTCGCCGCTTCCGGCGACCGCGCACTGCTGGACGAGGTGGTTCCCTTCTTCCACCCGGAGGGGGACGAGCGGGCGGAGCGCGCGACCATCCATGCGCACCTGGCGCGGGCCCTGTCGGTCATCCGCGAGCGGCGTATACCGGGCACCCGTCTCGCCGCCTACGGCAACGGAGACTGGAACGACTCGCTGCAGCCGGTCGACCCGAGCATGCGGGATCATCTGTGCAGCGCCTGGACCGTAACGCTCCATCATCAGACGCTTGTCACCCTGGCGACGGCCTTCCGGCACCTGGGGCTCAGCGGTCCGGCGGCGGTTCTTCTCGCCGAGGCAGACGCCGTGCGCGCGGACTTCCAGCGGCTCCTGATCGTCGACGGCATCCTGACCGGCTTTGCCGATTTCAAGGACAAGGACGCCGTCGCCTATCTGCTGCATCCGCGTGACACCGCGACGGGTCTCTCCTACAGCCTGCTGGCGATGGTGCATGCGATCAGCGACGGCCTCCTGACGCCGGAGCAGGCGCGCCGGCATCTGGGCTTGATCGAGGCGCATCTCCTGGGTCCCGATGGGGCCAGACTGTTCGACCGGCCCATGGCCTATCGCGGCGGACTGCAGCGCCGTTTCCAGCGGGCGGAGAGCAGCAGCTTCTTCGGCCGCGAGATCGGGCTCATGTACACCCACGCGCATCTCCGCTACGCCGCGGCGCTCTGGCGTGTCGGCGACGCCGAGGCCTTCTTCCGCGCGCTCTGTCAGGCCAACCCGATCGGTATCCATGGATTGGTCCCCGCGGCCACGCCGCGCCAGGCCAATTGTTACTATTCCAGCTCAGACGCGGCATTCGCAGACCGCTACGAGGCCTGCTCGGAATACGAGCGGGCGCTGCGCGGGGAGATCCCTCTGAATGGCGGCTGGCGGGTCTATTCGAGCGGGGCGGGGATCGGTATGGGGCTGATCCTGTGTTGCCTGTTGGGGCTGCGGATCGAACGGGGGCGGCTGGTGATCGACCCCGTGATCCCGGCAAGCCTGGGTGGCCTGCGGGCCAGGCTGGAGCTGGCGGGACATGAGCTGGAGGTCACCTATATCGTCGGAGACGCGGGGTGCGGTCCGGTCGCCGTGACCCTCAACGGGACCGGTCTCGATTTTAGCCGGGGTGCATCCCCCTACCGTGTCGGGGCCGCGGAGATCACCCTGGAGACGTTCCGCGCAGGTCTGACCAACGGCCTGAATCGAATCGGGGTCGAGACCGGATAGGGCGACCAACCCCGCAGGCATTGCCTGCATCGTGCCGGTTCCGGGCACCGGACCTTCCTTGAACCGGCGAACGCGGGGCATCGAGACAT
>Ga0316576_10000775_pt1 | contig 15974 bp, 12 predicted proteins | sample S0NA_FD_203075 | JGI IMG/M metagenome (GOLD analysis project Ga0316576, IMG submission 203075) | Rhizosphere microbial communities from salt marsh grasses in Alabama, United States - S0-2_050615r3r5 | ecosystem: Host-associated > Plants > Roots > Rhizosphere | place: USA: Alabama | collected... | reverse complement strand
GAACTGCCTGTGCTCGGGGGTGAACTCGATCATCGGGACTCCTTGCTGCTCGGCGCACCGGACCGGCTGGCGGGGGTCCGGGACGGTGCGGATGCCCGGTCGCGCGGGGGCGGGTGCGCGCCCGGGCGGGTGGTCTCGGCCTGCCGCGCGGCGATTCGGGCGGGCATGCCCAGCCCGCGGACCCACAGCTGGGTGAGCGTGCGCGTGGCAAGGGCCTCGTCATGGTCCTCGCCCCGGCCGAGCCAGTGCGCTGCGAACCCCTCGACCATCCCGCACAGGGCCGCCGCCGCGGTGTGCGGGTCGAGGTCGCGCGAGGCCAGCCCGTCGGCTTGCAGCTTGCGGATCGCCGTGGCGACGCGGCGGACGTGCGTGCGGCGCAGCTCCAGCAGCACGTCGGCGAAGCGCGCGTCCCCGGCGGCCGCCGCCTGGGCGACCTGGAGCAGCTGGGCGTGGCCGCGGTAGCCGTCGAGGTAGGCGCGGTTGGCGGCCTCGACCCGGGCGATGGGGTTGCGCACGTTCGGCACGGTCATGGCGGCGTGCAGGTCCGCGCGCACGGCGTCGAGCACGGCGAGGAGCACGTCCTCCTTGGTGTCGAAGTACGTGTACACCGTGCCGTGCGCGACGCCGGCGGCGTCGGCCAGGTCGCCCATCCGGGTCCCGGCGAAGCCCCGCTCGGCGAAGACGGTGCGCGCCGCAGCGACCAGCTTGTCCCGAGTCGCCTGGCCCCGGGCCGTCAGCGGCCTCATGAACCTGACGCTAGCGTCAACTTGACACCAGCGTCAAGTTGGTCATGGCGAGGCGCTGGCCCTGCCAACCCGACGTCGGGTGACTACGGTCGAGCCATGGTGGCTCCCGACACCCCCAACCGCGCACCGGTCGATCTGCCGTTCGGAGTGCACTCCGAGGTCGGACAGTTGCGCACCGTGATGGTCTGTGCCCCCGGGCGGGCCCACCAGCGGCTCACCCCGCGCAACTGCCACGACCTGCTCTTCGACGACGTCATGTGGGTCGAGCGCGCCCGGCGCGACCACGCCGACTTCGCGGGCCGGATGCGCGACCGGGACATCGAGGTCCTCGAGATGCACGACCTGCTCACGGAGACCATGGCCATCCCGCAGGCCCGCGACTGGATCCTCGACCAGCAGGTGGTTCCCAACCAGGTCGGTGCCGGCCTGGTCGACGAGGTGCGCGGCTACCTGGACGGCCTGAGCGACCGGGAGCTGGCCGAGACCCTGATCGGCGGGCTGTCCACCCACGAGTTCTCCGTTGCCCACGGCGATGACATGATCCGCCTGGTCAGCGACGCCGTCGGGGTCTACGAGTACCTCCTGCCGCCGCTGCCGAACACCCTGTACACCCGCGACACCACCTGCTGGATCTACGGCGGAGTCACGCTGAACCCGCTGTACTGGTCGGCCCGCCGCGAGGAGACGCTGCTGACCACCGTGGTGTACCGGTACCACCCGCGCTTCGCCGGGAAGGTCAACGTGTGGTGGGGCGACCCGACCCAGGACTGGGGCATGGCCACCGTGGAGGGTGGCGACGTCATGCCGATCGGCAACCGGACGGTCCTGATCGGGATGAGCGAGCGCACCTCTCGCCAGGGCATCAGCCAGGTCGCCAAGGCGCTGTTCGACGCCGGGGCGGCCGATCGCGTCATCGTCGCGGCGATGCCCAAGCTGCGCGCCGCCATGCACCTGGACACGGTCTTCACCTTCGCCGACCGCGACTGCGTGCTGCTGTACCCGGACATCGTGCACGGCATCGACACGTTCTCCTACTACCCCGCCGACAACCGCGCCGGGCTCGAGCTGCGCCGGGAGGACCGCCCGCTGGTCGACGTGGTGGCCGACGCCCTGGGCCTGCCCGAGCTGCGCGTCGTGGAGACGGGCGGGAACGCCTACGTGCGCGAGCGCACCCAGTGGGACAGCGGGGCGAACCTGGTCTGCCTGTCCCCCGGGGTGGTGCTGGCCTACGACCGCAACACCTACACCAACAGCCTGCTGCGCCGGTCGGGCATCGAGGTGCTCGAGATCGTGGGCGCCGAGCTCGGCCGCGGCCGCGGTGGTGGGCACTGCATGACCTGCCCGATCGTGCGCGACCCGATCGACTACTGACCTGCACCGGGCACCGGCAGCCACCCCGGCCGGGCGCCGTCCACCCGCACCCGCGCCCCTGCCCCCGCTCCGCCGGGTGCCCCGGGCGCCCCCGCCCCGTCGCACACTCTCCACTGCGCCACGGACTCTCCAGTCCGGGCTGGAGAGTTGGCAGCCACGTGGTGAGTTGGCGGTCAGGGGGCGCGGGGGCGGGGACGCGCGATAGCGGGGTCCGGGGCGGGGATCAGTGCACGAGGCGGGCGCGCAGGTGCTCGCCCAGGCCCTTCGCCTGGGGATCCCGAGAGGTCGAGTCGGCAACGCCCCGGCCGAGCAGGCCGCGGATGACCACGTTCAGCGCGCGCAGGTTCGGCAGGGGATGGACCTCCACCGACAGGTCCGCTGCCTCGGGCAGCAGGTCGCGGACCCGCTCGGGGGTCAGCCAGCCGAGCAGCCACGCGTAGCGGGCCGCGACGCCCGCCTCGTCCAGCCCTGCGCTGGGACCGGCCCCCGGCTCGGGGATCCACACGCCGACGTTGGCGTTGCCCCCCTTGTCCCCGGATCGGGCGCCGACGATGTCGCCGAGCAGGGTGCCGGGCGAGGGGTTCCACGGCTCAGCGGCAGGAATGACCGGCTCCGTCGCCACGGGCACGCCCGGGGCGGCGCCGCCCGCGATCACCCGGGCGGCAACCGCCACGGGCTGCCCTGAGACGGTCACCGCGACCTCGACCTGGTCCCGGTCGATCAGCGTGGGCCAGTACACGCCGAACGCCGTGCCCTCCCCCGGCGGGGCGGTGGGGAACATCCCCGGGTAGCAGCCGAGCGCCGACTCGACGACCGCCGTGGTGAAGGGCTTGCCCACCGTGCGCTGGTCGGTGTCCTTGACGGTGATCCGCAGCAGCCCCTGCGCGGCCGCCGTAGTCCCGGGATCGGCGGTAGCCACGTCGTCGAGGGCGACGTCAAGCTCGCCGACCTCGAGCGAGCTGGCCCGGGCCAGCTCACGTGGGCTCGGCGCGGGCACGCCGGCCGCGGGATCGCCGAGTGCCTCCGCCAGCCCGAGACCGGCGACCATCCGCAGGGCGAGGTCGGCCTTCGCGCGCGCCTCGGTGCCGGTGAGCACCAGCGACATCGAGTTGCGGAACCCGGCGAACAGCGTGGCCGCCACCTTCAGCCGCTGCGGGGCCGGCGCGCCCCGCACCCCGGTGACCGCCACCCGATCCGGCCCGTCGGAGTCCAGGCTGATCGTGTCGAACCGGGCGGTCACATCGGGATTGGCGTAGTCGGGGCCGGCGATCTCGTAGACCAGCTGCGCGGTCACGGTGCCGACCGAGACCAGCCCCCCGGAGCCGGTCGGCTTGGTGATCACGCTCGAGCCGTCCGCGGCGACCTGCGCGATCGGGAACCCTGCGGGCCAGGCCGGCACGTCGCGGAAGAAGGAGTAGTTGCCCCCCGTGGCCTGGGCTCCGCACTCGATGACGTGCCCGGCGACCACCGCACCCGCGAGCCGGTCCAGCGCCGCCGGCTGCCCGGCCACGGCATCCGCGTAGGACCAGCGGTGCCACCAGGCCGCGGGCCCGACCACGAGCGCCGCGTCCGTGATCCGCCCGGTGACGACCACGTCGGCGCCGGCCGCGAGTGCCGCGGTCACTGGCTCCCCGCCGAGGTAGGCGTTGGCGGTGATCGGGCGAGCCCGCCCCAGCTGCTCGCCGGTGTCGAGGTTGGGGAACCCCCCGGGATCACCCACGACAGCGGGCAGGACGTCGTCACCGGTGACGACCCCAATGCGCGGCTGCAGCCCGAGCCTGTCGGCGAGCTCGGCCAGCGCGTCCGCGCAGCCCTGCGGGTCCAGCCCGCCGGCGTTGCTCACCACCCGGATTCCGCGATCCAGGCAGGTGCCGAGGACCTGCTCCATCTGGGTCAGGAACGTGCGGGCGTAGCCGGATCCGGGACCGTGATTCATCCGCTGCCGGGCAAGGATGAGCATGGTCAACTCGGCCAGCCAGTCGCCGGTGAGCACGTCGATCTCACCGGACTCGACCAGCTCGCGCGCGGCGCTGAGCCGATCGCCGAGGAACCCCGAGCAGTTGCCGATCCGGACGGGATCCCGCTGGTCGCCTATCGCCGACATAGGAGGCAGTATGGCCCGCCGACCATACCGTCAGCCGCCCGGCCGGCGGGCCGCGGCCTCGGCGAACTCCTCGGAGGAGTAGACCTCGATCCGGGTCCCCGCCGGCCACTCGCCGGGCGCCAGGCCGGCCTTGCGCCACAGCGCGGCGACGAACGCCGCCGGGTCCGGCAGCTGTTCCCACACCGCGGGCAGGAAGGTCGCGCGGTGCCGTCCGGCGGTGACCACCAGCCCACTGCCGACCGGGATCCGCGCGAGCAGGTCGTCGTAACCGGCGCATGGGAACGCCCGGGGGGCGGTGAGCACGGAGATGTCGACCACCATGTCCTCGGCCTGCTCGGCGGTGAGCGGGCGGAACCGCGGGTCGCGGAAAGCCGCGTCGAAGGCGTGCTCGGCGACGTCGGCGGCCAGCGGCTGGTGCGCCGACAGGGATCCGATGCAGCCCAGCAGGTCGCCCCTGCCCGAGCGCAATGTCACGAAGGCCGCCCCGGGGGTCCGCAGCTCCGGCGACCAATCCCGCTCCTCGAGCCGGGGCCGGCGCCCGCCGGTGGCCAGCGACACCTCGATCGTGCCGCGGGCCAGCTCGAGCAACCGTGCGCGAGCCTCCGCCGACAGGGACGGGTGCTCGTCAGTCGGGCCCGGCCCCCGGCCGGCCCCCGCGGGCGTGCCGGCATCGCGGGATTCGGCCGCAGCCGTCGCCGCCGGCTGGCCAGACTCCTCAGATCCGGCCGGCTCGCAGACGAGGAACGCCGCGTAGCCGACGACCCGGTCCCAGTCTCCGGCCGTGTCCCCGGAGTTGCGCGCGTCGAGCAGGCGGACGCTCCAGTCATGGCGCACCGCCGCGGTGAGCAGCCCGCGCAGCGGGAAGCGCCCGCATGCGTCCTGCGGACCGACCTCGCGCGCACGGCGGGCCAGGATCGCCCGGATCGTCCGCTCGTCGCGGGCGACGGCCTCCTGGTGGTCGAGGTAGTGCGACAGGTCCGTGGAGACCACGATCAGCGTGCCCGGCAGGCGCGCGCACCGCTCGATCACGTCGGCGAGCTCCTCGGGGACGTCGCTGCCGACGATCAGCGGGACGAGCTGCCAGTCGTCGGCGAGGACCCGCTGCAGGAAGGGCAGCTGGACCTCGAGGCTGTGCTCGGGCGCGTGCGCGGCGTCGGCGGGCTCCACGCAGTCGAAGTTGGCCCGCAGGTCATCGGCGAGGTCCGCGTCCAGCGGGATGTCGCCCAGCGGCGTGCGCCAGGCCGACGCGGTGCTGAGCCCCACCCCGTCCACCGGCACGTAGTGGGCCGGCCCGAACAGGACGACCCGACGAACCACCTGCGGATCCACCGCGGCGTAGGCGAACCCGGCGGTCGGCCCGGAGTAGATGTGCCCCGCGTGTGGCACGACGATCGCCACCTGGCGGCCCTCAGGCGCATGCTCGACCGAGGCCAGCGCCGCCCGGGCGGTCGCCACGTACCCGTCCACCTCGGCGGCGAGCCGGTCCGCGCGGCCGGTGTAGAACCGCCCGGCCACCGCCGGATCGCGGACGCCGCCGGAACGACCCGAGCCCTGTCCGAGCCACCTCATCGCACGACCTCCGCGATCCGCACCGGCAGGCGGCGCCGACCCCACGTCCCGGCCGGGCCGTGGAACACCCCGGCGATCTGCGTGCCGCATGCGGTGCACCGCCCGGCGTCGTCCAGGGCGTAGCCCACGATGTCGTACCAGTCGCGCTCGATCACGGCCGCTCCGCAGCCCGGGCAGGTGGTGGTGTCGCCCGCCGTGTCGTGCACGTTGCCGGTGTACACGTAGCGCAGGCCGTTGGCCAGGGCGATCCCGCGGGCCCGCGTCAGGGTGCGCGGCGGGGTCGCCGGAACGTCGCGCATCTTCCAGTCCGGGTGGAACGCGCTGAAGTGCAGCGGCGTGTCCGGACCGCAGTGCTCGTGCACCCAGCGGGTCAGCGCATCGATCTCCTCATCGGAGTCGTTGTGGCCCGGGATGAGCAGCGTGGTCAGCTCCAGCCAGGTGTCGGTGCTCGTGGCGACGTACTCGATCGTCTCGAGGACCTTGGCCAGCTCGGCACCGCAGATCCGGCGGTAGAAGTCCTCGGTGAACCCCTTGAGGTCGATGTTGGCCGCGTCCATGTGCCGGTAGAACTCGGCGCGCGGCTCCGGGTTGATGTAGCCGGCCGTCACGGCGACCGTGTTGAGCCCGCGCTCCCGGCAGGCCAGGGCGGTGTCGATCGCGTACTCGGCGAAGATCACCGGGTCGTTGTAGGTGAACGCCACGCTGGCGCAGCCCAGCCGCTGGGCGGCCTTCGCGATGTCCTGCGGGGAGGCGGCGTCGGCCAGCGTGTCGATGTCGCGGGACTTGGAGATGTCCCAGTTCTGGCAGAACTTGCAGGTCAGGTTGCAGCCGGCCGTGCCGAAGGACAGCACCGAGGAGCCGGGCAGGAAGTGGTTGAGGGGCTTCTTCTCGATGGGGTCCACGCAGTACCCGCTGGAGCGCCCGTACGTGGTCGAGACGATCTGCCCGTCCTGGCAGGCGCGCACGAAGCACAGCCCCCGCTGGCCTTCGTGCAGGCGGCATGCGCGCGGGCACAGGTCGCACTGCACGCGCCCGTCGTCGAGGACGTGCCACCAGACGGTCGGGTGCGCGGACTCGATCGCTGCGCCGCCCCGCTTGCGTTCGTATGTCCCATTCATGCTCCCAGCATGCTCCGTTCCCACGGTGGGCACCAGAGCCGAACGGGCACGATCGCGTGACCGCCGGCGGGGGCGGGCGGGGCGCGCTACTGCTCCTCGAGCACCGCCACGACGTGGTGGGCGTCCACGGAGTCCCCGACCCGGACCCGGACCTCCGCGACGGCCCCATCCGCGTCGGCCTTGATCCGGTGCTCCATCTTCATCGCCTCGAGGATCACCAGGGTCGCCCCGGCGGCGACGGCGTCCCCCGGGGCGACCAGCACGGCCGTCACGGTCCCGGGCACGGGCGTGGCCAGGCCGTGGTCGTGGCCCTGGTCGGAGGCATCGGGGTGGCGCGGCAGCACGCGCAGGACCGTGGTCCGCCCGAGCCCGGCAACGAGCACCGAGTCGCCGGCCCGGATCACCCGGTAGTGGCTGCTGAGGCCGTCCACCTCGACGGAGAGGCGCTCGCCCTGCGCGCGGGTCCGGGTCACCCGCATCGCCGTGGGCAGCGCGTCGAGGCCCGGGGCCCGGACGTCGGACTCCTGATCGCCCCCCGCGGGGCCAGTCGCGCCGGGGACAGCCCCCGCGGGGCCAGTCGCTCCATCGCTGGTCGCGCCGACCCCATCGCCGTCGGACTGCACGGCCAGGGCGACGGAGACCCCCGTTCGGTCGCGCAGGTAGCGCACCTCCAGCACCCGATCGGAACCGCCGTCCGAGTAGCCGAACCGGCGCACCTCGGGGACCGCAGGGACGTTGCGCCAGCCCGGGGGCCCAAGGTGCGCCCACGGCTGGCCGACCCGCTCCTGCTCGGCGAGGCCCAGCGCGGCGGCCACGACGTGGCGGGCCAGCTCGTCGCGCGGGAGCCGTGGCGCGGCCACCTCGGGATGCTCGTCGAGGAACGCCGTGGTGGTGTCCCCGGCCAGGTACGCGCGGCTGCGCAGGATCGCCGCCAGCGACTCCCGGTTGGTGGGCACCCCCGCGACCATCAGCCCCTCGAGGCAGGTGGCCAGCTCGGCGGCGGCGTCGGCGCGGGTCGCGCCGCGGGCGATCACCTTGGCCAGCATGGGGTCGTAGAAGGCGCTGACCTCGGAGCCGGACTCCACGCCGGACTCGACCCGGATGCCGGCCGCGGCCGGCACCTCGAAGCGCTCGACCCGCCCGATTCCGGGCAGGTGCCCGCGCGCCGGGTCCTCGGCGTAGAGGCGGACCTCGATCGCGTGCCCGGTTCTGATGATCTGCTCCTGGCGGGCCGGCAGCGGCTCGCCCCGGGCCACGCGGACCTGCCACTCCACGAGGTCCTGGCCGGTCACCTCCTCGGTGACCGGGTGCTCGACCTGCAGTCGGGTGTTCATCTCGAGGAAGAAGAACTCCTGCTCGGCGCCGGAGCCGGCGACCATGAACTCGACCGTGCCGGCGCCGACGTAGTCGATGGCCCGGGCCGCGGCCACCGCAGCGGCGTACATGCGCTCCAGGGTGGCCGGCGTAGCCCCGGGCGAGGGGGACTCCTCGACGATCTTCTGGTGCCGGCGCTGGATCGAGCACTCCCGCTCGAACAGGTGCACCACTGCGCCGTGGGTGTCGGCGAACACCTGCACCTCGACGTGCCGGCCCCGCGCGAGGTAGCGCTCGAGGAAGACCGTCGGGTCACCGAACGCCGAGGCTGCCTCGCTGCGCGCGCCGGCCACCGCCTCCAGCAGGCCCGTCGGGTCGGCGACGAGGCGCATGCCCTTGCCTCCCCCGCCGGCGGAGGCCTTGACCAGCAGCGGGTAGCCGACCTGCTCGCCCGCCGCGACGAGGTCGGCCGCGGACTCCCCGCCGGACAACTCGGCGCCCGGGACCAGCGGGACGCCGGCGGCCGCCACGAGCCGCTTGGCCTCCACCTTGAGCGCCATGGCCCGCATCGCCGCCGGCGGTGGGCCGATCCAGGTCAGCTCGGCCTCGGCGACCGCGACCGCGAAGTCGGGGTTCTCCGCGAGGAAGCCGTAGCCGGGGTGGACGGCGTCCGCCCCGGACCGGCGGGCGGCCGCGATGACCTTCCCGGCGTCCAGGTAGGACTCCGCCGACGTCCGGCCCCCGATCGCGACAGCCAGGTCGGCCTCGCGCACGAACGGCGCGTCGGTGTCGGCGTCCGAGTGGATGGCGACGGTCTGCAGGCCCATCGCACGGGCGGTGCGGATCACGCGCCGGGCGATCTCGCCGCGGTTGGCCACCAGGATCCGCCGGATGGCCCGCGCGCTCCTCCCCACCCCCGGTGTGCTCTCGGATGCGGCCCCTGAGGGGTCGGCTTCGACAGCACCCGGGGAGGTGGGGGCGGGGGTAGCGGCGGCCTCGGGTGTGGGGGCGTCGTGCGCTGGCATGGTGGACCTCACATCCGGAAGACGCCGAAGTTCGACGTCCCCCGCACCTCGTTGGAGTGGATCGCCGACAGCGCGAAGCCGAGCACTGTGCGGGAGTCCCTCGGATCGATGATCCCGTCGTCCCAGACCCGCCCCGTGGCGTACAGCGCCGTCGACTCGCGCTCCACCTGGTCCTCGAGCCCCTGGCGCATCGGGGCGAACGCCTCGTCGCTCCACGGGATGCCCGCCTTCTCGGCCTTCTGCCGGGCCACGATCTCCATGACGCCGCCGAGCTGCTTTGGGCCCATCACGGCGATGCGGTGGTTGGGCCAGGTGAAGACGAACCGGGGGTTGAAGGCCCGGCCGGCCATGCCGTAGTTCCCGGCCCCGTAGCTGGCGCCCACCATCAGGGTGATGTGCGGCACGGTCGAGTTGGAGACCGCGTTGATCAGCTTCGCGCCGTCCTTGATGATGCCGCGCTGCTCGTAGCGGGTGCCGACCATGAACCCGGTGGTGTTCTGCAGGAACAGGATCGGGGTGTCGTGCCGGTTGCACAGCTGGATGAACTGCGCCGACTTCTGCGACTCCTCGCTGAACAGGATCCCGTTGTTGGCGATGATGCCGACCGGGTACCCGGCCAGCTCGGCCCAGCCGGTGACGAGCTGGGCGCCGTAGAGGGGCTTGAACTCCTCGAACGTCGAGCCGTCCACGATCCGGGCGATGATCTCCCGGGTGTCGAAGGGGACCCGAACGTCGGCGCTGGCCACCCCGAGCAGCTCCTCGGGGTCCAGCACCGGCGGCGCGGGGTCGGCCACGCGCGGTGCGGGGCCGAGCTTGCGCCAGTTGAGGTGGCCCACGATGCCTCGGCCGATGCGCAGGGCGTCGAGCTCGTCCTCGGCGAGGTAGTCGGCCAGGCCGGAGGTCCGCGCGTGCATCTCCGCGCCGCCGAGGTCCTCTTCGACGGCGTCCTCGTTGATGGCCATCTTCACCAGCGGGGGTCCGGCCAGGAACACCTTGGCCGAGCGCTTCTGCATGACGATGTAGTCACTCATGCCGGGCACGTAGGCCCCGCCGGCGGTCGATGAGCCGAACACGAGCGTGATCGTCGGGATGCCGGCCGCGGACAGCTGGGTCAGGTTGCGGAAGCTGGCCCCGCCGGGCACGAAGACCTCGGCCTGGTTGGGCAGGTCAGCCCCGCCGGACTCGGTCAGGTTGACCAGCGGCAGACGGTTGACCCGGGCGATCTCCATCGCGCGCAGCGCCTTGTGCATCGTCATCGGGCTCTGCGACCCGCCCTTGACGGTGGGGTCGTTGGCGCTGACCAGGCACTCGACGCCGTTGATCCAGCCGATGCCCGTGACCAGGCCGACCCCGAGCTCGTCCCTGGACCCCCAGCCGGCCAGCGGGGAGAGCTCGAGGAAGGGGCTGTCCGGGTCCAGCAGGGCCGCGATCCGCTCCCGCGGCAGGAGCTTGCCCCGGTCGCGATGGCGCTGCACCGCGCGCGCGGCCTTCTCCGGGTTCGACGCTCCCCCGCCGACTACCACGCTCGCGTTCAGGCGCTCGATCTCCGACAGCGCCGTCAGCATCGCCTCGCGGTTGGCCAGGAACGACTCGGATCGGGGATCCACCGAGGTCCTCATCACCGGTCTCACGAAGTTGACATTAGCGTCAACTTGACACGAGCGTCAAGTTCGGCCGGGTCCGCCGACGCCACGGGCGATCGCAGGCCGCCGGGGAGCGGCGCGCGCACAGGAGGGTGCGACTACCCCGGAGTAACACCGGCGAGTAGCTAGATCGACGACCGGTGGTGAGGTGATGCTTGCCTCATGCCGGCCCCGGGCCGGTGACGACGAGGAGAGGAAGCTCCCATGTTCGACGTCGACGATTCCCCGGCGCGGGTCAGCGCGACACCGGCCGCGGCCGCGCACCTGCGCGACCTGGCCGCCCGCACCGGGGAGCTGACCGTGCTGCTCACCGACGACCGGGTGCGCGTCCTGGTGGACGGCCAGCCGGTGCCCTCCGGCAGCCTCCGCCTCGGCCGGCTCGACGACGCCGTGACGTTCGCAGCCGACTCCACGGCACGCACGGCATGGTGGCGCAACCGGGCCGACATCGACCTGGCCGAGGCGACGCCGCGGGACGGCGGGCTGGGCTTCGCCCTGACCGCGCTGTCCGAGCCCGAGCTCTACGCGGCGGTGGCCTGCGGCCCGCTGCCCCGGATCTGAGGGTCCGGCCCCGAGTTGAGGTGCCGCACGGAACCGCGAGCCGGATCGATCTGAGCCATCTGATGACCCGGCCTGAGGTGGCGGGCCGGCAGGGCGTGGGGGGCCGGCAAGCCGGGCAGCCTAGGAGGGGGGCCGCAGCGAGGACGTCCCGGAGGGCCGCGGAACCGCGCCCGGTGGCTTCCCGGGCACCGCGGATTCGGCCGAGTCCTGCCCAGTGCGGCGGATGACGACGATGCGGTCGCCCTTCTGCAGGACCCGGATTCCGCCCTCGTCGAACTTGTGGGCCTGTCCGTCCCGGACGACAGCGAGCACGAGCTCGCCCTCCCGCTGGACGTCGGACGGGGCCAGGCCCAGCTCAGCGCGGCTGATGTCGCGCTCGACGATCTCCAGGCCCTCGCTGGCGTTCATCAGGTCCTCGACGATCTCGCCGACGTTCGAGCTCAGCAGCGACAGACCCATCAGGTTGCCCGCCGACTCGGCGTGCACGATCACCCGGTCGGCTCCGCCGTGCCGGATCAGGTCAGCAGCAGCCGCCTCCCGGGCCGCGGCCACGATCGTCGGGGTCGTGCCAGCCTGCGCGGCTATCTTCTTGACCAGCAGGGTGACCATGATGGCCGTGTCGTCCTGGTCGGCGGCGATGATGATCCGTGCCGCCGTCGGGACGCCGGCATCGCGCAGGACCCGCTCGCTGCGGGCATCCCCCACCACCCCGGTCACGCCCTGCCGGGTCGCCTCGGCGACGCTGTAGCGGTCGTCGGCGATCACCACGAGCGTGTCCGGCTTCTGGCCGTGGGCCAGCAGGGTGCGCAGGGCGGCCTGCCCCTTGACCCCGAAGCCGACGATGACGGTGTGGTCCTTCATGCGCTTCCTCCACCGATTGACCCGCGACCGCTCCCGCGCGGCCTGGGTGAGCACCTCCACCGTGGTGCTGACCAGCACGATCAGGAACACGAAGCGCAGGGGCGTGATGACGAAGATGTTTGTCAGCCGCGCGAGGTCGGACACCGGGGTGATGTCCCCGTACCCGGTGGTGGACAGCGTGACGGTGGCGTAGTAGAGGGCGTCCAGCGCCGAGACCGAGCTGTCCGAGGAGTCGCTGTAACCGTCACGCTCGCCGTACACCAGGCCGGCGGTCAGCAGCAGGCAGCCCAGCGCGATCGCGACGCGCACGAGCAGGGACTCCCGGGCGCTGAGCCGACGGCTCGGGAAGGCGACTCGGGTCTCCGGCTCGGCGTCGTCCTCGAAGAGGGTCCCCAACTCGGCCACGCAGCACACCGTACGCCCCGGCGGGCCGCCTGGGGCGCGGCCCAGGATGTCCTGGGCGAGAATGTCGTCATGACCGAGCAGCCGCAGGACCAAGCCAAACCGCCGGGGCAGGTCGTCATCATCGGCGCCGACGGACAGCCGATCGCCACCGCCGACGAGTCCGACGAGCCGTCGGTGGCCGACCTGATCGAGCAACCAGCCAAGGTGATGCGGGTCGGCAGCATGATCAAGCAGCTTCTCGAGGAGGTCCGCACGGCCCCTCTGGACGAGGCCTCCCGGGCCCGCCTGCGCGAGATCCACGCCCGCTCGATCAAGGAGCTGGAATCCGGGCTGGCCCCGGAGCTGATCGAGGAGCTCGAGCGGCTCTCGCTGCCGTTCGGGCACGACAGCACGCCGTCGGACGCGGAGCTGCGGATCGCCCAGGCCCAGCTCGTCGGCTGGCTCGAGGGCCTGTTCCACGGGATCCAGACCGCGCTGTTCGCCCAGCAGATGGCCGCGCGCGCCCAGTTCGAGCAGATGCGCCGCGCGGCGATCACAGCCGAGCCGCAGGCGCACCCACCGACGCAGCCGGACGGGCACCGGCGCGGCACGAGCGGCCCGTACCTGTAGGCCCGGTCGGACGGGCACCGGCGCGGCACCGCCAGGCGGGACCTGGTGTCGCGGCCGTCCTGCGCTCGGCGCGCCGGGCAGGCCCGGTCGCCGCGTAGGCTTGCCCCTCGTGATCGACCTGCGCCAGCTGCGCGAGGACCCCGAGCGGTTCCGCGCCTCCCAGACCGCCCGGGGCGAGGACCCGGGCCTCGTCGACGCGGTGCTCGCCGCCGACGAGGCCCGCCGCTCGGCCGGGACCCGCTTCGACGCCCTGCGCAACGAGCAGAAGGTGCTCGGCAAGCAGGTGGCGAGGGCCTCGGACGAGGACCGGCCCGGCCTGCTGGCCCGAGCAAAGGAGCTGGCCGAGCAGGTCAAGGCCGCCGACGCCGAGCGCGCCGAGGCCGACGCCCGCGCCGGCGAGCTCGTCCTGAGCCTGTCCAACCTGGTCGACCCGCACTCGCCCCGGGGCGGAGAGGACGACTACACGGTGCTCGAGGAGCGGGGCACGATCCGCGACTTCGCCGCGGAGGGGATCGCCGTCCGCGACCACCTGGAGATCGGCGAGGCCCTGGCCGCGATCGACGTCGAGAGGGGCGCGAAGGTGTCCGGCTCGCGCTTCTACTACCTCACCGGGGTGGGGGCGCTGCTCGAGCTGGCCCTGATCAACCATGCGATGGCGCTCGCCACGGCCAACGGCTTCACCCCGATCATCCCGCCCGCGCTGGTCAAGCCAGCCGCCATGGAGGGCACCGGCTTCCTGGGCCAGGCCGCCGAGAACGTCTACCGGCTCGAGGCCGACGACCTCTACCTGGTCGGCACCGCCGAGGTCCCGCTGGCCGCCTACCACTCCGAGGAGATCCTGCCCGCGGACGCGCTTCCGCTGCGCTACGCCGGCTACTCCCCCTGCTACCGGCGCGAGGCCGGCACCTACGGCAAGGACACCCGCGGAATCTTCCGGGTCCACTGGTTCGACAAGGTGGAGATGTTCGTCTTCGCCGAGGAGGGCCATGCCGGGGCCGAGCACGCCCGCCTGGTCGGCTACGAGAAGGAGCTGCTGGACTCCCTGGAGCTGCCGTACCGCGTGATCGACGTCGCCACCGGCGACCTCGGCGCGAGCGCGACGCGCAAGTTCGACTGCGAGGCGTGGATCCCCTCGCAGGGCCGCTACCGCGAGGTGACCTCGACCTCGAACTGCACCACGTTCCAGTCCCGCCGGCTGCGCGTGCGCCAGCGCGACTCGGACGGGTCGGTCCGCCCGGTCGCCACGCTCAACGGCACGCTGGTGGCCATCCCGCGCACCATCATCGCCCTGCTCGAGAACCACCAGCAGGCCGACGGCTCGGTGCGCGTCCCCGCCGCCCTGCAGCCGTACCTGGGCGGTCGGACCGCGCTGACAGCCGCCGGCTGACGGGCGCCGCCCGGGGCCGGGCGCCATGTTCGTGCCCGTGCCAGACTCGGTCCATGCCCGATGCGCACGAGTCCGGGGTCGCCGCGCCGGTGGAGCCCGACCTGCTCCCGGACGACATCGGCGTGCGCTCCGAGACGCTGGTGGCGGTGGACCTCGACGCACCGATCCCGGTCCCGGCGAACGTGCGTATGGTCGGCTCGGACCTCGACGGGACGCTGCTGTCGTCCACCCTGGACGTGGGCGCCCGGGCGGTCGCGGCCATCCCACGGCTGGCCGAGCGCGGCATCGGCTTCGTGTACGTCACGGGCCGGCCGCCGCGCTGGATGCGTCCCGTGGTTGCCCAGACCGGGCACCACGGGATGGCCGTGTGCGCCAACGGCGCGCTGCTGGTCGACCTGGCCGAGGAGCGCCTGCTGCGGCGCACCGCGATCCCCGTGCCCTTGGCCGAGGCGGTGGCGCTGCGCCTGCGCGAGCTGGTGCCCGGGATCACGTTCGCTGTCGAACGGCTGCTCGCCGGCGCGGACTCGGTGCGCGACCTGGGGATGCTGACCGTCGTCGGCTTCGAGCCGCGCTACGACCCCCCGTGGGCGAGCCGGCCCGGGGTGGAGAGCGGCGACTTCCTGGACCTCATCGGCCGGGGCGAGCCGGTCAAGATCCTGGCCGCACCTCCGCCGGGCACGGGGCACGACTCCGACTCGCTGGTGGCCCTGGCCGAGTCCGAGTTCGCCGACGCGCTGCACATCACGCACTCCGGGACCAAGGAGGTCCTCATCGAGATCATGGCCGGTGAGGTGGACAAGGGGGTCGCCTTCCTCGAGCTCGCCGAGCTGCTCGGCGTCGACCCCGAGCGCACGGCCGCCGTGGGGGACATGCCCAACGACGTCGCCCTGATCCGCGCGGCGGGGACCGGCTACGCGGTGGCCAACGCCCATCCTGCGGCCCGGGCGGCCGCTGACCACGTGATCCCGAGCAACGACGATGACGGCGTCGGGCGGCTGCTCGAGGCGATCCTGGCCCGATCATGAGCCAGCTGGACCAGCCCGGGTCCTGGTCGCGGCGGCTGGGCGCGGCGGGCCCGCCCCTGCTGCTCCTGGCGATCATGTGGGGGCTGGAGCTGCTCGACGTGCTGCTGCGCGGCCGCCTCGACGACCACGGGATCGAGCCGCGCGACTCTGAGGGGCTGCTGGGGATCCTGGCGGCTCCCTTCCTGCACCTGGGCTTCTCGCACCTGCTGGCCAACACGATCCCCCTGCTCGTCCTC
>Ga0316576_10000774_pt1 | contig 15976 bp, 13 predicted proteins | sample S0NA_FD_203075 | JGI IMG/M metagenome (GOLD analysis project Ga0316576, IMG submission 203075) | Rhizosphere microbial communities from salt marsh grasses in Alabama, United States - S0-2_050615r3r5 | ecosystem: Host-associated > Plants > Roots > Rhizosphere | place: USA: Alabama | collected... | reverse complement strand
GGCGCGAGCCTGGTTCGATGGCCCCGTGGACCATGCCGTCACCGCCGCGCTGGGAGAGGCCGCCGAGCACCTCGCCGTGACGCTCGACGAGGGCGTCGCCACCGTCGAGCTCCGTCGCCCGGAGAAGCACAACGCGATCTCCTACGCGATGTGGCAGGCCTTCGCCCGCCTCATGCCGGTGCTGGCCGACGACCCGGAGGTCGAGGTCGTGATGCTGCGGGGCACGCCCGGCGGACCGTTCAGCGCCGGTGCCGACATCGCGGAGTTCCGGACGCTGCGTTCCGACCCGGACGGGGCGCGCCGTTACGGGGCGGCCGTGGAGGCCGGAGAGGCGGCCATCGTCGACTTCCCCAAGCCGACCGTGGCGATGGTCGAGGGGTTCGCCATCGGCGGTGGCACCCAGCTCGCCGTCGCCTGCGACCTGAGGATCTGCGGGCAACGGTCGCGGTTCGGGGTGACCCCGGCTCGGCTGGGCATCGTCTACGCGTTGCCGTCGACGGCTCGACTGGTCGAGGAGGTGGGGCCGGCGTGGGCGCGGTGGATCCTGCTCACCGGCGAGCTGATCGACGCCCCGACGGCGCTGCGGGTCAACCTCGTGCACGAGGTCGTCGACGACGACGCGGTGGCCGACCGCGCCGAGCAGGTGGCCCGCACCGTCGCGTCGCGGGCGGAGGTGTCGCTGCGGGGCGGAAAAGCGATGGTCTCCCGGGCGGTGGCCGGTCGGCTCGAGGAGGACGCCGAGGTGCTGGCCCTGTACGAGCGGTCGTGGACCAGCGAGGAGTACGCGGAGGGGGTCGCCGCCTTCCTGGCCAAGCGTCCACCGGACTTCCCGGCCGCCCGGTCGCGGGGCCGGCCCTGACCGGCCGAAGGTCTGGCGCTCGGCGGCTCGGCACGGCACCGTAGGTGGCATGACCGACACCGTGCCGTTCCGGTCCGAGGAGACGCTGGACCGCTTCCACCGGTGCGTGAGCGCGTTCACGACCCGGCTGCAGGCCGTCTCCGCCGAGCAGTGGGGGCTGCCGACCCCGTGCTCCGAGTGGGACGTGCGCGCTCTGGTCAACCACGTGTGCTCCGAGCAGCGCTGGATGGCCCCGTTGCTGTCCGGGCGGACGATCGAGCAGGTCGGGTCGAGCCTCGACGGCGACCTGCTGGGGCCGGACCCGCTGTGCACGTGGGAGGGTGCGGTCGCCGAGACCGCCCGGCTGGTGGACCGGCCGGGGATGCTCGAGCAGGTGGTGCGGCTCAGCAGCGGCCCGGCCACCGTGGCGCGGTACTGCGACGAGGTGGCCGCCGACACCCTCGTGCACACCTGGGACCTGGCGCGAGCCGTCGGAGCGGACGAGCAGCTGCCGGGCGACCTCGTCGAGGCGGCCACCCTGATCGTCGAGCCGTGGGTCTCACCCCAGGGCGTGCCCGGGCTGTTCGCTGCCCCGGTCGGCGTCGACGCCGGCGCCGACCCGCAGACCGCGCTGCTCGCCATGCTTGGCCGGGCCGGGTGACGAAGGTCTCATTGTGGTGGTCAGCACCTCGGGCGGTGGCCGCGGGGGCGGTTCGGGGCCTCGCCCTGCCGGTCAGGCGGCGGCCCGCGACCTGCAGGATCGCGGTCGGCTCCGGCAGGAGGATCAGGGCCGATCGGCCCAAGGGCGACCGGTGGGTGCAGCGGTACGGTGTGGCCGTTCTCGCAGGACAAGGGTGGGAAAGAGAGCGTGGGAGCAGCCGTGGCTGACGTCGAGAAGGTGCTGGACGAGGCAGGTCTGACGAACCCCGAGGTCCGGGAGTTCGTCCGCTACTGGGCGGACCTGACAGGTGCCGCCCGGGTGGAGGTGGTGAGCGCGTCGGACGACGCCCGCCTCATCCGGGAGTCGCTGGACGCCGGCGAGATCGTGCCGGCCGGAGAGGGCCTGTACTACTCGCGGAGCTACCCGAAGGACACCGCGCGCTCGGAGGAGCGCACGGTGGTGGCGACCAACGACCCCGCGCACCAGGGCGTCTACAACAACTGGCGGCCCGCCCCGGAGATGCGCGCCCTGCAGGAGGAGCGCATGCGCGGCGCCTCCGCGGGCAAGACGATGTACGTCATCCCCTACCTGATGGCGCCGCCCGGCTCGCCGCTGGAGGACTTCTCGGCCGGCGTCCAGCTCACCGACCACCGCACGGTGGTCCTGCACATGATCCGGATGGCGCGCGTCGGGGTCGACCTGCTGGAGAACCTGTCCCACCCGGGCCGGTTCGTGCGGGCCGTGCACGTCACCGGCGACCTGCCGAACCTGGGGCAGGGCACACCGGAGGACAAGCGCTACTTCGTCACCGTCGCCGACGAGCGCACGATCCTGCACTTCGGGTCGTCCTACGGCGGCAACGCGCTGCTCGGCAAGATCGCCCACGGGCTGCGTCAGGCGTCCTACGACGGCTGGGCCTCCGGGCAGTTCCTCTCCGAGCAGTTCATGCTCATCGGGATCGAGGACCGCCAGACGGGGAAGACGTACCACATCTGCGGCGGCTTCCCGAGCGCGTCCGGCAAGACCAACCTCGCCATGATGCTCGCCCCGGACGCCCTCGGCGACCGCTACCACGTGTCGTTCTACGGCGACGACATCGCCTGGCTGTGGGTCAACCCGGACGACGGGCGGCTCTACGGCATGAACCCGGAGTTCGGCGTGTTCGGTGTCGCCAAGGACACCAACGAGGTCACCAACCCGACCGCGCTGCACTCGGTGGACGAGGGCACCCAGGCGCTGTTCACCAACGTCGCCTACAACGAGATCACCCACGAGGTGTGGTGGGAGGGCAAGAGCAAGAAGCCCCCGGCCGACGTCACCGGGTGGCGGGACTGGAAGGGCGACCTCATCGCCGACCGGCCGGCCGACAGCACCGAGCCGTGGGCGCACCCGAACAGCAGGTTCACCACGACGCTGAGCAACGTCCCCAACGTGGCCGCGGACTTCGACGACCCGAAGGGCGTCCCCATCGACGGGATCATCTTCGGCGGACGCACCCGCGACCGCGAGCCGCTCGTGAGGGCGATCCACGACCTCGCCGAGGGCGTCTACGACGGGCTCACGCTGGGCGCGGAGGCGACGTTCGCCGCCGAGGGCGTCGAGGGGCAGCTGCGCTACGACCCCATGTCGATGCGGCCGTTCATGTCCTACCCCGAGGCCGACTACGCCCGGCACTGGCTGGCCATCGTGGGGGCCGCGACCGACCAGCCGATCTTCGCGCACGTCAACTGGTTCCAGCGGGATCCCGAGGACGGCCACTTCCTGTGGCCGGGCTACCGGGAGAACCTGCGCCCGCTGCTGTGGCTCATGCAGCTGAAGAACGGCGAGGTCACTGGTCGCGAGACTCCCGTGGGCATCGTCCCGACCCAGGACGAGCTCGACCTCACCGGCGTGGAGATCCCCCAGCAGGACCTCGACACGATCCTGTCCATCGTCCCCGACCGCTGGCGTCAGGAGATGGAGCACCGGACCGTGCACCTCGAGCAGTTCGACGGCCTGCCGGAGGAGATCTGGGAGGCGCATCGTCGGGTGTCCGCCGCGCTGGAGGACTACCACGAGTGACGCTGCCGCCCGGGCGCACCGGGTGCGCCCGGGTGGTGCGGCGGCTCCGCCGTCCGGTACCGCTCAGTCCTGAGCGGTGAGCGACCGGGCGGCCTCGCGTACGGCCGCCGGCATCGCCGTCGTCGGCCGGCCGAGGAGCCGGCTCAGGTCACCGCTGGTGACCAGCAGGTCTCCCCGAGCGATGCCCAGGTCGGCGTCGGCCAGGCTCTCCGCGTAGGGCCTCGGGAGGCCGGCGCGGACCAGCGTCTGCGTGTACTCCTCGGGCGACTCGTCGTGGTAGGCCACCGGCTGGCCGGTCGCCTCGGTGACTGCCGCGGCGAGCTCGGTGAGGGTGAACGCCTCGTCGCCGCCGAGCTCGTAGCGCATCCCGGCCTGGCCGTCGGCCAGCAGCACCGCCGCGGCCGCCTCGGCGAGGTCGTCCCGGGTGGCGGCGCTGACCCGCCCCTCTCCGGCGCACCCCACCACGGACCCGGCGAGCACGAAGGAGCCCAGCTGGCTGGTGTAGTTCTCCATGTACCAGCCGTTGCGCAGCAGGACGTGCGGGAGGCCGGAGTCGGTGAGCGCCCGCTCGGTGTCGCTGTGGTCGTGGGCGATCCTCATCCCCGACCGGTCGCAGTTCGCCAGGCTGGTGTAGGCGAGCAGACCGACCCCGGCCTGCTGCGCTGCCTCCACGGCGGTGCGGTGCTGGGCGGCCCGCCGGCCGAGCTCGGTGCCCGAGACCAGCAGGACGACGTCGGCGCCGTCGAAGGCAGCCCGCAGCGACTCCCCGTCCTCGTAGTCGGCCCGCCGGGTCTGCACCCCGCGATCGGCGAGGTCGGCGACCCGGGCCAGGTCGCGACCCGTCGCAACGATGTCACCGGCGGTCACCCCCCGCTTCAGCAGGGTCTCCACCACGTGGTGCCCGTAGGAGCCTGTGGAGCCGGTGATCACGAATGTCATGGCTGATCCCTCCTCGATGCGGTGCCGCGCCGTTCGGACCCATGCAACCGCGCGCCGTGGACGTCCGGCAGAGCCGAACGGCCTTGCCACGCGGCCGTGTCCGAACGGCGTGCCCCGCGACCGGGCACGAGGCGGATCAACCCTCCAGGGTGGGCCGTCACCACCGAGGCGGTCGAGGGGCCCGGTGCCGCACGAGGGTCACCGGCATGATCTCCAGGTGCAGCCGCGTCGGGGCACCGTGCGTGCCCGGGGCGAACACCACCCGCAGCGGGTCCATACCCGTCTCCTCCAGGTCGACACGGAACACCCAGGGGTCCTGCGGGTCGTCAGGTTGCAGCGGGAAGCCGCGGGCCAGGGCGGGCACGACGGTGAGGAAGCGCAGCATGAGCCGACCCGATCGGACGAAGACCGACGCGCCCGCACCGAGCATGCCCCGCAGCCTGCTGTCGGTGAGCCGCGCCGGCAGCCGGTACCGGCCGCACAGGTCAGGCCAGAGGTCGGGGCGATGGGGCCCGTCGTGCCGGGGCTCGGTCGGCTCCCCCAGGGCGGCGCGCAGCAACGTCGATGCCGCCGCAGGGAGCCAGAAGTCGGGGTGGTGACCACCATTGGTGAACAGCGCCACCCCTGGTCCGGCGTCCGGTACGAGCAGGACCTGCGCGTGGAACCCGGGGTGGGTGCCCTGATGCCCGACCGCGACGTGCCTCCCCACCCGGTAGCGGAAGAACCCCAGCCCCATCCCCGGCACCCGAGGGTCGGGCTGGTACTGCGGGGACAGCATCAGCGCCAGCGTCTCGGGGCGAAGGATCGAGCCGCGCTGGCCTCGTCCACCGGCGAGCAGGGCGGCGAGGTAACGGGCCATGTCCGCCGGTGTCGAGTACAGCGACGCCGCCCCGGTGGTGACCATGTCGCGCTCGGCGACCGCGCGCACACCTCGTGAGCCGATCTCGTAGCCGGTGGCCAGTCGGGACGCCAGGCGGGGAGTGCGCCGAAGGTCGCTGTTCTCCATGCCGAGCGGGTCGAGCACGTGCTCGCGCAGGTGGGCGTGCAGCGGGGTCCCGGTGACGTCCTCGACGAGTTGTCCCAGCACCGCCGGGGCGTGGTTGCTGTAGACGAACCTGGTGCCGGGCTGTGCGTGCACGCGCAGCCTCCCGCCGTAGAGATCGGCGAGCGTCGGCAGCGGCTCGCCGGCAGGGACGCTCTCCCCGAAGTCCGGGCGCAGGACGCCGGTGGGGTGGGCCAGCTCCCCGAGCCCGGCGGTGTGGGTGAGCAGGTGCCGGATGGTGACCGGGCCCAACCCGGGTCGCGCCGGGGTGAGCCGGAGCGAGCGCAGGACGTCGTTCACCGGGGTGTCGAGGTCCAGCAGGCCCTGCTCGGTCAGCTGCATCACGGCGATCGCCGTGAACGTCTTGGTGATCGACGCGACCCTCACGACCGTGTCCGCCGCGAACGGCCTCCCCGAGGCGAGGTCGGCCCACCCGGATGCGTCGACGTCGGCGGTCTCGCCCGGACGGACCACGACTGCAGCCAGCCCGACCACGGGCCGCCGGGTCCGGATCTCCTCGAGCGCCTGCGTCGCCGGTCCCGCGGCACCGGATGAGGTCATCGTCACGCCATCCTCCCCGAGTGCCGCTCCACGCTAGGGCGTGCCGGGCCCGGCAGTCGACCGCAGGTACACCGCATGCCTCCGGCAGCGACCCCGGCGCGCCGGTAGCGTCGACCGGTGACCACCGAGCACCCGGCCACGACCCTGGCCCCCCACGGCTCCTTCGTCGACATCGACGGGCGTCGCTTCACCCGGATCGACGGCTACGACCTGCTCGAGCCGTTCCTCATGACGCTGGCGGGTGCGTCGGACGTCTGGTGCTTCGTGTCCAGCACGGGCGGGCTCACCGCTGGACGCGGGGTGGCCGACCGGGCCCTCTTCCCGTACGACACCGAGGACAAGGTGGCCGACTCGGCGGGACGCACAGGTGGGCTGACGCTGCTGCGGGTGGCCACCGGGACGGGCGCGCCCACGGTGTGGGAGCCGGTCACCGGACCGGCCTGCGGGGCGACCCGGCACCGGTCGCTGGCCAAGGACGTGCTCGGCGCCACGCTGGTCTTCGAGGAGGCCAGGCCTGACCTGGGGCTGAGCCTGCAGGTGGGACTGACGACCAGCGACCGCTTCGGCCTGGTCCGGGAGTGCACGCTGACCTCGACGGCCGACCGGCCCGTCCAGGTCGACCTCGTGGACGGGTTCGTCAACCTGCTCCCCCCCGATGTCGGCGTCGACCTGCAGCGGCGCCGCAGCTCCCTCGTCGACGCCTACAAGCGCGCCGAGGCCGACACCGGGACCGGCCTGGCGCTGCTGTACCTCGCCTCGCGGGTGACCGACCTGGCCGAGCCGAGCGAGTCCCTGTCGGCGACCGTCGCCTGGCAGGTCGGCCTGCCTGAGCCCCGTCGCCTGCTGTCGGCCCGGCAGGTGCCGGCGTTCCACCGGGGTGAGCCGGTGCAGGACGAGACGGAGGTGCGCGGCGAGCGCGGTGCGTACCTGACGGCGACGTCGCTGACCGTGGACCCGGGAACGTCCGTGCGGTGGTGGACGGTCGCCGACATCGACTACGACGCGCCGCGGGTGCTGGGGCTGCGTCGAACCCTGGAGGACTCCGGCGTCGCGGCGGCCCTGCAGGCCGACGTGGAGCGCACGCGCGTCCAGCTGTCCACCCTGCTGGGGCTGGCCGACGGACGACAGCTGAGCGGTGACGAGGCGGCGACCACGCACCACCTGGCCAACGTGCTGTTCAACACCATGCGCGGTGGGGTCCCCGCGTCGGGGTACGACCTGGACGGCGACGACGTCCGGGCGTTCGTCTCGTCTCGCAGCCCGCGCACGGCGCGGCGATGCAGGCAGTTCCTCTCGGCCCTCGGCCACTCCGTCCGCTCCGAGGAGCTCGTCCGGCGGGCACGGGCGCTGGGGGACGCGGACCTCGAGCGGCTGGCCGTCGAGTACCTGCCGCTGGTGTTCAGCCGCCGCCACGGCGACCCCAGCCGCCCCTGGAACGAGTTCTCCATCAGTCTGCGCACCCCCGAGGGGACCCCGCGGCTGGGGTTCGAGGGCAACTGGCGTGACATCTTCCAGAACTGGGAGGCCATGGCCTGGTCGTTCCCCGAGTACCTGGAGTCCATGATCACGATCTTCGTCGACGCGACGACGGTCGACGGCTACAACCCCTACCGGATCTCCCGGGACGGCGTCGACTGGGAGGTGCCCGACCCGGACGACCCGTGGGCCAACATCGGGTACTGGAGCGACCACCAGATCGTCTACCTGCTCCGGCTGCTGGAGGCCTCCGAGCGGTTCCACCCCGGTCGGCTGCGAGGAACCCTGGGCCGACGGGTGTTCACCTACGCCGACGTGCCGTACCGGTTGGCGACCTACGCCCAGACCGTCCTCGACCCTCACGACACGGTCACGTTCGACCAGGAGCGGGCCGAGGTCATCGCGGTCCGGGAGGCCGACGAGGGGGCCGACGGTCGACTCGTCCACGGCCCGGACGGCGACCTCGTGCGGGTCACGCTGGCGGAGAAGCTGCTCCTGCTGCTGGCCGCCAAGCTGGTCAACTTCGTCCCCGACGGCGGCATCTGGATGAACACCCAGCGGCCGGAGTGGAACGACGCCAACAACGCCCTCGTCGGCCGCGGGCTGTCGGTGGTCACCGTCGCCTACCTGCGGCGCTACGTCGTGTATCTGCAGCACCTGTTCGACGAGGACGTGACCGTGGGCGGGGAGCTGGCCCATCTTCTGGGACAGGTCGGCGCCGTACTGTCGGCGCACGAGCCCGGCGACGGCTTCTCCCCCGCCGACCGGGCGCAGTTCCTCGACGGCCTCGGGGAAGCCGGCAGCACCTACCGGGCCGCGGCGTACGAGGGCCTCACCGCTCCTGCGCAGACGCTGCCCGCCGACCAGGTCGCCCGGCTGCTCGAGACCGCGCGGCGTCACCTGGATGCGTGCCTGCACGCGAACATGCGAACCGACGGGCTGACCCACTCCTACAACCTGCTGGACCGGGGTCCCGACGGGGTTCAGGTCCGCCGCTTGCCCGAGATGCTGGAGGGCCAGGTGGCGGTGCTGTCGAGCGGGCTGCTGGACCCGGACCAGGGGGTCCGGCTGCTGCGCGCCCTGCGGACCAGCCGCCTCTACGTCGAGGACCGCAACAGCTACCTGCTGTACCCGGACCGCAGGCTGCCCACGTTCCTCGAACGCAACACCGTCCCGGCCGAGCGTGCCGGCGCTGTCCGTCTCGTCGCGTCTCTCGTGGAGGCCGGGGACCGCAGCATCGTCGTCCCGGACGCTGACGGAGGGATTCACTTCGCCGCGCCGCTGCGCAACGCCAAGGACGTGCGGGCCGCCCTGGCCCGGCTCCGTGACGACCCCCGGCTGGCCACGCTCGTCGACGACGACGGGCCGGCACTGGTGGCACTGTTCGACGACACGTTCGCCCACACCGAGTTCACCGGCAGGGCCGGCTCCTTCTTCGGCTACGAGGGGCTGGGCAGCGTCTACTGGCACATGGTGTCCAAGCTGCTGCTGGCCACCCTCGAGCTCCATGACCGGGCGGTCGCAGAAGGCGCCGACCCGGCCACGGTCGCCGCCCTGGCCGACCACTACGAGGACGTCCGCTCCGGCCTCGGCTACTGCCGTACCCCCAGCCAGTACGGCGCCTTCCCCACCGACCCCTACTCGCACACCCCGGCGGGGCACGGTGCCCGCCAGCCCGGTATGACGGGTCAGGTCAAGGAGGAGGTCCTCACCCGGTTCGCCGAGCTCGGCCTACGGGTCGAGGACGGCTGCATCGTCATCCGGCCCGACCTGCTGCGCCCGGCCGAGCTGCTCGACCACGAGGCGACGTTCTCCTACGTGGGCGCCGACGGCACACCTGGGACGATGCGACTCCGGGATGGCTCGCTGGCGTTCACGTTCTGCCAGGTCCCGGTGCAGGTGCGCCGATCGTCCACGGCCGCACTCCGCGTCCACACCAGCGATGGCACCAGGATCGAGTGCGACGGAGGTGTCGTCCCGCCGGACCTGAGTCGATCGGTGTTCGGCCGCGACGGCGGTGTGCGGCTGATCGAGGTCGACACCCCGCTGGGCACCGACGCGCCGACGGCGGGCTGACGTCAGCCGCCCGGGTCCAGCCGCTTCCCCATAGTGGTGGCCACGACGCGGTACCCCAGGGAGTCGTAGAGGCCCCGCGCGACGCGGTTCGGGCCGAACACGTTGAGCCCGATCTCCACGTGGCCGTGGGTGCGCGCCAGGTGCTCGAGGGCGAGCATCGCACCCCTGCCGAGGCCCCGCCCGCGTCTGTCAGCGTCGATGCTCACGTCGTACACCCAGGCCGCGTCCGCTCGGTCCGGGTGCGGCCCCAGCCAGGCGGTGCCCACCCGGGCCGGCTCGGTGTCGGCCTGCTCGACCAGGACCGCCATGACGTGGTGGCCGGGGGTCCGGGGTCCCTCCGGAAGCATCTCGGCGAGCTGGCGTTCCGCACGGTCGCGGGCCGCGTCCGCCGTCATGCCGGTCGCGCCGACGAGCTCGTCGACGTAGGACCGCAGGGTGCGCTCGCGCCAGCCGACGAACTCGTCGTCGGCCAGAGGTCGCAGCTGTACCGGCACGCGACGAACCGTAGACCGGCCTCCGGACGTCAGGGCTGCCGCCGTCCGCGGTGGTCCCCGCTAGCGCCAGGTGGCATCGGTCCCGGGAGGGTGGGTCCGGACCTGCATGAGGGAGGGCCTGGGTGTAGCACCGGTTGTGTCGGAGGCCGGTGCCACGATTCGAACATGTGTTCGACAGGCGTGAGGCCGAGAGAGACGGGGACGACGGGCACCCTGGGGTCGTACGCCGAGGGCATGCCTGCCTGGGATACCTCCAGGGACCCGTGGCTCGACGAGGAGTGGGAGGCCCTCGTCGCCGAGTCGCGCGAGGAGGTGCGACGCAGCCACTGGAGTCGGTTCATGCGGCTGTACGGCGACGAGGCGGACTCGTCGGCCACCGCCACGCTCAGCGACGACGAGCTGCTGGCCCGCCTCGCGGATGCGGAGGCCCTCACGACCCAGCTCATGGCGCTGCAGGCCCGAGCCCTGAGACAACTGCGGGAGCGACGGCTGGCCGAGCAGTCCTCGGCCAGGCCGGACCACCATGACCCCGGTACCTGCACACGCGGGTGCTGCGACGGTGACGGGTGGATCACGCTGGAGGTCGCCCAGGCGCTCGCGCTCAGCGAGCACCAGGTGGGGCGCCGCCTCGATGCCGCCGATCGGCTGGAGCGCTACGAGGCGGTGGGAGCGGCGGCTCGCGACGGGCTTCTTCAGTCGTGGACCGCGACGAAGCTGCTCGAGCACCTCGACGAGCTTGCCGAGCACGTGCCCGAGGACCGCCTTGCCGCGATCGAGCAGTCAACGGTCGCGTGGCTCACCGACCGACCCCGCACCGTCGGCCAGCTCAACGCACGGCTGCGACGGCTGCTCCTCCAGGTCCGCGACCGCGACGGGTCCGACGACGGGGCCCTCACGGCCCGCGACCGACGGGTGCGCGTCATCCCTGCTGACACCAGTGGGCTGGCCACGCTCGTCGCTCGGCTACCCGAGGCCGACGCCGTCGCCATCGCCGGGACGCTCCGGGCGCTCGCCGAGCTCCCGGTCGAACCCACCGACGAGCGCACCCGCGAGCAGAGGCGGTGCGACCTGCTCACGTCGTCGCTCATCGGTCTGCGAGCCGCCTTCGGTCGTGACGGCGACCTCGACCTCGTCGCGCGAGCCCCCGGATCGTTGAGCGTCCACCTCGACGTCACGATCCCGGTCACGAGCCTCACCGGCGGTGACGCGCCGGCGCAGGTCCCCGGGTACGGCCCGGTGCCGGCGTCCACCGCTCGGGCTCTCGCGCAGGCGGGCCCCGACGACGCGAGCGCCCGTCCCCTCGTCTACGACCCCGCGTCGGGACGCCTGCTGGGCGCCGCCGCCCGGCGCGGGCGGATGGGACCCGGGACCTGCATCCGCTGGCTCGACGAGGTGAGACCCTCCCCCGCCTACGCCCATCCCCCGGTGATGGAACGGCTGCTGCACCTGCGAGACGGCACCTGCCGAGCACCCGGCTGCACCCGACGAGCCAGCGCGTGCGACTGCGACCACGTCGTCCCCCACCCGGAGGGGCCGACCAGCCTGGACAACTCGTGCTGCCTGTGCCGGCGCCACCACCGGCTCAAGACGCATGCCCCCGGCTGGTCCCTGAGCCTGGCCTCGGACGGGACGGCGACATGGCTGACACCCAGCGGTCGAACGCTGACGACCGAGCCGGCGGACTACCGGGACTCCGTCGAGGTGCCCGCCGACGTCCCCCCGTTCTGATCGTCGCCGCGCCGTCGTGGACAGTCCCGCCGACGCGGCGTAGCGTGGACACAAGTTACGGTTCCGTAGCTTCGAGCGTGGCCTTCCTCGGCTTGTCGGGGGCGACTCCGTCCGGTAGTCCGACGAGAGAAGGCCCATCATGTGGCCAGCACCCAGCCATCCCGATCGAACCAGCATCCCGCTCGTCATCCAGGGCGGCATGGGCGTGGGGGTGTCGGGCTGGCAGCTCGCTCAGGCGGTGTCGCAGCGCGGCCAGCTCGGCGTCGTCTCCGGGACCGCCCTCGATGTGGTCATGGCACGCAGGCTCCAGGACGGTGACCCCGGCGGCCATGTCCGTCGCGCGCTGGCGGCTTTCCCCGTCCCCGAGGTGGCGGCACAGATCCAGACCACGTACTTCCTGCCCGGTGGCCGGCAACCGGGGCAGGCCTACCGCACGGTGCCCATGTTCGGGCTGCGACCATCGGTCGCTTCCCAGCTGCTGACCGTGGTGGCCAACTTCTGCGAGGTGTTCCTCGCCAAGGACGGCCATGACGGCCCGGTCGGGATCAACTACCTGCGCAAGATCGAACCACCGCTGCCGTTCGCCTGCCTCGGGGCTGCCCTCGCCGGCGTGGACTACGTGCTGGTGGGGGCGGGTAACCCGGGGGAGATCCCAGACCTGCTGCGTCGCCTGTGCCGTCGGGACGGGGTCGCGCTCCCGGTGCGCACCCAGGGGACGACCTCCGCCGACGGTCCGGTCGTGGTTCGGTGCAGCCCGAGGGCACTGCTGGGCCACGGCCCGGTCCTGCCCGTCCCGAAGATGCTCGCGATCGTCTCCTCCACCGATCTCGCGATCGGTCTCGCACAGGACCCGGCGACCAGACCGGACGGCTTCGTGGTGGAGGCTCCGACCGCCGGTGGCCACAACGCACCACCTCGCGGACCGCGACGCACCACCGAGGAAGGCGAGCCCGAGTACTCCGACCGCGACCACGTCGACCTCGGCTCTGTCCGTGACCTGCAGCTGCCCTTCTGGCTCGGCGGCGGGCGGGGCACACCCGAGGGGCTCAGGGAGGCGCGCTCGTCTGGCGCCGCCGGAGTCCAGGTCGGCACGGCGTTCGCCTTCAGCGCCGAGTCAGGCCTGGAGCCGTCCCTCAAGCTGCGCGTGCTGGAGGCCGTCGTGGCCGGCGAGGAGCCGACGGTGCGCGCGGACTGGCGAGTCTCGCCGACCGGGTTCCCGTTCAAGGTCGTCGCTGTCGACGACACCCTGTCCGATCCTGCGGTCATCGGCCAGCGTCCTCGAGTCTGTGACGTCGGGGCCCTCCGCACCCCCTACAAGAAGGCGGACGGCGAGATCGGCTACCGGTGCCCCGCCGAGCCCATCGCCACCTACGTCGACCGCAAGGGGGGCCGCCCCGCCAACACCGACGGGCGCGCCTGCCTGTGCAACGCCCTCCTCGCCACCGCCGGGTTCCCGCAGCAACGTCCTCACGACTACGTCGAGCCACCGCTGGTCACGGCCGGCAGCGACTTCACAGCGGTGTTCGAGCTCGCCCAGACCCACCGGGCCCACCTCCCCTACCCCGCAGCAGCGGTGCTCACGTACCTCCTCGACGGCGCGCTGTGACCGCCGGCCCCACGGGCGTCCCGGGCGCGGCAGGCTGGTCCCGCAGGGCTCAGTGCCCGACGGCTGCCTTGACGGCGACGACTGCCAGGGCCACGGCGAGGACGGCGCCGGCGAAGACCACGCTGGCCGTCCAGGAGCGACCTCGGAGCCTGGCGATGGCCAGACCGGTCAGCGCAGGTAGGGCAGCGAGGACCAGCACCGCGACCTGGAGGGCCGTCTCACCGTTCAGCACGATGAACGGCAGGGCAGCGATCACACCGACGGCGAGCCCACCCGCGACCTGTGCGCTGGCTTCCCGGGCCGCCGAGGCCGCCGCGAATCCACCCTCGGTGAGATGGGCAGCCAGCCTGAACGCCAGCCAGTGAGCCAGCACGAGGCCGAGGGCGGTTCCCAGCAGGAGCGGCACCACTGTTCCGGCTTCTGGGACACGCTCGCTCGGGACCGCGACCAGCGCCGTCCACTGGACCAGAGCCATGTAGAGGGCCGCAGCGAAGAACTCCCGCGCTGCCAGGCGACGTTCGACGTCCGCGTCGTGCTCAACCACGGCCAGCCTCATCCCCTCCAGCATCCACAGCGGTCAGCGATCGAGGCCGCGACCGGAGCGACCGAAGCGATCAGAGTCACCTGCTTCGGGCGGCGTCAACCGCCTTCGTGATCCTGCTTGCGCGGGTCTCGGCCTTCTTGGCGGTCTCGACCTGCCGTACGAGCTCCTTGCGTGTCGACGGGGCCAGCCGCTGCCAGCCGTCGCCGACCTCGGCCTCGTCGAGGGCGGACGCGAGATCGTCCGGGACGGCGACGTCTCGCGGGGCGGTGTCCAGCTCGAGGGTCACCTCGACCGTCTGCTGGTCGGTGATGCCGGCCGCCAGTCGCTGCTCCTTGCTGACACCCACCAGGAACTGCTCGCCCATGCGGGCCACGGTGGACCGGTACGTGTGGCCCAGGACCGTGACGACGACCGCGGGACGGCGCCCTGCTCCCAGTGCGGCGACGACATCATCGGGCACGACGATCCCCATGGTGTCCCTGGCCTGCCCTCGCACCAGCTGGGCATCGAACATGACTGCCATCAACGACCTCCAAGGCAGCACCCTAGGAGCGCCGATCCTTCGGCGCACCGAGGAGGGTGGCTGCGTCGGCGGCGAACCGGGCCTTGCTGGCGGCGCTGCCGTTCGGCGACGGGTCCGACTTCGCCGATGCCCGTCGGGAGTTCATCGCGGACACCCCACACCGGATGATCGACAACCCGGACGGCGGCCCGTCGTTCGATCTGGACCTGTACGGGTTCGTGCGGGCAGTCCTTCCCCTGGACACGGTGAACCCGCGCTGACTACGAGCCCGGCGAGTACCGGTGGGTGGCCGAGCCGATCAACCACCTGGTGCTCGCGACCCTGACAACACCGACGCCAAGAACCTGCTCGCCGGCACCTGCACCCAGCTGACCTACCAGACCGAGTCCGGGCCGTGGCGCGACTTCTCCCTCGCCGGCGACCTATCCGCGGTCCAGGCCCTCCTCGGCCACCTCGACACCTTCGAGCTTGGGATCCCCATCGTCACCCCCTGAGCGGTGGGCCAGGACGGGTGGAGCACGGGAGAGCCGGTTGTCCCGACGACATGGCGGATCGGCACATGCGGACGCGCACATGGACGCCGTGGTCGACGAGATCTGGCTCGGCACCAGGCAGCCGTGTGGGTGCGGGGTCGCTAGGGTCCCAGCGTGACAGAAGCCTCGCCTGCGGTTGCCCTGCTGATCGATGCCGACAACGCCGCGTTGGGAAGCCTCGATCAAGTGCTTGCAGCGCTCGCGGAGCATGGGGATGTCACCATTCGCCGCGCCTACGGGAACTGGTTCAAGTCCGCGCTCAAGGCCTGGGACCCCGAGCTGAACCGGCGCGGCATACGGCCCGTCCAGCAGTCCGACCCGGTGAGGGGGAAGAACGCGACCGACCTCGCGCTGGTCATCGACGCCGTTGACCTGCACCACACGATCAGGCCGGACGTGTACGCCTTGGTGTCCAGCGACAGCGACTACGCCCCGTTGGCCCACTTCCTGCGCGAGCGCGGGGCGAAGGTCATCGGGTTCGGCCGCGCGAACACCGCGGAGTCCTTCCGGGTCGCCTGCACCTTCTTCGTGCCGATTCCCGGAGCGCCCGATGGCAAGCCGAAGCAGGAACCCAAACGGCAGCCGACGCTCCCCGAGCTACTCACCGGGGCGATCGCCAAGAACGCCGACAAGCAGGGCTGGGCCCGAGTCAGCTCTGTCGCGAACCACATGCGCCAACATCACGGTCAGTCCGCACGGGACCACGGCAAGGCCACGTGGACCAAGGTCCTCCGGGGCCTCCCGGGCTACGAGTTCCGAAACGAGGGCACGACCAGCGTGGCGGTCCGCGTCAAGAGGAGCGACTAGTCCTCCTCGGACGCGAGTCCCATCCGATCGATTGGCAACGCTCCCATCCTGTCGCGGCGCATCGGAGACGATGCGTGTCATCTCCTC
>Ga0316576_10000773_pt1 | contig 15979 bp, 11 predicted proteins | sample S0NA_FD_203075 | JGI IMG/M metagenome (GOLD analysis project Ga0316576, IMG submission 203075) | Rhizosphere microbial communities from salt marsh grasses in Alabama, United States - S0-2_050615r3r5 | ecosystem: Host-associated > Plants > Roots > Rhizosphere | place: USA: Alabama | collected... | reverse complement strand
AACGACTGCGAGTGAAGGCAAGACCATCGGGAAGACAACACCAGATCGAGGTGGACAGGAAAGCGCCAGACTTGATCAGGTTCCCGTCCGGCCCCCCGCGGGGGCACCCCAGAGGCCCTCGCAACGGCGCCAAATCGCGAACGACCCGGAAAGACCTCAGGCGACGTGCCGCCCCGGCAGGCCGGCGTACCTTGTGCCGCGCTTGAGAGGCCCGACCTTTTCAGACGCTGAGCACCGCTCCCTGTTGGGACGCGTCCCTCGGCCCTCCCTAAACGGAACGCTTGTCCGCCGGGGGGGCGGCGAGCGGGGTGGCCGACACGATGATCCGGGCCGCATCCGACAGAGCGCGGAGTTTAGCAGCCCGAACAGAGCGTGTGAAAGTCTCGACCTTGCGTCTTCAAGCGCATCGGGGGGCGAGCCGGATCATCTGAGCGGCTGATCAGGCTCCCGGCAATGCCTGCGTTGCGGCCCGAAACCGCCGGGGCACCTCCCCTCACACCTGACCCGAGGATGCCGCTGCCGAAACGCTCGCCCGGACGCGAGCGTTTGTCTCACGCAAGCATCGGTCGCTCGAACTTCTCATGGCCGAGCACCGCGACATCGGCGACGAACACGGTCAGGTGGTAACCTGTACCGATGAGCGCGTCCAGCTCATCGAGCAGGCCGGTCAGGCGCTCTGTCGGAAGGATGACCTTCAGGAGCAGATTGGTGTCGACATCCAGGTTTCCGGACTGCAGCCCCTCGGCGCCGGCACCACGGGCACGCAGCAGGGTATAGCCGCTGGCGCCGCAGCGGCGCATCAGCGCGACCAGGCGATCCTCAAGCACATCCGTGGTGATGACGGTGACGAGTTTTTGGGGGTAGAGTCGGTGCATGTTTGTTGGCTCCTACGACTCGCTCTGAACAAGGCCAATGGCAGTCTGGGCGGCGCCCAGCGGCGTCTGTTGGTCAGGTCCCGCCCGCCATCAACAGGGCCAGATGGTAATAGACCGGGATGCCGACGACGACATTGAAGGGAAAGGTCACACCAAGCGACAGGGTGAGATAGAAAGACGGATTGGCCTCGGGCACCGCGAGCCGCATCGCAGGCGGTACCGCGATGTAGGAGGCGCTGGCGCCCAGCACGGCGACCAGTGTCGTACCGCCGACCCCGAAGCCGAGGATGGAATGCCCGATCATCACGCCGATCAGACCACCGAGCAGCGGCATCACCACTCCAAACCCGCCGAGGACAAGCCCGACCCGCCGGAAGTCGCCGAATCGCCGCGCTGCCTCCATCCCCATCTCCAGCAGGAACAGGCATAACATGCCCATGAAGATGTCGGTCGTGAAGGGGTGCAGCGACTCCATTGCCTTGGGATTCGCGATAGCGCCGATCAGCATCGAGCCGACCAGGAGCACGACACTTCCGTTGGTGAACGCCTCGCGCAGGATCTCCGCCATACCGCCGTTGCCACGCTCTGTCCGCGCCGCGACGCGCTCGGGGTCCGCCGCAGCCAAGCGACCCCGGCTCCAGGTGGCGAGCAACAACCCGACGACGATGGCCGGGGACTCCATGACCGCGAGCATGATCAGCGGATAGCGCTCGTAGTCCACCCCTTGGCTGCCGAGGAAGGCGATGGCGGTGAGGAAGGTCCCGGCACTGACCGAGCCATAGTGCGCCGCGATCGCGGCAGCGTCGAGCGAGTCGACGCGCCGAGTCGCAAGCAGCAACCCATAACCGATCACCGGAAGCAGCAGACCGAGTGCGAACGCCCAGAACACCGCCGCCAAGGCCTCGCCGAGGTCCGCCCGCGCCAATTCCACGCCGCCGTGCAGGCCGATCGAGACCAGCAGATAGATGGATAGGATCTTCGCGAGATCCGGAGGGAAGCGCAGATCCGACTTGATCAGGCGTGCGATGAAGCCGAGTGCGAAGAACAATACGGCCGGGATCAACAGGTTGGAAAACGCGGACATCGAGCCTCCGTGGTCCCGAGCAAGGATGCGAATCGTCGGGACGTGATCGGAGGCTACCGCCGCGCCTCGCTCGCGACTAATCGATATTGTTGATTGCTCGGATCAGCGAAGGTCGATCGCTGCCGACGCCGACCGGCATCCAAACCCAGATGTCGGCCAAGCGCCCCGCGATGCCACAACGACACGCCGCCGATCGCGCGACAGGCTCCTAGGAGCCTGTCGGACTTGGGGCGAGCGCGGTTTGTGCCGCGACTGGCGGGCTGCGGGGCTAGACTTATTGGATGGATCTGCTTTCCGCCGCCATCCTGCTCGCGATCATCATGGACCCGCTGGGGAACATCCCGGTGTTCCATTCGCTGCTCGGCCGTTACCCGCGCGCCCGGCGGATCCGCATCATCGGGCGGGAGCTGGTCATTGCCTACCTGGTGTTGGTGGGATTTCTGGCGGGCGGCGATGTCGTCCTGCGGTACCTGGGACTCGAGCAGCCGGCGCTCGGGGTTGCCGGTGGGGTGGTGCTCTTCATCATCGCGCTGCGGATGGTCTTCCCGGATCAGGAGGTCATCGAGCGCCGGGAGCTCCACGACGAGCCCTTCATCGTCCCGCTCGCGATCCCCATGATCGCCGGCCCCTCTGCGCTCGCGGCGGTGCTGCTGCTGGTGAGTCGTGAGCCGGCTCGCTTCTGGACCTGGCTCGCTTCCCTGACGGCCGCCTGGTGCGTCAGCGCCGCCATCTTGGTGGGCTACGGGCTGCTGATGGAGAAGCTGGGCCCCCGCACCCTGAGGGCGCTGGTCCGGCTCACCGGGATGCTCCTGATCATGATGGCGGTGCAGATGCTGATGGACGGCGTGGCGGGGTACGTCCTTGAGCTGATGGAACGCTGAGCGCAGCCCAACGCCCGCGATCGCGCCCCCACGCGCCCTGCGCCGCGCCAGCTGGATCCGCCCCCGGGTGCAGGGGCGCGCGCCGCTGCAGAGCGGGCTGGCTCGACGCGATCATTGCGCTGCCTGTGCGCGAACCCGATCCAGGATGCCCTCCGCCGCCATCAGACCGTTGACCGCCGCTCCCACGATGCCGCGCGACTTCCCGGCCCCGTCGCCCGCGACGAAGAGGCCGGGGACGTCGGTCTCCAGATCGCGGCGGGTGGGGTAACGCACGTCGTAGAACTTGATCTCCGGCACATAGACGGCGGTCGATGGGTGGGCGACCCCGGGGATCACCCGCGCGAGCAGCTCCAGGCTCTCCTGGAGGTTGCGGACGATCCGCCCCGGGTACGCGAAGGAGATGTCACCCGGCGTGACACCCGGCCCGGGAGGCAGCGTCGGCAGCAGCTTGTCGAAACCCAGCTCAGCCGAATAGAAGGTCTGCGCCTTGGATCGCCTGCCGGCGATCAGATCACCCCAGCGCTGCACGATGAGACTGTTGCCGCCGCCCCAGAAGTTGGCGAATCGGGCCACCTGATGCCCCATCTCGGTGGTGTCCTGCACCGGCTCCGTCATACTGACCGTGTTCAGGATCGCGAAGTTCGTGTTCGCCGTCTTGGCCGCCTTGAGCGCGTCCCCGTTGACCAGACGAAAGCCGCGGTGCTCCTCGACCCGGACGTGTCCGCCGGGGTTGGTGCAGAAGGTGCGCGTGCGGTCCTGATGCGTCGGGGTGCAAAAGATGAGCTTGGGGTCATAGAGGACATCGGTGATCTCCTCGTACACGGCCGACGCAATTTCCACCCTGCAGCCGATGTCGATCGCGCCATAGCCGGTGCGCACCCCGAGCGCACGCGCCTTCTCCCTGAACCAGTAGGCACCCTCGCGGCCCGGCGAGCAGACCACGTATGGTGCGCGGAAGGCACCTCGACTGGTCTCGACCAGGAAACGGCCGTCGGGCGACCTCTGGAGGTCAGTGACCTCGGTCTCGAACAGGAAGGTCCCGCCGCGCTGTCTGACGGTGCCGGCCATGGCGCCCGTGACCCGGTGTGCGAAGTCGGTCCCCATGTGCCGCTGCACCACCGGGACCAGCTGAATGTCCCATCCCCCCTTGAGCGTGCGCCGACGGACCCAGGAGACCCGCTCCAGCCACCATTGGACGCGTGCCTCGTCCAGGCCATGGAGGGTCGGATCGGCGCCGTGATCCAGAAAGATCCGATCCACTTCCTCGATACGACGGGTCGCCTCCTCCTCGGACAGACCAAGCTCCGCCAGATCGAGGCCGATGTGCGGCGAGAGGTTGAGCTTGCCGTCGGTGGCGCCCCCGGCGCCGCCCGGCCGCGGCCTGCGGTCCAGCAGCAGAACCTCGAGGTGGCCCGCGAGCCGCAAGCCGGCGAAGAGGCCCGCCGGCCCGGCCCCGATGATGACGACGTCGACGTGCTTGGCTGACATGAAGGTGACCCCCGACGCAGGCATTCAATCCGGGTTCAGCTCGACCGATGGGAGGCGAAAGAGCGCCCGCTTGACCTCATCGAAGTAATCCGGAAGGTAGCGGTCCCAGAGCCGAACCGGCAGCCGCTCGAGACGGGCGTCGGGCGCGGCCGGAAGCGTAAAGATCAGCTCGAGCAGGAACTCGACATTCTGTGCGAGCTGACTCTGGTAGGCGTGCAGCCGTCGCTGGCGAATGATGCGGTCCTCGTGCATGCAGCGACCGATCTCGCCCTCGAGCGTCTCTTCGTAGTCCGAGTAGATGATCTCGACCCGGGCGCTGGGCTCTCCGCCAGCGATGAAGGCATCGAACCACCGGTTGGCGGTCTCGGCCCCGATGCCATGGTCCCGAAAGACCCGGAGGACCTTCGCCGGGAGCGCCTGGGCAAGGATCCGCCCCCTGTCCGGCGAATAGTCGACGAGCAGATTCACCGCCTGATAGTCGCCCCGATGGATCTCCCGCTCCACCAGTCGACATCCCAGCTCCTGCAGGACGCCGAGCAGACGCCCCTCGTCGCCCGGCTCGACGATGACCTTGATGCCGGCAACGTCGTTGACCTCGAGGTCATCGGACAAGCGGTCCGGTCCCGCCGCTCGGAGGCGACGCAGCAGCTCGCGCTCGGACCTTCGAAGCATCAACACGGGCGCTCTCTGCCCCTCACCGGTCTCATCGACCGGGCGGCCAAAACAGGCCTCCGGATCGACCGGTCCGAGCGGCGCCCGGCGCCTGATCTCCCCGTAGAGCCAGTCCACGACGCGCCGCGCCGATTTCTCGGCGAGCCGCCGGATGCGCTTGATGCGGCTGGAGCCGGCATAGATCCTCCTGCCGTCCCCCTCGACGAAATAGAGCCTGCCACAATAAGGGGTCTCTCGATAATACAGCCCCGGCTCGGCCCGATAGGCGGCAATCAGCCGATCTGCCCGCTCGGACGCACGCGGCAGGTGGGCGACCAGCTGGTCCTTGAGGTCACCCTTCGTGAATGAAGCTCGACTCGAGAGCCGGCTGCCGCGCAGCCGACGCAGGATGCCCTCGGCGAGGATCGGCAGATAGCGGCCCACGTAGACCGAGTTGAAGTGAACCAGCTGCAGCAGCTCGGTGGTGTCGGAAGGCTCGAGCTGATCGAGCATCCAGCGCCGGATCAGATCCCGGAGCGCATCGCGGTGGGTGAAGCCGGTGATGCTGATCATCGGGGTGCCGGCTCAGCTGGGAATGCCTGGCGAATGTCGCGATCCCCTGTACTCGTGTCGGAAGCCCGCCGAGGGCACCCTCACGGGGCGCCTGCACGCTCCGGGCTTTCCTTGCGGGTGTACCGCGACTCAGGCGGCGAAGTCGCGCAGACGCACCGGCTGGCGCCGATCACCCCAGTCGCCCGGCCTCTCCTCGAAGACGCCGGCACAGACCGTCCCGCAGCGATTGCAGCGGCCATCCGCCGTCAGGTTCCAATCGTAAAGCCGATACCAATTCCTCCCGATCAGCTTCTGTCCGCAGCCGTGGCAGTAAGTGCTTTCGCCGGCCTCGTCATGGACGTTGCCGGTATACGCATAGCGAACGCCGCTCCTCGACGCGATGGCACGCGCGCGCGTCAAGGTAGAGGCCGGGGTCGGCGGATGATCGAGCATCTTGTAGTCCGGGTGGAAGGCGGTGAAATGCATCGGGACCTCCGGCCCCAGGTGCTCGACAACCCATTCGGTCATGGCTTCCAGCTCCGCGTCGGAGTCGTTCTCTCCCGGGATCAGGAGGGTCGTGAGCTCCACCCACACTCGGGTCTCGTGGACCAGGTACTCAAGGGTCTCCAGAACAGGCTGCAGATGACCGCCGCAGAGCTTGTGGTAGAAGTCCTCCGTGAAGGCCTTGAGGTCGACATTGGCCGCATCCATCCAGTGAAAAAACTCGACACGCGGCTCGGGGCAGATATAGCCGGCGGTCACGGCGACGGACTTGATGCCGTGATCACGGCAGATCTTGGCCACATCGATCGCGTACTCATGGAAGATGACCGGATCGTTATAGGTGTAGGCCACGCTGCGACAACCCCAGGATTCGGCGGCCCGCGCGATGGTATCGGGGGATGCGGCGTCGGCGAGCGTGTCCATCTCACGCGACTTGCTCATGTCCCAATTCTGGCAGAACTTGCAGGCCAGGTTGCAGCCGGCCGTCCCGAACGAGAGGACGGGTGTGCCCGGCAGGAAGTGGTTGAGCGGTTTCTTCTCGATGGGATCGATACAGAATCCGGACGAGCGGCCATAGGTCGTCAGGACGATCTCGCCGCCCTCACAAGCGCGAATGAAGCACATGCCGCGCTGCCCCTCTTTGATCCGGCAGAAGCGCGGGCAGAGGTCACACTGGACCCGGCCATCGTCCAAGCGATGCCAATAGCGCGTCGGCACGACGCTGTTGGTCTGCTTGCCATTCATCGCCACCCCCCGCCCGGGCATTCCCGAGCCATGCTCATCATCGGATGCTTCGGCGAAACGCGCGTCGAGCCCGTCTCACCTTCAGTGTGGATGAGCTTGCGTCGATTGCAACTCGAACGAATGAGCCCCCTGAGGGATCTATACTTTTTGTGAAGACTGACGACCGGCGGGCGCCGGTGCTGAGCTCGCTGGCACAAGCTGAAGGAGGAACCACCCATGTTAGTGTCTCGACGACCCGCGGTGGCCGGGAGCTTCTACCCCGGCGATCCGCGCGAGCTCAAACGCATGGTGGACGGGTATCTGGCCGAGGTGAGCGCAGAGGACGCGCCCCCGAAAGCCCTGATCGCGCCCCATGCCGGCTATGTCTATTCCGGACCCATTGCCGCCAGCGCTTATGCCACGCTGGCCCCGTCTCACGCGACCATTTCGCGCGTCGTCCTGTTGGGGCCGGCGCATCGCGTACCCTTGCGCGGGCTCGCGGCGAGCAGCGCCGAACGTTTCGACACCCCACTCGGCTCGGTCGCTCTGGACCGCGCGGCGATCGACCTGGCGCTGACCCTGCCGCAGGTGAAGCTGATGGACGAGGCGCATCTGCTGGAGCATAGCCTGGAGGTCCAGCTGCCCTTCCTGCAGGAGGTGCTGGACCGGTTCCAGCTGGCGCCCTTCGTCGTGGGGGACGCCTCACCCGCAGAGGTGGCGGAGGTGCTCGAGCTACTCTGGGGCGGACCCGAGACCCTGATCGTGATCAGCTCAGACCTCAGTCACTACTATGACTACCGGACCGCGAAGCGGCTCGACGCCACCACCTCGGCGGCCATCGAGGCACTCCGCCCGGAGGATATCGGTTACGAGCAGGCCTGCGGACGCAACCCCGTGAACGGCCTCCTCGAGCTGGCGAAGCGCCGCGGCTTGCGGGCGCGGACCTTGGACCTGCGCAACTCCGGCGACACTGCGGGCCCGCGCGACCAGGTGGTGGGATATGGAGCCTATGCCTTCAACTGAGGCGCAGGGGACCTACAGCGCGGAGGAGCGGCGGATCCTCCTGGGTGTGGCGGCGCGGTCGATCGAGCATGGATTGGATCAGGGCGCGCCCCTGGCACCAGACCCGGGCGAGTATCCACCGGCCCTGCGAGCGTTGCGCGCGACCTTCGTCACGCTGGAGATCGATCACGCCCTCCGCGGCTGCATCGGCGTCTTGGAGGCCATCCGCCCACTGGTCGTCGATGTCGCCCGCAACGCGTTCGCGGCGGCCTTCGAGGACCCCCGTTTCACGCCGTTGACCCGCGAGGAGCTTCCGCGGCTGGAGATCCATCTCTCGATCCTGAGTCCGCCGGCAGCGATGCGCTTCAACTCCGAGGCCGATCTGCTCGAGCAGATCCGACCGGGGGTCGACGGCCTGATCTTGGAGGACCGCGGGCGGCGCGGGACCTTTCTGCCGTCGGTTTGGGAGCAGCTGCCGAGTCAGGCGCAATTCTTCGAGCACTTGAGGCTCAAGTCCGGCCTGCCGGCCGGCCACTGGTCGGACAGCCTGCGGGTCTCCCGCTACACCACCGAATCGTTCGGCGCCTCCATCCAAGAGGCCTTCCAAGACAGACCGGCAGAAACCGGCTAGCCTTCAATCACCCCGTCCTGTCCGCTCTGACCTCAATCATGGCCGTTGCACCCCTCAAACCGGACGATCTCTTCCGACGCTGCGATCCGGCGCAGTTCGCCTTCGAAACCACGGCCGAGTTGGAAGCGGGTGACGCCCTGATTACGCAGGACCGCGCCATGCATGCCGTTCGTTTTGGTATCGGCATCCGGCATGCGGGCTACAACCTGTTCGCTCTGGGACCTTCAGGGACCGGCAAGTACGCCTTGATCCGAAACGCGCTCGAGAAGCGCGCCAAAGGCGAGGCGGTCCCGCCCGACTGGTGCTACGTCTTCAACTTCGAAGACGCCCATCGCCCGCGCGCCATGCGTCTGCCTCCCGGCAAGGGCGCGGAGCTCAAGCGCGATATGGGGCAGCTGGTCGAGGACCTGCATCGCGCGATCCGGGGTGTGTTCGAGAGCGACGAATATCGCACCCGAACCCAGGCCGTCGAGGAAGAGCTGGAGGAGCGCCAGGAACGCACCATGGGCGAGATTCGGGAGTTGGCCAAGGAGAAGGACGTCATCCTGCTCCAGACGCCGACCGGGTTCACCCTCGCGCCGGTGCGCAACGGCAAGCCGCTCGGCCCAAATGAGTTTCAGGCCCTGCCCGAAAAGGAACGGGCACGGATCGAGGAGGACATCAACAGTCTGCAAGCCGAGATGCGCAAGGCCTTGCACCAGATGCCGCTCTGGAAGAAGCATTCGGATGAGCAGATCGAGGAGTTGAATCGGGAGATGGCGGCCGCCGCGATCCAGAGCCTGGTGGAAGCACTGTGCGAGAAATACGGTGAGCTCCCGGCGGTGGTCGACTACCTGCGACAGGTTGAGCGGGACGTGGTCGACAACTTTCGCCAGTTTCTGCCTGAACAGGACAAGCGCCCACCGCTGCTCGGCATGTGGATGCCACCCAGCGGCGACGGACAACCTTGGAACCACCGCTATCGGATCAACGTGCTGCTGGGGCACGACAAGAACGGCGGCGCCCCGGTGGTCTACGCCGACCTGCCCGCCCATCATCAGCTGGTTGGGCGAATCGAGCACCGCGCGCACCTCGGAGCGTTGGAGACGGACTTCACCATGATCCGGGCCGGCGCCCTGCATCAGGCAAACGGCGGTTATCTCATCGTCGACGCCCTCAAGCTGCTGCTCCAACCCTTCGCGTGGGAGACATTGAAACGTCTCCTGCAGGCGCGCGAGATCCGCATCGAGTCGCTCGCCCAGATCACCAGCCTGATCAGCACCCTGTCCCTGGAGCCCGAGCCCATCCCGCTGGATGTCAAGGTCGTCATGCTCGGCGAGCGCCACATCTACTACCTGCTGTATCAGCTGGACCCCGAGTTCAGCGAGCTCTTCAAGGTCGCGGTTGATTTCGACGAGGAGGTCGAGCGGGGGCCCGAGAACGACCTGGTCTATGCCCGTTTCGTGGCCTCCGAGGTGCGGCGCGCTGGGCTGCGTCACTTCGATCGCGCGGCCGTCGCCCGTGTGATCGAGCAGAGCGCCCGCCTGGCTGACGACAACGAGCGCCTCACCAGCCACATGCGCTCCATCGGGGACCTGGTGCGCGAGGCGGACTACTGGGCCGGGACGGCCGGCCGAGAGACGATCACCGCCGCGGATGTCCAGCGCGCCGTCGACGCCCAGATCGAACGTGCCGATCGGATCAGCCGGCGCCTGCGCGAGGAGACGACGCGCGGGACGATCCTGATCGAGACCGCCGGGGAGCGTGTCGGTCAGGTCAATGGGCTCGCCGTCATGACGCTGGGTGGGTTTTCATTCGGACATCCCACGCGGATCACCGCGCGGGTGCGTCTCGGCGAGGGCGAGGTGATCGACATCGAGCGCGAGGTCAAGCTGGGAGGCCCCCTGCATTCCAAGGGCGTCCTGATCCTCCAGGGGTTCATCGCCGGGCGCTACGCGCTCGACTACCCACTGTCTCTCTCGGCGAGTCTGGTCTTCGAGCAGTCCTATGGCGGTATCGAGGGCGACAGCGCCTCGGCGGCAGAGCTCTTCGCCCTGCTCTCCGCGCTCGCAGATCGGCCGATCCGCCAGTCACTCGCGGTCACCGGCTCGGTGAATCAGCTTGGCGAGATCCAGGCGATCGGCGGGGTCAACGAGAAGATCGAGGGCTTCTACGACACCTGTGCGGCACGCGGACCGCTGGACGGACAAGGGGTCCTGATTCCCGCCTCGAACGTCAAGCATCTGATGCTGCGTGCCGATATCCGCGAGGCGGTCGAGCAAGGCCGCTTTGGGATCTACCCGATCGAGACCGTGGACGAGGGGATCGAGATCCTGACCGGGACACAGGCCGGCGCGCGCGGCTCGGATGGCTGCTTCCCGGATCGCAGCGTCAACCAGCGTGTCGATGACCGTCTGATCGGTTTCTCCAAGCGGCTGACCGAGCTGCAGTCGCGCGAGGGCAAGGGCGAGTCGAACGAGGGAGCCGGCGAATGAGCACCGAAGGCAGCGGAAGGCGTGTCCGCCGCATCGCCGTCGCCCTGGACGCCTCCCCGCACAGCCTGGGGGGTCTGGAGCTGGCCGCCGGGATCGCGGTTGCTCTCGATGCCGAGCTCGAGGGCGTGTTCGTGGAGGACACCGATCTGCTTCGCACGGCCGGGCTGCCCTTTTTGCGCGAGTTCCGCACGGCGACACTCTGCGAGAGCGCATTGGATGCCGAACGGCTCCAGCGCGAGCTGCGGGCGGCCGCCAGGCGCGTGCGCGAGCATCTGGAGCACTCCGCCGCCGAGTTGGGGCTCGCCTGGTCGTTTCGGGTCTGGCGCGGCGATCTCGAGGCCGAGATCCTCGGGGCGGCCCGCGGTGCCGAGCTCTTCGCCCTCGGCCGCATCGGGCGCTTCGCCCCCTTGCGACGCTCTCGGTCGCCGGCGGCGAAATCGCGCACCGATGTCCTCGTCGTGGGCGTCCTCTTCAACCGGAGCGCGGCGGCGGCGCGCGCCCTCTCGATCGCGGGGGAGGTGGGGATTCGACACCCCGTGAGCCTCGTCGTCGTCCTTCAGCCGGAGGCGCCCTCCGAGACGGCGATGCTGCGCACCAAGGCGCTCGAGCAGCTCGGCCCGATGCGCGATCAGGCGCGGATCGTCACCCTCGGCGGCGCGGACGCGGCGCGTCTCGCGGCGCTGGTCAAGGACTTCGGCATCGACATGCTCATCCTCGACGACACCAACCCCATCCTCACCCAAACCCCGCTCTGGACCAGTCTCGAGAGACTCGGGTGCCCGGTGGTGATCGGCCGTTGAGAATCAGGTCGCCGATGGCTCGTCCAACTGATCCGCGATGAAGGCACGGGCCTGATCGCGCAAACGGATCGCGGCCTCCCAGTCGCTGCCGACGGGCTGAATGGGGGGCCCGATGATCACCTCGGCGCGGCCTGGACGCGGCGAGAAGCTGTCTCCCCGCATCAGTTCGCGGGTCCCGCGCAGGGCGGCCGGCACGATCGGAGCACCGGCCGCAGCGGCAGCGGCAAAGGCGCCCATCCGGAACGGCAGCAGCCCGGGCTGCTCGCGGAAGGTCCCCTCCGGAAAGAAGCCCAGGGTTGCCCCGCCAGCGAGCACCTCGGTCAGACGTGTGGACTCGTCACTGCCGGCCTGGGGATCGAAGCGATCCACGAAATGGGCATCCATGTTGCGCAGGAATGCGGCCACGAACGGATTGGCGACCAACTCGCGTTTGGCGACGAAGCCGATCGGTCGCTCCACGGCCTCGACCAGGGCGAGCGCATCCAGGTAGCTCTCATGATTCGCGACCAGGACGAACGGGACTCCCGCAGCCGGAAGATGCTCTCGACCCTCGACGCTGAGTCCCACGAAGGCCAGCCGCCGCAGCAGGCGAATCCCCGCGCGGACCATAGGCCAACGCCAGACCGCACGTGGGCTGATCATCACCCCAATCCAAAACCAGGGTGCGATCAGCCAGAAGAGCACCCAAGCATAGCCGGCGTAGAGGACTTCAGGCAGACGCCCCAGGCGTGAACGCACTCCCGACCCCGCGACCCGAAGCAACTGCCAGAGCGGACGCCGCGGCTGCTCCGACAGCCGGCCGGCGAGATAGCGGTCGCGGGTGGCGGCGCGTCTGAGCTTGCCGCTCGAGGTCTTGAGCACCGCGCGCGGGGGCACCAACATGAGCTCGTCCGGAGGCAGGCCGAGGACGTCGGTGGCGCGCCGCCGTAACTGATGGGCCAGCGCGGTGCGACGTGCCGGGTCACGCTCCTTGCTCTCCGCCAGAATGACGAGCCGCTCGCTTCCAAGGACCGGGTCCGTGGCGGCAAAGGCGACGACACAGCCCTTACGCACCCCATCGACCTCGCCGAGTGCCTGCTCGACCTCATAGGGGTAGATATTGCGCCCGCCCCGGATGATCACGTCCTTGACCCGCCCGGTCAGATGGACATCCCCCGCGGCCAAGTAGGCGCGGTCACCGGTCGAGAGCCAACCGTCTCGGATCAGTGCCTGTGTGGCTTTCGGGTTGCGATAGTAACCCTGCGTCGCGGATGGACCTTGGAACTCGAGCAGCCCCTCATGGCGCTCCGGCCGCTCCCGCCCGGCCTCATCGACGATCCGCACCCGATAACCGGGCAGTGGACGCCCGCAGGCCACGACCTCCATGGCCTGCGGGTCGTCGCAGCTCACCGCGAGGGCATGCCCCGAGCGTGCGAACCGCTCGCGATCGATGCAGTCGATCCGCGGCCCACGGTTGGGCGGCGGAAACGCGAGTCCGACCGCCGCTTCTGCCAGGCCGTAGACCGGGGCGAGTGCTTCAGGCCGCAGACCGTAAGGGGCAAAGCGCACGGCAAAACGGCGCAAGGTCTCGGGGCTCACGGGTTCTGCGCCATTCAAGGCCCATCGCCAATGACTGAGGTCCAGGCCCTCGAGCTGAGCGTCGGCGATGCGGGTTAAGCAGAGCTCATAGCCGAAGTTCGGCGCCGCGGAGAGTGTGCCTCGATGACGGTGGATCGCTTGGAGCCACCGGATCGGACGCGCCAGGAAGGCCAAGGGCGAGATCGAAATCAGGGGCAGTCCGTAGTAGAGACTCCCGAGCCAGGCGCCGATGAGGCCCATGTCGTGATAGAGCGGCAACCAGCTCACGAAGACGTCCTCCGGTGCGACCTGCACCACCTCACCCATGGCGCGGATGTTGGCGAGGAGGTCGGCGTGGGTGAGGATGACGCCCTTCGGGTCACCCGTGCTGCCGGATGTGTACTGCAGAAAGGCGATGTCGTCGGCCCTGGGAAGAGCGGGTGTCTGGCTCGGGACCTCCTCCTCGAGCCCGTCCAGTGTCAGGATCCCGCGCAGCGAGCGGACCTGAACCCGCAGGAGTCGCCCGATGGCGCGCGCCTCCGGAACCGTGATCAGAAACGCCGCACCGGCGTTCTCCAGGATCCCCGCGTGACGGCGAAGGTGCTCTTCGATCTGCTGGGGGCGGGTCGGCGGGTAAATGGGCACGGGAATCCCGCCCGCCATGAGGGCGCCGAAGAAGCTGTAGAAATAACCGGAGCCCGTCGGAAGCATCAGCGCCACCGTGCCGCCCGGCTGCAGACCGGCGCGCTGAAGGCGGGCCGCGACCCTCGTGGCGCCGTCGGCGAGTCCTCGGTAGCTGATGGGCTGCTGCTCCCCCTCCGTGCCCTCAAGGAGGATATGCGTGCGATCCTGATGGCGATCCAAGTGCCACTGGAGGGCATCCAGGAGCGTCGTGGCGGAGGCCGGATTGCCCTCGGCGGCCTGCTGAGGCGAGATGGTGGCTTGCACAAACCGGCCACTGCTGCCGCGCCCCGCGCGCACCAACTCGAGCAGGTCCCGGACGGTGGCCGCCAGCAATGCCTGGTCCGACAAGGTGATCCCAAGCCCCCTCTCGATGCGGGAGATCAGCTCCGAGCGACTCAGGCTATCGAGTCCCAGGTCAGCCTCCATGCGGGTGTCCGGCCCGATGCCCCCCGGCGGCTCAGGAATCCGCGACTCGCGTGCGAAGCCCTCGAGGATCGACAGCACTGTCTGGGCCTGCCGGCCCTCGTCCCTCGTCGTGTTCATAGCTGATTCCGAGCAGGTGGAGCAGGATGCTGAGCGGTTTGATCAGGCCGGGCAGATGCGCTGCACCGGTCGTCGGCCAGCTGACCCGACTATGCCCCCGGCCTTCTCCGGCGGCAAGCCGAACCCTGCGGCAAAGGCGCAGCAACGCCCGCATCCTTTGCCCTTTCGAGCGCCGATCCTGTCTATAATCCGAGACCATTGCCAGTCGACGAGGAGGTTCACCGCCGCATGCGCCGGAATCAGGGCTCTCAGGAAAACGCCGCTGCCTCCAACCCTGCCGCGCAAGAGGGTGCCGATGAGGCACAGGCCGTCGTCCGGGTCGGCGATTGGGAATTGGACGTTGCCACCGGACGGATCCAAGGTTCCCGCACCTGGTATGACATCTGGGGATTCAATCCGGACGAGGACATCACCCTGGATGTCGTGCTCCGACATATCCCGCCGAAGGATCGCGAGCAGACCGCCAAGGCGCTGCAACGCGCGAGCGAGGCGGGTACTCCATTCCGTCTGCGCCATCGCATCATGCGCCCCGACGGTTCCCTGCGCTGGGCTGAGAGCGCCGGACGTCTGGACCCGGCCTGCCCTGCGTCCACCCGCACGATGTCGGGGTTCCTACTGGACATCACGCAGCGGCGCGAGGCTGAGCAGACCCTCGCCCGCTATGTCGATATCCTTTCTGCACTGCCCGATCGACTCGCCTTCCTGGATCGCAAATGCTGCCTGCAGGCCGCCAACCCGGCCTTTATGCAGGCCCTTGGCCGGACCCCGGAGCAGGCCGTTGGACGGCCTTTCCACGCGATCTGCGGGCCAGGGGCGCTCAGCGACCTCGTCTATCGCCATCTCGGGCGATGTCTGGAAGATGGCCAGCCGGTCGTCGACGACATCCAGGAGGCCGATCCGGACGGCGAAGACCTCGAGTCCGAGGTGAAACTGCTCCCGAGCCGAGATGATCAGGGCACGATCAAGGGCATCGTCGTCTATGTTCGCGACGTGACACGCGCGCGGGAATCCGAGCGCCGCCTGCGCCAGGCCGCGGCTGTCTATGCCGCGACCTCCGACGGCGTCTTGATCACCGATGCCTCGTGGCGGATCGTCGCGGCCAACGACGCATTCACCCGAATCACCGGCTATTCCGAGGCCGAGCTGCTCGGACGCAAGCCAACGTTGCTCAACTCGCAATGGCATTCCAGGGGTTTCTTCAGCAGCATGTTGCGGGTGCTGCGGGATAAGGGATCCTGGCAGGGCGAGATCTGGAATCGCCGCAAAGACGGCGAGATCGCACTGCAAAAGCTGACGGTGCATCGTCTCCCGGATGCCCGTGGGAAGGTCATGAGCTTCGTCGGCGTCTTCGCCGAGCGCGCTGCCGCCGGGACAGGTCTTCAGCGGGCCGAATACGTCGCGCATTACGATCCACTGACCAAGCTCCCGAACCGAATCCTCTTCCAATCCCGGGTGGCGCACGCTATCGATCCAGGGCGACGCAATCGGATCCCGGCCGCTTTATTTCTCTGCGACATCGACCGGTTCGCC
>Ga0316576_10000772_pt1 | contig 15987 bp, 14 predicted proteins | sample S0NA_FD_203075 | JGI IMG/M metagenome (GOLD analysis project Ga0316576, IMG submission 203075) | Rhizosphere microbial communities from salt marsh grasses in Alabama, United States - S0-2_050615r3r5 | ecosystem: Host-associated > Plants > Roots > Rhizosphere | place: USA: Alabama | collected... | reverse complement strand
CGGGCGCCGGCGGCGGCATAGGCCCGGGTGAGCCCCCGTCCGATCCCGGAGGAGCCTCCGGTCACCAGGATGCACCGGCCGTCGAGCATGGGGGGCAGGTTACCCACCGGGGGCGGGCCGTGTCCCTTCTCGACGGGATGCCGACGCCCGCCGAGGCCGCGGCCGTGGGGAGGACGGTCGCCTCTGGTGGGGGGTGCAGGTCGATCGGGGGGTCGTAGAGGTTGACAAGTGGGTAGGAATGGGGCAGAGTGGGGCCGAGTGGGAGACCAGGGGATCGCCGGAGCGGTCCCACCCTCCACGAGGCGGACGGAGATGAGGGGACGACGCGGTGTTTCTGGGGGAGTACCAGCACACCATCGACGAGAAGGGTCGGCTGGTGTTGCCGAGCCGGTTTCGTCACGCCCTGGCCGAGCGCCTCGTGGTGACCAAGGGACAGGAACGGTGTCTCTACGTCTTTCCTCCCGACCGCTGGGAGGCCGAGGTCTCCAAGGTCATGCGGCTCCCCCGGACCAACCGGCGGAACCGCAACTACGCCCGGGCGTTCTTCGGGTCGGCGATCGACCAGACGCTCGACCGGCAGGGGCGGATCCAGATCCCGTCCCAGCTGCGGGAGTACGCCGGGCTCGACAAGGACGTGATGGTCGTCGGTGTCGCCGACCGCATCGAGATCTGGGACGCCGCCGCCTGGGGGGAGCTCTCGGGCGAGGCGGACCGGTTCTATGCGGACATCGAGGACGCCCTCAGCGAGGAGGGCATCTGAATGCCGGCCGGCCCAGCGTCAGCTCCCCGGATGCCACGTGGAATGCCCCATACTCCGCCCGCTTCCATCCTGGCACCAGCGCTCCGGGGGGCTGACGGTGAGCCGACCAGCCGCCTATCACATCCCGGTCCTGACCGGAGCGGTCGTCGACCTGCTCCGCCCGGTGGCCGGGGGATTGGTGGTGGACGCCACCTTCGGGGGCGGGGGCCACACCAGGGCCGTCCTCGGCGCGCTGCCGGGGACCCGGGTGCTGGCGCTCGACCGCGACCCGGCGGCCGAGGCGAATGCCGCCGGGCTCGGGGACCGGGTGCGGTTCGTCTCCGGGGACTTCGCCGGGCTGGACGGGATCCTCGAGGAGGAGGGCATCGATGAGATCGATGGTGCCGTCTTCGATCTCGGGGTCTCGTCGCATCAGCTCGACGTGGGGGACCGAGGGTTCTCCTATCGGAGAGCCGGACCGCTCGACATGCGCATGGGCCCGGACGCGGCGCATCGCGCCGCCGACATCGTCAACGGATGGGCAGAGGCCGACATCGCCGGCATCCTCCGGCGCTTCGGCGAGGAGCGCTATGCCCGCCGGATCGCCGCCGCCATCGTCGCGGCGCGCCCGGTGCGGGACACGGCCCACCTCGCCGAGGTGGTCGCCGGGGCCGTGCCGGCTCGGGCCCGGGACGCCGGTCATCCGGCGCGCCGGACCTTCCAGGCACTGCGGATCGCCGTCAACGACGAGCTCGACGCCCTGCGCTCCGGACTGGACGTCGCCCTGCGGGTGCTGCGACCGGGTGGCAGGGTGATCGTGATCTCCTACCACTCGCTCGAGGACCGCATCGTCAAGCGGCGTTTCGTCGCCGGTGCCCGTGGCTGCACCTGCCCGCCGGACCTGCCGGTGTGCGGGTGTGGCCGGACCGCCGAGCTGCGCCTCCTCACCAGGGCACCAGTGGTCCCCGCCCCCGACGAGATCGAAGCCAACCCGCGGGCTCGCAGCGCCCGGCTGCGCGCCGTGGAGAGGATCACCCGATGACCGCCCCGGCTCGTCCGCTGGGTGCGCCGCCTGCCCGGCCCGGCCTGCAGGTCGTTGCGGTGCGGCGCGCCCGCCGGACGAAGCCCCGGATCGGCTGGTGGGTCCTGCTTGCGTTCACCGTCGTCGTGGCGTTCTTCGCACTCATCTACTCCCGGATCACCCTCGATCGCAGCGCCTTCGTGCTCGACGAGATCACCCGGAAGACGGCGATCGAGGAGAGCCGCTACTGGGAACTGCGGCTGGAGGCCGCCCGGCTCCAGGCGCCGGAGCGCATCGTCGATCTGGCCGGGGAGATGGGCATGGTCTATCCCGAGGCGGTCCGGACGCTGACCGTCCCCGGCGTGTCCACCGTCGGAACCGGCACGGAGGACCGCTGGATCGACCTGAAGGCGATCCTGACGGCCCAGCCATGACCACCCGCCTGCCCGGGCGGGAGGGCCGCCGGCGCTCCTTGGCCAATGCCCGTCTCGTCGCCGTCGGCGTCGCCCTCGTGATGGCCTGGGTCGGGGTGGGCTACCGGGTGACGCTGGTCCAGGGCGTCCAGGGCGAGGACTACGCCGCCCGGGGGCTCGGCCAGCGCCTGCAGCGCGAGACCCTGGCCGCCGATCGAGGCACGATCTTCGACCGCGACGGCCGGGAGCTGGCCGTGACCGTCGACGGCACGACCGTGTACGCCAATCCGGAGGAGATCGAAGACCCCGAGACCGTGGGGCGGCTGCTGGCGCCGCTGGTGGGGAGGGATTCCGCCGAGGTGATCGATCTGCTGAACGAGGACGGGGCGTTCGTGTACGTCGCCCGGCAAATGGAACGCGCCGAGGCCGACCGCGTCCGCGAGGCCGAACTGCCGGGGATCTACTTCCTCAAGGAGCCGCGCCGGGTCTACCCGATGGGGAGCCTCACCTCCCAGCTGATCGGCTTCGTGCGATCCGACGACAACCGCGGGCTCGAGGGCCTCGAGTTCCAGTACGACGAGCAACTCGCCGGCACCCCGGGCGAGCTGCTCGTCGAGCGCGATCCCTTCGGCCGGCCGATCCCCCAGGGCGAGTACCGGGTGGTTCCTGCCGAGCCCGGCAGCGACCTCGTGCTGACCGTGAAGACGGAGATCGAGTACGCCGCAGCGAGCGCCCTCGACGCGGCGCTGGAGCGGACCGGGGCCCGGTCCGGCTCGGTGATCGTCCTCGATCCCCGCAACGGCGAGATCCTGGCGATGGTCAACCTGCCGACCTTCGATCCCGAGGACAGGGCCGTCGCCGTGCCCCGGGTGGTGCGCAACCGGGCGGTCACCGACGTCTTCGAGCCCGGCTCCACGCAGAAGCTGGTCACGATCGCCGCCGCCCTCGAAGCGGGCGTCGTCGAGCCGTCCACCACCTTCGACATCCCCGAGCAGATCGAGCTCGACGACACCATCTTCGGCGACGTGACCGTGCATCCCGACCAATTGACCGTGACCGGGATCGTGGCCCACTCGTCGAACCTCGGGACGATCCTGGTCGGGGACCTCCTGGGCATCCGGAGGATGCACCAGTACATGTTCGCCTTCGGGCAGGGGAGGCCCACCGGCGTGGACTTCCCCGGCGAGGCCGCCGGCGTGCTGCGGGCCCCCGAGGAGTGGTGCCTGACGACCTGCCTGGCGAGCACCTCGATCGGCTACCGGGTGGCGGTCACCCCGCTCCAAATGGCGATGGTCTATGCGGCGATCGCCAACGACGGCGTCTGGGTGCAGCCCCACCTGGTTCGCGAGATCGTCGACGGGCGCGGCGTCGTCGAGCCCTTCGATCCGCTCGAGCGGCGGGTGGTCTCACAGGACACCGCCCGCCAGATGCGGCTCATGCTCGAGGCGGTGGTGGACCGGGGGACCGGGGCCCTCGCCGCGGTGCCGGGCTACCAGGTCGGCGGCAAGACCGGGACGACCCAGAAGTACCTGCCCGAGACGGGCGAGTACAGCGAGGAGGACGTGGTGGCGAGCTTCATCGGCATCGCCCCCATCGACGATCCGCAGATCGTCGTCGTCGTCGTGCTCGACTCGCCGGAGACCGACGCCAGCGGCGGCAAGGGAGCCGCCCCTGTCTTCGCCGAGGTGACGCTGGCGGCGCTGCACCAGTTGGGGGTGCCTCCCGATGCGCCGTGAGCCGGCCACCCTCGGCGGGCTCGCGAGGGTCGTCGGAGGCCGGGCCGTCGGCGACCCGGCGACGCCGGTCGACGACGTCGTCCACGACTCCCGTTCCGCCCGCCCCGGCGCCATGTTCGTTGCGATCCGGGGCTTCACGGTGGACGGGCATCGATTCGTCGCCGAGGCGCTCGCCGCCGGGGCGGCGGTCTGCGTCGAAGAGGAGCCGCCTGCCGGCCCGGCGCTCGTGGTCGCCGACACCCGGGCGGTGATGGGCGTGCTCGCCGCCGAGGTCCACGGGCGGCCGTCGGAGCAGATGGCCGTGGTCGGGGTGACCGGGACCAACGGCAAGACGACGGTCACCCACATGATCGAGTCGATCGCCCTCACCGCCGGGCTGACCGCCGGCCTGGTGGGGACCGTCGGCGCCCGGATCGCCGGCATGCCGATCCACCAGGAGCGAACCACCCCGGAGGCCAGCGACTTCCAGCGACTGCTCGCCGGGATGGCCGCCGCCGGCGTCCACGTGGCTGCGGTCGAAGTGTCCTCCCACGCCCTGGCGCTCGGACGGGTCGCCGGCACCCGGTTCCGGGTGGCGGCCTTCACCAACCTGTCCCAGGACCACCTCGACTTCCACGGCACGATGGAGGAGTACGAGGCGGCGAAGGCCTCACTGTTCGTGCCGGCGTTCGCCGATCGGGCGGTGATCTGGGTCGACGACCCGGTGGGGGCGCGTCTCGCCGCCGCCACCACGCTCCCGGTCACCCGCGCCGGCCTCGGTCCGGATGCCGGGATCACCGCCACCGGTCTCGACCTGCGGCCCGACGGTTCCTCGTTCACCCTGGTGGTGGAGGGCAGGACGGCCTCCGTCCGGCTCTCCATCGGCGGCGACTTCAACGTGGCGAACGCGGTGGTCGCCGCCGGATGTGCCGCGGTGCTGGGGATCGACGTCGATACCATCGCCGAAGGCCTGCGGAGGGTCGCGATCGTCCCGGGCCGGTTCGAGGCCGTGGACATCGGAGGGGATGTCGCCGTGATCGTCGACTACGCCCACACGCCGGGCGGCATCAGCGCGGTGGTGGAGAGCGCCCGCCGGCTCGCCGGGCCGGGCCGGGTGATCGTCGTCGTCGGGGCCGGGGGCGAGCGTGATCGGGCGAAGCGGCCCCACATGGGACGGGCCGCCGCCGGAGCGGACATTGCGGTGCTGACGTCCGACAACCCGCGCAGCGAGGACCCCGAGGCGATCCTCGACGAGGTGGCCGCCGGGGCCGCCGCCGGGCCGGGCCGGGTGATCCGGGAGACCGACCGGCGCCGGGCGATCCGCCTCGCCCTCGACGAGGCGCGCGCCGGGGACGTCGTGCTCGTGCTCGGCAAGGGCCACGAGCAGGGTCAGGAGTTCGCCGACCGCACGATCCCCTTCGACGACCGGGTCGTGGTGCGCGAGGAGGCGGCGGGCCGATGAGATGGACCCTGCAGACCGTCGCCTCGGCCGTCTCCGGCAGCGCGGTGGGCGAGGCGCCGGTGGACCGGGTGGTCGTGGACTCCCGGGAGGCACGGCCGGGCGCCCTGTTCGTGGCGCTGCGGGGCGAACGACACGACGGGCACGAATTCGCCCCGGAGGCGGCCGCCGCGGGTGCGGCGGTCGTGGCCGAGGCGGGGCGGATCCCGCCGGGATCGCCCGGCGTCGAGGTCCCGGACACCCTCGAGGCACTGCGGGCCATGGCCGTGTGGCGGCGCTCCGAACTGGACGCCCGGGTGGTGGCGGTGACCGGCAGCACGGGGAAGACGACGACGAAGGACCTGATCGCGGCGGCCCTGGGACCGGGCACCCATGCCGCTCCCCGTTCGTTCAACAACGAAGTGGGGGTGCCGCTCACGGTGCTGGGCGCCCCGGACGCCGCCCGGCGGCTGGTCATCGAGGCCGGCAGCCGGGGCCGGGGCCACATCGCCCTGCTCGCCCCGGCGGTTCGGCCGGACGTCGCGGTGATCACCACCATCGGGGCGGCCCACCTCGAGATGTTCGGATCCCTCGCGGCCGTCCGCGAGGCGAAGTGGGAACTGGTCGAGGCGCTGCATCCGGGCGGCACGGCGGTGCTCCCCTCCGACGACCCGCTGCTCACCCGCCGGCGGCGCGGCGCGCTGCTGACCTTCGGGCGGTCGGGCGCCGACGTGGCGCTGGCGGGGGAGACCCTCGACGAGTTCGGGCGGGCCGCCTTCACACTGCGCCACGACGGCCGCGAGGTGCCGGTACGCATGTCGACGGCCGGCCGCCATCAGGCGGTCAACGCGGCGGCTGCGGTGGCGGCGGCGATCGCCGCCGGGGTGCCGTTCGACGACGCCGCCGCCAGGGTCGCCGACGCCCGCCTCTCGCCGTGGCGGATGGAGGTGCACCCCGGGCGGGTGACCGTCGTGAACGACGCCTACAACGCCAATCCGGCGTCGATGGCGTCGGCCCTGGAGACCGTGGCCGCCATGCCGGGCCGCCACCTCGCCGTCCTCGGGATGATGCGGGAGCTCGGAGCCGCCGAGGCCGCCGCCCACCGGGAGGTCGGGGAGGCCGCCCGGCGGCTCGGCTTCGCCGCCGTCGTCGTCGTCGGCGACGACCCGGGGATCGCCGAGGGGGCGGGCCCGATCGCTCATCGGGCCGCCGGGCGGTCCGAGGCGCTCGAGGTGCTCGCCGGCCTCATCCGGGACGGCGACGTCGTGCTCGTCAAGGCCTCCCGGGCCGTCGGGCTGGAGGAACTGGCCCGGTCGCTGGTCGAGGAGGTGGTGCCGGCGTGATGGCGATGTTCGCCGCCGCGGTCGTCGCCTTCGCCGTGACGGTCGTCCTCACCCCGATCGCGGTGCACGTGTTGCGCAGCCGGGAGATGGGCCAGTACATCCAGGACGAGGTCACCGGCCACCAGCACAAGGGCGGCACCCCGACGATGGGCGGCATCGTGATGATCATGGCGGTCGTGGCCGGCTGGCTGGTCGCCCACATCGACGCCCGTGACCCGGCCGGGAACTGGGACTTCCGCCTGCGCGACTTCGAGATGGCCGGCCTGCTGGTGATGCTCGCCTTCGTCGGGATGGGTGCCATCGGGCTCCTCGACGACCTGCTCAAGGTGCAGCGGGCCCGCAACCTGGGGCTGAAGAAGCGGTGGAAGTTCCTGGGCCAGATCGCCGTCGCCGGCGTGTTCTACTGGGGGGCGACCGCGATGGACGTCACCACCGAGCTGTCGTTCACCCGGCCGCTCGGGTTCGACCTCGGCTGGGCCTACCCGATCCTCGTGCTGCTGATGCTCACCGGGGCCGCCAACGCGGTGAACCTCGCCGACGGGCTCGACGGGCTGGCGTCGGGCTCGGCGGCCCAGGTCTTCTTCGCCTTCGTGATCATCGCGTTCTGGCAGTTCCGGCACCCCGAGTTCTACGGCCCCAACCCGGGGCTGGAGCTGGCGATGGTGTCGGCGGCCCTCGGTGCCGCCTGCCTCGGTTTCCTGTGGTGGAACGCCGCCCCGGCGCGCATCTTCATGGGCGACGTCGGGTCGCAGGCACTGGGCGGGGCCATGGCCGCCCTGGCGCTGCTGACCAACACCCAGCTGCTCCTCGTGGTACTCGGCGGCCTCTACGTCATGGAGACGGTCTCGGTCATCATCCAGGTGTTCTCGTTCCGGGTCTTCGGACGCCGGGTGTTCCGGATGGCTCCGATCCACCACCACTTCGAGCTCCTCGACTGGCCGGAGACCACCGTGATCGTCCGGTTCTGGATCATCGCGATCCTGTCGGCGGCGCTCGGGCTTGGGCTGTTCTACGGGGACTTCATCACCGCCGGGGGGATCGACTGATGCGGGTCCTGGTCCTCGGCGCGGCGGTGAGCGGCAAGGCCGCCGGCCGGTTGCTGTCCTCGCTGGGCCACACGGTGGTCGTCTACGACGACGACCCCACCGCCGCCGGGGGAGTCCCCGAGGCGGCCGAGGCCCACGGTGGCTCCTGGGACGCCGCGCTGCTCGACGGCATCGACCTGGTGGTGGCCAGCCCCGGGGTGCCCGAGCACGCCCGGCCGATCCAGGACTCCCTCGCCGCCGGGCTGACGGTGTGGAGCGAGATCGAACTCGGGGCCCGCCACGTCGGCGTTCCGATCGCCGCCGTGACCGGGACGAACGGCAAGACCACCGTCACCGCCCTCACCGCCGCGATGCTGCGGGCTTCCGGCCTGCGGGCGGCTGCGGTGGGAAACATCGGAGACCCGCTGTGCGACGCCGTGGGCGGCGACTGGGACGTGCTCGCCGTCGAGGTGTCCAGCCTCCAGCTCCGCTTCACCGAGGCCTTCCACCCCCGGGCCGCCGTGCTGCTCAACGTGGCCCCCGACCACCTCGACTGGCATCGCACCTTCGACGCCTACCTGGCGGCGAAGGCGCGGATCTGGGAGCGGCAGACCGCCGACGAGGTCCTCGCGTTCGACGCCGACGACCCCGGGGCGGTGGCGGCGGTGGCGGGCGCCCCGTCGCGGCTCGTCCCGGTGTCGGGGGCCCGGCGCCCGCCGGGCGGCTGCGGTCCCGAGGGCGGCGTCCTCGAGGCCGGCGGGGCCCGCATCCCGATCGCCGACCTCGCCCGCGACGACGCCGTCTACCTGGTGGACGTGGCCGCGGCGGCGGCGGCCGCCGCCGGGGTGGGGGCGACCCCCGCCGGCATCGCCGCGGCCGCCGCATCCTTCCGACCGGCTCCCCACCGCCGGGAGCGGGTCGCCGTCGTCGACGGCGTGGCCTACGTGGACGATTCGAAGGCCACCAACCCGCACGCCGCCCTCGCGGCGATCCGGGCCTTCCCCTCGGTGGTGCTGATCGCCGGCGGCCGCAACAAGGACCTCGACGTGACGGTGCTCGCCGGGGAGCCCAACGTCCGCTTCGTGGTGGGGATCGGGGAGTCCGGTCCGGAGATCGTGGAGCGGGCGCCGGCGGGCCGGATGGCCTCCGGGATGGAAGAGGCGGTGGCGCTCGCCCGGTCGGCCGCCCGGCCCGGCGACACGGTGCTGCTCGCCCCGGGGTGCGCCAGCTTCGACATGTACGGCTCGTACGGCGAACGCGGCGATCACTTCGCGGCGATCGTCCGCGACCTGGAGGAGGCCGGATGAGCACGCCGGTGATCCCCCTCCCGTCCCACCGGGTGGCCCGCCGTGCCATGCGGGAAGCCGAACGGGCGAGGCTGCGGGCATCGCGGGCCGTCGTGTTCCTGGCGATCCCGGTGGTGCTGCTCATCGTCGTCGGCCTCGGGGCGATCCTCTCGGCGTCCTCGGTCCCGGCGCTCCGGGAGACCGGCGACGGCCTCCACTACTTCAAGATGCAGATCGTCGGGCTGGTGATCGGCATGGTCGGGCTGCTGGCCGCCGTGTGGATCCCGCTCCGCTGGTGGCGGCGGATGTCGTCGTTCCTGTTCGTCGGCACGGTGCTGCTCCTGGTGGCGGTGCTCGTCATGGGCGTCACGGCGGGTGGGGCGACCCGATGGCTGGCGGTCGGGCCGGTGGCGGTCCAGCCGTCCGAGATCGCCAAGCTGACCACCATCCTGTTCCTCGCCACCCTGGTCAGCCGCAAAGAGACCTCGATGCACCGGCTGCGCGACTTCTTCTGGCCGATCGCCGTGTCGGTGGGGGTGGTCTCCGCCCTCGTGCTGTACCAGCCCGACCTCGGCACGACGCTGCTCATCTGCGCCGGGGCATACGCCGTGCTGTTCGCCTCCGCCGCACCGTTCGTCTGGGTCGGCGGCTCGGCGGTGCTCGGGAGCCTCGCCGCCTTCGTCGCCGCCGTCTCGTCGCCGTACCGATGGGCGCGGGTGACGTCGTTCCTCGACCTGGCGTCCGACCCGCTCGGTGGCGGATATCAGGCGACCCAGAGCCTCGTCGCCCTCGGGACCGGGGGGCTCTTCGGGGTCGGGCTCGGGGCCAGCCGGGCGCGCTGGTCGTTCCTCCCCAACGCCCACACCGACTTCGTCTTCTCGATCATCGGCGAGGAGACCGGACTGCTCGGCTCGCTGACCGTGATCCTCCTGTTCGTGTGGCTGGCGGTGGCCGGCATGGTGGTCGCCCACCGGGCGGCCGATCGCTTCGGCCGCCTGGTCGCCGTGGGACTGACGACCTGGCTGGCCGCCCAGGGGGTCGTCAACCTCGGCGGAGTGACCGGGGTGCTGCCGATCACCGGCGTCCCGCTCCCGTTCGTCTCCTACGGGGGCAGCGCCCTCGTCGTCTCGCTCGTGGCGGTGGGGATCCTCATCCGGGTGGCCAGGGAGATGCCGGTCGAGACGCCGGAGTCACCGTGACCCCGCCGGTGGTCGCGGTCGCCGCCGCCGGGACCGGGGGACACGTCGAGCCGGCGCTGACCGTGGCCGCCGCCATGGTGGAGCGCGGCCTCGATCCCGAGCGGATCGTGTTCTTCGGCGGGGACCGCTACGAAGCCGAGGTGGTGCCGGCCCGGGGCTTCCCGTTCGCCGGTTTCGAGCTCGTGAAGCTGGAGCGCACCTTCACCCTCCGCCATCTCCGCATCCCCCTGGTGGTCCGCCGGTCGGCGGCGGCCATGGCCGAAGAGCTGCGCCGCCGCGGAGTCGGGGCGGTCCTGGCGATGTCCGGATACGTCACCGTGCCGGCGTCGCTGGCGGCCCGCCGACTGCGGATCCCCCTGGTGCTCCACGAGCAGAACGCCCGGCCGGGGCTGGCGGCCCGCTTCGCGGCCCGCTCGGCCCGCGCCACCTATCTCGGCCTGCCGGGCCCCGCCGAGCGGCTGCCCCGCTCCGAGATCGTGGGCAACCCGATCCGTCCGGGCCTGGCGGCATTCGACCGGACGACGTTGCGCCCCGAGGCGCTCCGCCGCTACGACCTCCCGGAGGGCTCCCCGGTGGTCGGGGTGATGGGCGGGAGCCTCGGCGCCCGGGTGCTCAACGAGGCCGCCGCTGCGCTCGTCGCCGGATGGGACGGACCCCCGATCTCGGTGGTCCACCTCACCGGGAGGACGGCCGCAGAAGAGATGCACGGGCGCTCCGGGGGTGCCCGGCTACCGTGGCGGTGTCTCCCGTTCGAGGATCGGATGGAGCTGTTCTACGCGGCGGCCGACCTGGTGGTGTGCCGGGCCGGGGCGATGACGGTGAGCGAGGTCGCCGCCACCGGCAGCGCCGCCGTGTTCGTCCCGCTCGAGCGGGTCGGCCAGCAGTGGAACGCCGCAGCGCTGACCGGTGCCGGGGGTGGTCGGACGGTGCCGCAGGCCGAGATCGAGCGGCTCCCGTCGACGGTGAGGGAACTGGTGGACGACGCCGCCGCCCGCCGGGCGATGGCCGCCGCCGCCGGTGCCCGCGGGCTTCCGGGCGCCGCCGGGGTGCTCGCCGATCGGGTCATGGAGGTGCTCTCGTGATCGGGCTGGATCTCCCGGAACGAGTCCACATCGTTGGGGTCGGCGGCCACGGGATGAGCGGGCTCGCCAAGCTGCTCGCCCAGGCGGGCCACCGGGTGACGGGATCGGATCTCAAGCCCGGCCGGGTGATGACGACCCTCGAGGCGCTCGGCGTCGAGACCTGGGTCGGCCATCGGCCGGAGGCGGCGGCCGCCGCCGACCTCCTGGTGATCTCTTCGGCGGTCCCCGATCGCGATCCCGAGGTGCGGGCCGCCACCGCCGCCGGGATCCCGGTGTGGGAGCGTCCCCGGCTGCTCACCGAGATCTGCTCGCGGATGCCGGCGCTCGGTGCGACCGGCACCCACGGCAAGACGACCACCAGCGCCATGCTGGTCACCGCCCTCCGGGCGCTCGGACGCGATCCGTCGTTCATGGTCGGCGGCCAGCTCTCCGACCTCAACACCAACGCCCACATCGGCGAGCCGGGCCTCTTCGTGCTCGAGGCCGACGAGGCGTTCGGGACGTTCCTCGACCTGGCCCTCGCCGGCCTGATCGTCACGAACATCGAACCCGACCACCTCGACTTCTACGAGACGGTGGAGCGGCTCGAGGCGGCCTTCGCCGACGTCTCCCGCCGGGTCGCCGGGCCGGTGGTCGCCTGTGTCGACGATCCCGGCGCCTCCCGGCTCATCGACACCGTCCCGTCCGTCGTGCCGTACGGGACGTCCACCGATGCGGCATGGCGCATCGAGGACGTCGAGCACGCCCCCGGGGAGATCTCGTTCACGCTGGCGCACGGCGCCGAGCGCCTCCCGGTCACCGTTCCCCGCCCCGGCATCCACATCGCGCGCGATGCCGCCGGCGTCCTGGCACTGCTCGGCGAGATGGGCCTCGATCTCCCGGCGGCCGCCGCCGGCCTCGCCGGCTTCGCCGGGGTGCGCCGGCGATTCGAGGTCCGGCTCCGGCGGCGGGGCATCGTCGTGATCGACGACTACGCCCACCTCCCCGCCGAGGTGGCCACCACCATCGCCACCGCCCACATGGACCATCCCGGGCGGGTGGTGGCGGTGTTCCAGCCGGCCCGGTACACCCGGACCGCCCGGCTGGCGGTCGAGTTCGGCCGGGCGCTCGCCGCCGCCGACCGGGTCATCGTGTGCGGGATCTACGCCGGGGGGGAGGCCCCCATCCCCGGTGTGACGGGGCGGCTGATCGCCAGGGCGGCCGCGGAGGCCGGGGGCGACGTCGGCTACATCGCCCGGCGGGCCGACATCGCCGCCGGGGTGGTCGCCGAGGCCCGGCCCGGCGACATGGTCCTGCTCATGGGATCCGGCGACATCACCGCCGTCGCCGACGAGATGGCTTCGCTGCTGGGTGACCGATGAGCGCCGCGATCGAGGCTCTCGTCGCCGAGGGACGGCTCGCCCGTGACGTGCCGCTCGCCCCGCTGATGACGTACCGGATGGGAGGGCCGGCCCGCTGGTACGCCGAGCCGCAGTCCGAGGCCGACGTCGTGGCACTCGCCCGGGCATTGGCCGGGGAGACGGTCCCGGTGCTCGTCCTCGGGAGGGGCAGCAACCTGCTGGTATCCGACGCCGGGTTCGCCGGAGTGGTGATCCACCCCGGAGGGAGCCTGGCGGAGTGGTCGATCGGGCCGGCCGGCGAGGTCTCCGCCGGCGGCGCCGTGCCCACCCCGCTCCTGGCCCGCCGCTCGGCCTCCGCCGGGCGGGGTGGACTGGAGTTCTACGTCGGGATCCCGGGCTCGGTCGGCGGGGCGGTCCGCGGCAACGCGGGCTGTCACGGCACCGACACGGCGGAGTGGCTGGTCGCCGCCCGGGTGGTGGACACGACGACGGCGGCGATCACCGAGCGCACCCCCGCAGAGCTCGACATGGGCTACCGGCACAGCAACCTGGCGCAGACCGACGTCGTGGTCGGCGCCCGGTACCGAACCGTCGCGAGCGGCCCGGCGGACGCGGAGGCCCGGGTCCGGGAGATCATCGCCTGGCGCAAGGCCCATCAGCCCGGGGGGAGCCTCAACGCCGGCAGCGTTTTCAAGAACCCGCCGGGCGACGCCGCCGGCCGGCTCATCGACGCCGCCGGCCTCAAGGGCCTCCGGGTCGGCGGGGCCTCGGTCTCCGATCGGCACGCCAACTTCTTCGTCGCCGAGCCGGGAGCGACCGCTCAGGACGTCTTCGACCTCGTGGCCGAGGTCCGCCGCAGGGTCTTCGACCACAGCGGGGTCGCCCTCGAGACCGAGGTGCAGTTCGTCGGCGAGTTCCGGGAGGCGTCGGCATGACGGCCACCGCGGCCCCGCCCGTCGAGGCTCCGGGAGGCGCCGCTCCCCGGCGCCGCCGCCGGGGTCGCTGGGTGCTGGCTGCGGCGATCCTGCTGGTCGGGGCCGCCGCCGTCGCGGTGCACACCCCCTGGCTGTCCCTCCGGAAGGTCGAGGTGCTGGGAGCCGAGCACTCCGACCCGGCCGCCCGGATCGCCGCCGCCGGCATCGGCGAGGGGAAGCTCATGGTCTGGCTGCGTCCCGGTGCCGTCGAGGAAGCGGTGCGCGCCGACCCCTGGGTGAGCGACGTGCGCGCCGAACTGGTCCTCCCGGACCGGCTGGTGGTCGAGGTCCTCGAGCACACACCCGCAGCCTGGATCGAGGGAACCACCACCTGGATGCTGGTGTCTCGATCCGGGTCGGTGCTCGAGAGCGCCGGCGAGCCCGACGACCGCCTGTTGCGGGCCGCCCTGTCGTTCCGGGACTTCCCGCCCGGCACCCGCCCCGACGACGCCGTGTGGTCCGAGGTGGTCGCCCTCGCGCTCTCGCTGGATCCCGGGGTGGCGGCCTCGGCACACTTGACGGCGGAGGGCGGGACGCTGTGGCTCGACGCCGCCGGGGTGGAAGCCCGGCTGGGGGCCCCGGTGCAACTCGCCGACAAGGGGAGGGTGCTCGGCGCCCTGCTCGACGAGGGGGTCCCGGACGGCTGGTCGATCGACCTCGTCGCGCCGCTGCGGCCTGCCCTCGTCCCACAGTCGAGGGTTGCGGCGGTGCTCGGCGACCGCGAGGGTCTATCTCTACAAGAGGGTGAGGATTTCGAGCAGGGTTCGCCGTCGGGAGACGGCTAAGGTTCTGTTGAGGTTGAGACGCGTCCGGTACGGGCGCAACCGGCACGCGGAGCCACGGTGCACCGCCCGGAGAGCAGGGGACGAGCATGACCACCCAGGGGAACGGGCCGCAGAGCTATCTAGCCGTGATCAAGGTCGTCGGGATCGGCGGCGGCGGCGTCAATGCCGTCAACCGGATGATCGAATCCGGTCTGCGGGGCGTCGAGTTCGTCGCGATCAACACCGATGCCCAGGCGCTGTTGATGTCCGACGCCGACATCAAGATCGACATCGGCCGGGAACTGACCCGGGGCCTCGGGGCCGGTGCCGACCCGGACATCGGGCGGGAGGCCGCCGAGGCGCACCGCGACGAGATCGAAGATGCGTTGCGCGGCTCCGACATGGTGTTCATCACCGCCGGTGAGGGCGGCGGGACCGGCACCGGCGGTGCGCCGGTCGTCGCCGAGGTCGCCCGCACGGTTGGGTCGCTGACCGTGGCCGTGGTCACCCGTCCCTTCGGGTTCGAAGGCCGGCGACGCTCCGTCCAGGCCGAACAGGGCATCCAGGCGCTGCGGGAGGCGGTGGACACGATCATCATCATCCCCAACCAGCGCCTCCTCGAGTACTCGGACGCCAAGCTCCCGATGATCGAGGCGTTCCGGCTCGCCGACGAGGTCCTGCTCCACGGTGTGGGCGGCATCACCGACCTCATCACCAACCCCGGCCTGATCAACGTGGACTTCGCCGACGTGCGCTCGGTCATGCAGGGTGCCGGGTCGGCGGTCATGGGCATCGGACGCGGAACCGGTGAGGGACGCGCCCGCCAGTCGGCCGACAAGGCGATCTCCAGCCCGATGCTCGAGACCTCGATGCAGGGCGCCTCCGGCGTGCTGCTGAGCATCTCCGGCCCGACCGACATGAGCCTCCACGAGGTCAACGAGGCGGCGATCGTGGTCGCCGAGCACTGCGACCCGGACGCCAACGTGATCTTCGGGGCGACGGTGGACGACGCCATGGGCGACGAGATGCGGGTGACCGTCATCGCCGCCGGCTTCGAGAACGATCGTTCCCGGTCGGGCCTGCGGCCGTCCGGTGAGACGGCGGCACCCAAGCCGGAGCGGCCCCGCCCGGCTTCGGAGGCGCCGGAGGGCCGGGGATCCGACGACGACCTCGAGATCCCCGACTTCCTGAAGGGATGATCCGGGCTTCCGGCCTGCGCGGCGCGGCGTTCGGGACCCGGCGCGACGGAAACGGCCGGGACGACCCGACGGCCCGGCGGCGGATCTCCTCCGAGCTCGGTCTCCCCACCGCCTGGGCCGCCGTCCACCAGGTCCACGGTCCGGCCGTGGCGGTGGTGGACGGCCCGGGCAGCGGCGGCGAGGCCGACGGCCTGGTCACGGCCGTCCCCAACCTCCCGATCACCGTGGCTCACACCGACTGCCTCGCCGTGGTGGTCGAGGGCGACGGCGGCGTCGGGATCGCCCACGCCGGGTGGCGGGGGATGGCCGCCGGGATCGTCGCCGCCCTGCGGGAGGCGCTCGACGGCATCGGGGTTCCGCCGCTTCGGGCCGCCGTCGGGCCGGGGATCGGCCCGTGCTGCTTCGAGGTCGGCGACGACGTCGCCCGGCTGTTCCCGGGATTCCTGTCC
>Ga0316576_10000771_pt1 | contig 15994 bp, 18 predicted proteins | sample S0NA_FD_203075 | JGI IMG/M metagenome (GOLD analysis project Ga0316576, IMG submission 203075) | Rhizosphere microbial communities from salt marsh grasses in Alabama, United States - S0-2_050615r3r5 | ecosystem: Host-associated > Plants > Roots > Rhizosphere | place: USA: Alabama | collected... | reverse complement strand
GCGCGAGCGCGACGTCGGCGGCGATGGTGCCTTCGACTGTGCGCGTGTGGGTCCGGTGATCGATGTCCGGGTAGATGCGCGTGACCTTGGCGGCGAGCGTCCGGCCAGGGTGCGCGTCCAGCGTGGTCGCGATGGGGGCGCCGCTCTGCACGCGAGCAGCGCTGCGTTCGGGCACCGCGAAGCGCAGCACCAGGCTCTGGGGATCGAACAGCTCGACCAGGGGCGCGCGGGCGCCGACGAAGTCCCCCACCGTCACGTAAACCCTGGATACCAGACCGGCCCAGGGTGCCGAGACGCGGTAGTCGCCGAGCCTCTCGGTGGCGCGAGCGAGCCGGGCCTGCGCGCTGCTCGCCTTGACGCGCGCCTTGTCCAGCTCCTCGCCGGGCAGCGCGCCGGTCTTGACCAGCTTCTCGATGCGGGCGAGCTCGAGCTGCTCGCGGTCGAGCTCTGCCCTGGCCGAGGCGGCGACAGCGTCGTCGCCCTTGGTGCGACCGAGACGCGCCAGGAGGTGGCCGGGGCGAACCGCGTCCCCCTCGCGCACGGGGCAGGCGATGACCGGCCCCTCCACCGGCGAGGCCATCTTCGCGACCCGCGTCGGCTCGATCGAGCCGGTCAGCTCCAGGCGTTCGGTCAGGGTTCTCATTTCGACCTTGGCGGTCTTTACCTTTGGCTGGGGCTTGCCGCCCTTGGCCCGACCTTGATCTCCGCCGCTCGAGCAGGCGCCAGTCAGCAGCAGCGCACCGGCACAGAGCAGCCTGCTCGCTATCCGATAGCTCTCGGCGAAGTGCAGCCCGGAGAGGCAGGTGGGGGGACAGGAAAATCGGCGCCGGCTCATGGTGCACCTCCCGTGGCGAGCTCGAGCAGGGCGTATGCCGTGTGCAGATCGGCCAGCGCCGCGAAGTAGGTCGTCTCCGACTGCAGCAGCGCGGCCTGCGCGTCCAGCACGTCCGTCGCGGTACCGTGGCCCAGCGCTGCCTTGTCGCGGGTGATGCGAAGGCTCTCTTTGGCCATGGCGATCGACTTCTCGGTCGCCTCGAGGGCAGCGATCGCGGTCTTGACCTGGATCGCCGCCGAATCGACCTCGCGGCGGATGGTCAGGATCAGCTTGCGTTTCTGCTGCTGAAGGATCCTCAGCTTGGCTCGCTCCTCTTCGACGCGAGCTGGCGTCCGCAAACCGGTGAAGATGGGCATGGCCAGCTCGAGGCCAAGGAATCCGAGATCGTCGTACTCGCCATCGAGGCTGAGGCGCGAACCGTAGGTCCCCTTGGCCGCCACCACCGGCCAGTACTCCGCCCGGATTATGTCGACGCGCTTGGCCTGAGCCTCGAGCTGCAGATCGATCTGACGGAGATCGGCCCGCTTGTCGACGGCCGCTGCCAGGAGCTTCGCGCTGTCCGGTGCAGATCTCCGCTGGTCGAGGCTCCCGTCGAGGGTGAGGCCTGACGGGGGCGCAGTTTCGATGCCCAGCAGGCTCAAGAGCAGGCGCTCGAGGAGCTCCACCATCCCGCGCTGCTTGACCAGGCGGTGGTTGAGGTCGGCCAGGCGGACCTCGATGTTGAGCAGGTCGACCCTCGCCGCCTTGCGCGCCTCGATCAGCTGCAGCGTCTTCTTGCGGTGCTCGGTCAGCGCCTTGCGCGAGTGCTCGATGGCCTCGACCAGCTTGTCCTGTCCGACGATGGCGAAGAAGGTGCTCTTGACGTTGAAGACCAGCTCTTCACGCGTGCGCGCGAGCTTTTTGTCCGCGGCTCGGGCCGAAAGATCCGCCGCCGCGACCGCGCTGACCACCCGGCCGCCCGACAGCAGCGGCACCGTCAGAACCACGTCGCCGGCGAAGATATCGTGGGAGAACGCGGCCGCGGTGCTTTGACCCCGGGCCGGTACGAGCCGCTCTTCGTGCCAGTGGTGGCGGTATGCAGCAAAGAGATCCAGCGATGGCCAGTGCTCCGAGGATGCCTGACGTTTGCGCGCACGCGCCGCCTCGATCTCCCACGTTCCGCTCACCATGTCCGGGTTGTTGGCGAGCGCGATCGCCAGCGCTCGCTCGAGCGTCAGCGGCGCCTTCGGCAGACCGGCCCTGGCTGCTACCCGCTTCGCGCGTTGGAGCGCGGGGGGCAGCGGCGCCGTGTCGTGCACCCGTGTGGGGCTGAAAACCGCGCAGGCCGACAGCATCGAGGCGCAGAGTCCGCAGAGCGAACGCTTCATCGCGCACCTGCTGGGCTGCGCCGGGTCGAGCGGATGCCAGAGAACATCTCGGTGCGCAGCAAGGTCCGAAAGGCCTCGCGCTGCTCGGGGCGGAGCATGGCGCTGACGCCCAGGAGGTGCTCGGCCACCGCGCGCTGCATCGCCGCCTGGTTGTCGGCGTAGCGGTCGAGTTGCGCGTTCAACGCGGCCCGGTCCGCCTGCGTTGCGCTGATCGCCTCGGCAAGCTCTCGCTTGACCGCGATCGCGCGCTGCCAGTAGGCGGCGCGCTTGTCATGCATAGCGCGCCGCATAACCGCCAGGCGGCGCTTCTGCTCGGCGTCGAGCGCCAGGCGATCGAGCAGGCAGTGGCCTTCCTCGGCCTCCCCGCCGGGTGAGGTTTCGGCCTTTGCCGTGGGGCCGCGAAGATGCCCGACGGCCAAGGCCGCGTTGAGCGCCAGCGAGAGACCGAGGAGCGACCAGATGAGGGTAGATTTCATTTGGGGACGCATCGGAGCAGATCCTCCTTTCCCTCGCCGAGGCCGAAGGCCGGGGCATCGAAGGCCTCCGCGACCAGCATTCGCTCGCCGACAGGGACGCTGCTCGGTGCAGGCGCGATCCTCCACGACAGGATGGCGCCGCCGCAAAACCCCAGGATCACGCAGGCCGTCACGCAGGCTGCCTGCAGCAGCCGGCCGCGATAGCGGCGATGCCAGGGCAGCCGCTCGGCCTCGTCCAGCGCCACCAGGACCTGCGGCCACAGATCTGCGGGCAACGCAGGCGGCTGGTCCGCTTCGGCCAGCGCGTCCCACTGCGCGCGCAGCTTCGCGAGCTCGGAAGAGCAGGCTCGACAGCCCGCGAGGTGTGATTCGAGCGACTCCCGCCTACGCGCATCGCTCTCGTCGTCGAGGTAGGCAGAGAGCAGTCGTCTTGCCCGGTGGCACCGCATGTTGAGACCTCCTCAACATGAAACTGATGAGGGCCCGAAAACCTGCGGTGCTATTTTGAAAAATGTCTGGCGAGCGCCTCTCTGGCCCGTACCAGTAAAGATTCCAGGGACTTTCGCGAGCAGCCCAGCGCGACGGCGATCTCGTCGTAGCTCTGTTCCTCGAATCGGCGAAGGATCAGGGCCAGGCGCTGGCGCTTGGGCAGCTCCCGGATAGCGGCCAGCAGCTGTGCTCTCTGTTCGGCCCGCTGCGCGATGCGGTCCGGTCGATCCGCCTCGGAAGCAGGGATCTGTTCGATTTCCCGATCTGTCAGCACGGTGCGCATCCGGCGGTCGGCCCCGGCCCGATGATCGAGGCAGCGGTTGACCACGATGCGGTAGATCCAGGTCGTGAGCCTGGCCTCCGGCCTGTAGCGACCGGCGGACTGCATGATCGTGACGAAGACCGACTGGGTGATGTCGCGGGCCTCGTCCTTGTCGTGCAGGAAGCGGAAGGCCGTGCGGAACACGCGCTCGGCGTGTCGCTCGTAGAGCTCCTGGAGCGCCTGGCGGTCGCCTGCCGCCAGGTCTTGCATCAGCTTGCTGTCGTCTCTTGGCCGCATCTCACACAAGCGCGCCACCCAGTCGCGAGCCCGTGTATGCGCGGCTCGCTCACCGCTACATTACTCGTTGGGCTTCCAGACCTCCCAGACCTTTCCGACCAGCTCGGGGCGGACCTTCAACGTGGGCTTGCCCGGCTCCCAGCCAGCGGGGCAAACCCTCTACCGCTCCCTCTCCGCCGCCGCGATGGCCGCCTCAAAGGACATGGGCCTCGGCGGCCGCGCCCAGAACGGCTACCTCTTCTGGGGCCTGATCAAACAACCTGGGCGAGAGAAGGACCCGGTCGCCGCCCTCGATCGCGCCTGGGAGCGGTACGAGGCCCGCGCCAAGGGGATCCTCGCGTCGAGCCTCGCCGACGAGACCAAGGCGAAGGTGCTGAGCACAGTCCGCAAGCACGCCGCCGCGCTCGGCGACCTGCAGGGGCAGGTGGCCTAGTGAGCGAAGTTCGGTTTTTCCAGACGAGAATGGGAGCTTGCGCGCTGTCGCTATCTGGTTGTGGCTTCTTTCCGTTCGGCCAGGATCATCTTCTGAACCAGGGTTCTAATCATCTCGCGCTGGAATGGCTTTTCCAGACGCAGGTTCGGCACCTCCTGGAGCAGCTTGCTAGCGCGTGGCGTGAACGCACCGCCGGTCATGAAGATTATCCGTCCCGCCAACGCCGGATGCTCATCGGCTATCCAGTGGTAGAGATCCATCCCGGTGAAGCCAGGCATCATCAGGTCGCAAAGGATTACGTCGAACCGCTGGTCGCGGGCGAGGACCTCGCGTCCTGCGATGCCAGATTCGACGACCACGTTGACCCTCGGCACATCCCCGTACCGCTTGACCAGCCGCGCCCGATACTTGAACTCGTTGAAGGCCAGGTCGATGGCAGCGTCGATCCTTTGTTACCTGCTGCAAAAAGAAAGGGCGAGTCTTCAGACTCGCCCTTTCTCCCACTTCCGTTGTGGGTTGGACTCCCCACCCGACACGTTCATGCGAACAGGCTGGTTGTGGTCCGCGGCCGACTGGCAATGCGAAGGGATTGTAATGACCCGTAATTGATCGTGGCGATCGACCGCGAGTGGGGTTTGCATCCAACGCGTATTCAGCGTCCTCTGACGATCCCCGGAAGTCCACCCCCCGGCGAGGGCGCTGGGCGTGCTCCTGCACGAAACTAAAGTATCGCTGAAGTTTCTTGTGCGATTCCCCTCCCCCGCAGCTTGCACAAAACTAAAGCCTGGCTTAATGTTCTTGCATGAGCGAGGCGCCCGCCAGATCGCCCGACTGGGACCACCTCTTCGAGATCGCGGCGGCCCAGGACGGGCTCTTCACGACGCAGCAGGCGGCCGAGTCCGGCTACTCGCCGCAGCTCATCGCGCACCATCTGGGCGCCGGACGCATGGTCCGCGTGCGGCGCGGGGTGTACCGGCTGGTGCACTTCCCCGCGGGTGACCACGAGGATCTGACGGTCGTCTGGCTCTGGTCCGATCAGGAAGGCGTCTTCTCCCACCAGACCGCGCTCGCCCTGCACGACCTCTCGGATGTGCTGCCCGCGCAGGTGCACCTCACGCTCCCTGACGCTTGGCGCAAACGGCGTCTGCGCGTGCCCGAAGGCGTGGTCCTTCACTACGGCGGAGTCGCCGCGAGTGAGCGGCGCTGGTTCGGGCCGGTGCCGGCCACCGCTCCGCTTCGCACCATCGAGGACTGCGCCGCCGAGCACCTCCCCCCGGAGGTGTTGCGCGGTGCTGCCCTCGACGCCCTCGATCGCGGGCTGGTCGCGCGTGACGAGCTCGTGGCCATCGAGGCCGCGCTGGAGCCCTTCGGAGGGCTTGAGCCATGACCCGCGAGTACCGCACCGCCGCCGCCTTCAAGCAGGCCCTCGAACAACGGCTCCGCACCGCGTCGACCTCGGGCATCGACTTCGCCCGCCGTCGCCAGCTCGTGGTGTTCGACCGCTTCCTCGCGCGCATCGCCATCGAGCTCGGCGAAGCTGTCACCCTCAAGGGCGGCCTGGCCGTCGAGCTGCGAATCGAGCGCGCGAGAACCACGAAGGACATCGACCTCAGGGTGATGGGTCCGCCCGACGACATCCTCGACCGGCTTCGCGCCGCCGCGAAGCGCGACCTGGGCGACTTCATGGTGTCCGCCCCGACGACCGGCACCCGGACATCCAGAACGACGGGATGCAGTATGACGGCGTGCGCTTCCGCGCCAAGTGCAGCCTCGCCGGCAAGGTATACGGCCGCCCATTCGGCGTCGACGTGGCGTTCGGAGACCCCATCCTCGGCGAGCCCGAGGTTATCGTCGCCGAGGACGCGCTCGCTTTCGCAGGCATCGCGCCGCCGACGCTGCGCGTTTACCCGGTCGAGACCCACATCGCCGAGAAGCTCCACGCTTACACGATGCCGCGCGCTCGCCCGAACTCGCGCGTGAAGGACCTGCCCGACGTCGCCCTCATCGCCTCAGCGGGTTCTGTCGAAGCCAGTCGACTGCGCGCTGCGATGGACCAGACCTTCGCCTTCCGTGACACGCACGATGTACCCGAGCAGCTCCCCGCGCCGCCCCCGACGTGGGAGGGGCCCTACGCGGTCATCGCGAAGGAAGACCAGCTGCCGTGGCCCACGGTCGATGAGGTATTCGAGGTCGTTCGCGCATTCCTCGACCCCGTGCTGGCTGGTCTCTCCGATGGCCAATGGGACCCGCAGGGCTGGTCGTGGACCGTAGACGAGGCATGACGCAGACGGAGTCTGACCGATGAACCAAGACCGAGACCTGCTGATCGACCGAGACAAGGTCCGCGCTGAGGCCCGGAAGCTCGACGGGACAGGACTACGCGTCTGGCTCGACCGGGCGATCGACATGCTTACTGACAGGGCATTCCCAGAGCTCATCGCGGACTACGTCCACCTCCGGGATGTGCTGGCCGACGAGAACACACGGCCTGACCTCCTTCGCACGATCCGCCAGTTCCATCGAGACAGCATGGAGGGCCCCGCTACTACCAGGACTTCATGGTGAACTCTCGCAACTGCATGGAGAAGTCGCGGGGCACCGAGACCTTCATCGCGGCTGACCGAAGCGTGCCTGCGAGCCGAGCAAGACGGGGAGCTTGAAGTCACCGCCGAGGGACTGGGACTGCTCATCGACCTCATGCGGGAGATCGACCGGTGCGAACGGGACGTTGTCTTCTTCGCGGACGAGGCGGGCTCCTGGCAGGTTGGCGTCCTCTGGGATCGCGTGCTGCCGGCCTGGTTCCGGAGCATGTCGCCGACGACGGAAGCCTACCGCTTTGTTTCTTCTATGGGCAGAAGCGGCGAGAAGGTCTTAGTACAGCGAGCCGTAAGTTGGTGATCAGTCGGTCGAGCAATGGGCGGCGAGGGCAAGGCGCCGCGACGAAGGACTTGGGCGTATTGCGAGGAGCGGCAACGCCGCCATCGTCGTTCAGGGCCGGCCCACTGTTCACCAACTTATGGGGAGCTGTACTTAGGGTCGAGGCTCAGGTGATCGGCGTGTCCTCGTGGGTCGCTGTCCAGCTCTTGCCGTCGAAGCAGGCCATGAACCCCATCCCGGCCGCGCAAAGGAGCGCCTTGCTCGAGCCCAGGTGGTAGGCCGCCACGCTGGTGTTGACCGAGATCAGCCTGTCGCCGTCGAGCCGGAGGATGCCGTCGCTGCCCGCCGCGACGTAGACCGACCCCTGGAACTCGCAGACGGCCTTGAGCTTCTTGACTCCCTCGGGCACCTCGATCGGTCGCATCTCTGCTCGCGGGTCCCCTCGCAAGAGGATCGCAGGCTCGCCGGCGATGATCACGTCATCGTCGGCCAGGACGTGGACGCCGATGAGCAGCGTCCGAGCTTCGGCCTTGCGGGCGACGAACCACTCGGCGCCCTCGTTTATCAGCACGCCGGGCGCGCCCACGGCCACGAGCGTGCCCGAGGCGCTCGCGCTCACGCCGTGCACGCAGCTCGCGGACTGGCCCTCGGCGAACATCTTGGCGGTGAACCCGTGCTGCACGCTCCCGCGCGCGACCGTGCCGTGGTCGCCCACGACGACGAGCTCGCCGTCCGCGAGCGCCAGCACCCGCAGCAGATCGGGCAGCTTCAAGTTCTTCGCCTTGAGGTCGCCGGCCTCGTTGTGAAGCAGTCGGCCCTTGGCGGTCACCGCGTAGAGCGTCCGGTCGTCGCGCACCGCGATCCCTTGGATGCGCTCGCCGGCCTCGCCGAGGATCTCGGATCGCCCACCGGGCCCCGAGTGTCGGGCGATGACGCCCCGAGCGCTCTTTTTGCTCGCCCGCCCCCCAGCTGACTGTGTGCTGAAGATTGTCCCGTCGTCGGTCGGCTGAACGCCGAAGATTTCGAAAGCCACGGTGCCTCCTTGGCCGCGACGTTAGCCCGAGGGCGCCCGATCGCGCCAGTCGGCACGGCTTGCCCGCCTGGTCGCGCCGCCTGGCCGTCACGAGGGCGAGGAGCAGCGCGAGCCCCAGCGCCGGCGCCGGCGGCGGCGCCCCGGCGCCCATGCCGCCCGATGCGTGGACGAGATGGAAACGTCGGATCTTTTTGGCCGAGACGGCAACCGGCCGCTCGCCGCGGCGGAGGGCAACATGAGCCCACACTCGGGGACGGCTCCCCTGAGCACAACTGTGCTGTGGTGGCTCCTCACAGCGTTCATCGTCGCCGGCTGCAGTGCGCAGCTGCAGAGCGCGCCGCAGCCAGCAAACGTGGGCCCCGGCGCCGGCGGTGGCTTCGAGGCGCTCGACCCGTCGGCTGCATCAGCCGACCGCGGGCCGGCGTTGCGTTCGTTCTCCTGTCGGCGCTCAGAGGTAGTCGCGCTTCAACCAGCCGTTGCCATCGTATCGACCGATCCGGTTGAGGCCGGAGGTGAAAAGGAAGGCGTCCGACGAGGCGAGGTGGAAGGCGTAAGCGATGTCCTTGAAGGGCTCGACCTTGTCGCCTTCGAGGCGCGCGACGCCCCTCAGCCCCGCCCCGAAGAAGGTGTCGCCCTGGAAACGGGCGATGGCGTGGTAGCTCCAAGCGTCCGGGGTCTCGTACCGCTCAAGCTTGCCACCGGTGTACCGACCGCAGAAGCCCTCCGAGCCGCAGAGGAGAACGTCGTCAGCGTCGAGCGCGAGCGCGTGGTTCAGCTCGACCTGCAGGCCGAGGCCGATGACCTCCCATGCCTCTCCGCAGCGACAGAACAGGCCCCCCATCTCGCCCACGGCGTAAAGGGTCCCGTCGGGCGCGAAGGCCAGGTGATGGATCGCGTTGGACTGCCCGACGGGCATGTCGACCAAACCATCGCCCGCCAGCCGCCCGACGTAGCCATTCACACCGAGCACGTAGATCTCGTCTTCGCTGCCGCCGAGCACGGCGGTCAACGGCACTGGGCCCTCGGCCACGGTGGCGAACCCTTCGTCCGTCTCGCCCTGCAGCACGTTGTTGGAATGGACGATGTAGCGCCGGCCCGACGGTGCTCGCCAGAGCGAGTAGATCCAGCGCTTCAGATCGACCACGACTTGGGGATCTTCCGCGGCCAAATCTGCCGACGCGCTGACCTGGCATCGGTGCAGATCCCTGTCTGCGTTGGACTGGATCACCAGCGTCGAGTACCCCCCACCGTCGTGCGCGTAGACCTCCTGCGTCGCGACGGAGAAGCCTTCGGGGTTGACGTATTTCTCAGGCAACGACATTCGGCACCACCTTGCGTGAGAGCGCCCGCGATAATATCGGCGGCGGGCACGGGTTCACCTGTACGTCCCTGCTTTCCCTGCTCCGGCCCTCGGATCCACTGAACACCATCGTGCACCAGTCATCGGCTTCTGACCATGCCGCTAGCCGAGGACCTGTCGGTCGAAGAGGACCTGTCCGCCGCAATTCGCCCCGGAGACCGCAGCGCGGCTTTGTTTTACATCGTTCCGTCTCCTCTTCGCTTGGGTAGCTCGTGCTCCCACCGTCGCCCGCAACTACCTGCATCACTTGGTCGAGCAGATCGAGGTCGACGAGAAACGGATCACCGTGGTTCCGAAGGAGGCGTACCGAGTGATGACGTGAATCCAAAAAGAAAACGCGGCGTTGAACGCGCCGCGTTTTTCTCCCACATTCGTGGTGTGTTGGCTCCGGCAGACGGACTCGAACCGCCGACCCGGTGGTTAACAGCCAGGGCAGTCATTTGTCCAAACACTGAAACCTATTGAATCATTGGGGTTCCTTCGCTCTTCCAACCCCATGATGACTGCCACCGCCCCTTGATGCCCCACGACGCCCTGACACCATTCTGCCACCAGTCGCCTTGCTCACCTACTGACACACATTCTTGGAAGTGTCAGTGCAATTGTCGCCGGGCTTGCAGTAGACGTTGTAGGATTTGGCATCCTCACCGCACAATGGCCCCCCAGCTTCCCTATAGGCGTGGTAAGTCCCGTCGGTGGAAGCTGAGCACTCTTCAGACGATGGGGCCTTGCAGACGTCGCCGGGCTTGCAGTAGACGTTGTAGGATTTGGCATCCTCGCCGCACAATGGCCCCCCAGCTTCTCTGTAGGCATTGTAAACGCCACCTGATGGTGGGCCGCATTGATCGGATGATGGATCTTTGCAGACGTCACCTGGTTGGCAATAGACGTTGTAGGACTTGTCATCTTCGCCGCAAAATGGTCCACCGCCTTCGCGGTACGCTTGGTAGCCGCCATCACTGGGGGGCTGGCAAGTATTCGTCGTTGCATCTGCACAGTTGTCACCGGGCTTGCAGTAGACGTTGTAGGACTTGTCGTCCTCGCCACAAAAAGGTCCACCGGCGTCTCTGTACGCTTGGTAGGGCTTCGCCACAGACTGGTCGAGGTTAGCTCCACCGTCCTGACTAACCCCGGCTTCCTTGTTGGTGCCCCCATCCGCCTGCACCGGAACGCACTGGCCGTTCACCTCGACAGTGCCCGCACCACAAGTGGTCCCATCATCGCTGCATCCCACGACGACGATTGATGCTGCCAATACGATCAGAGTTAGAGCGAGCCGCATAAGATGCCTCCCGTAGTTACGCTACCTCCCGTGTGCGGTAAGATTGCAGCAGGGAGGACGATGGATCGGAACGTCGATCAGAAGCTGCACGATGTCAAGAGCTTGCATGTCCAGGGACTTTCCCCCACGGAGATCGCAACTCGCTTGAGGATCGACGTGGATGCCGTCCGGCGTGACCTGGAGGAGATCAGGAAGCAGCAGATCGCAGCGCTCCGTCAGATCGGAAGAGAGCCTGAGGTATGGATCGTTGGGCAGTGTGAACGATGGGAAAGGCTGAGACGGTCCGCGGTGGCCGAGGCGATGGAGTTGCTGGATCGGGGCGAGGTGCGCCGGGCACTCAAGATGGCCAAGCTGGCCGCAGAGGCAACGGTGGCGCAGCATCGTCTATTTGGCGAGCGATGAATCTGAAGTTGGCATAGCCCAAGGCGTATCACAAACGCGACCTATTCGACCCTATCCCACTCAGTCGTCACCGTCGCCATTGGCGATGATGTGACAACTCGGAACGACGGCCATGTTCCCCTTCCAAGGACCGTTCGGACTTCGGGTAACTTCGCCAGGATGACATCATTCTGGAATTGCAGCACAATCTCCCAGCCGTGGTCACAGGTCGATCACATCCGAAGGGGAGTGAGCCCGGAGGCGAGTCTAGAATCGACCGGCCTCACACCCCCCTAGCCCGCGCCCGGACGTGCCAATGGGACTTATGATCGTTTCGGGAGGGTGGGGCTACCCCCGGGATGGTTGAACAAGCAGTAAATCGCGCTAACAGTCTTCTACATGGGAGGTGGTAAGCCCGCGAGAAATAGTTGACCGTGTTCAGGAGACAGCCGACGTGACAATCTCGTCGCCGCTCGGTATCGTAACTTTCGATGTCAACCAGTGTTTCTGTTCGCCTCCCTGGTGCGGTCATCAGGGAGCTTGATGACTGGATCTCCGCTGTCGAAGCGGCACGGACCAAGAGCGATCTGTACTGGGACGGTCGCTGCTACAACAGGTCAACGCTGCTTCGCACCCTGATCGAGCACGCCATCCGAGACATCCGCCGCGACCGTCATGGAGCGGAGTGGTTGTCATGGCTCGGGCTGATGGACGATCAGCGCAAGAAGAACCAGCGCAAGGAGACGACGACCAAGACACGATAACCCGTGCCCAAAGTGAAAGCGCCCGCTGGTTCGAGCAGCAGGCGCTTTCGATGGGCATCGCTGAGGAGTCCAGCGATGCAGACCAACAGTAGTCCTCCAGCCTCGGCTTTCGCAACACCATTCCGGCACAGATCGCAGCATCTCCGAGGGGCACGCTGATGCCTCGGCGGACGACCAAGCGCAACAAGGCCCCGGTAACCTCTTCAGGCCCACCGCTTCCACTTCCAGAGGTCGTGGACCTGCCGGTTCCGACCAGACTCAGAACGCAGTTGAAAAGCCTGTGGCTGGTGCTACGAGACGACATCTCGGAGGTGTCCCAGCATCGGCTCTTGCAGAGCACGGTCGAGGAATGGACCAAGGGCAACGCCAGGCTGGCGTCCAAGGCGCTCGACGGCGACGATGATGCTTTGATCGATCTCGTGCGAGCCGATCCCAGGTATCTCGGCAGTGAGCTTCTCACCGCCAAGGTCTGGCTCTGGAGGCTGACCGTGGCCTACGACACAAAGCGGCTGGCGAAACACCCGAACACGACGAGCGCGAAGGGGACTCCCACGAAGAGGCAACATCAGCGTGCCGGGGAGGCGAAGGCGAAGTTGGAGCGGTTGGGCAAGGCAATCTCCTTCGTTTTGGGTGGTGGCAATCGCCTGTGGACGGATCTCGATCAACTACTCAACGACTATGAGTTCAATCTGGCTGCCGTCGAGAAGGCCAAGGCGCTGATTCAGCAGGCCATCAAGTCTCGACAGAGGATCAACAAGAAGCAGATTGTCGAAGATGTCGGCTGGGACGACTGCGACCACTGGGGCGACCCGGATTCGTGGGTGACCGAGTTGGTCAACAATTCTCGGCGGACAAGGGGACTCGCGGTGGACATCACCGCCGCCGACTACAGCATCAGCGCAGCCGCCTTGAGGAACCTCCTGACCAAGGCGCGGCGGCGGTCAACGTGAATGTTCCCGTGGTGGGGTAGCGCAAGCTAGGAAACAAGCTTGGACATCACCTGGTAGCTTGTCCACCGAAAGGACAGGGCCAGGTGGTCAAATCGATTCTCAGAGCCGCAGAAGCACTCGCTGACCTATCCCATCGGGATCTCGCAGCTAATGCGGGGCTGCGGCTGTCGCGGACCAAGCGGATCATGTCTGGCCATGCTCGGCCCAAGCCTGACGAGATCAAATCGATTCTTGCTGGGGCAGGAATACCCCCGACGCTACTAACAGCGCATATCAAGAAGCGCCTCGTTCCCGGCATAGCGAGTTGCACAGGGGAACGGCTTCACCTCCTTGTTGATCTTCTGTCCGTGCAGCAGCCCCAACCACTGCCATCGATCTCGCCGGTGATCGGGGATGTGCTGATCGACAAGCTCACCCTGACGCTTACGCCTACACGCTGGAAGAGCTTTTGCAGCCTCGTCGGCGGGCTGCCGCAGGGAAGACCATCGAACCTCTACCACCAAGCCCATAAGATATATGGGATCTGGATCGAGTTGGAGCCTGTCTATCAGCGACAGGCAAGGGTGCTGATCAGGTTCAATCCGGCGCGGTTGAAACCCATAGGTTGGCACCACGCCCAGCAACTGGTTGCCTTCGCACCGCCATCGTTGATCACGGTTTCCCGCGTTGATCCAGCCATCGATCTGGCCCTGTCAATCCACGACTACCAACCGCTGGCGACCCGCAAGCGAAAGGTAGAGATCCATATCGGCGTCGATGGCGTCGAGACGATCTACCTGGGCGCGAAGCGATCAGTCCATCGCTATCGGGTGTACGCCAGAGACAAGCTTCATCCCTCGAGGCGGCCAACGCTGCGGCTTGAGGTGCAGGTCAAGCCCCGTCTGTCTCTGAGAGAGCTATCGCATCTGCCGAACCCGTTCAGGTCGTTGACGCTGCTGCCGGTGATCCCCACCGAGGATCTCCCGTTGGAGCAGCGGTTGCTGATGCGGTGGTGTCGTTTCTACGGCCTGCCCGCGTTGAAGGCGGAGCTTGGCCCCAAAGCGTTCAAGACACTCAAGGCCGAGTGGGAAGAACGTGCGGCCAATATCTATGTGCCGGACCTGATAACCGTCTTCGACCAAGGGTGGTCCAAGGCAGTGGATTGGCTTCACCACCGGCTTGGCATCCCCAAGGTGCAGGTGTGAGATGGCACTCGATCTGATCTCACTCGACCAGGCGGTGGAGCTTCTGCGAGGTGCGTATGCCAAGCGGACGCTGAAGAACAAAGCCTGGTCCGGCGCGATCAGGTCCATTGGTTCGGGCGACCGGATGCTCTTCGTTCCCGAGTGGCTGTTGGAGGATTTGGCCAACAGCCGTACTCTCAAGATCAGGGAGGAAGAGCATGAAGGAACTCCGAGGAAGGAGTACGAAGCATGGAGTTCAATTCAGGAACAATGCGCCCACGGGCCGAAAGGCGCATCTGCCCAAGCTGCGGGCACCACCGCCTTGGAGCCAAGAGACGGTGCCCACGCTGCGGAAAGAAGACCGAGGCCCGAATCGAGATCCCGATCTACAGCTACGGCAAGCGCAAGCGGTATCTCACCAGGTGCTGGACCGAAGAAGAGGCCGCAGAGGTTCTTCAGAGGAAAGAGGCGGACTACTGGCGGCAGCAGGCGTTAGGCGTGGCCCGAGAGATCGGCGGCACGTTGGAGCAGGCGGCTGATGGTTTTCGTCAGACCGTTGCGGGGGACAGCGACAACTACCGCAAGCAGGTGGACACGGCGATCAACGCCTTGGCTGCCGGATTCGGTTGGAAGATGCAAGTTCATTTGATCACGACGCAGGAGATCAGCGACTTCAAGGAAGACGGTCTTGAAGTCTGCTCCTCGTCTACGATCCGAACCTACCTGCTGGTGCTGCGCAGGTTCTTCGCCTGGATGCAGGCCGAGGGATGGATTCGGCTGAATCCGACGCTGAAGGTCAAGTTGCCCAAGGCCGGGGCCAGGAAGGAACACCTGCGGCCGGAGGAGGTGGGGCCGGTGATCGACGCCTGCTGGAAGCTGTGCCCTGATGTGGCCCCGGTGATCACATTGATCGCGCTCGGTGGGTTGCGGAAAGCCGAGGTGGTCAACCTGCTCCGCGCCAACGTTTACCCCGACGATGGCTGGCTCTACGTGCTGCCGTTCGAGGGAGATGAGCTAGTGCCGCCCTGGTCACCCAAGACCGAGGCATCGAGTCGGGCGGTCCCTTTGCACCCGCTGGCCAAGCAGGCGCTCGAAAAGGTCCAACCGGTCAGATGTGGCGACGGCGAGCTATCGAAGTGGGCGTTCCCAGTCACGGACAGCCGTCGCAAGCAGAGGCTGAGGGACAAGCGAGGCCGACTCCATTCTGTCGCTGGCGACCGCAGGTCTTGTGGGACCAGCTTCTTCGGCAAGAAGCTCAAAGAGGCTTCGAGGGCCGCAGGGGTGACGAGAAACATCACTCTCCACGACCTGCGCCGGACCTTTGCCGTGCTGCTTCAGGAGGCCGGAGCACCAGATTCGGTCATCCGGCAGGCCCTAGGTCACGGGCAACGCGGGGTGACGGAGTTCAACTACCTGCCGCGCCGGGATGACACCGTGGCCTACTGGGTCAACCAGATTGATGTCGAGGTGTCCGCGTTGGACGAACCCAAACCACCGGCTCCAACCAAGCCGGTGATCGAGGTTGTTGAGGTGGATCAGCAGCCGGTCACTTCCACCATTCTGCCACCAGTTGCCGGTCAGCCGTTGGCAAACTGACCACCGTGTCAATCGGAGCGACGATGCTTGCTGGAGAGAACATAAAGAAAAGGCCCCCTTGTGGGGGCCTGATGGTAGCTCCGGCAGACGGACTCGAACCGCCGACCCGGTGGTTAACAGCCACCTGCTCTACCGACTGAGCTATGCCGGAACGTTACTCCTAAGCTGGGTCGTTTCTATATCCAGAACCGGACGGGTTGTCCAGTAGCTCCGCGTTGGTTTTTTTCGAGGGTGACGGCTCGGGCTCCTAGTCGCCCCAGCTCGGCATCTTGATCTTGGGCTTCGCCTTGGTCTTGGGCTCGGGCTCGGGCTTGGGCTCCGGCTTCGGCTCCGGCTTCGGCTCCGGCTTCGGCTCGACCTTGGGCGTGGGCTCGGGCTGGTCCGGCTCGGTGGGCTCCACCTTGGTCTTGGGCCGGGGCCGCGGGCGGG
>Ga0316576_10000770_pt1 | contig 15995 bp, 13 predicted proteins | sample S0NA_FD_203075 | JGI IMG/M metagenome (GOLD analysis project Ga0316576, IMG submission 203075) | Rhizosphere microbial communities from salt marsh grasses in Alabama, United States - S0-2_050615r3r5 | ecosystem: Host-associated > Plants > Roots > Rhizosphere | place: USA: Alabama | collected... | reverse complement strand
GTTGCTCCGGACCGTAGCCTCAATGAAACAGGACTTGTACCAATTGAAGAAAAGTATCAGCCGCGAGATAGAGGATGCCACTGAATTGTGATGGCAGGGAGCATTCGCCGGCGGGCGGAAAGGTGGAGCAGGGAGCAAATAAAAATTAAGAATTAAGAATCAGGGTGTTGCACAGATACCTGCTGCCTGCTGCATCTTGCCTGCTGTCTTCTCCATGCCCCATGCTCGCCCGCTTCCGGGAATGAGTTGCTTCGCTTCCGGCATGACCCCTGCCGACACTACTACTGCCTGTCGCCTGTTCTGGAGAAAGCTACAGATATTTTATGACCAGTACCAGACGGTTTATACCTGTTGTGATCTGACCAGCAATATTAATCTGCCTGTCTCATCAACGGACGCAAGTAAGCAGACTGAGTTCTGATGATACCGAATTGCCCGTGCCTACGCATCCTGCCCCTGACAACAAAGGTCACCCATTTAATTTTCTGTGGCTGTAATCTTCGACGCGGACTTATTCTCCTGACTGGTGAGGAAGGTACCCGGAATTTTTTGTTTCAGCGACCGATACTAATAGCTACCAGGCCGTCAGTATGAAAAAATAAAGGAACAGTCAAAAAATAAGATATGCTTGTCAAAATAATGTTGAATTTCGAGTATCAGGTTCCCTTTACAAACATATATTTACTTTCAGCGGAAACTGCAAAGTAGTTATTTGAGTGTAAAATGTACTGCTATGTCAATCAATATGATATCAGTTTATGAGGCGAATCAATTGCATTCGCTGATTGTTGTAAAAGCTACAACCCGGTAAGTTCAGAGAGACAGGTAAATGGTTTTGTATGCTGGAATGGCTAAGATCCCATAGATACGGTAAGCGCTACGGATATGAGGTCCTGTTCAGAAGGCAGGATCGAGCTGTCAGGGGAAGGCCGGGAATAATTCTTGCCGACCTCGGTATGCCGGAATCATATGATCCCTTCTTTTATACCAGTTTCATGGATCACGTATTTGTATATTCCCTGCCTCGCTTCTTACAGCCTCTCTTGCTTGCTGACAGGGGCATTGCCCTGATAGATCCGGCCAATCCTCTGGCTCGTGATAGCTTTGCTCCAGAGCAACTTGTTGACATGCATGGCTCTTTCCTCAACAGGTCAGGAAAGCCCTATGTTGAGTGTGAGGTCACATGGAGACCACCCGGCATGAGGAAGAATCCCTCGGATCATGGCTATTTCCTTTATACTGGTGACGGAAGGGGAGGTGCCCCGGACATATGTCAGAAGACTGCGGCAAAGGTCGCAGGGTGGTATTACGGTCATCTCATACCGGAGAAGAAGATAGCCTGGGCGGCGCAGTGCAGGAAGGTCTATGAGAAGGCTGAAGCAATGATAAAAGATAAATACCCGGATGCAGAGATACGTCATGCACGCTACATGTACCCTGATTCAATTGAAATGGCAGTTGATAATCTGCTGTCGGAAGGGTGTGAGACCATAATCTATCATTGTTACTGTAACCCGGTATATTCTGATTTCGAGGACTACTCCCTCGCTCTCCCGCTTGTCCATCGCTTTGCTAACGGCAGGGCAAGGGTGATTTGTACCGACCAGCCTGGCAACCAGTCATCAATGCGTGAAGCATACCTGCAACTGGTACGAGATTTTCTTGCCGAAATACCTCCAGACGCAAGTCTGATGCTTATTTTATCGAAGCATGGTCATCCTTTCAGGAATGAGACACTTGACATTCGCGGCCCTGAATACTGGGCTCCGCTGGAAAAAGACATGCACCGTCTGACAAAAGGCAGACACGGGCTTACAGAAATTGTCTGGAGTGAAGATGAGTTTGCAGATGATTACTGGGATCCCAGGAAAAGAAAATTTTCCACATACTCGGCATACAGAAAGGCCGTTGAAGAAGGTTTTGACTATGCGCTTGAGGTACCGGTCAACTTCATTGCGGAGAACACTGATCTTATGTTTCTTCATGCCATAAAGAAATTCAGCGCTTTCGCGGAGTATGACCCGTATAAACCCGTGCCTTACCCCGACTGGGATAAACCATTGAAAAGGATGTTCACTGAAGGGAAAACGACAGGCATCTATGCAGGCTGCCCGGTGGGTAAATACAGCAACTACATCGCTGAGGCAGCATATGATTCGGTGGCAGCGATACTCGACAGGAAAAGTCAGTAGTAAATCTGGCAGTTGATTGGATTATGGGATATTTGACAGAAGATAAGTGTTAAAGCATGAATACAGATATCTATGAGGACAGAAAGAGTCAATGAGAATACAATGGCCAGGCTGATTGCAATTCTTCTGTTGTTCACTGTTTATACAGCCGTGGCAGTGGCGCAGGACGGTCAGAAATCCTTTGCAGAGGGCAGTATGGCTATCAATAACAGGGGAATGTATGTACTGGGAGGATGGGCCGTGACCAACATTGCTGCAGGTGCATACGGTTGGGCATCATATGATGGGCAGTCCAGGTATTTCAGCCAGATGAACCTTTTCTGGAACGTTATTAATCTCTCTATTGCGGGAATCGCTCTATTCAGCAATTTAAGCACGGACCTTTCCCTGACCGGCAGCGAGGAGATGCTTACGAAACACCTCAAGACCGAGAAGATTTTTCTTATCAACTCAGCTCTTGACGTGGGATACATGGGCGCAGGGTTTTTAATGCGACATCTTTCCGCAAACACGGAAAAGAGAGGAGAGATGCTAAAAGGTTATGGCAACTCCGTAATTCTTCAGGGAGGTTTTCTGCTGGTGTTTGATATGTTGATGTATTTCATCATGCGTGACTTCAGGACAGCGAATGTTGAAACCATAACCATGACAATGAACCGGGATGCAATTTTGGCAGGAATAAATTTCATATTTTGAGGAAAAAAATGATCATGAGAGAGATCGCTTTCTGAATAGTAATACAATGAAGATACTTCTCACAGGTGCCACAGGCTATATTGCCAAGAAACTTCTTCCGTCCCTTCTGGCTGGAGGGCACGAGGTCATCTGCTGCGTAAGGGATATTCACAGATTCGATGCTTCAAGATACAGCAGTGACCGCCTGTCGGTGATAAGAGCAGATTTCCTGGAGCTGGATTCACTTGCTGCAATTCCTGACGATATTGATGCAGCATATTACCTCATACATTCCATGTCAGCCTCCACCGGCAGCTTTGATGCCATGGAGAAGCTTGCTGCTGTTAACTTCCGCGAGCGTATCGGCAAGACCAATGCGAGGCATGTCATCTATCTCAGCGGCATAGTAAATACCGGAAAGCTCTCGAGACACCTGGCATCACGCAAGACAGTGGAGGATGAGCTTGCCCTGGGCTCATATCATCTTACCACGCTGAGGGCAGGTATCATTCTGGGTTCCGGAGGTGCTTCATTTGAGATAATAAGAGACCTGGTTGAGAAGCTCCCTCTGATGATTGCACCACGGTGGCTCAATACCCGGTCACAACCCATCGCTGTCAGCAATGTGATCGAGTTTCTCAGCGGTGTACTTATGGTTGAGAAGTATTTTGACAGAAGCTTTGACATAGGAGGGCCTGACATCTTAACATACAGGGAGATTCTTCTCAGGTTCGCAGCCATAAGGAATCTGAAGCGCAGGGTAATTGTGGTACCCGTAATGACTCCCAGGTTATCATCATACTGGCTCTATTTTGTGACATCCACATCCTACAAGCTGTCGGTGAACCTTGTTGACAGTATGAAAGTTGAGGTTATCTGCAGGGAAAACAGCCTTCACAGAGAACTGGGCATCAGGCTTCTGGGCTTTGACGAGGCTGTCAGAACTGCATTCGACAAAATTGAACATCATCAGGTTATATCGAGCTGGACTGATGCCCTCTCATCTCCCGGGATGGAAAGGGGTGTCTCAAGCCTTGTCATGATTCCGGAGTACGGATGCTACCGCGATATCAGGAGGCGTCCGGTAAAGGATCAAGATGCGGTGCTTGAAAGACTTTGGTCAATAGGCGGAGAAAACGGCTGGTATTATGCCAACTGGCTGTGGAAGATCAGGGGCTTCATTGATAAACTCTGCGGTGGAGTCGGCCTCCGCAGGGGACGTAAGAGCGGTATCGATCTGTCGCCGGGTGATGCAGTGGATTTCTGGAGAGTTCTGGTTGCCGACCGTAGTGCCGGGAGGCTCATGCTGTATGCTGAAATGAAGCTCCCCGGTGAAGCCTGGCTGGAATTCAGGTTGGAAAACGGTACGCTTACCCAGACGGCCACATTCAGGCCTCTGGGATTGAGAGGCAGATTGTACTGGTATTCAGTGATGCCCTTGCACGAAATGGTTTTCAGGGGTATGATAAAAAGAATTGCCGGTTGACGAAGCAACTGGAAATATTATATTTGTTTAACAGCCAGGCTTGCAAATGGCTTACTGTTCTTAGCTTATAATGCCGGTTAGTACCCTTTTATATAAGGCAATATCCGTATGAAGAAACAACCGCTGATTAAAAAACTGAAGGCAGGGCTTAAGGCAGACGAGACCGGCAATAAGGCGAACTCGCTCATTTTCCTTCATCACTACGGTTTCAACATACCCCTGACATACCTGGTTACTACCGGAGCCCATAGCCTTTACCTGGATCAGGGTGCCATGCTTCTTGAGGAGCTTGGAAATGAGCTCGCCGGCCTGCCTGACAAAACCTGGGCAGTGCGTTCCTCAACCACTGCTGAGGATTCGAGTGAATTCAGCTTTGCCGGTCAGTTCCAGACACTGATAAATATTTCAGGAACAGAAAACATACTTAATGCAGTTCAGACGGTGTGGGATTCCGCGACCCTCTTAAGCAACAGTGAATATTTCAGAAAAACCAGGATGAGCGGCCTGAAGTGTGCTGTCATCATCCAGGAAATGATTCCTGCGGTTCTTGCAGGAGTCAGCTTTTCCATGAATCCGGTCACTGACCAGAATGAGACGGTAGTAGAGGCCGTGGAGGCAGCCGGAGAGGAACTGGTGCAGAAGGGTATCACACCGATGCGCTGGAGGATCAGGCGACAGATCATTACGGAAGGCAATGAACAATACCGGTATTTTCATATAATTAAAAGAATAGCTGCCGATACAGCAAAGCTCAGGACATATTACGGCAAACATATTGACATCGAATGGGTATATGACGGATATAATCTCTATTACCTGCAGCTCCGGGAAATAACCGGAAGAAGAGAGGTGCCGATCTATTCAAACAAGATGGCCAAAGAGATGTTGCCCGGTCAGATCAAGCCTCTTGTATGGTCAGTCAACATACCACTGGTAAACGGAACCTGGCTGAATATTCTATACAGCATCACAGGCCCCCTTGGCATCAAGCCCGGGGATCTGGCCAGACCATTTTATTACCAGGCATATTTCAACATTAAAAACCTGGGAACCATATTCAGGGAGTTCGGAATGTCTCCTGACAACCTTGAGCTGCTGATGACCAGGAATGAAAGCGGGGGACACTCCTTCAGGCCTGGCATTAAAATGCTCAGGCACACATTCAGGATCATCAGATTTATAAGTGAGATCCTCAGGTTTGAAAAGAATTTTCCCGGCGAGCACGATAAACTGATGAATTTTTACAGGGATTTCTCCAGGAATATGGAAAAGGACTTCTCTCCCGGGGTGTATCATGAAGCTTATGACAGTCTTTTTGAGGCAGGCCAGCGTCTTGCCTACCTGAACATCTTCACGCCGATGCTCATGACCATGAACCACAAGCGTCTGAAGAACAGGCTGAAGAAGGCAGGGATTGACTACGACCTCATTGATTTCAGGCATGCTTTCCCGGAGCTGGCCGGTTACTCTCCTCTTGCCGAAATGAACAGTATCAGGAAGGAACTGGAAGCACTGCAGTCAGGTATACTGGACAGCTTTTCTACCCTGAAAGAGCTCAGGAGTGCACCTGAGGCAGCAGGGGTGGTTGGCCGCATTGATCGCTTCCTGGAGAAATTCGGCCATCTCAGCGACAGCGGTACTGACTTTTCATATGCCAAGTGGGAAGAGGACCCGGAGATGGTATTCAAAATGATCCTCTCCTCGGCAGAGCCGCAGGAGCGGGAAGGGTTCTCCGGCATTGAAGCCATGCGGGACAGGGGTTTCAGGATCTCACGAGGGCTTTACCGTGCATATGTCAGGGCAGGTCGCCTGAAACTGTACCGTGAACAGATAAGCTCATTGTACATTTACGGCTACGGCCTGTTCCGGAGGCTCTTCCTCAGTGCGGGTGCAGCGATAGCTGACGCGGGCATAATTGAGGCTCCTGATGACATTTTTATGCTGACAAAAGATGAAGTTGACAATATTATAGACAATTTTGAGGAGTCAGACAGGAGCTATTACAAACAGCTTGTAATACAACGTCATCAGGAAATGGAGCAAACAAAGGATATTGTACTTCCTCCGGTGATCTACGGCGATGAAGCGCCGCTGCCTGAGAGAGGAAAACATATTAACCACTCTGGTACCGGAACCTCTCCGGGCACATACAGGGGCACCACGAGGGTTGTAAGGAGCAGACACGATTTTGACAGTGTAATTAATGGCGAGGTATTGCTCATACCGTTCTCTGATGTAAGCTGGACCCCTGTGCTGGCCAGGGCAGGCGCTATTGTCTCGGAAACTGGTGGCATGCTGTCACACTGTTCGATAATTGCCAGAGAAATGGGAATACCTGCAATGGTGTCTGTTCCCAACGCGTGTGCCCTGGGCAGCGCCCTGACAGTGACAGTCAACGCATCAAACGGTATATTGACAATACACGATTATGAATGAAGCTATAGTATTCCTTGAGAGTCATCCGCTCATTACAGTTCTGCTCTGCAGCATTACTGGATATCTAATGGGCTCAATCTCTTTTGCTCGTATTGTGTTTCGGAGTGTGACAAAAGAGAAGGAACTGGAGGCCTATTCAGAGCCTATAGAAGGCACTGATGAGAAATTCGATACCGATTTTGTTAGTGCATCACTTGTCAACAAGCGCATCGGGGCCAGGTATGGTTGCATAACATCCATAGCCGATATGCTTAAAGTCATTCTACCAACTCTGGGTGCAAAGCTGCTACTGACAACTGAGCCCTACTTCCTTATAGTATCGGTATTCGCAATGATTGGGCATTATCTTCCTGTTTACCACAGTTTTAAGGGAGGCCGGGGCGAGACTATCATGCTTGGATCAATGATAGTTTTTAACTGGCTTGGAACACTGATTGTGTTCCTTGCGTCAACATTACTGGGTTTTATAACTGGCAGTGTAGTGGTGCTCAGGTATGCCATATATTTCCTGATGATATTCTGGTTATGGAATCATTATCATGACTGGCGCTATGCTCTTGGCATGTTAATGCTCATCATCCTTTTCGTCTTCTCAATGCGGAAAGAACTTGCCCTCATCGCCGACCTGAACAGAAGAGGGCTGATGAATGACACCAATGAGGAGCTCTCCGAAAAGATGTTCATGGGAAGACATCTGGGTCGGGCAATTGACAGGTACAGCATACCTGCCCTGTTTAAGAAGCTGAGATCAGACAAGACAGATAAACGAGTTAAATGAAAAGTACTGCAAGAGCTCTTCTAACGTTAATGCTTTTTTGCACCGGGTTGATCACAACTGCCCAGAAAACCGGTATCAGGCTTGAAAACCAATTGAGCAGCTGGCTCAACATCAACCTTGATGACACCGTAAGGTGGCAGGGTGGCCTCAGATACATTCCAATACTGAGTCCATATTGGCAGATCAGTGAGAACAGCAAGCTGGACGCAGAGCTCTCATTCAAGAGCTGGGGAAATCTTTCCTTCTCCGGGCTCAATTATGACTCAGCCGATTACAATATTAAGCCATACCGCCTCTGGCTGAGATACACCACTTCAAACCTCGAAATAAGGGCCGGGCTGCAGAAAATCAACTTCGGATCTGCCCTGGTATTCAGACCCCTGATGTGGTTTGACAAGATGGATTTCAGGGACCCGCTGCAGCTTACAGACGGAGTGTATGCGCTGCTGGGAAGATATTATTTCAATAACAATGTAAACATATGGCTCTGGGGACTCTACGGCAATGAAAATGTAAAGGGATGGGAGATTGCACCTTCAATAAAAGATATCCCGGAATATGGCGGTAGGTTTCAGCTTCCGGTGCCCCGGGGTGAGGTGGCTGTGAGCTATCATCACCGCGACGCAGATTACAGGGAGTTGTTGACAGGCTTCCCCATGATCACGGAGACACGCTTCACGGAGCAGATGTTCGGCATCGACGGCAAATGGGATCTTGGAATAGGGCTGTGGATTGAGTATGTCAGAAAGCTCAATGAGAAGGATAATCCCCTGACGGGCCGTTGGGAAAACTACTTCTCACTGGGTGCCGACTACACCCTGTCTCTGGGTAACGGCCTGAATGTTACATCGGAATACTTCCGCTACGCAAACGTGCCTGATGAAGGCGAACAGGAGTCAAAGAGGAATCTTGTCACATTGTCTCTCAATTATCCTCTTTCCGTATCACATAATCTGTCAGGTGTTATATATTACAACATTGATGCAAAGGAGTGGTACAGATTCATTAACTTCCAGCTCAGTTATGATTACCTGAGCATTTACATGATGGCATACTGGAATCCTGACACGCCATCTGTGGGCAGTGGTTCAGAACAGGGCTCACTCTTCTCGGGAAAAGGATTTCAGCTTATGCTTGTGCTTGATATTTAAATAATTATATAATGGAAAACGAAAAGATCATTAAGATTGAGGGGTTGAAAAAGCATTTCCCGATGGGAACCGGCAGATTCACCGCCCTGAACGGCATAGACCTGACATTTGGCAGGGGTGAGTTTGCCGGGATAATAGGTCCCAGTGGTTCGGGCAAGACGACGCTGCTCAATATCATAGGCTCGCTCGATGTGCCTTCAGAAGGCAGTGCCGTGATACTCGGACAGTCGGTAGGTAGCCTTACACCGGCAGCATCGGCAGCGCTGCGCAAATCGCAGCTTGGCTTCATTTTCCAGACATACAACCTCTTCCAGGTATACACGGTCTTTGAGAATGTTGAGTTTCCGCTTCTGCTTCAGGGTATAGATTCATCACGGAGAAGACAGATGGTGCTAGACGCACTCGAATGGGTTGGCCTGACTGACAAAATAAAATCGCGTCCGGCGCAACTCTCAGGAGGAGAGAGCCAGAGGGTGGCCATAGCACGCGCCATGGTCAAGCGGCCTGCCATAGTGTTGGCTGACGAACCTACCGCCAATCTCGATGCCGCCAACTCGCATCATATTCTCCAGACTATGGAGAAGTTGAATCGCGAGCTTGACACCACCTTCCTGTTTGCCACACACGACGAGAAAGTGATCGGATACGTGCGCCGGAAGATATTTTTAGCTGATGGCAAGGTGGCCAAGGACGAACTGGTTATACAAAACTGACGGGAGGAATATTCATGCTTGCTTTCAAACTTGCATTAAGAAATCTACTGGGTGCCGGACTACGGACATGGCTGAATGTCATCGTGCTCTCCTTCTCATTCATTGTAATAATCTGGACCAAAGGACTGCTTGAAGGGTGGGACCGCCAGGCAAAGCATGACATGATCAGCTGGGAGATAGCCGGTGGCCAGTACTGGCACCACTTGTTTGATCCATATGATCCTTTCACTCTTACCGACAGCCACGGCACTGTGCCACAGCAATTTGCGGGTCAATCAGGAGACACCAGCATAGCACCGGTACTCATCACCCAGGGAACGATCTATCCCCAGGGAAGGATGCAATCAGTGATTATCAAGGGTATTGACCCGGATCAGAATGTCATTGAACTTCCGACATCAGCCCTCTCCGCAGGTGAGGGAGAGATACCGGCAATTATCGGTGAGGGAATGGCTACGAGCACCGGACTGAAAAAAGGTGATAACGTCATCCTCAGGTGGAGAGACAGGAACGGCACCTTTGATGCTTCTGAAATCACGATAGCATCAGTCTTTAAAACTACAGTCCCAACCGTTGATGTAGGACAGGTATGGCTTCCCCTGGAAAAACTGCAGGAGATGATGCTGATGCCTGGCGAAGCGACCATTTTGATTACCGGGAAGGATATGAGCTCAGCGCCTGTTTTGGATGACTGGATTTACAAAACGCGTGAGGATCTGCTTTCAGATGTTGAGATGATAATCAAGTCGAAGAGTGCCATAGGAATAATAATCTGGGGGATCATGCTTCTGATGGCCATGCTTGCAGTTTTTGACACCCAGGTGCTCTCCATTTTCAGGAGACAGAAAGAGATAGGCACCTACGTGGCCATGGGCATGACACGCGGACAGGTCGTCGGGCTTTTTACACTTGAGGGCGCGATGCATTCGGTGCTTGCGGCACTCGTGGGAGCCGTTTACGGCATACCTCTGTTGATGACACAGTCAGCACGTGGTGTTGCCATACCACTCAACAGCAGCGACTTCGGTATTTCAATGGCCGAAAGACTCTACCCTGTTTACAGTCTCGGTCTTATTGCCGGCACCGTTCTGACGGTATTTATCGTCACATCAATAGTAAGTTACTGGCCTGCACGGAAGATTGCCAAGATGAATCCGACCGAGGCATTAAGAGGGAGGATACAATGATTAGATTCCTGTTTAAAGGTCTTCTGAGAGACAAGCACAGAAGCCTGATACCTTTTCTTGTCACGGCCTCAGGAGTGATGCTGACTGTCGTATTCCATGCATGGATGACGGGAGTAATAGGAAACAGCATCGAATTCAATGCGCGCTTTTCGTCAGGGCACGTAAGAATAATGACAAGGGCTTATGCCGAAAATGCCGCACAGTCACCCAATGATCTTGCCATACTGGGAACAGACACCCTCACCGGCATAATTGCAGCACAATGGCCTGAGATGGAGTTTGCCGAGAGGATCTATTTTGCAGGCATAGTGGATGTTGCTGATGAGTACGGGGAGACACGCTCACAGGGCCCGGCAATGGGCTTCGGCATTGATTTGTTGTCTGACGGCACGGTCGAGGCGCAGCGTCTTAACATACCGTCGTCACTTAAAAGCGGACGGCTGCCGGCAGCAGCCCATGAAGCCCTGTTGAGCAAGGATTTTGCAGACAAACTCGGAATCACACCGGGTGACACATTCACGCTTGTCAGTTCCAGCATGTACGGTGAACTGACCATGTACAACTTCATATTATCCGGGACCGTAGACTTTGGGACCACAGCCCTCGACAGAGGGACCATCATTGCTGACATCAACGATGTAAGAGAGGCTCTTGACATGCATGACGCCGCAGGCGAGATACTGGGATTCTTCCGTGAGGGAACATATGACAGGGAACGTGCAAGGATAATAGCCGATCAGTTTAATGCCCGGTACTCCTCCGAAGAGGATGAATTTTCTCCTGTGATGACCACTCTTGCTCAGGATAAAACTATGGGTTTCCTGGTTGATTACTCCGGGAAGCTGCAGGGGATACTGGTACTAGTCTTTATCATGTCAATGTCACTTATCCTATGGAATGCCGGTCTACTTGGAGGACTCAGGAGATACGGGGAATTCGGGATGAGGCTGGCAATAGGCGAAGAAAAGGGGCATGTTTACAGGACAATGATGATGGAATCTTTCCTGATAGGTCTCTTCGGATCAGTTGCAGGTCTGGCAACAGGGATGGTCATCGCCCTCTACCTGCAGAATCACGGTGTTGACCTGGGTATCATGATGAAGAACGCGTCTATTATGATGCCACGGGTTTTCAGGGCCCATATTACTCCTGCAACATGGTATATAGGGTTTATTCCCGGTCTTGTCTCGACACAGATTGGCACTATGCTTGCAGGGATAGGCATATACAAACGCCAGACGGCACAGCTTTTCAAAGAACTAGAAGCATGAAAAAACTGACATTCATTTTATTAATTGCCATTTCCGGCATCATTCCGGCCCTGGCACAATACCCTGACGGAAAGGAGATTTTGCAGAAAATCGACTTTAATCTGTCATCGGAGAACAGGATATTTCTTTCCTCAATGGTCATTCACGGACGCAGATCAACGCACACGGTAAAGATGAAGACCTGGACCGCAGGGACAAAGAAATCGTTCACCGAATACCTTTTTCCTGTCAGGGAGCAGGGTACCAAGATGCTTAAGCTTGAGAACCAGCTCTGGATCTACTCACCGTCGGCCGACCGTATCATCCAGATCGCGGGACATATGCTACGGCAGTCGGTTATGGGCTCTGACCTTTCATATGAAGACCTTATGGAGGACAGCAGGCTTACAGAGAGGTACAATGCGGAGGTGACAGGCGAGGAAACGGTAGAAGGACGTGCCTGCTGGGTGATAACACTATCTGCCTTCGTGCCCGAAATTGCATACCAGGGTATGAAACTTTGGGTCGACAGAGAGAGGAACATTCCACTTAGGGAAGAGATGTACGCCAAGAGTGGCACCCTGCTTAAGCGCAGTGAGCTGTCTGACGTTGAGCTAATCAACGGACGGTGGTACCCCAAGAAGATCATGTTCAAGGATATGCTAAAGGAGGGAATGGGCACCGAGCTTATAATTGAGGAGATACAGTTCAATGTTGACATTCCTGACTACATTTTCTCAAAAGCCAGCCTGAAGAAGTAGAACCGTGACAGCACCTTTTATATGTGTACAGGTTGGTAAAACAGTGCAAAAGAACAGCAAACCGGCGCAGTCGCTCATGCACACTACCGGTCAGTGAGCGGGGAAGTCTGAGACCAGCGGCCTGGATTGCAGCCAGGTCACGGTTGTGTCAGACCTGAGGGCATCATCAAAGCGTATTCCCTGATCCCTCTCACCCTTAAGAAAATACCTCAGCCATGGCACCATATACCTGGCCAGTATCCTCAACTGCTCCGTCTCACTGATACCTGGTTCGCAACCGGCCATCTTCTCACCGATCACACACTTCTCAAAGCTGACTCCCATATAGCAATGGTTCCCGCCATGGATAAGAATATATGTCTTGTAACTGCTGGATGACCTTTCATACATTGGCAGATGTTGCTCTTCAGACGGCGTAATGCAATCGTTGCTGCCAGAAAATATCAGGGTGGGCACGGAAGTTGCCGCGGCTGCGTCAAAAGCGGATACCCGGGTGTTATAGGGAGCAAGTGCCACTGCAGCATGAACTGAACCGTTATCAGCGGCGGCAAGGAAAGTGGCGCCGCCACCCATGCTGTGTCCCATGAGACACCTCATAGTATCAACCATGCCGTATAAAGGCGAGGAAGGGTCACTGCCATACCTGCCTATGTCCGCAGACAGGAACCTGAGATCCTTACCGTATCTTCTGTGTGAAGGAAAGAGACCGTCACCGGAGCTAAGAAAGGCCATGATGAAACCTTCCGGGACCAGCATGTCAACCAGATGCTGATAGCTTTTCCCAGACAACAAATATCCATGAGCAAAACATATCACGGGAAATCTCCTGCTCGTGACATAATCCACACAACTGTCATTAACAAGCAGTTTCTCCGGATAGAAAACTTCAACAGGCACTCTCCTGTTACCTCTTTCAGCATCCCTGAGAATCAACTTGCAATGCTGCACCGAATACTGCCCGTATAACTGAAAGGCGGAGAACAATATGCAGGTCGCAACCAGAAACCGTTTGACGTTCTTCATTAAACAGAAATATGCCGGCGATAATGACATCAGAGTATATTTATTAATACCGAAGTTAATGAATATTTGGCTCATGGTAACAGGGAACTTGCATCAGATGCTTCAGTATTAAAATGATCATTTCATTTATAAAATTTCTGTAAAACCATGAAAATTTCAGTTACCGGTGCTTCGTAACATGCAGGCGCCAATCTGTTCAGGATGCTCACTGACCCCGGCAGTAAAGAGTTAAGACTGTAAGATGGCAGGCCATAAAATATTGTTACTGGAATTCCGTTTATCTTCATGAACTTCTCAAATCACTTTCATGCCCGCAAAAGAATATAACCCCGCAATGCATACTGCAGAACACATACTTAACTCTGTGATGGATAAGATGTATCATTGCGGACGGTCGTTCAACAGCCATATTGAGGAAAGAAAGAGCAAATGTGACTACCGTATCAAGAAAGGAATTACCGACAAAGAGATTGCAGCAGTAGAAAGAACTGTTAATGAGATAATTAGATTAAATATACCGGTGGGAGAGAGGTTCGTCAGCAGGGGAGAGGCTGACCAGAGATATTTTACCGGAAAGCTGCCCGGTGATGCCGGTGAAACGATCCGGATTGTGACTATAGGTAACTTTGATGCCTGTCCCTGTATTGGAGAGCATGTATCAAATACAGCTGATATAGGTGCATTTTCAATCACATCGGTTGATTTCTCAGACGGAATCCTGAGAATAAGATTCAAGCTGAACTGACGTCCGGTTTCTTGTTTCCGGCAAGATAATTTTCAATATCAAAATCTGAACCCCGGAGGGTAAAAAAAAACCGGCTTTCGCCGGTTCTTTATTTCTATTCATTTGTCAGTTTGATAATCATATCTATTATGCCCGGAATTTCAGCATCGGCGATCTTCCCCTCGTAAACACCCCTGACAATCCGGTTCTTGTCAACGATAACGATGGTATAGCTGTCTTTTGGCATACCCCAGTCGTTATGAAGTACTCCGTCATAATCAAAGAGGATCGTAGTGTCATATTTCTTTGCCTTCTTTCCTGCTATCAGCCTGACAAGCCCGTCAGGTTTCCACGTTGATTTACAGTCGACTATCCCAAATCCTTTAAAATAATCCTTATTGATAGTCTTGTCAACATCAGTGGCCTTGTCAATGGCATCGTTGAAGGTATCGTTAAGATCAGACTCATCAGGATCGACATAATTGATCTGCAGCACCTTTCCGGGCCATGAATCCATCGTAAATGGCTTCTTATCGGCATCGGTGAAGGTCCATTCAGGGGCTTTCTTGCCTATTTCAAGCTGGCCCTGGGCGGCAGCGAACGGCAGGATGAATGCTGCCAGGAGAAGAGTGAATAACAGTTTTTTCATTTTCGCGGGTCTTGATTTGTTGCCGAAAGATACAATTTTTTGGAATTATTGCACAAAGTTGCAGAAAATGTGATTTTTCAATCAGGTGAACGTACAAAATACTCCTTTCTGAAATCAAAGAATTCCAGGTGTTCACCGCTGAGGGTGGTGTAGCCTGCCAGGCAGTTGGCCGTCATGCATGAATGCACCGGGAGGATAGCCACCACATCACCGACGGCAGTCTGCCTGAACACGTCATCAGTTACTTTAAGCGTGCCGTGCTCCTGCGACAGCCTGCTGACATAACAACCTTCCAGAGGCTCACCCCAGCCACTGTCATCTGCCCGCACAAGTTCACCGTAAATCTTCCTTCCGTCGCCGGATTCAAGGAATTCTTTCGAGAAATGGATTCCTCCTCCATAAAGGATGAGCTCATTTCTGTCGTTATGCCTTGCTACAACCGGGCAGGCCACAGCCACCGCAATGTCCCTTTTCTCACATGACGAAATGGAAGCCTGCATCAGATCATAAAAAACAAAATTACCCGGACGAATCTCGCTGATTTTGCTGAAATCGTCCGCGACACTGCACGAAGGAGTGTCCCCGGTTGAAATCTCAATATCGGGATAGTCTGAACGATAGGTATCCGCCAGCTTTGCAAGCAGGGCGACACTCTCACGATGCACTTCAGTGATCTCATCGCGGTTTCTGCACTCATAGCTCTGGCCCGCATGCGTCAGGAAACCACGGAAAGTAAGACTAACGGATCGCTTGATTACCTGCAGTATTGCATCAATTGTCTTCCTGTCCCGCGGAAGAACTCCGGTGCGATGCGCGCCGGTGTCGATTTTGATCCACACCCTTACGGGGTGCCTGATGATACGTGACAAGAGCCTCGCACCTTCAGTGTCCGCCACAAGGAGTCCGAGACTGATATGCCTTGCCAAAAGGTTGATGCGCTCGTGCTCCAGAGTGTTGACCGGGAAAGCCA
>Ga0316576_10000769_pt1 | contig 16003 bp, 15 predicted proteins | sample S0NA_FD_203075 | JGI IMG/M metagenome (GOLD analysis project Ga0316576, IMG submission 203075) | Rhizosphere microbial communities from salt marsh grasses in Alabama, United States - S0-2_050615r3r5 | ecosystem: Host-associated > Plants > Roots > Rhizosphere | place: USA: Alabama | collected... | reverse complement strand
CGTCACCGCGGCCATGGAGACCGAATCCGGCGTCTTGAATCGAATCAGCAACCAGGCCGGAAGCAAAGCCAATTGTGTTGTGGTGACCTGATGACTCACCGCACGATCGGTGAGCGCAGCATGGCTTCAAGCGTTGGGAATCCATTGCACGCTTCGCCCATTTGCGGCTCAGCCGTGCCTTTCCGCCCGATTCCCCCGACCCCTGACGGTTTCCTCGGCGACGGGTTCGACGGAGACCACCCGCATGGCGTCCGCGTCCATCCTCCAGCGGATGTTTCGATCGTATAGCCTGATGCCGAACTCCCGTCGTTCCGGATAGCGATCCATGTAGCCCGGGCGCGGGTCCTGGGCCAGGACCTGCTCGATCAGCTCGCGCAATCGGCGCTCGCCGTGCGGATCGGCTGCGGCGATCCCCTGCAAGGCCTGGTCGGAGAAGATGACCTGCCCCGCCCTGATCCCGGGCGTCGTGGCGAAGCCGCCTCGAGCAGCAGGGAGCGCGTCGGCATAGGGAACATAGGGCTTGATGTCCAGGACCGGGGTCCCGTCGAGCAGATCAATCCCCCGGACCCTGAGCGCCAGACCGCCTGGATCCCTGACCAGCCCGAGCTGCTCGACCGCCGAGATCCCGATCGGGTTCGGCCGATAGGGGGCGCGGCTGGCAAAGACGCCGACGCTCTCGCGCCCCCCCAGCCGCGGCGGCCGGACCGTCGGGCTCCAGCCGGCCGTGAGGCAGTCGTCATGAAAGACGAACAGGATCCAGATATGGGAAAAGCCATCGAGGCCCTTGAAGGCCTCTTCCCGTGCATAGTCCGGAAGAAGCTCCACACGGGCCTCGGCAGCCGTGACCAAACCGGGTTGACGGGGGATACCGAACTTGTCGGTATAGGGGGAACGCACATAGCCGATGGGCGAGAAGGCCAGACGCATGGGCTCGCCTGTCTTGATCGTCATGAAGGCATTATCCTCTGCAACGCGGGCGGCGGTCAGCCTTCAGCCTGACCGGCCAGCCTTTCGTCGGGTGGCCGGCTGAACCCGCCTGTGCGACGACCGGCCGGACGTCCGGTCAGGGGACGAAGCCGCGGTGCCGTTTGCGCCGATCGGTGAGCGGGTGCGATGGGAGGCCTGGATGAGCGAGCAGGCAAGACCGGTCGGGCGCGGTGCGACCTTCAACCCGGACTGTCGCCATCCGGTCGTCATCACCACCAAGTTTGCCTCCGTTCTTCGCGATCGGGACCTCCTGATCCCCATGGCGCGGCAGCGCCTGATCGCGGTGCAGGTCCCGGTCACGACGCTCGATCCCGCCCTGGCGCGTTGTCTGGAGCCTCGGGCCGCCGCCCCCTGGCGTCGTCTGGGAGCCGTCCGTGCGCTCGCCCAGGCCGGCGTGCCCGTAGGCGTCCTGGTCTCGCCGCTGATTCCGGGGTTCACGGACGGGGACCTGGAACGGATCCTCGAGTGTGCCGCCGCGGCTTCCGGGGGATCAGCTCGACCTGTTTGAGGGATCCTGATTGGTGTCAGCATGACGGCATGTGCCGGAAAGGCGCTGGACGCTCACCAGGGTTGGACATCATTTTGTCACGCGGGCCAAACTCACTTATGCTTCTCCAGCCTTCGGCGGGTCGATGCACGGCCGCGTCCGAGGAAGCGCTGACAAGCCCGGCGCTTCCCGCGGCATGTGTCGGTGCCGGAATGCTCGGTCGCCTGGGCGAGTGGTGATCAAGGCGCTGTGGAAGTGCGTTTTGGCGTTCGGCCGATCTTTGGACAGCGTCGCGTATCTAGCGGAACTGAGCAACGGGCTCGAGTGAATCAGAGGCGTGATGATGGCGAACCAGAATGTAACGCTGTTGGCGGCTGTGGCCGGACTGGGCATGGCTGCACTGGCCCAGGCATATGACCTCCCGGCGGTGAATCTCGGCTCGACCAGCTTTCTCGACGGTGCGCCGCCCGCCGGGCCGGGCTGGTATGTGCAGCAATATCTCCAGCTCTACCGCAATGGTCGGCTCAAGGATTCGGGCGGCGATGATCTGCGCCTGCCGACCGCCCGCGGTCTCGAGAAGGCAGAGGTCGACGTCAACAGCGGCCTGACCCAGCTCATCTATCAGTCCGATCAACCACTCCTGCTCGGCGGTAAGTGGGGCATGAACCTGATTCTGCCCTATGCCAGCTTCGATCTGGACCCAGAGGACAACTTCGCCTTGTCCGCAAACAGCGGGAATCTGGGCGACCTCCTGATCGGCCCCTACCTGCAATGGGATCCCATCATGGGCCCCAACGGGCCGAGATTCGTGCAGCGGGTCGAATTCCAGTTGATCTTCCCCACCGGGGCCTATGACTCGGACCGGGCACTCAACGTCGGCAGCAACGTGTTTTCGTTCAATCCATACTGGGCCGCGACGGTCTTTCTGACGCCCAAATGGACCGCCTCCTGGCGCCTGCATTATCTCTGGAACGCCGAGAACGAAGATCCCTTCAAGCCGCTCGGTGCCGAGGACGCGCAGGCCGGCCAGGCGATCCATCTCAATTTCGCGAGCGCCTACGAGGTGCTGCCGAATCGGCTACGCCTCGGTGTCAATGGCTATTACCTGAAGCAGATCACCGAGAGCAAGGTCAACGGACGGGACGTTCGCGACAGCGAGGAGCAGGTCCTCGGCATCGGTCCGGGCCTGGTTTACCACTTCTCGAAGGACAACCATCTCTTCGCCAATGCCTATTGGGAGACCAATGTGGAGAACCGGCCGGAGGGGACGCGATTCAATCTGAGGTTCGTGCATCATTTCAATTGATGTCCGGCACGAAACGGGCGACGTCCGGCGCGAACGATATCAGCCGCGGCCAAGGCATAGAGTTGGCCGTGGTCGAGCGCGAATGGATCGGAATCCTGTGCCTGTTGTTGGTGGGCGTGCGTGGGGGCATGGTCTTCCAGTCTTCCGGGGATCAGTTCTCGGCGATACGCCGCCCGTCGGCGAGCCAGGTCCGCAGTCGGTTCGAGTCGCCCACCGGGGTCAGCTTGCCAACCGCATCGAGCAGCACGACATAGAGACGCCGACCGCCGATGCGAGTCTGCATGACCAGGCAGTGGCCGGATTCGTTGATGAAGCCGGTCTTGCTCAGCTCGACGTGCCAGTTGGGGTTTCTGACCAACGGGTTGGTGTTGCGGTACTCTAGCGGACCGGCACCGGCGAACGGATAGACCGAGAGCTCGCCCCGCGTCGTGGCCTCGCGGATGAGGCGGTACTCGGCCGCGGCGCGGATCATCTTGACCAGGTCCTCCGCGGTGGAGCGGTTGCGATTATCCAGTCCGGTGGCGTCGGCGAACCAGGTGTCGGACATGCCGAGCGTCTGCGCCTTGCGGTTCATGGCGTCGACGAAACGTGGGGTGCCGCCGGGGAATGTGGTGCGGGCGAGCGCAGCGGCCGCGCGATTGTCGGACGACATGAGTGCGACCGTCAGCATCTCGCGGCGCGAGAGGGTCGCCTCGCCGATCCGCAACCGTGAGCGGCTGTTGCGCACGCGATCGCGATCCTGGTCGACGATGGTGATCGCCGTATTCATCGCCGCGCCCGCGTCCAGGACGACCATCGCCGTCATCAGCTTGGTGATGGAGGCGATGGGTTTGACCTGGTAGGTGTTCTTACCATAGAGGCGCTGACCCTTGTCGTCGATGATCAGTGCACTGGCCGAACGAATCTGCAGAATCGGGTCGGCGTCGCCGGATGCTGCGCTGCCACCGTGTTGGGCCGCCGCCGAGGTGTCTCCGGCGAGCAAGAGACCCATGATCAACAGGACTGACGCGAATGCAGCGCCCTGGCCTCTCACCAGGGTCGCTGGCTGGGCGGGCGGCAGGACTTGCAAGGATGACGGCAACGAAGGCATGACAGCGGCTTCTCGATGATGATGGATCGGGGGTGCGTGCAGCGGGCGATTGGAGGGTTGGCCGGCTGTGTCCGCGGATTATCGCACAGGCGACAGCGATCGTTGGGGTCCGCTCAGATTCAGGGTGGCGGTTGCCTGGGGTTGGCTCAGGGTCGATTCCGGGGATGAAGCTTTGCCGGTGGGTCGCGGCAGTGGCCGATGACGACACTCAGACGAGACAAGACGATGGGCGCTCGCCGCTGGACTGACTGGTCGGACCGCTGGCGCGGATTACGCGACGTCCTGCTCGAGCCGAAGATCGACGAGGGGACGCTCGCCGAGGCGTTGCGGGCGGCCCGCGCGAGACACCCGTTACCGGTTGTCTGGATGATCGGTAAGACACAGTCCGGTAAGACCTCCATCATCCGCGCGCTGACCGGGAGCCCTCGGGCAGAGATCGGCAATGGTTTCCAGCCCTGCACGGCGACGACGCGTCTCTACGACTTTCCGACCGAGGCCCCCCTGGTTCGCTTTCTCGACACTCGGGGACTCGGCGAGGTCGCCTACGACCCGGATCCGGACATCAGGTATTGCGAGTCGCAGGCGCACCTCCTGCTGGCCGTGATGAAGACGACGGATATTCGTCAGGAGCAGGTGCTCGAGGTCTTGCGCGAGGTCCGCCGGCGGCACCCTGAGTGGCCGCTGGTGATCGCCCAGACCGGACTCCATGAGGCCTATCCCCCGGAAGGCGAGCATCCCCTGCCTTACCCGTTCGATCAGGAGCCTTGGCCTGCATCGGTGCCTCCTGACCTCATCCGTGCGCTGCGAGCCCAGCGAGACCGCGCGGGCAAGCTGCCGGGAGAGGTTCCCGAGCGCTGGGTCCCGGTCGATCTCACCGCGCCCGAGGATGGATACGATCCGCCGGATTACGGTCTGGAGGCACTGTGGCGTGCGATCGATGCCGTTTCCGCGATCCGTCTTCATGCGTTGCTCTTCAGCGATGCCGGTGTCCGTGACGCCTATGAGCGGTCCGCGCATCCCCATATCCTCGGCTATGCCCTCGCGGCGGCGGGCGTAGGCGCCTTGCCGGTGGTCGATCTGGTGGGCGTGCCGGCGATCCAGGCCAAGATGCTCCATAGCCTTGCCGCGCTCTATGGCCAGGAATGGGATCGCCGCGCCATTCTCGAGTTTCTGGGCCTGTTGGGCACCGGGATCGGCGCCGGCTATGCCGCGCGCAGCGCGGGCAGGGGGCTCGTCAAGCTGATCCCGGTCTGGGGTCAGACGGTCGGCGCCCTCTGGGGCGCCACCGCGAGCGGGGCCACCACCTATGCGCTCGGCAAGGCCGCCGGCTTTCATCTCACGCGCCGCAGGCGCGGACTGCCGGCCGATGCTGAGGCCCTGCGCCGTGCCTTTGCCGACGAGCTTGATCGGGGCACGGCGCTGCTGAAGGACCTCGTCAGGTCCGACCGATCATGAAGGCGCTTCTGACCCGCATCGATCGCGTGCGTCTGGCCGCCCTGTCGCTGTGGGCGGTCCCGGTCGCGGCCCTCGTGCCTTTGGGGCTCCTCTGGCTATGGGAGGCGCATGCGCTGCGGCTCTGGCTGGTCGCGCTTCTGGTGCTCAGCGCAGCCGGCTACGGTCTGCAATTCTGGCTGCATCGGCGCGAACGCAGGTGGCTGCTGGCGGTGGAGACCGCGGCCAACCCGGAATGGCCGCCCGAGGCCGACGAAGCCTGGGTCTTGGTCGAAGACCTCGCGGCGAAGGTCAAGCCGGAGGACTGGCCGATCGGCGAGGGGACGCGGCTCGGTCTGCTGGGCCAGCAGACGCTGGAGCGCGTCGCCCGGCACTATCATCCCGAGGTCGAGCAGCCTCTTTTGGAGCTGACCGTCCCGCATGCGCTCCTGATCATCGAGCGGGCGAGCCGCGATCTGCGCGACACCATTGCGGAGAACATTCCCTTCAGCCATCGGTTGACGGTGGGCTCGCTGGTCCGCGCCTATCGCTGGAAGCCCTTCGCGGATCGTCTGCTCGGAATCTATCGCGCCGGGCAGTGGGTCATCAACCCGGCACACGCGCTCCTCAGCGAGGCATGGATCCACCTGCGGGGCCGTGGCTACGCCATGGCCCAAGAGGAGATCCATCGCTGGCTGCTGCAGGAGTATGTGCGCAAGGTGGGCGCCTACGCCATCGAGCTGTACAGCGGCCGGCTGCTGCTGGCGGACGAACGGCCCGACGTGCGACTGACGCCCGCCTCCCGGCGCGACCTGCGCGACGCCGACGCGGGGCCGGCCGGCGAGCCCTTGCGGATCCTGGTCCTGGGCCGCTCCAACGCTGGCAAATCGAGCCTGATCAACAGCCTGTTCGGTCAGCTTCGAGTCGCGACCGATCTGCTGCCGGATACCACACGCCGTTTGACACCTTACCGGTTGGAGCGCGAGGGCCTCGACATCGCACTTGTCTTCGACACCCCGGGATCGGAGACACTGGACGATCAGACGTTGCGCTCCGCGGCCGCGAACGCCGACATGATCCTCTGGGTCAGCGCGGCACATCGTCCGGATCGGCAGGCCGATCGCGAAGTCCTGGATTCCTTGCGGGCGACCCTGCGAGATCAGCCGAGCCGACATCCACCCCCGCTCTTGGTGGTGCTCACCCATATCGATCGGCTGCGGCCGGTGCGCGAATGGCTGCCACCCTATGACCTGGCTGAGCCCGAGAGCCTGAAGGCCGAGAGCATCCTGGCCGCGGTGGAGGTGGTTGCGGCCGATCTCGCGACCCCGATCGAGAGTGTGATCCCGGTCTGTCTTGCCGCGGGGCGGATCTACAATGTCGAGGATGTCCTGTGGTCCGCCATCCTGGACCGCCTCGACGCCGCGCAGCGCGCACGCCTGTTGCGCTGCCAGGACGCGCGCAGACGCGAGGAGAATTGGTCGCTGGTGCGGCGGCAGCTGGCCAACGCCGGCCGCTTCCTGGTGGCCCTTCCCGAACGGGGCGGCCCCGGGCGCACTCGTCGATAGCCGCATGGCGGCGCATGGGGACAGGGACGTCGCGCGGACCAACTCCGATCACACTCGGTCGAAGAGCACACGCGTGGCCCCGGCGCGGCCGCTGAACACGGCGATGTCCGTGCGGATCAGCCGCCAGCAGGGCTCACCGAGATCGTCTTTCGGGCCACTGATCTCGACCTTCAGGGTCAGGTTCGGCTCGATCAGACAGACACAGAGGCGCAGCTCGATTGGTCGCATGTCCGGGGTGCGGCGGCCGTAAAGCTCCAAGGTGAGATCGAATGAGCCGCTGGACAATCGGGGCCGCTGCGTCTCGACCCGGACCAGACCGCATTGCGGGTCGGCGCAGCGGCGACGCAGCGCATAGCTGAGCTCCCGGTCACAGAAGACGCAGAGCGCGCGATCGACCTCTGCCAGCCGGCGTTGCGCCTCCCGAAGCCTTTGAGGGTCGGGTCTTTCGTCGCGGATCTCCTTGCGCAGCACCCGTCGGAGGCGATCGAATGCCTTTGGCAGGGTTCCGCTGTGAAAGCCGCGGCGAAGCATCCCGCGCATGGTTTCACCATGGCTGCCGATCACTGCCGGCTCGATCGGGGTGCTCGGCAGGTCGGCCCGCCGCACCGCTTGGACCGGTCCCGCGGTCCCCGCGACGGGGCGCGCCTCGGCATGGTTCGCGGCATAGATCTTCCAGTTCTCTTTGAGCTCCCAGACCAGAAAACCGGCAAGCCCCGGAGCCAGGAGGATGGTGACTGTCACGAAGGGGTACGCGATCAGCTTCGGCAGGACCGGATCGGTGAGCGCGACCAGCAGCCCCGTGAGCGCCGGGAGGAAAGGCAACATCAGCTTGTGGGCGATGGTGACCAAGGGAAAGTGCTTGATCGGATTGACCTGGGGCTCAACCAGGACGGTCACGTAGAACTGGATGACGGATTCCATGACCTTCCACACCGGCAGGAACAGCGATTTCAGCACAAGCTGCAGGCGCGATTCCCCCAGGTGGTGACTGAGCAGCTCCTCGATCCGATGCAGAGCCTGGTCGAATCGGCGGGTGACTTCCTTGAAGAAGTGGAGCAGCTCCTTGACGACGCCGATCACCAGGGTCTGGTTCACGCGCCCAAGGAACTGACCGGTTGCGCTTGCCGCATTGTCCAGCATCCGACGGCCGGCCGGGGTGTTGCGGGCGAGGGTGCCGAGCGCGAATGCCAGCACGAACAACGACCACCCCAGCTCGACGTCCAACCCGTCGATCAAGAGACCGATGCCGAGGAACGGCAGGATGAGGAGGATCCCGACGAACAGGGGTTTGACGAGATTGCGATCCAGACCGCGCATGAGGCTCGTCGCGAGGAGGCTTGCGACCGGCCCCCAGCGGACCAGCCTGCGCAGCCCGTCGAACAACAGCAAACGCAGTGTCCACCAGCTGCCCCGCAAGATCGCCTGTGCCCATTGGCGCCCGACCCGCGTGTAGGCGATCCCGTTGATCAGCATCCCCAGGACCAATACCGCCCACCAGGTCGTCAGATGAATGGCTGTCCCTGCCGAGGTGGCGAGACCAACCAACAGGTCGAGCGTCTTGAGAGCCAGGAAAGCCAAACCGAGCGGGACGACCAGATGGCGCAGGATCAAGCGGCCGCGCGGCGTGCCGAACAAGGGGGCGCCGAGCTGCTGCAATCCCTTGATATAGAGCTCGCCGGGTTTGTAGACCCCGGGCAAGGCCCTGGCCGCGGCGCGGTCGAACCGCGCCAGGCGGTCGCCTCGAAGGATCTCCTCGATGCTGGGGTCGGGGAGTCGAAGGATGTTGCGGGCGACGATGTCGCGGACATCGGTGAACTTGAGATGCCGCCGACGCTGGATCACGTCCAGCAACTCCTCCCGCATCTTGTGGGCGGCCACCTCTTCACGATGGTTGGTTGCGGCGAAGCCGGCCTCCTCGAGTGCCGACCGCAGGTGCGGTCTGAGCTCGGTTGCGAGCCTTTCGGTGAGACGATCGGAGAGCTCCTGCAAGGGGACCGAGAAACGCTCCAGATCGTCGATCGACCAGCCCAACAGCTCCAGTCGGCTGGTTGCCCCGTCGAGTGCGCGCAGCGCCTTGAGCTGTGCCTGGAAAGGCAGGATCCGGCGGAGCTGGACCTTGCCGGCGCTCGCCAGCCATCTTACTGGGCGCAGCTCGTAGTAGGTCGTGCGGCTTTCCAGCAGCACCCGTTCCAGATCGCGCAGGAGTGTCTGGGCCGCGCGAGCCGAGCCGGAGCTGACCACATCCTCGCCCAGGCGCCGGACGAGTGTCCGAAGCTCGCCTGTCGTGCGCGGGCTCAGCTTCCATTTGGCGGCGATCAGATCGGTGAGGGCCTCCTCGGCAGCGACCGCTCGGTGTGCGAGGGTCTGCTCGAGCGTGCCGGACTCGCGGATGCAGGGCTCGCCGATGCGGCGGAGGCGCCGCTGCGCCAAGGCCAGAAAGACGAGGGCGGACGCGTAGCGGTCGCCGAGCTCGTTGCGCTGGGCGGTCCGGACGGCATGACCGAAGAGCATCAAATGCAGCTCCGAACCGATCCCCGGCGGCCCCGAGTCAGCGCGACGCTGCCGCCGGACAGCCGGAACGGCGAGCAGCCAATCGAAAACGGGACCGGCCAGTGACAGGGTCGCGTCACGCGCGCGAGCCCGCCAGTCCTGACGAGACAGGAGTGAGGCGCGCTGCAGTACCCGGAGACAACGTGCCTCGACATCGGGGGCTGGCCGGCCTGTCGCCTCCGCCATGCGGATGTTGGAGGCCGGCTCGGTCGGGCCCCGATGCAACACTCTTGCAGCTCCCTCGGTCTGCGCGTCCGCTTGCCGGGTGTGGAGGCCGGCGCGGACATACCCGAAATCGGGATCGGAATCGCCGTAGGGGAGACCCGAGGGGAGGAGGGGAAGGTATGCCGGCGCGCCGCAGCGGTGGTCCGGGCGCGTCCTCTCCAAGAGTTGGGGCAGCCGACCTCCCTGGAGCGAGGGCGGGAGGTCGAGCCCGCTGTCGATGAGCCAGAGATCCAGTGCCCGCCAATCGCGTATCGTCGGGAAGAAGAAGCCGCGTGCACCCGGTGAGAAATAGCGCAGACGGGTGACCAACGCGACGAAGCTGCGGCAGACAAACGCGTCGCCGATCCCTGCGGGGATGACCTTGTCTCGGGTCAGGAGGTCGCGGACCTCGGCAGAGGCCAGGGCACCGATCTCGCGGGTCAGGCCGATAGGTCCGAAGCGATCGGCGTCGAGGTTGTCGTCGCGCGCCGTCTGCCATGCCCGGGCGACCTCAGCCTCGAAGCGGCGGGCCCAATAGTCGCGAAGCAGTCGCGTGAACCCGATCTGATCGAGCCGCTGCTCGGGCGGCATCGGCAACAGGATGACATAGTCGGGCAAATTGAGCCCCTCGATGACCGCCAATGCCTCCGGATTCTCCGATTCCAGACCGGTCAGAAAGGGGCCGCACGGCATCAGGTAGTAGGTGAGCTCCGGAACGGAGATGTCCTGTGCGGCGGAGGACAGGTGCTCCGTGATGAGCCGGTCCATCGCCCTGGGATGAAACAGGAAGACGCCCTCGGCGGGCTTGAGCACCCGCGCGCGAAACAGCTTCGCGGTGGTCTCGGCGCTTGCTTGGGGGGTGCGGTCTGACACGGGGATCTGGTGCCTGGGTCGAAGGGTGTCGCGGGGTCGGGCGACAGCGGCTGCTCAACCTAGAAACGTCGGTTGACCGCTTCGCAACGTTTGCAAGTGATTGGATTGTTGAGCATTCAGCGTCGTGTCCAAGGTCACCCGCTGGGTGAAGGCCGCTCCGGCCCCCGGGGCGCGCCCCGCGCGGCCGCTATCCTAAATCCATTAGGGATCGAAAGGGAAACGGCGTGGCCAGCCTCGCGGCCACCAACCGCGAGGCGCGACCGCCACCGCTCCGGCGATTTCGGCCCAACCCTGCAGGGCGCGGTCTGTCGGCGGGATTCGCTGTCTGCTCACGCCGTCGATTGCCGTGGGGCATTCTCGAGGATGCCGAGCTCGCCCTCGCTCTTGGCAATGATGACGGCGCCGCAGGAATCACTGAAGACATTGACGGCCGTCCGCGTCATGTCCAGGAGACGATCGACGGCCAGGATCAGACCGATTCCCTCCAGCGGCAGGCCGACGGCGGAGAGGATGATCGAGATCGCGACCAGGCTGGCGGCTGGAATGCCGGCGACGCCGATCGAGGTCATCAACGCGAGGGTGACGATCAGAAATTGGGTCGCAAGGGTCAGCTCGACGCCGTAGGCCTGGGCGATGAACATGACGGCGACGCATTCATAGAGCGCCGTCCCGTCCATATTGACGGTTGCGCCAAGCGGCAGCACGAAGCTCGAGGTGCGATTCGAGACCCCGGCGTTCTTCTCTACGCACTCCATGGTGACCGGCAGCGTCGCCGACGAGGAGGCCGTCGAAAAGGCGGTGAGCAATGCGGCGCTCATGGCCCGGTAGTGGTGGCTCGGCCTCACGCGGCCCAAGAGCAACAGCAGAAGCGGCAAGGTCACGAGGAAATGGATACCGAGCGCGATCACCACGGTGAAGAAAAAGAGTGCGAGCGGTCCGAAGGCTTCCACACCCGTATCCGTGACCGTCTTGGCAACCAATGCGAAGACGCCGACGGGCGCGAACCGCATCACCAGCTCGGTGATCTTCATCATGATCTCGAAGACACCGTTCCAGAAGTTGAATTGGGTCTCCGCGTAGGTCCCGCTGAGACGGGTCATGAAAAACCCATAGAGGAGGCTGAAAAAGATCAGTCCCAGCATCTGTCCCGCCGCCGCGGCCGCGACGATGTTGGTGGGGATCATGCGCAGAAAGACCTCGACGACGTCGCTCGCGCCCTTGTCTGCAAACTGCGCCTCGAGCTCGCTCTTGCTCGCGGTCAACCCGAAGACCTCTTCGGCTGATCCTTCCACCACACCCGGTTGGAGCAGGTTGACGACGAGCAGGCCCACGACGATGGCGAGCAGGCTTGTCATCGCGTAATAGCCGATGGTCTTCCCGCCGAGACGCCCCAGGTTGCCCGATCCGCCGATTCCGGCGACCCCGACGATGATCGACGAGAAGATCAGGGGTACAATCAACATCTTCAGGGCGTTGAGAAACAGCTCGCCCAAAAAAGCAAAGATCGCGTACAAGGTGACCCCGAACAATCCGGTGTCGCGCTCGATCAGCAGCCCAATCGCGATGGCGAGCACGAGCGCAATCAGGATCTGCCAGTGGAGTCTCAGCTTGAGAGCAGACATCGATGCCTCCGGATGACGTCGCGTGGCCCGGCTCAGGTCAGCGCCGCCGGCGCTCGCTCGCCGCCGGCAGCTTGCTCCGGGATCGAGCGGACAGTGATCAGGGTGCCCCGCTCAACGGGCCAGGTCCAGGCGCGGCGCGTTGGATGAGCCCGCAACCTGCGGTCATCTTATGCCGTGCTTTCGCTCCGGGCCAATCGATGGGTTGCGACGGCCCGCCGTGTGCTCCCCCGACGGACCGATCGAGAATCATCCCGAATCGCTTGATTGATGCTTGTCCTCGGCGTCGTTTCTCGAGATTCGAGCCGCTGGGGCAATTGGGTCAGGACACCTTTCCACAGTAGACGCAGAGCGAAGACCGTCGATTATGCACTATCGTGTTTTCTACATGTTCGAACGCTCTGGGGAGTCCGTCTCATCGGCAAGCGCCTTGGAGGTCAGCAGTCGCGTCATTCGCGAGCAGCTGCTGCCCCGACTGCAAGGCGAGGACGACTTTCTCGGCATCATCGATCAGGAGGAAAACACACTGCAGATCCTCTGCGAACCGGGGCATTCTCGCTATTGGGTCGAGCTGCCGCTGGATGCGGCCAAGGCATCGTATGGCCGACATATGGATTTCGATCAGCTGCATGACCTGTTGCGCGATCTGCCGCCGGTGTTCGATCGCGATGCGATTCCCGGACTGGAATATCGGCCTTGGTAGGCCGAGAGGCGTGCATGAGCGAATCCTCCGGGGCGCGTCGACCGGTCGTCCAGCCCCCCGATGACCAGTCGTCGCCGAAGGCGGTTGCGACCTGGGTCTACATCCTGCAGGCCCTGTCCTTCATTCTTGGCGTGACGTCCATTCTCGGTGTGATTCTCAACTATCTTCGTCTCGACGAGGCCCGGGGCACCTGGGTCGAATCCCACTTCGTCTGGCAGATCCGCACCTTTTGGTTTCAGTTGCTCTGGGGGATCGTGGGTCTGATCACAAGCGTCGTCCTCATCGGCTTCGTCGTCTGGGGAGTGGTCTACTTCTGGACCCTTTACCGCGTCGTTAAGGGCTGGCTCAATCTCGCGGACGACCGGCCAATGTATGCCGAGATCTAAGTGCCGTTCCTGCCTCAGTGCGTCCGTGGGGGCTTGAGTCGGCCGTTCCGTGGGACCCTCCCGGCTCTGGACGATCGGCCACCGCGACGAACGGTCGAGCTCAGCGCACGGCCAGGATCAGCAGGATGACGAAGGCGGCCACTGCCCCAAGCGGCACGATGGCCGCTTGCCAGTCACCTTTCTCCGCCTTCGGACCATGCTCCTGCCAATGCTTGTAGGCTGGCCACATGTAGAACAACAGCAGCACCAGGACCGCGGCAGCGGCGATCTTCAAGGCTAGCTCCATAGGTCACCTCTTCAATACCCCATCAGGTCGAGCATCGGTGAACACCCATCGAGGGTGCGCCCGGACGCCAAGAATACACCGTACCCGAGAATGGGTCGGGCGTGAGCTGTGGCGGCGTGCCGGGTTCGCGGGAGTTGCCGAGTCGACGGCCGCGTGCAACAAACAAAAACCCCGGCGCGCGGCCGGGGTCCCCTCTACGCGGGCGCCAGGGCGTCATTCGTCGCCCATGATCCCGAGGAGTTGGAGCAGGCTGATGAAGATGTTGAAGATGGACAGGTAGATCCCGTAGGTCGCCATGATGTAGTTGGTCTCCTCACCCCGTGCGATCCGGCTGGTGTCGAACAGGATGAAGCCGCTCATCAGCAGGATGATGGCCGACGAGATCGCAAGCGACAGCGCCGGCATCTGCAGGAACAGGTTGGCGACGATCGCGAGGATGACGACCATCATGCCGGCGAAGATGAAGCCGCCCATGAAGCTGAAGTCACGCTTGCTGGTCAAGGCGTAGCCCGACAGACCCAGGAAGATGGCCGCGGTGCCCCCGAAGGCGAGCGCGACGGTCTGCGGTCCGTTTGGCAGGGCCAGATACATCGAAAGAATCGAGCCGAGACCGAAGCCCAACAGACCCGTGATCAGGAAGATGACACCGATTCCCGTCGAGGAATTGGCCGTGCGAGGCAGCACGAAGATGCCCATCAGCATCGCGGCGATCACGGAGACCAGGTACATCCAGCTCGGCACGGCCAGCGCGATTGACAGCATGGCCGTCAAGGCGCTGAAGCCCAATGTTGCGGCGAGCAAAAGGTAGGTGTTCTTGAGCACCTTGTTGGTCGTGATGACCGCCTGGGTGCTGCGTACGACCGAGAAATCAGTATTGGCCATTGATGTGGTCACTCCGAATCTAGAGACAATGGTGAATTCGCCGAGTCAGACTCGACGAGGACAATGGAGTTCCGGAAGCATACCCGAGGATTCGGTGCACGCAAACGGCGGCGCTTTTGGCTCGGACGCTCGTGCGCTATCCTACCCCAGGATGTGCTGTGGCTCCGTCCCGTTTCCAAGGGCGCCCCCAAAACAGTGCAATCAAACCGGAGAGGTGGCTGAGCGGTCGAAAGCGGCGGTCTTGAAAACCGTTGAGGAGCAATCCTCCGGGGGTTCGAATCCCTCCCTCTCCGCCAGATAGGCCCGTTGCTCAACATGGGCACTCAGGGCGCTGCAACGGCCGGCCGACTTGAGTGGATCAAGCGCACGCGGCTGTCCGACCCACCGCCGCGGTGCGCCCTGCCGATCGGGCTGGATGCCGGCAGCACCCTGGGTCCCTGCCAACTGCCGCCGAGGGTCCAGACAACCGTGGTTAACCTCAAACGGATCGTCCTCGACGTCCTCAAGCCGCACCAACCGGATGCCCTGGAGTTTGCCCGGGCCGTCGCCGCCTGCGGCCACGACTATCGCGTCAAGCTCACGGTCATCGAGATGGATGACAAGACCGAGACCCTTCAGGTGGTGGTGGAGGGGTCTGACGTGGACATGGTGCAGGTGCGCGAGGCGGTCAACCAGCTGGGCGGCTCTCTGCACAGCATCGATGAGGTGGAAGTCCACGCCGCAGCAGACGCGGAGTAAGGCAGCGCAATGGGCTTCGGTCGGGTTGGCTTCCTGCTCTATCTCACCCGCACCCATGGGATCGTCCGCCGCTATTTCGTGGTCAACGGGTTCGACGGCGCTCTGACCATGCTCGGCATCGTCACCGGATTCTACGTGGCCGACGGCGGAGACCTCGACGTTGTCATCAGTGCCTGTCTCGGCGCCGCCGTCGCGCTTGCCATGAGTGGACTCAGCAGCGCCTATATCAGCGAGCGCGCGGAACGGCGCAAGGCGCTGGCCGAGCTCGAGGCGTCCATGATGGCGGACCTGAGCAGCTCCGACCATGGCAGCGCCGCTCGCTGGGTGCCCCTCTGGATCGGCGCCGTCAACGGTCTGGCGCCCTTTATGCTGTCGCTCCTGATCATCTCCCCGCTGGGGCTGGCCCAGGCCGGGCTGACCCTGCCACTGTCGCCACTGCTCATGGCCATGGTGACCGCCCTCGGGGTGATCTTCCTGCTCGGCGTGTTCCTGGGGCAGATCGGTCGCACCTTCTGGCTGCTCAGCGGCGTGCAGACGCTGATTATCGCCGTCGTCACCATCGCCATCATCCTCCTCCTTGGCCGATGAGCTCGGACAACTCCAGCCGCCAGACGCCGGACTGGCACACGCGCTCGCTGCCGCAGCTCCTGGAGGCACTGAGCAGCGATCCGGCCCGCGGCTTGACCCGTCAAGAAGCCCAGCGGCGCCGCGAGGAGCTTGGCCCGAACCGGCTTGCCGAGAGCCGACGCCGTTCGCTGGCCGCGATGTTCCTGGGTCAGTTCGCCGACTTCATGATCCAGGTGCTGCTCGCTGCGGCACTCATCTCCGGCGTCATCGGCGATCCCCAGGATGCCGTCGCGATCCTGGTGATCGTCCTTATCAACGCGGTGATCGGT
>Ga0316576_10000768_pt1 | contig 16007 bp, 16 predicted proteins | sample S0NA_FD_203075 | JGI IMG/M metagenome (GOLD analysis project Ga0316576, IMG submission 203075) | Rhizosphere microbial communities from salt marsh grasses in Alabama, United States - S0-2_050615r3r5 | ecosystem: Host-associated > Plants > Roots > Rhizosphere | place: USA: Alabama | collected... | reverse complement strand
CTGGAACTCCAGATGGACCGCATCCGGCACCTCGGGGGCGGCCACCGGCTCCTGCCCCGGGGCCGAGGCCGCGACGAGAAGCAGGGCGGCGAGGGCGAGGGTTGGTCTAGCCGTTCGCGCTGTCACGTCCATCCTCCTCATCGATAGCGAAGAACCCGGTCCGAGCCGTCGTCGTAGACGAGCACTGCCCCCGTGGCATCGAGGGTGATCGCCGTGGGCTTCTTCATCTCCGGCCCCGTGATCTTGAAGAACGGTTGGCCCTGCGGGTCGAAGACGAGGACGCCTTCGTCCTCGTCCGCAACGTAGACATTTCGGAAGGGATCGACGGCGATGTCGCTGGGCTTCCGGAGCCCGCTCGGCCCGATGGTGCGCAAGGTGCGTCCGCCCTCGTCGCAGATGGCCACCATCTTCTCCTTTCCGTCGAGGAGGTAGATCCCGCGTTCACCGTCGACGACGATGCGCGTCACCTCACTCTCCCGGGCAGCGCCCTGGAAGAAGGGCCCCAGCAGCTCTCCGGCAACGCCGAACCGGAAGACGGTGTCGTTCTTCTCGTCCGACACGAGGATCGAGCCACCGGGCGCGACCGCGGCGGCGCGAATCTTCTCGAGCGGCTTCCGCTCCTCGCCCTGCTTCTCGGGGGGGAAGAAGAAGGTCCGAATGTCCCGGAGGCCGATACGCACCGCGGACTCGGCCGCGAACACCACCCGGCCATCCGGAGCCAGGGACAGGGTGCGCGGCTCCTGGCCGGCGAGGCTCTCCCCCATCTTGCCTGATGGGTCGAACGCCACCGCGCTCTTCGTCTTCTTCGAGGCGATCCACAGACGACGGTCCGGGGTCACGAGGAGGGCTTGCACGTCCTTGAGGACGTTGCCGCCGGCGACGGAGAAGCCGGAGTCGAGAGTGAAGACTGGCCGGGCGGTGGCATGAAGGCGGTAGAGCGCAGTGATCCTCTCCAGGGCTCTCTCCGCCCAGGGGCTCTCGGGAAAGCGATTGCGGACCTGCTGGAACTCCTCCATGGCAATTCGGGGCTTCCCCTGGAGGGCGAGCACGTGCCCGGCCTCGAACTGCGCTCGCGGCGCGGCATCGCTGGCCGGGTACTCCAGGGCAACGCGACGGTTCAGGGCCACCGCGTCGTCGTAGCGGCCGGCCCGGCGGTCGACGAGGGCCGAGGCCTGGAGAGAGCGGGGCACCCAGGGGCTCTGGGGATAAAGCGTCTCTACGCGGGCGAACTGGGCGAGGGCGTCGTCGAGGTCTCCCGGTGTCCGTGCCCCTTCGAGGGTCAGGAGGCCGAGGTAGTGGTAGGCGCCGGGGGCGGCGTCGCTCTGCGCGTGCTCCCGCGAGACCTGCTCGAAGGCCTCGCGGGCGCCCTTCTCGTCGCCTTCCACCTCCATCCGGTAGCGGCCGATCTCGAGCCAGGCCTGGCCGACGGCGTCGGTCCCGGCGAAGCTGCTGATGACGATGTTGAAGTTGTCGAGGGCCTGCTTGAGCTTGCCTTGTTCGCGGTAGGCGCGGCCGTCCTCGAGAAGGCGCTGGGCCTGCTCCTCCGCGCCCTCCTGCGCGATCGCGGACGGAGCCAGGGCGAGAAGCGGAGCGAGAAGAAGAAGCAGACGTGGCGACACAGGCTAGTCCTTTCGTCCGGTGACGTAGGCGGAGCGGCCGGCGACGACCTCGACCGCCTGTTGGCTCGTGACGCCGTCCGGCCACCGGAACGTCACGGTGTGGTGCCCTGCCGCCAGCGCGCGCTCGAGAATCGGTGGATAGTCCTTGGAGGTCCCGTCGATGAGAACCTCGCAGTTGTCCGGCAGGGCCCGGATGTTGATCTCGCCGACCCCCGGGGCCTCGATCGAGGCCAGTCCCCCGGCCGGAACCGACACCGGCACGTCGGTCCGCAGGAGGAGACGAGACGAGGCGAGAGTGATGACCTGCCGTCCGCTGGGCAGCTCGACCCGGGGAGAGGTCACCCCCCGGACGAGGGCCTTCCCCTGCCAGAGAACGTCCACGGGGTAGGAGGAGGCGACGGCGACGTGGCCGGGGGGGGGTACCAGGTCGAGGCGGGCCTCGATCACCTCGGGCGTCTCACCGGCGGCCACCGTGACCTCTCCGGGAACGTGACCGTCGAGGGCAAAGCCGAGGACGTGCTCCCGCTGGGGATCGAGGGCGATCTCCAGGGGCGTCACCCCGGCCACCCGACCGCCGTCGAGGGTCACGGTGGCCCCCGCCGGGTCCGTCCGTACCGGGGTCACGGCGACGGCGGACTGCAGCGTGACCGACACCGTCTGCGAGGCAGGGAGCGGAAGGTGAACGGTCCGGGTCTCGTCCCGGTGGCCGGCCTTGCGGAAGGTGAGCTCCACCTGCTCGGGGACCGGCGACGGGAGAACCAGGACCCCGTTCGTCGTGACCCCGGAGTCGGCGCCGTCGATGAGGACCGCCGCGCCCAGCGGTTGCGACCGCACCGGGACGCGCGCCTCCGCCGGGACCGGCGGGCCCTGACCACCGCGCAGCAGCGAGAAGCCGAAGCCGGCGGCGAGGACGATGACGCCGGCGAGCACCCAGAGCAGGCCCCGGCGCGGAGGCGATGGCGGTGGGTCCGGCTCGGAGACGGCAATCGTGGGCTGCAGGTCGGTCGGTGGCTCCAGGCGGGTGGGCGCCGCCTGGAAGGTGGCGTCGAGCTCCGGGAAGTCGACCGCCCCCTGGGTGGGTGTGCGGAGCATGCGCTCCCGCTCACGCCGAGCCGTCCGCAGCTCGCGATGGGCGTCGAGCAGGTAGGGATTCTTCGACACGAGAGTGCGGAGCTGGGCGATGGCGTCGTCGACCTTGCCGCTCCGGATCTTGCGCCGGGCGGTGGCGAGGGCCTCCATGGCCGTCGGATCGGGCGCGGGGACGGTGCTCTTTCGGATTTCGTCGAGCTCTCTCTGGAGATCGTCGGCCAGCTCGGACGCCCCCTGGTAGCGCTGCTCCCGATCCTTGGCCAGCGCCCGCCCGACGATCGCCTCGAGGCGGGGCCCCGCCTCCCCGAGAGGGGAGAGGTCGAGGGGCGGCGGCGGCTCGCTGACGATCTTGTAGAGGACCTGGGTGGGGTTCTCGCCCTGGAAGGGTCTCTGGCCGCTCAGGAGCTGATAGAGGATGACCCCCACCGAGAAGACGTCGGTTCGCCCGTCGAGCTTCTTGCCCCGCACCTGCTCCGGGCTCATGTAGTGGACGGTGCCTACCATGACGCCGGTCTTCGTCAGCTGGGTGCCCTCCAGCTTGGCGATGCCGAAGTCCATGATCCTGACCGTCCCGTCGTCGAGGAGCCGGATATTGGCGGGCTTGATGTCGCGGTGGAAGACGTGCCTCTCGTGGGCGTAGGCGAGCCCGCGACACACCTGGATCGCGATGTCGAGCTTCTCGGCCAGGAGCATCTCCTCTCCCGACCGCAGGAGCTCCTCGAGGTCCAGGCCCGGGAGGAGCTCCATGGCGATGAACTTGACCCCCCGATCTTCGCCCAGCTCGTAGACGATGACGATGTTGGGGTGCTGCAGGCGAGCCGCGGCCCGGGCCTCGACCTCGAACCTTCGGCGACCGTCCTCGTCGACGAGTCCCTCGGAGATGAGGGTCTTGATGGCCGCCTTGCGGTCCAGGGCCTCGTCGAGGCCCTCGTAGACCACGCCCATGCCCCCGCGACCGAGGCGGCCGGTGATCACGTAGCGCCCGATCCGTCGGCGGGCAACCCTTTCCGCCGCCTCCGGCTGCATGATCAGCCCTCGTACTTGAGGAGGACGACGGTGATGTTGTCCTCGCCACCCCGGTCGTTCGCCTCGTCGACGAGCTCCCTCGCGGCCCTGGCGATGTCCCCTTCGGCGCCGCCGAGGATCGCGGCGATGTCCTCGTCGGGAATCATCGTGGTGAGCCCATCGGAGCAGACGAGCAGGACGTCGCCGGGGGCCATGGTGAGCGACTGGACGTCGACCAGGAGATCGGCACGCCCCCCGAGGGCCCGGGTGACCACGTTGCGGAGGGGGTGGCTGCGCGCCTGCTCCGGGGAGATGACCCCGGTCTGGATCTGCTCGTTGACCCAGGAGTGGTCGCTGGTAAGGAGCGTCATCTCCCCCTCGCACCAGCGATAGATGCGGCTGTCCCCGACGTGGGCGAGGTTGGCCACGTCACCGTCGACGAGGATGGCGGCGACGGTTGTGGCCATGCCCTCGAGCTCGGCGCTCTCACGAGTCGCCTCGAGGACCTTGCCGTTCGCGTGACGGATGGCGGTCTTGAGACGATTGCCGTCATAGGAGATGGTCTCGTCGAGACCGAAGGGCCAGGTGATCTCCTCGTTGCCAGACGTGAGAGTGACGAACTCCTCGATGGCCTCCACCGCGATCTTCGACGCGACCTCGCCCGCGGCGTGCCCGCCCATGCCGTCGGCGACCACGTACAGGTTCAGCTCACGATTGACGGTGTGGGCGTCCTCGTTGCCCTTGCGCTTGCGCCCCACGTCGGTCAGGGCCTCAACGGAGATCTTCGAGGCACTCATGAGCGGGGCCCTCCGATCTCGGTAACGGCGGCGGTGACACGGGGGTTGCCGGGCCCGAGACGCTTTGCCGCCTCGAGGCTCCTCTGGGCCCTCAGGCTGAGCCCCTGTCGGTGGAGCAGGATGGCGAGGTCGGCGAGGACCGCGGCATCCCGCGGGGCGAGCTTGGCCGCACGGTCGAGCTCCTGGATCGCCTCGCGGGCGGCGGCGGGGTCGCGGCTCAGGGCCCGTCCCAGCGCGGCGTGGTACTCGGCGGTCTCGGGTGCGTGGTGCACCGCAGTGCGCAGCAGGGTCACCGCCTCATCGAAGGCTCCCCTCCCGAGGAGCGTGGACGATCGCTCGAAGGCATCGCGGGCGATCTCTTCGGGAGTGGTCGGCCGGGGTCGGCCCCGGGTCTCGTCGTACTCGCGACGGCTGCGCTCGTTGCAGAGTGTGTTGAACGCAGTGGTCAGGTCCTGGAAGACCACGCCAGCGGCGTCCTTCTCCGGGCCCTCGGAGAACCGATCCGGGTGCTTCTCGCGAGCCAGCCGGAGATAGGCCTTGCGGATCTCCCCCGTGGAGGCGGTGGGGGCAACGCCGAGAAGCTCGTAGTAGTCGGCCACCATCGCCCCCTAGCGCCCCGGCGTCCGGACGAACTTCTGGGCCTGCTTGCGGACCGCCTCCGGCACGTTGCGGTCGACGGTCAGCCCCTTCATGTCACGCGGGTTCATGCGCGACACGAGCCCGATGGAGACCGCGATCGGGGTCCGCGGGTTCTTGACCAGGTTGGAGATGACCTGGTAGCGCTTCGTCCACTCCCGGTGTTTCCCGATCTTGCGCAGCACGTCGTCGGAGACGTTCTTCATCGCCGAGATCGCCTCGACCTCCGCCTCGGTGAGCTGCGGGCTGCCGAGGACCGCAGAGGCCACGAGGCGGTTGGGGTCGCGGATCAGGATCGATCTCTCCTCGCGTGAGCCCTTGATGGCGGTGATGATCTTCTCGGCAACGTTCAGGCGATAGATCTTCTGGACCGCGGTGACCTTCTCGGCCTGGTCACGCTCCTCCTCCGACAGGTAGTGGACCATCGCCTCGTCTTCGGAAACGGGGGCGACGGGCTCCGGCTCCGGTTCGGGTTCCGGCTCCGGAGCGGGAGCGGGCTCGGGCGCCGGAGCGGGCTCGGGCGTGGCCCCGATCTTGAAGGTCTCGCGAAGCTCGTTCAGCCTACGGCGCTGGTCGTTGTTCAGATGGGGGTTGGTCTCGAGCGCCTCGAGGAGCGAAGTGCGACGGAGGAGCCGGACCTGGTTGATGACCACCAGCTCCGCGAGATCGGAGGGCAGGGTCGGAGCCAGCGCCTCGATGGTCTCGTCCGCAGTGGAGGTGTTCTGCAGTGCCGCCTCGCGCAGCGCGGGCTCCTCGCGATACGTCACCACCCACGTGAGCACCGCCCCCGGAGTGGAGCGATCCTTCGCAATGGGAAGGCACTCGTCGACCGGGAGGGCGGTGAGCGAATCGGCGGCCGCCCTGCGCACCCCCTCGTCGGGGTCGCGAACGAGGTCGCTCCACAGCTCGACGAGGTCGGCGGGAGCCAGGGGCAGGAGGCCCTGGGCGGCCATCAGCCGCAGCTCCCGATCGGTCCCGCCACGGCGAAACTGCTCAACGAGGGGGTTGGTGGCCCGCGCCTCCGCCATCAAGCGACCTAGCCGCTCTGCCCGTCGGGGGATACCCCGCCCTCGGTGTCCACGAGGGCGGGGAGGCTCTGACGGGTGATCACGATGTTCTTGCGCACCTCCCCGCGGGCCCCGAGAGGAAGTGCGGGCTGGTCGTTCACTCGGATTGCGAGCCCTCCGGCGTTCCCGACGGAGAGAACGATCTCGCCCCGTGCTTCCAGGGTCTCCGACTCGCCCTCCGCCAGCACGCGGTTGATCACGGTCTCACCGTCCGCTCGGACCTCGACCCAGCAGCTCTGCTCGGCGGTCATGGTCAGGACCAGAGTGTCGCGCGCCAGCTGCTGGGCCGGCGCGCTCACGGGCGGAGGGTAGACCCGGTCCGTGGGAAGAACGGTCGGCGTCGCCGCCACGGGTGCCGGTGTCGCAGTCTCGGCGGCTCGCTTCTCCCCCTCCTCGGGGGGCCGACGGAGCACGAGGAAGGCGGCCACCAGAGCCACCGCAGCGAGGAACAGTGCACCCGGGGAGAGCCAGGAACGAGAGCCCGCCGACGCGGAGCTGGTCTGGTTCCCCTGGGGCTCGGGCTGCTGGCCGTGGTGCGCCAGAAAGTCGGCCACCGCCCGGTCGGGGTCGAGCCCGACGAAGGTCGCGTACTGCCTCACGAAAGAGCGCGGGAAGAGCCCACCGGGCAGCACGTCCACTCGATCGTTCTCCAGGGCTTCGAGGAACCGCATGGCGATCTTGGTGTTGTCGGAGATTTCGCGCAGGCTGACGCCCCTCAACTCGCGCTCTCTCCGAAGGTCTTCGCCGAACGAACCCATTGGCTCCCCGCCCTGATGACCCGACACGAATACCCAGACTGCAGCGCGCGGATTTTAGTGCGCGGCGGCGAGGGCTGTCAAGGGTATCTAGTTGAGCCGTCGAGAATTGGGGAGCCCGTCACGCTCTCCCCTCTCCAGGACGGCGCGGGCGGCGGCACGCACGAGGGGTCGCAGCTCGCGCGCATCGGCGACCCGCTGCAGATCGCGGGGGACGAGGGAGCTGATCTGCAGGAGGGCGACCGGCTGCGGGGTCCGCGGCTGAAGCACGAGGGCGAGACGAACGGCGTAGCTGGCCGACCACCGGGACGAGGAGGCGCAGGCTTCGAGGAGGGGGCGAGGCACGTCCTCACGGCGCACAACGGTGACGAGATCCTCCTCCCGCAGGCGTGGGTTCGGCAGGGCCGCCTCGATGACGCGAGGTTCGTCGTCCAGCAGCAGGCGGGTCAGGACGGGCGCCGTGGCGAGGCGGGAGAGGGTGATCCGGTCGCCGAGGCGCAGGTCTCGGAGCACCTCGCCCAGCAGGGCCTCGGCCCGGAGACGGACGGCGGCCGCGACCCAGGGGGCAGCCGCCACGTCCGCGAGCTCGCGCCACGACAGCTGGGCGAGGAGTCGCAGGGACAGGCCGCGGGACGCTCGCGGGCTCAGGACCACCCGGGCGAGCACGCGGGGGCGCTCCGACCAGGGCGCGGTGGCAGCGAGAATCTCGAGGAAGTTGGGGGGCAACGCGCGACGGAGGACGGCGACCAGCACCTGCTCGTCGATCGGCTCCCGGAGCAGCTCCCGCAGCCGCACGCCGTCACCCCCGGCCCGCAGCAGGGCGGCGTGGAGGGCGTCCACTGCCGCCTCGGCCGCGCCGCCACCCGCTCCCGTCATTCCCCCTGTCGCCTCAGCGGCGACGCGCCATCTCGCCGAGATGCGCCCGGACGTCGTGGAGCGCGATGAGGATGTTGATGATCCCGAGCCCGCTCACCGCCCCCCTGGTGAAGGCGTTGAGGAGAATCCCGCGCAGGGCCGGATGAGGCTGAAGGAGCCAGTTCGAGTCCCACAGCGACGTCCAGGGGGCGACGAGAAGCACGAGTCCCACGAGCAGGGAGCTCAGGATCGACAGCAGGTGAGCCAAAAAACTGCCGGTTCTCAGGCGCCGGAGAGCTGACGGACCTTCTCCGCCACGTCGCGGAAGCTGGCGTCCTGGCCGTAGAGCTCGGTGAAGATCTCGAGTGCCCGGTCGGTCTCGCCCGCGGCCTCGTGGGCGTCGCCCAGGTCGTAGCGGAGGCCCATGTACTCCTCCTCGGTGCGGCCCTGGGCCTGGAGGCCCTTCTCCAGCCACTTCACCGCGAGCTTGGGCATGCCCTTCTCGGTGAAGCAGATCCCGAGCATGCTCGCACACTCGAGCAGGCGGCTCTCGTCCTTCGCCGCGAGCTGGAACTCGGCCACGGCCTCGTCCACGAGCCCCATCTCCTTGTAGGCGATCCCGAGGTTGTAGCGGGTCTCGTAGTCCTCCTTGCCGAGCTGCTTGTCGACGCCCTTCTGGAACTCCTTGAAGAGGTCGGTGAGGGCCTGGTCTCCGAGGTCTGTGCCTTCGACCGCCTCCTCCTGAGCCACCGCCGGCTGCGCCCCGAACAGGCCACCCAGCTCGCTGGCGAGATCGAAGCCCCCTTCCCGCTCGCCGGCCGACGCGTCCGGGGCCGTCGTCGGCCCCGGGTCGTCGAGAGACAGGCCCGAGGGCACGGGTTCGGCGGGCGTGAACTCGAGGAACCCCTCCCCGAGCTGGAGTGGCTCGTCGGGGGCGGTCCCGCCGGCCGGCGCCGGGGATTCGGTGGGCGGGACCACCGGCTGAACCGGCGCCGTCTGGTAGTCGGCCGCCGGGCTCTCGAGGAACAGCGCACCGGCCTGCCCGGGAGCCTCGAGTCCCAGCTCCGCCAGCTTCCCCCGGAAGGCGGGGTGCTCGGTGTAGCGGCCACCCAGCTCGGCCAGGGCCTCCTGGGCATCCTCCACGAAGCCCAGGGACACGAACTGCTCGACTTCGGAGAGCACGCGCTGGAGGTCCTCGGGCACGTCGGAGACCGGTGCCGCCGCCGGGACGGCCTGGGGTACGAGCCCACCGGTCTGGTCGGCCCCCGGGGGGGACGGGGCCTCCGGCACCTCCAGCTCACCCAGGTCGAAATCCTCCTCCGCCGGCACCGGCTCAACGGGCGGCGAAGGCTCGTCGTCGATGAAGGCGCCCTCGATCTCGCCGCTGACCGCGGCCAGGTCCTCGTCGCCGAACAGCGGCTCATCGGCCGCTTCGGCGGGTTCCTTGGAGGAGTCCTCGGGGATCTCGACGAGCTCGAGCTCCGGGGTCTCGACCTCGGCCGCGGGGGCATCGACGTCCACCGCGATGTCGAGCTCCTCCGCCTCGTCCACGGCGGTCCCCGGAGTGGGGGCGGCGGTCGCTTCGACCGGAAGCTCAGGCTCAGGGGGCGCCGCCGCGATGGGCGATTCGCCGGGCCCCTCCTCGAGGTCGAGAGACACCTCGGCCACCGGCTCGGACTCGAGAGCCGGCGCCTCGGGGAGGGAGACCTCGGGTTCCGGCGCCGGGGCCTCGACCGGGGGCGCCCCTGCCTCGGGAGCGACCGCTTCGGCGGCGCTCGCCTCGGCCTCCGCCGCCCCCGCCTCGTCTCCCGTCAAGCGGAGGACCTGGGCCAGGGCCCGCAGGTGCGTCGCCACCTTCTCGAGCTCGTCTCGCTCCCGGTGCAGATCGATCAGCTCGCGGCGGGCGTCGAGATTGTCGGGAAAGCGGTTCAGGGCCGCCTCGAACTGATCGCGGGCCTTGTCGGTGAGGCCGTACTTGCGGAAGACGCGTCCCTCGGAGAGGTGCTCGTCGACGAACTCCTGGTCCTCCGGACTGAGGGGACCCGACAGCTCGATGGTCCCCTCGGACGGCCCTCCCGCCGCCGCGGGCGTGCCACCGGGCGGGGTGACGTCGGGCGGCGCCTGGGGGACTCCGGCCGGCAACGGGGCCGGCTCCACTCCCTGCTTGCGGATCCAGTCGAGCTTGGAGCGGTGTTGCTCGTTGTGGGGCTCGAGCTGGACGAGAAGCTCTAGAACCGACGCGGCCTGCCCCATCTCCTCGTCACGCAGGTAGGCCTCGACCATCTGCGAGTACGTCTGGATCACCATCGCTTCGTTGCGCGACTGACGGTAGAGCTCGACGAGCTTCCCGAGCGCCGGTATGTGGGGGGGATCCAGCTGGGCGATCGGCTGGAGAAGGGAGACCGCCCGGTCGATCTCGCGGCGCGCGACCAGACGCTCCAGGGAGGGCAGGAACTGCTCGTAGGCCTCGTCGGGACGACCGGTGGCGAGAAACACCCGGCCCAGAAGCATCTTGGCGTCTTGGTCCTCGCCGTCGCGGGCGAGCAATGCCTCGAGGGCCTCGCGCGCGTCGTCGAGGCGCCCCACCCCGAGGTAGGTCTCGGCGGTGCGCAACGCAACCTCGCGATCGTCGGGCGCACCCTTGCGCGCTTCCTCGAGATAGGGCAGAGCGGTGGCGAAGTCCTTCTGGACGAGGTGAACCCGCGCGACCTCGGTCAGCAGGCGCGGGCTGCGCTTGCCGACCTTGAGGCCCTTCTCGAGGAGCTGCAGCGCCTCCTGGCGGTGCCCCTTCTTCACGAGCTCGTCGGCGAGGGCCAGGTACTCGCCCGCCGCCTTCTCCTGCTGACCCTCGCGGGCGTAGAGCTCGGCCAGGCGGATGCGCACCTTCATGTCGGAGGGATCGAGCTCCGCCATGCGGCGCAGCACCTCTCCCGCCTCCTTGTGGCGTCCTCGCTTCACGCACTCGTCGAAGGCCTCCCCGAGCATGGTCTTGGCCTCGGCGGTGAGGCCCTGCTTCGCGTAGAGATCGCCGAGGTGGAGGTGGGCGTCGAACAGCGCGGGGTCGTTCTTGAGGACCTTCTTCCAGCAGGCGATGGCCTTGAGGTAGAAGCCGTCCTTGGCGTAGAAATCCGCCACCTTCGCGTACTGCTCGTTGGCGGCCTTGGTGTTGTTCAGCTTCTCGTAGAGGAAGCCGATCTGGTTGAGGGTATTGGCGTCGCGAGGGTTCTCCTGGACGATCTGCCGGAGCAGCTCGATCGCCTTCTCGTAGCGGCCGGCGTTCGTCTCCTTGGCCGCGTCCTGCTTGAGCTTGAGTGGGTTGATCCTCGCCACGCTAGCCCCACCACCTCATGCGAACAGCCATCGCTGCGTGCCCTGGAACGTCCGGCGGTGGATCACCGAGGGACCGCGCCGCCGGAGGGCGTCGCGATGGTCCTCGCTAGCGTAGCCCATGTTGTGGGCGAGACCGTAGCCCGGGTGCTGGCGATCCAGCTCGCACATGACCGCGTCGCGGGCCACCTTGGCCACGATCGAGGCGGCGGCGATGGAGACGGAGAGAGCGTCGCCCTTGACGATGGCGCGCTGCGCCAGCTCGAGCCCGGGAATGGTGAGGGCGTCGACGAGGAGTGCGTCGGGGGGATCGGTGAGGCCCTCGACGGCGCGTCTCATGGCGAGGAGGCTGGCCTGCAGGATGTTCAGGCGGTCGATCTCCTCCGGCTCGGCCCGACCGAGCGCCCAGTCCCGGGCGTGCTCTCGGACCCGCTCGTCCAGCCTCTCACGCTGCCGGCGGGTGAGGCGCTTCGAGTCGTCGAGGCCCTCGGTGTCGAAGCCCTCTCCCAGCACGACTGCGGCCGCGACCACGGGACCGCAGAGGGCCCCGCGGCCCACCTCGTCGACACCGGCAACGGCCGCATGGCCCTCGGCCCGAGCCTCTTCCTCGAATTGCGTGCCGCAATGGAGCTCGACTCCCCGGTGAACCTCCGGCCGCCGAACTCGACCCGACGCCCGCGTCATCGCCGTCCGTGCTCCTCCCTGAGCCCCGCGAGGCCCGACGCTGATCAGGCCTTCTGCACCCGAGTGTCCGTCCTCCGCTCCCGCATCCGTCCGGCCTTGCCCTTCCGCTCGCGCAGGAAGTAGAGCTTGGCGCGACGCACGTGAGCGTGCTTGACCACCTGGATCTTGTCGATGGTCGGTGCCTGCAAGGGGAATATCCGCTCCACCCCCTGCCCGGAAGAGACCTTGCGGACGGTGACGGTGGCGCGTGTCCCGCTGCCGCGCAGGGCGATCACCACGCCCTCGAAGACCTGGACGCGCTCGCGCACTGTCTCCTTGGGCTTGCCCTTGATCTCCTCCTTGACGCTGGTCTCCTTGACCTTCACGTGCACGCGCACGGTGTCGCCGGGGGTGAGCCGCGGCAGCTTCTTCTTCAGGTCTGCCGCTTCGGTGGTCTGGATGGCGTTCATCTTCTTTTCGTCCTATTTGTGTAGTACTGCAATCGTTTTGTCCAGCGTTCGGGGATCGTCGGTCTGGCCTTCTGCGTCGATCTCACGGAGCAGCCGCTCATCTTCCGCGGTGAGCCGGGCGGCGTCGAGCAGGTCCGGGCGCCGCTCGCGCGTGGCTCGGAGGGCCTCCCTCTGTCGCCAGCGCCGGATGCGGCCGTGGTCACCCGAGAGCAGGATCTCGGGGACGCCGTGACCGCGGGCGGTCGCGGGCCGCGTGTAGTGCGGCCAGTCCAGGAGTCCGGTCTGGAAGGAGTCGCTCTCCGCCGAACCTTCGTCGCCGAGGGCACCGGGGAGCAGTCGCACCGTGGCCTCCACCACCGCCAGCGCCGCGACCTCGCCACCGGTCAGCACGAAATCGCCGAGGCTCAGCTCCTCGGTGGCAAGGAACTCGGCCACTCTCTCGTCGATGCCCTCGTAGCGCCCGCACAGGAGCATGAGCCGATCGACCCGTGCGAAGCGACCGGCCGTCCGCTGATCGAAGGGGCGCCCGCGGGGAGTCAGCAGGGCCACCACGTCGCCTTCGCCCTTCCCGTCGGGCCAGATGGACTCGAAGGCCCGGAAGAACGGCTCGGCCTTCATGACCATCCCCGGACCTCCGCCAAAGGGGGCATCATCGACCGTCCGGTGCCGGTCGTCCGAGAAGTCACGGAGGTCGTGGACCCGGATATCGACGTGGCCGGCCACCCGGGCGCGATTGACGATCCCGTCGCCCAGCGGGCCCTCGACCATGCCCGGGAAGATCGTCACGAGGTCAATCCGCACTGGCGTACTCCGGCCTCTCGATCACGATCCGTGCCCCGGCGAGGTCCACCTGCTTCACGAAGTCGGTGGCCAGGGGCACGAGGGTCTCGCCCTCGGGACCTCGCACCACCAGAATCGGGGCGCCGGCCCCGGTCTCCATCAGGTCCTCGACGACCCCCACGAGGGCGCCGTCGCCGTCCGCCACCGTCAGGCCCTTGAGCTGGTGGTGGTAGAAGGAGCCCTCGGGCAGCGCCGCCAGCTCTTCCTCGGCGATCCCCAGGTCACAGCCACGCAGGCGCTCTGCGTCGTCGATCGAGTCCACGCCCTCGAGCTTGAGCACGTGACGGCCCTTGTGGGGCCAGCTCGACGTCACCCGGACCTCTCGGGCCTGGTCGTCGGGGCCAACCACGAAGGCCCGGCGGAGCGACTGGAAGCGGTCGGGGCGGTCGGACAGCGGGTGCACGAGAACCTCGCCGCGGCGGCCCTGAGGCTTGACCACGCGTCCAATGACCACCAGGTCGTCGGTCTCCGCCATCAGTCGACGATCTCCAGCTGACAGGAGCGGTCGTGCTTGCCGGCCACCGCCGCCAGGACGGTGCGCAGCGCCCGGGCCGTCCGCCCCTCCCGGCCAATCACCCGGCCGCGGTCCTCCGGATCCACGCTCAGCTCGATGACGAGCCGGCCGTGAGCGTGCCGCTCGCGCACGTGAACCCGGTCCGGTCTCCGGACGAGACCGCGGGCGAGCGTCGAAACGATCTCTCGCACGTTACTCGGCCGGGCTGGCTTCGGCGCTTCGCTTGAGCAGACTGCGCACGGTGTCGGAGGGCCGCGCACCCTTGTCCAACCAGTGCTTCGCCCGCTCGGTGTCGATCTTCACGACCGCCGGGTCCGGGCGCGGGTCGTAGTGCCCGAGCACCTCGACGAACCGCCCGTCCCGGGTCGACCGCGAGTCGGCCACCACCACTCGGTAGTAGGGTCGCTTCGCCGCCCCCGTACGCCTCAACCTGATGGAAAGCATTACTCTCGTCGTCCTTGCGTCAACTCGCGGCACGGGGTGCGCGCCGCTACGGTTCAGTGTTTCCTAGCGCAGCTGGGGCATCCGGGCCGCCAGGCGCTTCATCGCCTTCGAGCCGGACCCCAGCCCCTTCATGAGCTTCCTGGTCTGCGCGAACTGTCGCAGCAGCCGGTTCACGTCCTGCACGGTGTTGCCGCTGCCCCGGGCGATCCGCTTGCGTCGGCTCCCGTTGATCACGGAAGGCTCCCGGCGTTCCCGCGGGGTCATCGAGTCGATGATGGCGATGGTGCGCCGTATCTCGCCCTCGCCGCGGTCGACGTCCACGCCCTTGAGCGAGCCCATCCCCGGCATCATGGACAGGACCTGGTCGAGAGGGCCCATCTTCCGCAGCTGCTTCATCTGGTCCCGGTAGTCCTCGAGGGAGAACTCGGACCGCCGGATCTTCCGGGCGAGCTCCTCGGCCTTCTCTTGCTCGACCGTCTCCTCGGCCCGGGCGATGAGTCCCAGCACGTCGCCCATCCCGAGGATGCGAGACACCATGCGGGCGGGCTCGAATGGCTCGAAGGCCTCCACCTTCTCGCCCAGCCCGGCGAACTTGATCGGGCGTCCGGTGACCGCCGTCGCCGACAGCGCCGCCCCTCCCCGGGAGTCGCCGTCCAGCTTGGTCAGCACGATCCCGGTGATGCCGATCCTTCGATGGAACTCGTCCGCGCTGCGCACGGCGTCCTGACCGGTGAGGGCGTCGGCGACGTAGAGGACCTCGCTGGGCTCGGCAGCGGCCTGGAGCTCGGCGAGCTCGGCCATGAGCGCCTCGTCGATGTGGAGTCGGCCGGCGGTGTCGACGAGCACGAAGTCGTGCCCGACCGCCACCGCTTCGGCGAGGGCCGAGCGCAGGATGGCCAGCGGCGCGGTCTCGTCGGGGTGATGGACCTTGAGCCCAGCCCGCGTGGCGACCGTCTTCAGCTGCTCGCGGGCCGCCGGACGGTACACGTCGGTCGAGACGAGCACGGGATGGCTGCCCCGCCCGGCCAGCCATCGGCCGAGCTTGGCGGTGGTGGTGGTCTTGCCCGAACCCTGGAGCCCGGTGATCAGCACGACCGACGGGGGACGCTTCGCCGTCTCGATCCCGGGGACGTCCCCTCCCCCGAGCAGAGACACCATCTCGTCGCGCACGATCCTCAGGACCGCCTGGTCGGGGTTCAGGCTCTTGAGAATCTCCTGCCCGGTGGCCCTGCTCCGGACTCGCTCGACCAGCTCCTTGACGACCTTGAAGTGCACGTCGGCCTCGAGCAGCGCGAGGCGGATCTCGCGGAGCGCAGCGTCGATCTGGGCCTCGGACAGGACTCCCTGGCCGCGCAGCGACCGGAAGACACCTTGAAGCCTTTCGCTCAGCGACTCGAACAAGGACACGCCACCCCGGTCGCCGACACACACCACTCCGCTCGCGCGGCGGGTTGGGCCCACGGGCGACCGTACAGGCACGGGCCAACCCAAAGCAATAGACCATCTTATGGGTGGCGCCCCCCGCTGTCAAACACGGGGGGAGGCTAGACGCTGCGCAGCAGGTGCCCCAGCTTGTCCTTCTTCGTGCGCAGGTACCTCGCGTTGGCCTCGGAGGGCTTCATCTCGATGGGCACCCGCTCCGTGATGCTGAGGCCGTAGCCCTCGAGTCCCACGAACTTGCGGGGGTTGTTGCTGAGGAGACGCAGCTTCCTCACCCCCAGCTCCACGAGGATCTGGGCGCCGATGCCGTAGTCGCGCTGGTCGGCCTTGAAGCCGAGCTCCTCGTTGGCCTCGACCGTGTCCCTGCCCCGGTCCTGCAGCTCGTAGGCCATGATCTTGTGGACGAGGCCGATGCCCCGGCCTTCCTGGCGAAGGTAGAGGAGCACCCCCCGTCCCTCGGCGGCGATCTGCTCGAGGGCGGTGTGG
>Ga0316576_10000767_pt1 | contig 16011 bp, 8 predicted proteins | sample S0NA_FD_203075 | JGI IMG/M metagenome (GOLD analysis project Ga0316576, IMG submission 203075) | Rhizosphere microbial communities from salt marsh grasses in Alabama, United States - S0-2_050615r3r5 | ecosystem: Host-associated > Plants > Roots > Rhizosphere | place: USA: Alabama | collected... | reverse complement strand
CGTCGTGAAAACGTCACCAACGCTTAACGACCGGCAGCAGCGGGCGATTCGCCACACAAACGGCCCCATGATCATTGTTGCCGGTCCGGGCACCGGCAAGACCCTGACCATCACCCACAAAATTGCTTCTCTCATTGAAAACGGGCAGGCGGGGCCGGATCAAATATTGGCGTTGACCTTTACCAACAAAGCCGCCCAAGAAATGCGTCAACGGTTGCAACACCTTCTGCAAGATGAAAAAAGAGTGCCTTTGGCAGCGACATTTCATGCCTTCTGTGTTCAGATGTTGGCGGAAAACGAGGCATATGATTCTTTCAGGGTTGTCGACGAAAGTGAACGTCGATACTTTTTGGAGCGGGCGGTCAGCTGGTTGAAACGATCGGATCCAGATGCATTATTCGATATTTCCGAACTGCTTGAGAGGATCGCTCAGGAAAAGCGACACATCCGCGGCCCCCACCATACCCCCGGTCGCATCAAAGACGATGATGAGATAAATTTTCAGAGGGTTTACGCGTTTTATCAGAAACTGCTTTCAAGGGAGGGTTTGTGGGATTATGAGGATCTTTTATGTAATGTGGTCAATACCCTTGAAAATGACCCGGCGCGGAAGGAAACGATTCGAAATAGATATAGATTTCTTTTTATAGACGAGTATCAGGACGTCAATTTTGCCCAGTATCGCATGATAAGGCAACTGGCGCCCGCGGATGCCAATATATGCGTCATCGGTGATCCTGACCAGTCCATCTATGGATTCAGAGGTTCGGACGTCAGGTATTTTAATCGTTTTACCCGGGATTACCCCGGTGCTGAATCCATCAATCTTTCTCAGAATTACCGTTCCGTTCGGGTCGTTCTCGAAGCATCCCAGCAGTTGATACGATCGGCAAGGGAAAACCGGGCGGCGGGAACCGGAACCGTGTTTTCGAAGATAGACGGCCCTGAACACATAGAGATATTGCCTTGTTTCGATGAAAAGGGCGAAGCGGTGACCATCGGCAAGGAGATCGAAAAAATGGTGGGCGGGGTCGGTTTTTATTCCATCGATTTCGATAAAACGGACCTCAATTCAACCGCGTCGGATTATTCTTTTGGCGATTTTGCCGTGTTGATGCGGACCGCACGCCAGTGCAACATTTTTGCCGAAGTCTTCGAACGGGCCGGAATTCCCTGTCAGGTCGTCTCAAAAAAAGAGGCCTATTCGGAAAAATGCGTTCTTGCGCTCCTCTCCTTTTTAAAAATAGTGTCCCGCATCGGATCATACCTGGATGTGGAGAGGGTTTGCGAATATTCCGGCTCCGGGGTCGGTCGTAAAACCGTGACTACGTGGAGAGATTGGGCTTTTGAAAACGGTTTCAGCCTGGACGAAAGCCTGAAAAATATTCGCCGTTTTCCACTGAAACAGATGAAAAAGGAACGCCAGTTAAAATTTGTGCAATTCATCGATAAGCTCGAGCGCATGCGTTTGGAAACGAAAGACTGTGATCTTCAGGAAACCATCGATTATATTTTAATAAATACCACTATTCGTGAAAAAACGGCGAACGATGCAAAAAAAAGGGATGTGTTGGACAATTTCATTGTTACATCGGGACAATACGACTCGAAACAGGCATTGTGCCTGGCATCGGCGCTGGACACGGATACGGATATGTTCGATTCGAGAGCGGAAAAAGTCGCCCTGATGACCATGCATGCATCAAAAGGGCTTGAATTTCCGGTGGTTTTCATTAGCGGCTGTGAGCGTGGCCTTGTGCCATTTGTGCGTGAGGGGAAACATGGGACCGACGAGGATGAAGAGCGCAGGTTGTTGTACGTAGCCATGACGCGTGCCAAACAGGCTCTTTTTCTATCCTACGCCCAAAAACGCAGTGTTTTTGGAAAAAAGGAAGCTCGTGAGCCGTCCAAATTTATGTTCGACATTCGGCAGGGTCTGAAAAATTACCGTAAGATCGACGAAAGCCCCTTAAAAAAAAGGGGCCATACCCAACTGGAATTGTTCTAATCATGAAAAAATACATGGCCGTCACCCTGCTCGTGAGCCTTTTTCAACTGTCAACACCGGCTGTTGCGGACATATATATGTATCTCGACAGCGACGGCATTCTTCATTTTACCAATACACCCACATCCTCGCATTACAAACTGTACTTGAAGGAAAAGCCGAAGAAAATCGCCAATACACAGGCCGCCACTTCCAAATACGACCACATTATTTCCGATGCCGCCTACACCGCGGGGATATCCTTTGCATTAATCAAGGCAATGATCCAGGTGGAATCGAACTTCAACCCCGAAGCCGTGTCAAAAAAAGGGGCTATGGGACTGATGCAGATCATGCCGGAAAACCTGGAGGCCTTCAACATCGAAGACCCCTTCGATCCCCGCGAGAACATCATGGGGGGGTCGCTCTATTTCCGGGAGTTGCTGGCGCGTTACGACGGCCAACTTCCCCTGGCGCTGGCGGCCTACAATGCCGGCCCCAATATCGTCGATCGCTACCGCGGCATTCCGCCCATCAAGGAAACCGAAGCATATGTTGAGAAGGTGATGACGTACTACTACGCGTTCCGCGAAAAATAAAAAAGAGATGCGATGCCCTTTTTCGAATGGGTATCACATCTCTTCTTTATATTTGCGTAAAAGCCCCCTGAGCTGGTCGTAGGTGAGCCCCAGTTTTTTCGACGCCTTCTTCTGGTTGTATTGAGTTGAATTCATGGCATTTTTAAGCAAGGTTGTCTCCAGTTTTCGCACGGCCTCTTTGAGAGGCAGGCCTTCATATCCTGCAACGGCCTCCGTTTTCGCAGAAGGCGCGGCGTCGGTTTTTTGGACACCAGGGGAGGTTTTTTGGAGCGCATAGGGGGAAACGAAAGGATCAAAATCAATACGGGTTATCACCGGTGTTCGGGAACGGTACACCGCCCTTTCAACGACATTTTTCAATTCGCGCACATTGCCCGTCCATGGATGGTTTTCGAGCAGAGCCATGATCTCCCGGCTGAATGATGGCGTATTTTCCCACTGCAGTTCATACGCCATCCTGCGGGCGAAGTGGTCGGCCATGAGAGGTATATCGCCGTGACGTTCCCTCAAAGGGGGCAGGAAAAGAACCTCGAAGGAAAGACGGTCCAAGAGGTCTCTCTTGAATTTTCCCCGGCGCGAAAGTTCGATCAGATCTGCATTGGTGGCGCCGACGATGCGCACATCCGCCTCGATAACTCGAGATCCGCCCACCCGCTCGAATTTACCGTATTCAACGACACGAAGAATTTTTTCCTGTGTTTCCAGTGGAATCATGCCGATCTCGTCCAGAAAAAGGGTGCCGCCGTCGGCGGCCTCAAAACGGCCTTTGCGCTGTTGAATGGCACCGGTGAAAGCGCCCATTTCATGACCGAACAGCTCCGATTCGATGAGCGTGGGGGAAAGCGCTGCACAGTTGAGGGCAACAAACGGTTCCTGCCAACGAAGCGAAAGGTAGTGCAGTCTGGCGGCGGCCAGTTCCTTTCCCGTGCCGCGTTCCCCCAACAGCAGCAACGGACGGTTAATCCTTGCCACGCTTGAAAGTTTTTCCTGAAAATCGAGAAATACCTCCGATTGCCCGATGGCATCGGTGGGCACCAGTGGAGACGAGGATGATTTTGAAGTGGTCATTTTTACCAGATAATGGTTTTATTTACTATAATATTGTCTAAATTACCACAAACCAATTGGGAGCGCAACCCTATATTTTTCAATAATTGTTACTGGTTGATTGTCTTTGTCCTCGTTGGCATGAAACCTGCTGTAACAAAAAAACACGTCTTCATGTCTGCATGCGTTTCTCCGGGGAGAATAAAGAAGACAAGCGTTGTTGGTAAGTTCAGTTCCATAAAAGACCGATGAAAACGATGGGGGTTGGACAATGGGAATTTTTACACGATTCAGGGATATCGTCAGTTCGAATATCAATGCCATGCTGGACAGGGCCGAAGATCCGGAAAAGTTGATCAAATTAATGATCAGGGAAATCGAAGACACCCTGGTGGAGATAAAAGCCTCTTGCGCCGGAGTAATCGCCAATCGCAAGAAACTCGGCCGGCGGCTGGAAGAGGCCGACAACCGTGAGGCGTATTGGCAGGAGATGGCCAGCCTGGCGGTCGACAAGGACAGGGACGATCTGGCCAGGGAGGCTTTAAGTGAAAGGCGGCGCTTTGCCGAGATGTCCGCTGCCATGAAAAAGGAGATGGAAGAACTGGAAGAAATGGTCACTCATTACCAGGAAGATATCCGCCAACTCGAAGATAAACTTCAGAACGCCAGGGAAAAACAGCGTCTTCTCGTTCAACGGCACATTCGGGCGCGCAGGAAAAGACGGGCTCAGGAAGATATCCGGCGCATGGACAATTTTGAATCCATGAACCGTTTTGACAGCCTTGAAAACAGGATCGAGCGCATGGAAGCCGAAGCGGATCTGGTTAATTACGGCAGAAAGATGAATCTGCAGGAAGAATTTGACAATTTAAGTGTGGACGGTGATATTGAAAAAGAGCTTGCGGCGTTGAAAACGGCCAGGAAGGAAAAAAAACAGCCCGGGCCCTCGTAATTTTTCAGATAGAGCATGCAGCAGGGGATCTTACGGCGACCTGAATTGAACGTAGGATCGATTAATCAGATGAGAGTCGGCAATAATGGTTGTTCGCGAATGTGAAGAAAATTTCAGGATGGATCGACCATGACCGCAATTTTTATCGTTGCCATTGTTTTTGGCGGAATCGTATTGAGTGTCGGTATTATTGCCGGGACCATTCTCATGGGTATGCGCATCAGGCACGGCGGCATGTCGAGGCGCAGCCGAAAGGACCAGGCCGACGAAGCGCGTCTGTTTCAGGAGTTGTACCAGGGGTTGCTGGATATGGAAAAACGCGTGGAAAGCCTGGAAACCATTCTGATGGAAAACCGTAGAGAGGATCACAGAGAATGAAAGCATGGAAAAGCAGATATGGCCGTCCGATGTATCGTTCCCGCAAGGGAGTTGTTCTCGGCGTTTGCCGGGGGGTGGCGGATTATTTTAATTTCAGGGTGTTTTGGGTTCGCATGATCGTGGTCGCCATGCTACTGGTAAGCGGCATATGGCCGGTGATATTCATATACATCATCGCTTCGCTGGTGATGAAGCCGGAACCGGTGCGGCCCATAGAAACTGAAGCAGAGGCGGAGTTTTATGACAGCTACGTAAATTCGAGAGCCAATGCCGCCGCACGCCTGAAACGGCGTTTTCGAAATTTGGAGCGGCGCATAAGGCGCATGGAGGACACGGTAACATCGCGCGAGTTCGACTGGAAGAGAAAGTTCCAGGCGTGATATCACCATGTGGCGCTGCTACGCGACGTGGTCTCGACACGCATCAACCCGTTTGAGAATCACCGCCGTACGATTGGGCAGGTAGAGGCTTAAGGCCTCATTCTCACGGCCCCCCATTCGATCCGACAAGGTAAAATGAATCTGGTCCGGTGTTAGTCGCCCATGCCCGCCGTATTCGTTGCGATCGCTGTCGAAAATCATCCGGTATTTGCCGGCGGGCGCATTGATCCGGTAATCGCTAAACGACCGGGTCGGGTGAAAATTGAATACAAAGAGCAGCCCCTTTCTTTGGAACGCGATAATCTTGTCTTCGGAGTGCTCGTGAAGCAGAGCGATCTTCTGGGTTTCCAGAAGATCGTTCGTTTTCAGGAGAGCTATCATCTTCCGGTCAAAGCGTTGGAGTGCGGCATATTTTAGATGGGGGTCGTCCGCTAAATGCCACTGGCGGCGGGCATATTGATAGGACCATGCGTTTTCCCTTCTCGGAAAATCGATCCAATCCGGGTGGCCGAACTCGTTGCCCATGAAATTCAGATAACCGCTGCCTGCCGAGGCCAATGTAATCAGCCGGATCAGTTTATGCAGGGCCATTCCGCGTTCGATGTTGATATGGCGGTCGTCCAGATGCATATGGTCGTACATGTCCGCTCCCATGAGGCGAAAGGCAAGCGTCTGGTCGCCCACCAGGGCCTGATCATGGGACTCGGCATAGCTGATGGTTTTCTCACCGGGTCTTCGGTTGGTCAGTTCATACCAAAGAGCCCCCATGGGCCATTGCTCATCCTGGGTGTCTTTAACCAGCCGAATCCAGTAATCGGGAACGCCCATGGCGAAGCGATAGTCGAATCCAATGCCGCCGTCCCGAATAGGAAACGCGAGACCGGGCATGCCGCTGATATCTTCGGCGATGGTAATGGCTTCCGGGCGCAGCTCATGAATCAGCTTGTTTGCCAGCCAGAGATAGGTCAGGGCGTCTTCATCCACGGACGAATTGAAGTAGTCATTGTAGGACACAAAGGCTTTTTCCAACCCATGGTGGGTATAGAGCATGCTGGTGACCCCGTCGAAACGAAACCCATCAACACGGTATTCGTCCAGCCAGAAACGACAGTTGGAAAGAAGAAAGTGCAAGACCTCGGGTTTGGCATAATTGAAGCACCGGGAATCCCAGGCATGGTGAAAGCCACGCGGACCGTCGTGGAAATACTGATACAGGGTACCGTCCTGACAGCTGATGCCTTCCACCTGGTTGGAAACCGCGTGGGAGTGAACCAGGTCCATAATAACGGCAAGCCCCGCTGCATGGGCTGCATCGATGAGCGCTTTCAGGTTTTCCGGCGTGCCGAAACGGGAAGATGCCGCAAAGAAGTTGGAAACGTGATATCCAAACGAGCCGTAGTAGGGATGTTCCTGCAGGGCCATGAGCTGCAGTGTATCGTAGCCGGCATCGACGATTCTTGGGAGGATTTGATCTTTAAATTCCAGATACGTGCCGATTTTCAGTGCTTCCTGGGCCATGCCGACGTGGGCCTCGTAAACATAAATTGATCTTCTGGGAACCGTTTGAACGGCGGATTGCCACACATAAGGCGCGGCCGGGTGCCATACCTGGGCATTGAAAATAAGGCTATCGGGATCCTGCAAGACCCGTCGTGCATAGGCGGGAATACGATCGCCGCCTCCTCCTTTCCAGTAAATTTTCAGACGATAAAGGGCTTTGTGCCAAAACGCGCCGGGGGGCAGTCGAATCTCCCACACGCCGTTGGCACCGATGCGTTCCAGGGCAAATGCCGGCAATTCCCTCCAAGCGGTCATTTCGCCGATGATGTAGACCGCCGTTGCATTGGGCGCCCACTCCCTGAAGACCCAGGTGTCCTTTTCACGATGGAGACCGAAATATTCGTGGCCGAGGGCGAACGCTGTCAGGTCGGTTCCCGGGGCCAACAATTGCGCTTCGACGGTCCGATGGTTGATAAGGCGCCGGGTAAGAGCCTCGTGATAAGGTTTCAGATAGGGGTCGATCTCGAGCAATCGGTCCGGTGATACGTCGATAGAATTCATTAAAGCCTTAAATCAATGGACGCTGGAGCATTTTTTCATAAAGATCTGAGTAATGGGCGGCCGTAACCGAGTGGGTGAAGGTTTCCCGGCTCTGAGTCATAATGCGTTTGATCTGAGCGGTTTTAATGGATGGTTCCAGGTTGTGGAAGCGCATGGCTTCTTCGATCGCCCAGTACAGTCCCCCGGTGTCATAACTTTTGAACAGAAACCCGTTGCCGGTATCACGGTCGGGATTCAGATGCGTGATCGTATCGTGGATTCCGCCGGTGTCGTGAGCCACGGGTAGTGATCCGTAAATCGGGGCAATCATCTGAGGCAGTCCGCAGGGTTCGAAACTGGACGGCATCAGCATAAAATCGGAGGCGCCGTATCCCTGGTGTTCAAGGTCCTGGTTAAAATCGCAGACCGCCACGCGATCGTGAAAATGATGGAAGTTGACGATATCTCTGAAGTGTTTCTGATACTCACCATCGGCGATGAAAACGATCTGCAGGTTCTGGTCATAATAGCGCGACAAAACGGCATAAAAAATTTCGGACAGTAGCTGGCATCCCTTCTGGACCGGGTCGAGCCGCGAGGGCCACAGAAAAAGGGGCGCCGTCTCATCCTGAAGCAGACCCAGCATTTTTTGAAGGGCACGCTTGTTGGTCCTTTTTGCTTCAGCATGGGTTTCCGGCGTATAGGTTTGCTCGAGGTGGTGGTCCGTTACCGGATTGTAGGCAGGGTCGGGAGCGTTTAAAATACCGCTTGCACATCCGGCATGCCACTTGTTGGTCAGTTCCTGCTGCAATGGTTTTTCAACGAACCCGTGCCGGCCCTCGACGATCTCTTCGAGAAACCTGGGGCTGACCGTATTTACGAAATGGGCTGCAAACACACCGCTTACCAGGAAATCCACCGGGTTCGATTCGCGGGTGCTTTCGTATTCGACCGCCATGTTCTCGTAGTAGAGGTGTTCCCAGAAATAGGCGGCATCGATGCCTCTGTCTTCGATATGGGACAGGTGGCTTTTCACCGTGTGGACGTTGTGGATGGTGAAGAGGCAAGGGATGCCGGCTTTTCTCGACATGGCCGGTATGAGCCCGGTCATCCAGTCGTTGCAGTGGATCAGATCCGGGTCCACACGAGGAATGATATTGTTGATGATTTCCCGCTGGAAGGCCAGGGCCATTTTCGTGTTTTCACCACCATAACTGGAGTAGACGCGGTTCAAGTAGAAAAAGGCCCGGTCGGAAGCCAGGTGCACCCGGTCATCGGGCATGATGTTTCTGATTTTATTCTGTTCCTTTTCCAGAAACGGGGCCAGGTGTTCTTTGAAAATGGCCCGATAATCAGGCAGCGCGACATGCACATCCACCCCCCTGTTGAAGAGCGCACTGATCAGGGCTGCGGAAACATCCGCCAGCCCGCCAGCCTTTGCCGTGAGGTATCTGGACAGATTTCCCATACGGTCCGGAAGGTAGGTGACTTCCGGAGTGATGATGAGAACGCGGGGATTTTTGGGTGATTCAGCCATAAATGATTACGGGCTCCTCGATCGCAGGCGGTCGACCAGGGTTGGAATCCGGTGCCTTAGCCGCTATAGCGCACGCATTCCCTACAAGCTTGCTCGAATACATCACGGTTCCCGGCTGCAGGGCGTTCAGTTGGGACCCCCCGCGGCCAACGGGTTTAGGCCCAGGTGATCAGCCCGGGCGTAAATTTCAGGAGGTCGTCGTTTCCAGGGGTCACCCGGGCAGTGTAGCCGAAGCGACCGGAAATATCACAGGTCAATTCTGCACTGTACAGGTAGCGTCCGTTTCCCAGTTCTTCACTAACAACCATGGGCTGCGTTTGTCCGGAAGAGAGTGAACCGTCCGGTTTCATTTTGCCGTAAAAGAATTCTACATCGACCTCACCCGGTTGTAGATCACCTAAGTTAACCTCAGTTGTCATGTGCATGGTCTGTCCGACCCTGAAGGGCCCCTCCTGGTTTTTTACGACCGGCTTAACCTGCACACGGTCCCAGTGGGAGGTGATACGTTCTCTTTGTACCAACCGGTTCCTGGCTTCTATGGCGCCATCAGCGGTAATTTTGGCGTGCATCTCGAGGGCCGGCGTATAGAAGAGGTCCCGGTATTCGGCCACCATTCTATGGGTGCAGAACTGAACCAGGGCCATTTTCATAGAGCTCTTCATCATCTTGATCCAACCATTAGGGGCGTCCCCGTTATTTCTTTCGTAGAACGCCGGGATAGCGCCATTTTCCAGTATGTTGTAAAGGGCCTGGCTGTCAACCAGGTCCTGGTATTCATGATCCAGATACTCTTCGCCCTGGCCGATGGCCCAGCCCGTGTCGGGGCTGTAGCCCTCGCACCACCAACCATCCAGGACACTGACATTGAGAACGCCGTTCACGGCGGCTTTCATACCCGATGTACCGCTGGCTTCGAGCGGGCGGCGAGGCGTATTGAGCCAGACATCCACGCCCTGGACCAGATCCCTGGCGATGTTGATGTTATAATCCTCCAAAAAAACGATCCGTTGCCTTATTTCCGCTTTGCGGCAGAAACCGACCAGCTTTTTAATGACGGCTTTGCCCTCGTCGTCCTTGGGATGCGCCTTGCCGGCAAAAATAAATTGCACCGGGCGACTTTCCGACATGATCATGGCCTCGAGCCGCTCAACATCCCTCAATAAGAGGGTCGCGCGTTTATAGGTTGCGAATCGGCGGGCAAAACCGATGGTCAACACATCCGGATCCAGTGTGTTCTCGGCGGCTTCCATCATTTCCAAGGGGGCGTTGCGACGGGCATACTGCTTCACCAGCAGTTCTCGACAGGAGCGAATCAACCGGGTACGGCTCATGCGCCGTGCCTGCCACAATTCTTCGTCGTAGATCTGGTCGATGCCGTAGAAAACGTCAGGGTTGTTCAGGTGGAGATACCATTCCGGCCCCAGGTAACGATCGAACAGCTGGGCATTTTCGACGGAAACCCAGGAAGGGGAGTGCACGCCGTTGGTGACATGGTGGATCGGAACTTCATCCACCGGCCATCCCGGCCAGACATGCGACCACATTTTGCGGGCAACCTTCCCGTGCAGTTCACTGACCCCGTTGTGATACTGCGACAGGCGCAGGCCCAGTACGAACATGGAGAGAGGAGCGTCGGCGCCGACCCCATTGGCCTGGCCCCATGCAATGATCTCATCCGACGTGGCGCCGAGGCATTCCTGGAGGGGCCTTACATAGGGTTCGACCAGGTTTTTTGGAAACTCGTCATGGCCGGCCGCCACCGGCGTATGGGTGGTGAAAACGGTGGTTCGCGGCACGATTTCCAGCGCTTCCTTCAAGCTGATGTTGTAGGAAGCTCTCACCTGGCAAAGTCGTTCCAACCCGCAGAAGGCCGAGTGTCCTTCGTTCATGTGGACCACCTTTGGGGTGATGCCGACGGCCTCGAGGGCCCGCAGGCCGCCGATCCCCAGCAGAACCTCCTGAGCCAGCCGTTTATTGGGATCACCGTCGTAGAGCCGGTCGGTAATGTTGCGCACTTCGACCGGGTTTTCGGGAATGTTCGTATCCAGCAGTAACAGTGGAATGCAGCCCACGTATATTTTCCAGACGATCGCACGGATTTCCCCATCGGGGCCGATCACGGATATCTGGATCACATCGCCGGCACTATTCCTGGCCCGGGAAACCGGCAAATTGAAAATATCGGTGTCGGGATATTCCTCCTGTTGCCACCCCTCTTTATTGAGGTACTGATGAAAATACCCCTGGCGGTAGAGCAATCCCACCCCCACGAGCGGCATCTGCTTGTCGGCGGCAGCTTTGAGGTGGTCGCCGGCCAGAACGCCAAGGCCGCCAGCAAAAAGCGGCAGGCTTTCGTGCAGGCCGTACTCCATGGAAAAATAGGCGATCTCTCTGTCAATATCCTGGATGTTGTTTTCAGCGGGCACCTCGGCGTCAAATTTTCTTTTAACGCGTTCCAGGTGCGCCAGATATCCCTCATCCTTGGCCAGCTCATCCAGCCGCGTTTGTGGCACCAGGGTCGAAAAAAGAATGGGGTTGCGGCCCGATTGCCTCCAAAGCGAGGGGTTGATGCGGCGAAAAAGCTCTATGGCGTCGATATGCCAGCACCACCATAAGTTCCTGGCCAGTGTTTCCAAAAACGTGAGCGGTTCCGGGATCGCCGGAAACACCTGATAGGTTTGCAATCCGTTCATTATTTATTTCATTCCTTTTTCATGTGGATTCAAGTGTTCACCCTGATTATACGACAACCGCGGAATTTTCGCTGTTTCCAAATGGATTGGTGACGGACCGGTCAGCAGACCAGCCGTTTTCTCACATGGTGTCATCGATCAAGCAACACAACAGAGGAAACCATAGAACGGTTTTATTAAGAATGCAAATTAGAAATAGGGATGGGGCGAAGGATCGAGGCCCATGACGATGCGTGAACCTGTCTACAATATTAAGGCGTGGCACCGGCTGGCAATTAAATCATTTTGGGGTAGACAGCACCGATGATGCGCTTGCTGTCGGGGTTCAACCTTTCTCGATCAGGGTCCACACCCGCAAGAGCTCGCTGACCCCCCAGGCCTGGGCATCGCATCCACGCTGCCTGTGAGGAGCGTCGCCATCCAGGATTTCCGGAACATGTCCCACACAGCCGCTGTTGATCAGGCGGGTGCTGCTGGACAACCAGGCCAATGCGGTTGCCTTCGAGGCTTCACCGTAAATTCGGTACCAGGCTTCGCAGTAGGAGGGAAACAACCAGGTCCATGCCGTACCGTTGTGGTAGGCCGGCTTTCTACTGGTGTTTTCATCCCCCTGGTAACGGCCCTGATAAGGTGTTTCAAGGGTGTTGATCCGCTGTTGCCGGTCAATAATTTCGAGGGGCGGATGCACGGGTTGATCGGCGAGACTGCGGATGGCGCCCGGGACAAGCAGAGCTTCGCAGGCTGACAGGATCTTTTTTGCGATGGCTATCTCCCCGACGGCTCCCAGGGTGACGGCCAGCAGCTGGTTGGGCCGCAGGGCGTCATCCGGGGTCGCTTCGAAGGCGGACATGCCGGGAGCCGCATGCAGGCAATCGGAAAGATAGCCTTTTTCAGGTAGATAAAAACGTTCCTGTATGGAATGGCTTACCCGCGCGGACAAATCCCGCCATTTCGAGCGTTCGTCCGTGCGGTCGATCCGTGCCAGCAGTGCCAGGGCGGCATGCCAAAGCGCCTGTATTTCGATGGGATACCCCTGCCGGGGGGTACATGCCGGGTGGTTGGTATCCATCCAGGTGAAGTGCGCAGGGCTGAAGATCAGGCCCGACTCGGAATCCATTTTAATGTTGTTGAGCGTTCCGGACATCATGGCTCGCGCCATGGAGCTCAGTACCAATTGCAACGGTCTTCCGGCACAATCCATTTCAAAAAGCCGGGGTCCGTCTTCGGTTGCGGCCAGGTCTGAACAGAGAGTGAACAGCCAAAGGGGTGCATCCGATGTGTCGCGGTTGCCTGAATCCGCTCCATGCAGCATGTTGGGGATGGTACCGCCTTTTTCGAGCCCGGCAAATTGTTTGACAATGGATTTGGCGGCATCCGTTTTTCCAACGGCAACCAGGGCGCGGGCGACGATCAGGGTATCCCTGCCCCAGTCTAAAAACCACGGATATCCCGCAATGATGGTGCTCAGGCCGTTCCTTTTGACAAGGTACTGATCGAGGGCCTTTTGCAAGGCGTCCGGCAGGGGAAGGGAGCTTTTAAGTTGACTGTAGAAATCGGGAGGATCGGCAGTCAAAGGAGCGCCGGCAGTCGCTGGGGCCTCATCCGGGTTCCGGGTGATTGCGGCGACCACACTCAGGGTTTCTCCACCCAGCAGCCCGGCGGTGAAGTAACCCGGGCTGAATAGATCCGAATCGGCGTCCAGCCCCCGTTCCGATTCGATTGGGCGCGACACCATATACTGCCATTCCGGCTGATGGATGAAGCGCCCCTTCTGCATGTCGACGTGCATTCGGCGTTCCGGGTGAGGGTGAAAAACGAAGCCCTTTTCAGAGGGTGAAACACTGTTTTTCCACTGTGTTTCCGGTCCGGTATAGGCTTTGGTCGTATCGTGGAAATTCCGATCTTCGATATCCGGCCGCAGAATCACGGTAACCGCCTTTGCATCGCTCAAACGGTCGTAGCGACCACTGGTCGGGTGGCGAAACAGGCTCAGGCGGATCATGTTTTTTCCGTCGATCATTTCTAAACAGAGGCTGAGCTCGATGTGCTCGCCGTTTCCGGTGGGGATCTTGTGATGCCAGAAAACCGTGGATGCATAGGTAAAGGAAGACCTGTCGAGGGTTTCCGGCCCGATTGCCTGTGAATAGCCCTGATAAACGATCCATCCCCGGAAACGGGCCAGCATCATCCAACGGTCAACCGGGTAGCGTTCATCCAGGTTGGCCGCCAGCAGGCCGTCATAGCGGCTGTCGAGACGGTCCCACTCTACCACATGCGCGCGCATCATGGATCCCATACCGTTCGTACCGAGCGCGAGCCGGTTGGCCTCCGTGGCGTTTTCCTTGCGGAACATGGTTTGGACGCTCGCCGTTTCGGCGTCGGAAAGGTACAGAATCGGGGCCTCTTGGTGTACGCAACCACGCTTTTCAAAAAGGGCGATGTGAAGACGTTGACGGGTATGCTTTTGGGGTGCCGCCGTGGGCAAGACCAGGGCAAAGAAGATGCCCGAGGTACACTCGAAACCGTTTTCCGTGAAGATAACGGTATCGTCAGATGTCAGTAGCCGGCATTGAAACGGTGTTGGTGCCTGAATCAGGAGAAAATGGCCGGGCGGCAGCATGACTTCCCGTCGAATATCACGCGGCCATGTCCAGGTGATGACCCGGGATTCCTCGCTGTTTCGGTTCAGTTTTTTGCAAAAAGAGAGCGGATCGTTCTCCAAACGGGAGGCTTCGTCGTCCACATCCACCCCGCGAAGGTCGTCGCCGTAACCGATTGCCCTGAAGATTGCGAGAACTTTGGCGCGCAGGGTTTGGCGGACGATCAGCTCCGGCAGGTTCAAATGACGGTTTTCGCTGGATTCCAACCGCTGCAAGTCGTCTCGATCGGCACTCAGGCAAAGCGCCTCGCCGGGCGCCAGTTCGATTTCCCAGTTATCTCCCGCACGGCCGAGCCGTATCCGGCGGTCGCTCAAAAGGTCGTAAAGGGCGCCCGTCGCTCGATGTTGCGCAGGCAACCATCGTGCCATCGTCACATGCTTGTCATCGAGGTTGATCAGAATGAGCAGATTCTTACCCGAGGGGAGATGATGCCGGAGCATCCCGATGCAGCGGCGGTCTTCGGGGTGGATGGATACAAACCGGCTTTTGTGGTCAAAGCAGGGATGTGTTTTAAGGATCGTGTTGAGCCGCCGGATATGATCCACCTGATTGTCGCCGGCGCCCCAGTTGAGCGAGGTTGCCTCGTGAACATTGATTTTCTCCGTGGCAAGCCACTCCAGACCGTTGGAAAACCCAAAGGCGCCCTGAAACGAAAGCAGCGCGCAGAGCGACGTTCGCATGCGAGCATAGGTGTGCGAATTGGCGGCCAGCCGGTTGTTGTCGTGGGTTTCGGCAAAATGAACGGTCAACCCATCGCTTTGCGATATGTCCCGGGCCTGGTCCAAATAGGTTTCCACCTGTTCGCGTTCGTAATTTTGAAACAGCTCAGAATAGGTCCAGTTGAAATTGGCGCGATTGAGCAGGTCGCGCGTAACGCTTATTTTTCCACCCAACCCCTCTAAGAGAAAGCAGGTTTGGGGAAACTGGTTGCGGACACGGGCGATGATGTACTGCCAGGCGCGTAAGGGAATCATATAGCCGGCATCGCAGCGGAAACCGTCGACGCCGCGCTTGCACCAGGTGATGAAAACCTCAGCCATGAATTGCCAGAGCGCTTTATGGCGATAGTCAAGCCTGGTCAGGTCGGCCCAGGTGACACCCCATGCGCCCGGCACTTCGATCTCCCCTTCCGGGGTGCGCGCCAGCCAGTGTGGGTGGGTGGCATGCAGGCTGGCGGCCCAGCCGGTATGGTTGATGGCGATATCCAGAAAGAGCTTTCCGTTGCGGGTGTGCACCGCATCCACGAGCTCGAGAAATTGATCCAGCGGTGTCGCCTTGGGGTCGAATTCCGCCAGCGCGGGGTCAACGGCCGTAAAACTCAAGGAGGCGTATGGGCTGCCGAATCTCCCCATGCGGGCGTAGGTTGTCGGCGTGGGATGAATGGGAAGCAGTTGGATGATTCTACAGCCCAGGGTTCCGATAATGAAATCCAGGTCGGATATCAGGCTCCGAAAGGTACCGGAGGGTGGAATGATGGTATAACCGGCCTGGTCCAGGGCTTTTATGGTTTCGGCATAGGCGTTTTTCGCGTGCGCCGGCCCGTGTTTGTTGGGTCCGAAAAGGCGGACGAAAGCATTGTAGATGGTGTTGCCGCAGCAGGTGTCGGCAGGTTCGACGTTGATGACCAGGTTCTCGCCTGAAGGCCACAACGGTTCCTGCGTATTCTCAGGGAGCAGGAAGCATTTGGCCTGAAAGTGGCCGACTTCGGACAATCCCAATACAATCGAATGGCAACCGT